>Ga0065722_101795_pt1 | contig 51384 bp, 39 predicted proteins | sample BansetMetagenome_FD_59109 | JGI IMG/M metagenome (GOLD analysis project Ga0065722, IMG submission 59109) | Bankia setacea gill microbial communities from Puget Sound, Washington, USA - Caecum Enriched | ecosystem: Host-associated > Mollusca > Digestive system > Ceca | place: United States... | reverse complement strand
CAGCTGGATAGAGTAGGTGGCTTCGAACCACTTGGTCGGGAGTTCGAATCTCTCCGGGTGCGCCATATAATAGAACCTCGCCAAATGGCGGGGTTTTTTTATGTCCAAATTTTGACATCTAAACCTCGCAAAACGTCACCTGCCACTCAACGCGCCTTGAGAGGCCAGCACAACCACGACTAATCTCCAACATTTTGCATCTGTGGTAACGCTAAAAGCCGCTCAGTATTTATAGCATAGCCAACACACCTCTGGAGGCAATTAGGCCTTTCATCCCATTTATCGTACAAATAACGTTCAACCCTAAAATAAACCGTTATTTAGCCTCAAAAAGTGCACTATTTCCCACTTTTCTCGATTGTAAATGTAACCGGTTTCACTTAGTGTGCACATTGGCCCGAATTGGACCAATCCATAAAAAGAATGGTCGTTGTCTTATCGCCTTAGACCATCTTAAACGCTATCAATCAATCTACAGGAGTCGTACACCCATGAAAAAATTTGGGAGCTTTCGCCGAAATTTACTCGCAGCACACATCGCTGCAATCACCTTCGCTAGCTGCAGTTCAATCGCACTAGCGCAAGATGGGCTTGAAGAAGAAGTTATTGTTACCGGTGTTCGTGGTGCACAGGAACGCGCAATTGATTTAAAACGCAACGCGACTAATATCGTCGATGCCGTTTCCGCCGAAGACATTGGTCGTCTGCCAGACGTTACTATTGCCGATTCATTGCAACGTATTACCGGTGTTCAAATAGAACGTAGAGGCGGCCAAGGTGGCGTTGTCTCTGTTCGTGGTATGAAAGAAGTACTGGGTACCTTAAACGGTGAATATTTCTTACTTCCAGCCAGTGTTACCTCTAACGGATTAGACTTTACCGATGTGCCTTCTAGCATGGTATCCGGTTTAAACGTGAGTAAATCTCAGGCCGCTAGTACGCTTGAAGGCGGTATTGGTGGCAATATTAACCTGGTAACCGGCCGCGCACTCGACCGCGATGAAGGCCTTACCGGTTCCGCTCGCATTCAGCTTGGCCAAGGTTCCGTTACAAAGGAGACCGATCCAGAGCTAAGCGCTTTATTGAGCTGGAACCACGACGATAAGCTCGCCACATCGTTAGCGGTTTCTTATGGTGATTCCACCTTGTTAAACAACCAAGGTCGGTTGCGTACCGACCGTGTAGCCGAAAGCTGGGGTTGTACTGGTGCTGCAGGCGATGAGTGTTACGACCTCGACGGCAATGGTGATACCTCCGGTGATTTTATTAACCCGATGAATTGGCAGAGCCCAGAATTCTCTTCCAACCAAATCGAGCGTGAACGCTTAGGTTTGATGTATAACTTTAACCTCGCCATTAGCGATGCCTTTACGTTAAATGCCGACGTTTTCTACGTTGACATGGATGAAAAATCGGCTGGCAACTTCCTATACTTGGGCAACCAAATTGGCGGCCGTGCAGGCTTCCATGAATACGTTGCGGTTACAGGCGAGCCTGCCATTGTAAACCCTGGCGATGGTAGCTTGGGCGGACAGCCATTTTACGCCACCGACATGAATATGATGGTGTCCGGTTTTGTTGCTGGTGTTAAGGGTATTTACCGCGAGACAAGTGCAACGAACAATAATGTTGAACTTGCATATGATAACGACGGCATGTTCACCGGTAGTGTTCGCTGGGTTTCTGGTCACGCCTCTTCTACCTCTAACGATCTGACTCTTTCTCAAATCACTACGCCAAAAGACGTGGCTCGTAGTGAAGGCGCCACTCCGGTCAATATTAACCCCGGTGCCATTGATGATGGTCTTGTATACCCTATGAGCGTTACCTTGCGCGAAGACAATGTACTGTTGGCGCTTGACCAAGGTATTGTAGACAAGATGGGCGCACAAGAAGCTTGGTACATACATTCAGGTTGGGTTGAAGGCGAATATTCATCGGCCAAATTTGACGTACTGCGCGCAGACGGCCAATTTGAATTCGAAGAAGACGGCATAACCTCTATTGATGTTGGCTTACGTTTCTCTACACGTAACATCAAGCACAACAATGTTTCCTTCTTCTCCCCTTCAGGCATTATGAATGCAGACGGCGAAGAATTGCTCAACAAATACCACGAAGTTGGCTACGCCGTTGGCCAAGCCGGCACCACAGGTACAGCGCAAGGCTTAACCTACGATCCACTGCCTGTTATTCAACTCGAAGATTCGGCTCTGGATGGCTACATTACTAACGTAACGAGTTTTGGTGATGTACTACAAGGCTTTAATGGTTCTGTGCCAATGGTTGATGCAGGCGCTATTGATGACCCCCTCTCATTCTTAGATAACTTATACGGCCCAGGTCAAGCAATTGCCAACCCCGATCGCTCGTATAACGTTGTAGAAGATAAAACCTCTGCGTTTGCGCAAGCCAATTTTGCCAAAGATCTTACCGATACCATTTCGCTTACCGGTAATGCAGGCGTTCGTTACGTACGTACAGACTTAACCGTTACCCAAAACATTACGGATGCTAATAGCTTAAATCCGTTAATTTTGGCTGGTGTTGACCCCAACCACACCACCTATGTTGATCTAGGCGATCAGATCACCGATATCACTTACAATCACTTTTTGCCTAGCGTGAATTTGGCCTTCAATTTTACTGAAGAGTTTAAATTGCGACTCGCCTATGATGAACGTATCTCGCTTCAAGATCTCAACAACTTGGGCGACGGTTCTATCACCTATTATTCCTCAGAAGAAGGCGCTGAAACCTTCCAGCGTGTAAGCTCTCGCCAGAACAACGGCAATCCTTACCTTCGCCCATGGCAAGCCACTACGCAGAATATCGCGTTCGAATGGTACCCAAGTGATACCACTGTTGTTGCGCTCGGTTATTTCAACATCGATATCAACAGCTTTACACACGACGCCGTTGAGCATAACCCAAGCCTTACCGATAGTGACGGCGTTGTACGTCGTGGTGCAGAAGAGCGCACTATATCCAATGGCGAAGGTGGCAACGTAGCCGGTTGGGAATTCTCCTACCAGCAGAGTTTCGAAAACTTGCCAAGCTTGCTAGCCAATACTGGTGTTACGTTTAACTACACCTATTCGCCAAGCGAAAGCCCTGACGAAAAAACCCTGCCTAATGGCGATATCGCGCCGTTTAACAACACTGCCGAAAACCAGTCAAACTTAGTATTGTGGTATCAAGACGACGCTCTCGAATTTCGAATTGCGGCTAACTACTTGAGCGAGCAATACGAAGCAGACACATCGGGTTGGATGTGGGCGCCAGCAAACGACGCAGACGGCATGCCTCAGTACTTAAATTCAACCGTATTTGTTGATTTGAGCGGTAGCTACACGTTAAACGATTCGCTGCAATTCACGCTAGCCGTTAACAACTTGACTGAAGAAGACAACATTTCGTATACGCAATGGTCAGACTACATTCACGACTACGACTTGTTTGAACGTCGCATCACCTTAGGCGCGAACTTCTCGTTCTAAGCCGTTTAACCCTAGCGTAGAGCTTGCTCTGCGCTAGGGTATTCCCCCTATTCCAAGCACACAATACTGAGAAAGAGGCCCTCTGTGTCAGACAACCGCATTCAAAAAATTGTAATAGTTGGTGGTGGAACCGCTGGCTGGATGGCGGCCTGTACGCTGGCAAATAGATTCAGCAACAAGAATCTGAACATAACCTTAGTAGAGTCTCCCAGCATTAACACTGTCGGTGTCGGTGAGGCCACCGTTCCGTATATAAAAGAATTTCTGCAAGACCTCAAAATAGATGAAGTTGATTTTATAAAACAGACCAATGCTACCTATAAATTGGCCATTGAGTTCGACGGCTGGCATTCAGAAGGCCAATCGTTTATGCACCCTTTTGCCGGGTACGGAGCACGAATAGCCCGTATTCCTTTCCATCATTATTGGATAAAACTAAAAGCCACCCATAAGGCTGGCGCACTGGATAACTATTGCCTAGCATCACAAATGGCCTACGCGAAAAAATTTGCGTTACCCAAACCTCATCAAGATATTGAGCTTTCCACATTCAATTATGCGTTTCATTTTGACGCGCGCTTATTTGCTCTATATTTAGAAAAAGTCGCTGTAGGGCTGGGCGTTAACGTACTGCGGTCCACCGTCACGTCAGTAAATCAAAACCCCCATAATGGCTTTATAGAAAGCCTAAAACTGGACACGGGTGAAACACTCGACGCAGACTTATTTATTGATTGCTCAGGGTTTAGTGGTCTACTGATTGAAAAAACGCTGCACACCGGATACCTCGATTGGAGCCACTGGCTGCCGTGTAACCGCGCTATTGCCATGCCTTGCGCAACAACACAATTACCCCCCTCTAGCACGCGAGCATTAGCCTGCGAAGCCGGATGGCAGTGGCGCATTCCATTGCAAAACCGTGTGGGTAATGGGTATGTCTATAGTAGCCAGCATTTAGAAGACGAGCATGCGGCACAACACCTATTAACAAACCTGGAAGGCAAACCGCTCGCCGACCCCCTGTTCATTCAATTCACAACAGGCATGCGCGCAAAAACGTGGAATAAAAATGTATTGTCACTCGGCTTGGCAAGCGGGTTTCTCGAACCCCTAGAATCCACCAGTATTTATTTAATTCAGTCGACAATTGAAGCCTTTATTAACCACTTTCCAAACAAAGATTTCGACCCGTATCTCACCGATAATTTCAACAGCATACTCAAGACACGACAAGAACGACTCCGTGATTTTATTATCTTGCACTATTACGGTAATCAGCGCAGTGGTGAAGCGTTCTGGGACGATGTTCGAACAATGCCAATACCGTTGAGCTTACAAGAGAAAATTGACTCTTTTATACATACGGCTCAAGTACCGCAAGATGATTTAGACTTTTTCAGAACCAGTAGCTGGCTCGCACTCTTCTCAGGTCTTGGCATTCAATCTAAGCGTTACCACCCAGCGGTAGATAATTTTAGCGAGCAGGCGCTTGAGAAAGAACTACAAACGCTGTCGAATAGCATTTTAAAAACAGTGGAAACGCTACCGACACATTTGAAGTTTATTCAGAATAATTGCGCCATTAAACCCTAATCTCGCCAAGGGGCGTTGCCCCGCCACCCTCGCCTCCAGCAATGTCATCTCCCTAACGTAATACCCCTTCCCTTACCACAACACACTCTAAAGTGAAGCGCTAAGGCGCTTCGCTACCCTTTATAGGCGTAAACGTAGCCGTTCCCCTCAACATTAGCCCGGAAACGCCGATACGCGATTGAATCGGAGCCATGCAGTCGATAGACTTAGGTCATTAAAATTTTCGTAACAATTTACACAGTGATTGTGACTATGCCTGTTCTACGCCTTGTACTGCCGCGCCTTCTAACCTTAACGTTTATTTTAAGCGCACTTGTCTCGATTGTAAGCTGTTCCGACAGCAACGACGTTCAAGAAGACGCTCGCTCTGCCGATGCGCACCTAACCACCAGTAAAACGTATATACGACAAGGGCAATTTCGCGCAGCAATGCTCGAAACACGAAATGCCATTAAGAAAGCTCCCGGCGCAAAAACCATTGGCGCATTGGCTGAAATCTATATTGAGCTCGCTCAATTTCGCTCCGCCCGATCACTACTCGAGCAATATGCACCACATTATCCAGAATTGAACCTGCTACTCGCGGAAAGCTTTGTATCGCTAGGCAAATTTCATACGGCACAAAAAACCTTACTGCTGGTGCCCACCGCATTGCATGATTCAGAAAAATATGCGCTGGTTAAAGCCAAAACATTACTCGGGGTTGGCGAAAAAGAACAAGGCCACGCGCTCTTCAAAACGATTAGCGAACGCTATCGGGACAACCCTACCATTCAACTAACCTATGTTATTGCAACCTTCAATAGGAACCCCGCAGAGGGTGAAATTGCCTTCCAAGAAATTGTTGAACGTTTTCCTGAATCACCTGACATTTTATTAGCCTCGGCTAAACGGCATTTTTTGCAGCAGAATTTTAGTGCAACAGAACTAGACCTAATGAAAGCGCTTCACCTAGCGCCTACAACCGATATTATGACCCCCCTAAAGGGCGACATACTTAACTTGCTGTCAAAATCACTGACCCAGCAAGGCCGGTTTGCTGAAGCGCTACCGTTTCAAAAGTTACTGGATGAGTCCAATCCGAAATTACAAGACGTACAAACCCGTCTGGAAGAGGCCATTGCCGCCATTCGCGCAGGCGATGTTGAGCGTGGAGAAGAACTACTGGAAAAAATCCACCAAGATTTCCCTAACATTGATTCCGCAGAAGCATTGTTAGGCCTCGTTAGTTTAGAGCGTGGCGACGTAGAAAAAGCGTCCGATTTATTTCAGCACAGCATTGACCCCGAAACTGCCGCACCCCGTTTAAGTGCGGCCGCGGCGATGGCTGAATTAAAACTGGATAAAAAAGAAGAAGCCATCACGATTTTGGAGCAAGCCTTACAGGCGAATCCCGACAGCTTACAACTACAGTCACTGTATGGGCTTTCCGCCATTCAGGCCGCCGATAAACAAGAAAAGGCCGCCGTAGCATTGGAGAAATCCATTGCCCTTGGCGCCACTGATTTTATTCTTTTTGAACTTCTCGCGACCTATTATTTTGAAAGCAATCAGCTGGAAAACGCCAACCGCGTACTTAAACAAGCGGCGAATCAATTCCACGAAGCCGACGAACAGTTACGTATTTTTGGTCTTTATTTAAGTAACGGCAAAGTAGAGGCCTCGCGTCAATTTGCAGCAAAAGTTAAAACCACTCAAAAAGATAGTGAAGCTGGTTGGATGATGGGCGCCACGCTGAATATTAAAGACAATAATCTGGTGTCTGCCACGGCGCAATTACAAACGGCGCTACAATTAAACCCGAAAAGTGAAAAAGCGTGGTTCTTGCTAGGCAACACAGAATTACATCAGCAAAATTGGGCCGCCGCAAGCAAAGCGTTTAAGCAAACAATTCAACTAAACAGCGACTCTAAACTGTATTTATCCAGCCTTTTAAAAGCTGAATTGCAACGCTCCACCGACTGGCCAACGATGGTCGCTACTTATGAAAATCTTGCAGCCAATGATAAACAGCGCGTCCAGTTCCAAGACTTTTTAGCCGACTATGCCATTTATAAGCAACGTTTCGACGATGCAACGCAGCTTATCGATGCTATTAAAATATCCCCGGCAAGCAGTGCCGAACAAATTGGGCTTCTAGAGCGACACTTAATTAGCTCTAAAGCCCAGCAACAATTTACACTCGAGGATGTGGCCGGCGCACGACAAACATTGGAAGAAGGGCGCACCCGTTACCCCAACTCACCTGAACTAGCATTCAGCCTCGGTGCGGTTCTGTTAAAACAGGGTGACTTGGCCGCAGCACAGTCACTTCAGCAAACGCTCGCCAAACTCGAAGCAAACGTGCTTGCGTCACTGTTAAATGCTGACATTCTCGCGGCCCAAAATAAACATGAAGATGCCATTAATCGCTTAATGCTAACGTGGAGTAACGAGCCCGATGCTCGAATTGCAGAATCGTTATACCGCTTAACCATCACGCTGAAAAAACCATTAAACGATACATTTTTAGCTCAATGGCAAGCCATTGCACCTAACGATATACGCCCAATCCTTATTCAAGGTATGCGCGCGCAGGAAACGGGTACAGGCGACCCCCAAGCGCTTTATCAAACGGTTATTCGCATCAGCCCCGATAACGTTACCGCCCTTAACAACCTTGCCTGGATGTATCAGCAGGACAATCGTCTAGAGGAGGCCGATATCATGGCATCAAGAGCGGTTCAGCTAGCTCCCGACAACGCCTCTATTTTAGATACAGCAGGGTATATAAAACTGAAGATGAATAATTCGGCGGCATTAGCGCTATTAGAAAAGGCGCTAGAATTAGCGCCTAACGATGGATCGATAAAAGAACATTACTTAGCGGCTAAACAAAAGTTTCAGTAGCCGCTAGTAGAATTATGTTCCTTCTCTAACTTCAACATTGGCCGGTGCCAAAGGTGGCGCCGGCGTTTTAATGCTAAATGCCACAATACTGGGCGCCCAACCATAATCCGACGCATCGCCACGCTCCAAAGAGAGATAGAGGCGATTATTCGCGTAATCGTAAGCACCACCAATAATACGGTTGTAACCATTGTGCGCATAGCTGTCGTCAGCTAAACGACCATACGCGTAGGGCTCCACATCATGAGCATTCATCCTACCCGCTTTTACCTCGATTAGATCGCTCAGATCCCAAAGCCAATAGTAGTTCGAATAGTCGGAAGACTGGTACGCACAGTACCCAGGGCAATCTTGCCCAGAACCCTGATCGATTTTATAACCCACACCAGACGCCATTCCCCCGCTATAGCCTAAGGTCATGTAAGTGCGGGTGCCCGGTACCACAAAACCATAATTAGCTCTAGACAGATGCGTCCATAACAAGTTATCACGTGAACCATTTTCGAGGTAACGACTAAGATCGCCGCTTTCATACCCTACAGGGTTTTGTAAGCTGAAATCCAGCAATGTGGTTAGCGCAATATCTTGTGCGGCCAGTGAGTCTGTATTAAAGACATCCGCGTTAAACGTAAACGCCGATGGCCCCACGCTCAGCCGATTAATAATAGGTTCACCACTTGATGCGCCCGCAATATAACTACCACCGAGTGCATCTTGCCATACGCTCGGTACAGGGGAGATCCAACCGGCGGCGTGGGCACGCGCCGACATTCGATGATAGCCGGCTACAGATGAAGTCGACAAGTTGGCGGCGTCTTTCACCACCAACGTGGTGTCTCTTGCGCTAGAACCGCCATCGTAATACACCCAAGTGTTCACGACCAATTCACCATTGATGTACTCCAAGCCACCAATACGATCATGGCCCTCTGAGTTTCCGCCGAAGGGACGGCCTAGTACACGGCTAAAATTTTGGATTTTTTCGGCATAATTAAAATTAGCCACATCCATGCTTTTGACCAATTCCGGTATGGAAAACTCGCCAATAGCTTGTTGATTGGCGTGCCCGACAATAAAAATCGAGTCACCATTGGCGCCCACGGTAAGAGGGCCTTCTGAATAGGTAATATTCGAGTCGCCATACGAGGCGGTGGGAAGACGGAAACCACCTTCAAATTCGAGGTTGTTGATGTTGAAAAGGGGTATATCCGAAAGGTCGATCGCCGAGTAGGCGGAGTTCATAACACAGGATAAAACTGTTGCCATGAACAGATTGCGCTTAAATTTTTTCATTTCATTTACCACTGATTAATAATTTTCCGTTCGACTTTCGAAACAGTCACGCTGAAGGGTGTTCTGGGTGACGTAAATTTGTAAATCGTCTAACAGACGTCCCTGTAAAGATCATAGCCTATGCTTTTTGCCCTTCCAGTATAAGACCATTACTGATTATCTCTTAGGGAGAGACGTCACACTTTTGGCTTATAAAAAGGAAGTAGTAACGCGATAAACATTTCCATATAACCGGAAAAATAAGTCGGCGCCTAATCATTACACGATGGTGATAGTTAAATATTACGGTACTTATTCTCTAGAACTAAAAACTCATGACATTATCATTAAAAAGCTTAAGCTGGCTTAGAGCGTTACTATCGGTCATACCCGTTTTAATCACTTTTACGATCTAAGTCAGTGAGATTTTACTGCAACGAAAAAATAAATTAATGTATATTTGGCAAAAGTGACCACACCCACCTTTACCTCAACGGGTGAATTTATAACGCTAGAAAAAAAATACGCTCTACAGGATATACCCATAGAGCGTATTTTTAACGACCAATGATTACTTTTTACATATTGTTACGTTTATATAAACGTCTATTGCGGCTTATCTATAATACAAACCTCAGGAATTGGTCTTACAAACTTGCCGCCCCACTCAAAAACATCTTCATTCTGACCGATAATTTCTTTCGTTAAGTTCCACGGTAAAATCAAAATGTAATCTGGCTTATGCTCTTTAATCGCATCAGGGTGCAAAATAGGGAGCCTGCAACCGGGCGTGTACTTGCCTTGTTTTTGCGGGCTCATATCAACCGTAAAATCGACGAAATCTTCTCGAATAGCACAGTAGTTAAGTAGCGTGTTGCCTTTGCCGGGCGCGCCGTAAGCAACAATGCTTTTGCCTTCTTCTTTCTTTTCGATTAAAAACTTCAATAGGTCGCGTTTCGTCTTTTTCACTTTCTCCTGAAACGCAAGGTACACATCGAGAGACCCCAAGCCGAAGCCAAGCTCTTTATCGCGCAACTGTGTAACATTGTCGGTTACAGCGTGTGCCTCAGATTCTGTATGACGACCAAAGATGCGCAACGACCCACCGTGCGTGGGAATTTCCTGCACATCAAACAACGTTAGGCCGTGGTGCTTAAACATCTTTTCTACGGTTAAAAATGACAAGTAGGAGAAATGCTCGTGGTAGATAGTGTCAAACTGGTTCTGGTCGATAAGCTGAAGTAAATGTGGAAACTCCATGGTGATCACGCCATCGTCCTTCAGCAGGGTTTTCAACCCTGAAATAAAGTCATTAATATCAGGCACATGCGCTAGAACATTGTTACCCAACACTAAATCGGCTTTACCGTAAGCTTCAACATTCTTTGTGGCTGACGCTTGGCCATGGAAACAAACTGTCGTGCGAATCCCTTTTTCGTTAGCGACCTTTGCAATGTTTTCAGCGGGTTCGATACCCAATACCGGTACACCCGCTTTCACAAAATGCTGTAACAAATAACCATCATTACTGGCAATTTCAAACACCGCACTGTCTTTACCCAAGCTAAAACGATCACTCACATATTCGACGTATTTTCTGGCATGCTCGACCCAGCTTGTTGAATACGACGAGAAATAGTCATAGTCACTGAAGATATCGTCTGGAGAAACAAACTCCTCAAGCTGAACTAACCAGCAGCTGGTACACACATAGGCATGCAATGGGTAGTAGTACTCAGCATTATTAAGTTCTTCTGGTTTAATGTGTGTTTGGCAAAGCGGTGACAAACCTAAATCGGCAAAACTATGCTCTAGGTTATCATTACAAAAACGGCATTTAGAGGGGCCTGTATCAGTCATTCAGAGTTCCTAATTTCAAATTGTTTTATATTGTTAAATATTTAAAAACAGAGTGTTTTCCATATCGATACGTGAAACAACACATTACTGGTTTGATGTACCTGTAAATTACGATCACACGACCTAGTCGAATGTAATACACGTAGTGGGTAAGACAGCGAACTAGCGTAAATACACGGAAACCTGCAGCATTTACGTTGTTTCAGCTCAAGCAGCCCGCTATTGTCCCCCATATTGGAATATTCGCCAAGCAAACATAACAATTTCCATACCAACGTTAACACACGCACAGCCTACGCCGCTCCGACGCAACCACCGCACCTATATAATTAAATTACGTAAAAATATTCGACAGTTCATGACTAATCTCTCAATCTCCTTAACTGCCACTTAAGCCTGCACAGAGTACTGCGATTTTTTGCATTTGAACGCTTATAATCTAACGTACTGTACCAAGAAAGAACACTCATCGAGAGCCATCGCTATGTATTCCCAAGCCAACACGCTAACAGCACGCTGTTTATTATTGTCTGTATTGCTATCTATTTTTTCTCATTATGGTTATGCACAAAGCCCATGTGTCGCAAAGGCTTCACTACCTGCGGTAACGGGCACCCTTGTCAATGTCGCTACCGTCGAGCAGTTACATACTGCCATTTCAAGCTTGCAAGACAACACCACGCTTTTATTAGCGCCCGGCACCTATCACCTCAATTCCACGCTTTATATCACCAAAAACAATATTGCGATTCGCGGAGATGGCGATACCTGCGAGAACGTTAGTCTCGTGGGCCGTGGAATGGACAATAGCGAGTATGGCGACGTGCCCTACGGCATTTGGACCAACGCTTCTGGTCTAGCCGTTATGAACCTGACCATTCAGGATATTTACTACCACGGCATTATCTATAACCCCGGCGCGCAAACCCCCACTATTAACAGCATTCACGTACTCGATATTGGCCAACAATTTGTTAAGGCAAACCCTAATGCTTACGGTGACGGTGCTGACAACGGTCTCGTCGAAAATTCGTATTTCGCTTACACCTCAACCGTGCCGAGTACCGACCACGGCTCTGGCGTGGGTTACACAAATGGTATCGATGTACACGGTGGCAGAGACTGGGTGATTAGAGCCAACCGATTCGAAAACCTTCATATGCCCGATTCTGCCGCTTGGTGGTGGAACCCTGCCATTTTAATGTGGAATGGCTCAGCGAATACCCTTGTGGAAAACAACCTATTTATTAATGTAGACCGCGCTATTTCGTACGGTTTAGTTCAACGCGGTGAAGGTTCTGACCATTCAGGCGGAATTATTCGCAACAACATGATTACCTATTCACAGAACCTATTTTCAAACGGACGAAAACTCGATTCAGATGCCGCTATTATTGTCTGGGATTCACCCAGCACCACGGTGGTACACAATACTATTCTGACGAATGGCAACTTAAATAAATCAATTGAATTTCGCTTTAACACCGAAGGCAGCGTGGCAATTAATAATTTAATCGATGTCGCTATGGGTACTCGCAACTCAGGGAATTACTCGGAGTCCGGCACCTTATCCACAGCCTCGAACGATTTATTTGTACAACCAAGCACCGGGAACTTACGCTTGTTATCAACCGCTACGAGCGCAATGAATCGTGTAAGTACCAGCGACCATGCGTTGAACGACATTGATGGCGATGCACGGTCTTCGTCTTCGTTAGTGGATGTAGGCGCAGACGAATACCAAGCATCCAATCGCCCCATGCCACCTGACAACCTTAACGTCACAGAATTATAGGAATCCCTTAACTACAAGTAATCGTTACTATTGGAACGCTACGACTATGAATGAATGCCCTATCGGTGACTTAAATTTAAAGGTCATCATTCAAAGAAAATTGGCCTTTCTTCTTGGCAACGACATTGCGCCATGGGATGAACATGATCAATACGATTTAGGTAAGCGCGACGCACTTCAGACGATGCTGAACGATTCAGATAAGCTGACAGAGCAGGAGTTTGAACTAAAGTATTTAGAAAAAGTAGCGGTACTAAATTCTCGCATAGAAGGCGAGAACGCTTCAACGGAAGATGATGACGATTATTACGAAGCGTTTAGCAACGCATTAACCACCATACTGGTATTGATAAACCCGATTAACTTGTATGATTTAACGAAACATTAACACTACAACGTTATCCAATAGCGCCCCGAAAGGGGCGCATTCTCTTAAACGTTCCGCTCTAGAGCCATCACACCAAAAACACTCAGCAACCATTAATAATAATGTCAATGCGCGTTACGGCAGCATCCATTTCTTTGCGCTTTTTGTACTTTCATCTTCTTCCTCGCCTTCTTCCGGTTCCGGCGCAGGATTGAGAATGTAAATATTATAGGCGCACGCTGTAAACAAAATACACCAGTAGAAAATCTCTGCCCGAAAGCGATTCATAAACGACATGGCAACGAGGTAAGCAATAAACGCCGACTCAATCGCAACAATCTTGTAAAACTCCTCGTAGGAATTTTTTTTCATTAATGCCGCGCGACACTTACGTGTGGCGTTGTAGCTCGAAAAAACCATCATTACCAAAAAAATGAAACCAGGATAACCTACCTCCGTAAGTGCTTCGAACCAACTCGAGTGGACACTGCGATTTCGACTGGCACCGGTATGCAGGTTCTGCGGAAGGTACTCGGGCGCGTAATACTCGAAGGCTTTTACTCCAGCACCGAAGGGATGGTCTTTGGCCATCTCCATGGCGGCTATCCAAAAAAACACCCGCGTTTTTCCCGTCTCTTGCTTGGTATCCATCTTCTGCTCTTTAATCGACTGGAATCGCTTAATAGCCGTTTCATCGATAACATTAGCAGCGGCTACAAGACCCAGCAATATAAGCAATATGGCGGAACCTTTTTGCCCCTTTTTCTGCATTTTTGAGAAAAACAAAAACATAAAGAAATAGCCAACACTGGCAATAATAGCCAAAAAAGATGCTCGGCTATTAATCAACACAATGGCGTTAGCCGTAAATGCACACGCGATGACGATACCAAATTTAATAATCTTACTTTTCGAAAACCAAAAATAATAGAGGCCCAAAATAAGGGTAGGTGCTATCGCAGCGGCTATGCCGTTAGAATCCGGTGAATCGACCGTACCTATCCCTTCAACACGCCCCGTATAATCGCGGCCCGACTGTCTAGCTAAATAGCCAATATACGCAGCACCGCCAATAAACGCGGCTAACACCCCGTCTAACTTTGCAGAGGTGTCCACAATTTTATACGCAATGCTTAAAATAATAGCCATTTTAATGTAGTTCGTTACGCCGTCACTATTGGCCGCCGGTAGAACCGCATAAAAGGTCGTCATAAAATAAGCCGCAGCGATTAAATAAATCCACTTAAACTGGGGAGCCGCTAGTAAACTATTTTTATTGTGCTGCTTAAAATCCTTTGCGAAAACGCCCGCCATCAGAACAACGGTAAAAAACGAGTAACTCAAACTGGGTATCATATAACTCCACCATCGCTCAAGTGGATTCATAAAATAAACAATTTGGTAGACCATAAAGGCATAGGAGGGGCTTCGGAATACGGCCAGAAACGCTCCGCCACCGTAACTGCCCGCAAATAAAACAAAATTAAGCATGGTTGTTAATCGCTCACTTTACTCTCATATAACCGTTCATATTGCGTAATCATTGCGGCNAGGGTAAAACGCTCCTCGTAAATTTTTCGCGCATTATTACCAAGTTCCTGCGCCATTTTCTCGTTGGTGCAAATATCGCGCATCGCCAAAATTAAGGCGCCTTGATCTTTGTTGTCAACCAACAGGCCTGTAACGCCGTGCTCCAATATTTCGGGCGTTCCACCCACGGCAGTTGCGATAGAGGGTTTTGCATAACTCATCGCTTCTAGCAGGGTCATGGATGTTCCTTCGCTTAAAGAAGGGAGGAGAAATACATCCATTATGGCAAGGTAGGCTTGCGGGTTTGGTTTAAAACCGGTAAAAATTACGTTGTCCTGTAAATGTAGAGCTGCCACCAAGCTTTCTAGCTCGGCGCGCATAGGCCCATCCCCTACTATCATCAACTTTACATTTTTTTGCTGCCCACAGACCTCAGCAAAGGCGGCTATCATCATTGTGTGATTCTTAATGGGATCAAGACGTGAAATAGTGCCGAATACGGTATCCGTGTTGTGAATACCAAGTGCCTCTCGCAACGCCGCATCCGGCTCGCAATTGGAATCCATGATGCCATTGTAAATGACATCGATTTTATTACCGTCTAAATTTTCGTACGTTTCCAATGCCTGTTTGGTAGCTGCCGATATTGCCGTGCTGGCCGCTGTACCGCGCTGCAAGATAGGGTTAATTAAGCGACGTTTCCAGCTTGATGTGTCAGGGTAGAAGCGGCCGTGTTCCGTAAATATTATTGGTTTGTTTAACCCGAGCATTGCAAACCAACCATAAGTGTAGGGCGTATATTGATGGCAGTGCACAATATCGTATTCACCCGCCACAATAATGGCGCGCAACCCGCGAATAACTCTTAGGTCAAACCCCGGCTTGCGGGTTAAACAATAGTGTTTTACACCTTTAGACTCTAACGCCTTACCCCATGGGCCGACTTGCCCATCAATGCAGGCAACCGACGATGCATAGCGCTGACTATCTAAACCTTCAATTATGTTACGGATAACCTGCTCGGTCCCGCCTATGTTCATATCATAGGTAAGGTGTAATATTTTTAGTGTAGTTTTCGACATCGTCAATTAGTCTCTTTTTTAACCCGCCATGTATTCTTTATACCAAAGCTGGAACATCACCATGCTCCAAATTTCGCTGGAATAATCGTATTGCTTCGACTGATGTGCATTCCAAATACGCTTTACTTCGGTCATGTTAAAAAAGTCGCTGATACCCGTTGGTTGTTCAAATAATGCTTTCTCCGATATATCTTTTATCTCACCCCGCAACCAGTCGGCCAACGGTACTGAGAAGCCCATTTTTTTACGGTAGAGAATATCGTCACTTAAATAGGGGCTAAAAGCTTTTTTCAAAATATGCTTTTTCTCTTTGCCCTTTAGCTTTTCTTCTGGTGGAATTTTTGCGGCCATCTCGACAATTCGCGCATCCAGTAAGGGCGCTCTTACTTCTAGCGAGTGCGCCATGCTCATACGGTCGACCTTCACCAGAATATCGCCGGGTAAATACGTTTTAATATCGGTGTATAAAACTTTATCGAGATGACTTTCGCCGTTAGCATCTTCATAGTGTTTTAACATTACACTTGAAGGATGATAGCCACCCAATTTTGTTTTGAATTCTGGCCGAACAAGCCCGCTCCAACATTCTTCGGTTAAGAATGAATTACTGAGAAAAAAACCATACGCTGGGCTGCGGCTAAGCGTATACAGCAATGTACGCGCCTTTCTCGCTAGCCGTCCTGGCACGTATTTAAATACGCCATGGAGTACGGGCAAACACCATTTACGAATGGGGCTAGGGATACGGTTACGGATGTTGTTTTCGAGCTGATCTATACCGTATTTACTGTAGCCTGCAAAGCTTTCATCTCCGCCGTCACCCGCTAGCGCAACCGTTACCTGTTGTCTTGCCAGCTGTGAGACAAAGTACGTGGGTACTAGTGAAGGGTCTGCAAAAGGTTCATCAAAATACTTTACGATTGTCTCGAGCTTATCCGTTACATTTTCACTTACGGTCAATTCATGATGATCTGTTTTATATTGTTCCGCGACCTGAAGCGCATATTTCACTTCATCGAATTTCTTTGAATCAAAGCCTATCGAACATGTCGTAACCGGCGCGTCAGAATTTTTAGCCATCAACGCAGTAATACCACTGGAATCTACGCCACCACTTAAGAATGCGCCCAGCGGCACATCACTTATCATGCGCTCTTTTACATTTTCATCGATTAGATTTAAGAGGTTGCTGGCAATATCATCACTGCTACCGTCTATTTTTTCACTAAACGATACGTTCCAATATTGGCGTTTAGTGATGCCCTCTGCCGTTACGGTTAGCGAGTGGCCCGGTTCTAATTTATAGATATCGGTAAAAATAGTTTTTGGATCGGGAATATACTGATAGGTAAAGAAATCGTAAACGGCATCTGCACGAATATCTTTTTCAATAAAATCTAAGGGTAAAATGGATTTAAGCTCAGACGCAAACACAAAGTGATCGTCTTTCATGTAGTAATAAAGCGGTTTTTTACCAAGCCTATCGCGTGCGATAAAAAGTGTTTTATTTCTTTTATCCCATAGTGCAAAGGCAAACATACCATGCACATAGTCCATCATCGCCTCGCCATATTTGGCATAAAGCGCCATCAACACTTCGGTATCGGTCTGGGATTTAAAGACATAACCGTCGGCAATTAATTCGGCACGTAGTGGCTGAAAATTGTAAATTTCACCGTTAAAGGCAATCACATAATGACCATCGTGTGAATGCATAGGTTGTGTGCCGGCGTCCGACAAATCAATAATCGCAAGGCGTCGGTGACACAAACCTACAGCGTCATCGAGGTAGACACCTCCAGCATCTGGCCCACGGTGATAAATAGCTTGCCCCATCATTTGCAACGTGTCTTCATCGCCTGTTGAATGAGTAAAGCGAGTAAACCCCCCAATTCCACACATATCACTTCCCGTAATAATCTTTATGTACGCTATTGTTGACGGCATTGAGCGAAGGCTAGCATTCATCCAAGCACGTCGCGCATTTTACCTGATATTCATAATAATGGAGTATGCAAATTACGGTTATCTGTTATCTGCTTGCAAGCCCCTGATCATTTAGGGCGGTTTTTACGTCTTTAGAGAACCATTTAGATTATTTAATCCTAACGAGGCCCTAAAAAGTGTTGGATTTTTTTCCACTTTTAATAAAGCAAAAACCTGTATATTTCGTTACAACTGAACATTTTCGGTATTACGGCGCTTTTAGTTTTGCTCACCTTCTTGCAAACCCTATAATAGACGCCGAACATGACAACAATCGCTAACGGTAGAGCTACACACTAAACATGATCCCAGTCGCACGAATTGCTGAAACTCAGGGCTACGCCCGCGTCCACGAACCCATTACGCTGGGGTTACCTTTTCCTCAAGGCAACATCCTTTCGGCAGACACGCTTGCGCTCGCAACTGATAGCGGTGAAATCTTAAAGGCAGACTTTACCGTAACGGCGCGCTGGCCCGACAGCTCCGTGCGCTGGTGCTTAGTGAATACTCAAGTTTCTATTCAAGCGCACGCAGAAACACATTTATCACTGATGACAAACTGCCCACCGGCTCAAGAAGCACCGCCTTTAAATTGTCTAGAGTCAGGTGAAATGTTTGTTGTAGGCTCAACACATTTTAGCGCCCGCTTACACTCGCAAGACGCCTCGCTGACCGTTGTACGCGATGATAACGCATTTGAGTTAAACGGCCCGCAGCTAACCGATATGCAGGACAATCGATTAAAGGCCGTTGTCGATTCAACTGAATGCGTTCGCTCTAGCGCCAATAGCGCCCTCATTCTGTCTCAGCATGGGCATTTCTCTTCGCCTAGCCCACAATTACCCCTGCCGATCCGCTTTACATCACGCTGGCAATTTTACGGAAGCTCGCCACTTGCTCGACTGGATATAACGTTAGAGAACCCCAACCGCGCGCAACATGAAAACGGTCACTGGGATATTGATGACCCTGCAGCATTTGCCTTTAGACGCCTACATACCACCGTTAAGGCGTCGGGCCAAAACGCAACCGTTGGCTGCCAGCTTGATACCAATACGCCTTTAACTGAACAACACGAAGGGTTTTCAATCGTCCAGCACTCCAGTGGTGGTCAACATTGGAATAGCAAGAACCATGTCAACGCAGATGGTGACGTTACACTCAATATAAAAGGCTTTCGGTGTACGGGGCACAATGCCATTAGCGAAGGTGAGCGTGCGCAGCCCATAATATTCACGCGTGGCCTAAGCCTAACGCTTGATAAGTTTTGGCAAAATTTTCCTTCAGGTTTTTCTGTCTCCCCGCACAAAATTTCAACAGAACTTTTCCCACGGCAATCGGATCAACACTATCGTTTACAAGGCGGCGAACACAAAACGCATACCGTATTCTTTGACTTTAGTGACGACCCACAAGCACTTACCTGGACGCGTCACCCTGTAGAACACGCGATCGACCCTGAATTAGTCGCACGTAGTGGTAGTATCCCCACCTTCACTAATAACCCCACTATATTTGATAAGCTGATTAACAACGGCCTACACCCAACAAAAGGTTTTGTCGCTAAGCGTGAAATTATTGACGAGTTTGGGTGGCGCAATTTCGGGGATATTTTCGCCGACCATGAGAGCCTTTACCGTAAGGCCGACGAGACGCCGTTTATATCTCATTACAATAATCAATACGATCCACTGTACGGTTTTGTTCGGCAATATTTAACATCGGGTAACAATACCTGGCGCACACTGGCAAATGATCTCGCCAGACACGTTGCCGATATCGACATCTACCACACACAAAACGATAGAGCCGAATATAACGGCGGCCTTTTTTGGCATACAGACCACTACGTAGACGCATTCACTGCTGGCCATCGTACCTATTCGCGCAACCAAAAGCCGGACGGCGTTAACCCAACAGAGGGCGGCGGGCCTGGTGGCCAACACTGTTATACGCAAGGCCTTCAGCTTCATTACTTTCTTACCGGCCAGACCCAATCGCGCGATTCGGTGGTTAGCTTAGCGAACTGGCTAACCCACTACTACGAAGGCTCTGGCGGCCTCACAGAAACGCTGTTACAGCTTAAAAACACCATCGTCCCTTTGCTAAAAAGCCCTGCACCAAAGGGTGGCTTTTTATATCACCGGTTACCCTTCGACCGCGGCGTAGGCAACTATATCAACGCCTTGCTCGACCGTTTTTTGCTCGATGAACATACCACTGCACTGACTCAAGTCGAGACGATTATTCGCGATACCTTTCACCCTCACGACGATATTGCTCAACGAAATTTGTCTGATATTGAAGGCACGTGGTTTTACACGGTTTTTCTGCAGGCAGTTATTCGTTACCTAATCATTGCAAAGCAATTTGGTGCGAACGAAAACGACGCCTATGACTACACGTTCGCCGCACTCCTGCACTACGCTCATTGGATGCTGGAAAACGAAACACCTTACCTTAGCAAACCAGAGAAGCTCGATTTCCCCAATGAAACATGGACCGCTCAGGATATTCGTAAAGCGCATATTTTCTATTTTGTGAGTGGTTGCATAGAAGATACAGCAGTATCAACACAGTACAGAGAAAAGGCCGATGAATTTTCGCACTATGTGGTTGAGCGCTTACAAGCAAGTCAGGAGCAAAGCTTTTCTAGAATATTAGCCTTGCTAATGCAGAATTATGGGGCTGAAGATTTACAACAGGCAGACGTCTATGTAAACCCCAATTTTATTTCTTCAACTACAGGAAAAAGTAAAATGGCACTACTCGGTATAATCTTAAAACAGCTAACCCGTGCCGTCTTACGGTTTTCCCTGAAAAAGGAACTGCATTGGCTTAGCTTTAGAAATGCCAGAGCAGCTAAGCTATACAATTCGCTGTACGAACACTAAGCACCGTAACCGTAGGCCGATGCCATAGAGCTCCATTCAAAATCGTCTAGAAGATTCGATAAACGCTGTTCGACTTTCTTTAAATTTAAATAATGTCGAAACCGACTTTTCGCAGATGCGCCTTCCATTCGAGGCTGATCAGGATCGATCTCCCAAGGATGCATATAGAAGATATACGGCTGAGTTTCATTTTTTGCGAATCTCGCAACAGCCCAACGTGTCAAACTGTAAGGGTACAATCGAAAATAACCGCCACCCGAAATAGGGATATTCTTGCCAAATATGGGCAATGTACTTAACGGTATTTCATCGACACCTGCGCCGGTCTCGTACCGAGAGCGAGGCGCATCGGGAATACCATAATGGTCATGCACTACCGGATACACGCTGGAACTGTATCGGTAACCCTCTTCGGCCAATACGTCATACACCCACTGATTCTCTTTGGTAAACGAAAAGCTCGGTGCTCTATAGCCAATAACGGCCTGACCGGAAATATCTTCTAGCAGTTGCTTCGCGCCAGACACATCCACCTTAAACTCTTCACGCGTCTGGTGACTAGCGCGCTGGTGCATAGTACCGTGACTCGCGAGTTCATGCCCTTGTGCAACAATACGCTTAACAATATTAGGGTGTCGTTGTGCAATCCAGCCTAACGTAAAAAAAGTAGCGGTAATATTTTTATCAGAAAACAATTGCAGTAACTTGTCTGTACTGGCTTCTACTCTAGAAGGCATTGAATCCCAATCGGCGGGCGTTATTATTTTCTCAAACGCCCCTACTTGAAAGTAGTCTTCTACATCTATCGTCATTGCGTGTTGCACACAATACTCCTCAATTAATTAGTTCGACGCCGATACGCTGGAAGCCGTTTGTGTTTCAAACAAATGATTTTCCTGACGTTCTAAAAACACTGCCAGCTGTTCACGTGCCTTTGTATTTTCGCCTCTGTATTCAACGCTAACCGCCACTATTGCACCGCCACTCGGTTTTAACAACAACGTATTAACCGCTTGCTGTAGCTTAATAAAATTACCGTTACTGCTCATTTTATTCGGTAACACATACCAATAAGCAACAAGCCGCTCACGCCCATTTACAGAGGTAAGATCCAGTACGGTAATGTTAAAATCTTGCTTAAAACCCTGTTCAATACGTTGATTATACTGCCCCTGCAAAGACCAAAGCTTGGGATCGTAAATTCGATTCTCCCAACTCACTAGTTCGCGGCCCTTAATATTTAATTCGTAGACGGCTTGATAAACTTTAGCCCCAGCGGAGGAGTCGTAAGAGACACGGTAGCTGTCTGCATAATTAAAACGTGGAGCCCAATCGTACATTCCCGCTTCACCCGCGCTCACGTTAGCAAGCGTAGCTGCCGGCAATTCGAATCGGTCGCCTTGCGATTGATTTTCAACAACATAGGCAATAATACCCATAGCCACTAAAGGCGCAAACGCCGCCGCTAATGACCGACGATTCCAGCGCTCATACCACGATGCCGAGATAGTAGTGATAGTATTTTTCCATACACGGTGACCATCCGAAAATAACTGGCCAACACCCACTAATATTAAAACGACAATAAGAAAAAACACCCAGCCATACACGAGATGATCTGCGTCAACGGCATGTTGCATATCGCTAGTATGCCCAACGTAGATAATACCGAAGGCTCGTATGCCGTTCGCAATGATGGGAAGAACAACGGAAAAAACGGCAAATAGCGCAATACGCCATCGCGATATAAAATTTAGATAGGCATAGACACTGCCAAGTACCACACACGCAATAAAAAATCGTACGCCAGAGCAAGCTTCAGCTACCACAAAATGGCCATTGGGTACTGAAATATAAAGACCTTCACGGTACGCAGGGATATTTGCGAGATTCAAGATATACATTGAAATTGCCGCTGTAATATCTTGAAAAATGGGTATCAACTCTTCGCCAACAGGGATACTAAAAAGTACAAAGGCGAGCGGAAATACAATTTTGCGGACAATGCGCCAACCAAACATCATCAATACAACCGCCGGTATCATGGCGAATATGGCAATATGTTGGAAAATATCGATATACGCAGCTTGCCCCAGCGCGTACATCATTAGCAAACTAAGTACACCTAGACCACCGACTATAGAGAATTGTGGGGCCTGTGCGCATAAAGCACCGCGCTGTTGCCAAAACATATACAACGCACCAGGTAGTATAAAAAAACAATGATTGTAAGTATCGTTTATATACCAAACACTCATGGCCGAAAGTAGGCCAGCCTGGGTAATTGCTACCCAAAAAACAAACCACGCAATGGCCCCTAGTAACCAATATTTGACTACGTTACTCGGTTGTATTTTATTTTTTATACTATACATCTAGCGCTACTCAATGCACTTTGTTCTTTAATGCTCGAGCCAATCGCTCAAACTTGAACCTAATTTTTTTTCGTTGAAAACTCACCATTTTCAACATGCTATGTTGCTCTGCCATAGAGCGTTTATACTGTGCATCGCCTGCCATAAAATCATAATAACGAAAACCAGCCTGTGCGTAGTAATCGATTGAAAACGTATGTAAAAGTAAACCCGGCTTACGATTTTTATCGGTTTCCTGCATAACGCCGCTTAAATAGAAGTAGACAACGCCGTCACACAATAGATTGTAACTACAAGCTAATAACCTATCATCAACATAGAGAGCACAGATGTGCACACTTTCGTCGCTCAACGCACGTGCAACCAGCTGGCGATGAAACTCACTAAAAATAGGGTTCGAAAAACCACTTTTTTCTGGCGTGTGATCCCAACGCTTGCGATGTAACGTGACCATATCTGGCCAAATACCATTGATCTGCTCGGCCGTTTTTAACACGCGAAAGCTAATAGTGCCGTCAGCTGAATAGCTCTTTTTACAACGATTAATCTGGTAACGAGTGTTTCTTGATATGCCCGCCAAATACTCTTTATTCGTTGCTTTTACCGCACGTAAATCAACGCCAAACGCCGGAGCAGCCCATTTTTCTACGGGATTACACGCTTTGTTCTGATAGTGCTTAAGGAGCGGCTCGGCCGTTGCACCCAGCTCAAATTCATCCCAGTCATCTCGCGTATTTAAGTACGCCATAAATGCTGACGGCGCGCTAGCTTGATGTGCACGGTGCAGTAACAAGCCGTTATATTCCGGCCATATTTGGTCTTCTTGCTGACAGCCTGTTCGCCCGAGCCTTAGTACACGCGAACGAATAAGCCGATGTCGCGTCTCAACTCTTATGGTGAACAGGCCCAGCCCTACAATGTCCTCCCCCGAGAAGAGCGTTACCAGCATTGCATCGGGCGCTATAGTTTCTAACCAAGCACTCACCCAGCGCCACGACAAAAAAACATTTTGCGCCGTATTTGGCTCTAACGCCTGCCATAGCTTGCCGATGGCCTCCAATGGCTCGCTGGAAACCGTTATGTGGTATTCGGAGCCCAATGGCTAACCCTTTTAAATCGGCGTTAAATTCACCAATAGTTATATGTGCGAAAAAGACGCGGTCCTTTCAAGTTTGAACTTACGGTAAGTTTTTAGCAAGAATCGGGCCGATTATTTTCGTCAGCCATACGGGGAGGCACTTCCAAGCCCCAATAACAAGACGATATTTGGGATTATTGGGGTTAACCTCGGGCATTTCTCCCCCACCATTTAACCAATAATGCCAATAGAGCTGAACGGGGGTCGCGCCCCACTGTAATTTGAAGCGATACGTACCAGCATCTTTACTTGAACGCCCAAAATCAAAAAATGCCTGTTTTTCAGTAATGGCAAATTTCAAAATATTCCAATACATAAACATATTGGCATTCAGACGATTCGCGCTCCGCAGTGTAGACGCCCAAGGAATCTCCATAGTGCCTTTATAGTTCAACAGAAAACCACACGATACCGGTTGGCCCTCGCGATAAACGACTACAATATTGCTTTTTATACTGGTATTTTCTAAGAGCGTTATAAAAAACGATTTCGAATAAACAGGCGTTCCAAGATCCCGCATATTTTCTGCAAACACACGATAAAAATCGTCGACGAGCTCTATCCCCCCAACAGAAAATTGAAGCGAATTTTCTTCGGATTTTTTAATTTGTGAGCGAACTTTTGCGCCAAGTGCCGACGCTAAAGCTTCTGCAGTGTTTGGCAGCGATAACACCATAGAAAATTTTGCCGTTTTTTGCTTCAAACCTTCTCTTGGCTGGGTGTCTCGCATTTCAATATGGGACGCGGCGCGTTCTTGTGCCGCAGCGGCCAAAAATGTTATAAGCTTTTGTTCTATTTCTAACGATTGCCCGAGCGCACCACAATAATTGAACATTGGAATAGACGTAATATAGTGACCAAACAACTGACTTCGGGTTGCTATTGCGGGTAGAACCCCAACAATAACACCCGCTGCATTGAGTGCCGCGATATACAGAGCATGGTGACCGAAACTCTTCGTTATTATTTGACGAAATTCATAACGGTGATAAATACACGCTCTTTCATGCTGGTCAACGAAGGTGTTCCACCGTTCTGCCATACTATCGTCAACAAAAAGGAACGAACAATCTTTCGCATCAGCGTTTTCTGTGGAACCGTTATGCGCACAAAAATGGCCGGGCAACACGGCAACACTAGGTGTATTATCGACCTCAGGGATACACGAAAGTATTTCAGCAACTATTCGCTTCTGATCAGCCTGCATCAATTCAATCGCTTTAACCTCGCCTGAGATAGCCTTCATCTCGGCGATCAAAGCGCTATTATCTTCACCTGCTTTTTTGGCAGCACCGATTTTTCGAGAGAGTATGCCTTTTTGCTCTTTTAACGTTTTTAGGCTGTTTCGATTTTCTTCAAAACGAAGATTACAATCTACAATCTTTTTTCGACGCTCGTCATCTACAGAGCTATCGAGTGAATCTAAACTAACGGGTAGACTCGTCAATTTCATGCAGTCTTATTAACTCCGCGAGAACTTAATACAATTTTTCGACTATAGAACGCTTCGGCAAGGCGGCTAACGGCACCACTTTCCATACCTCGAATACGCATAAGCGACCAAAACAAATCGTCTGTGAACCATTTCTTTTCTTGTTGAGTGTTGTAAACACGCTGTAAAAATTCTATTTTCTTACGCGCTGTTTCTTCGCTCAATTCAATAAATGTATTCGGTACGCCCATATCGCCGTCCCATTTCGGGATTTCGTACTCTAACACCAAATGATTCCGGAACGTGTTCCAGGTGAGTTCACTGATAAAACGATGATCTTGATGGCGGTCGTGACGTGCATGGGTAAAGACAATATCGGGTACGTCAATTGTTTTCTTTATGTCTTCGCACAGTTCTTTAACACGCTCGCCTGCATAGGGTAAAAAACCATCTCGCAAATCAAAAATACGAACGTCTGAAGAGGCCGCACCGTCTAAAAACAATTTTGCACCGGCCTCAGCTTCCAAACGGCGTTTTTCATTCGACGTAAAAACGACCCAGGTCACATGAATATTGTTATTGTGCTTGAGAATATCCAGCAATGCACCACCACACCCAATTTCTATGTCATCGCAGTGCGCGCCTAAACATAATATGTGGTACGTTTTATCGCTATCTAAAAATACAGTTGGCTGCAGCATAATATTGTCGTCTATTCGCCCCACACCTGCCAAGGTCTGTCACCGCTCGCATACATTTCGTCAAAATTTTGTTTGTCTTTAAATGTATCCATACATTTCCAAAACCCATCATACTGAAACGCTACAAGTTGATTTTCTTCAATAAGACGCTCAAAGGGTTCGTGCACCAATTCTTCGCCGTCACGCATGTAATCGAATATTTTCTTTTTGAAAATAAAGAAGCCACCGTTAACAGTAAGGCCAGTATGCGTTGTATCTTGAATACTGTTTACCATGCCGTCGTCATCTAGGCGTATGTAGTGGAAACTTTGCTGAGGCTTTACGCAAAGGAAGCAGGCAGTTTTATCGCTTTTCTTAAAGAATTCTAGAATGTCATCAAACGGCGCGTCGGACAATCCATCGGCGTAGTTTGCCAAGAACATGTCGTCAGGTGCTAGGTCATCCAAATATTTTTCGACGGACTTCAAACGCATACCAATATTGGAGTTCATTCCGGTGTCCGCGAATGTAATTTTCCAATCATGGATGTCAGTTTTTAAAAGCTCTGTTTTGCCTTCGTTTAAAACAAAGTCATTCGTTAAACACTCATCGTAATTAATAAAATAGTCTTTTATCACGTGGGCGTTATGCCCCAAACACATAATAAAATCTTTGTTGCCAAAATGAGCGTAATATTTCATTAAATTCCATACGATGGGCCTGTTCCCGATCGGCACCATTGGCTTTGGTGTATTCTCAGAATATTCACGCAACCGCATCCCCAAACCACCACAAAAAAGCACGACTTTCATTTTTTATTCCACGCAATTAGTTGAAAAATATTGTATTCATTTCTTGACGCAATTCGTCAATAAAACGGCCTGAAGGTAACGCAACATCGTCATACGTTAAAGCGGTATCCGCCGCTACAGATTTTATTACAGTACAGCCCGACGATACACCCATGGGTAATAGGTTTTCACGTCGGCTGGTATCAAAGTTTTCGATTTCTGTATAGCAGTCAAAGCCGCCCAATCCATCCAACACATCACCCGGTGCTAAGTCTCTTTTTGCGATAGCGATTGCGTCGCAGTAAGGCTTACCCTTAGGGGCTACAGCAGCGTCCGAACATAATACACCGCGACATACCGTAATGGGCAATTCGAGCTGAGGCAAATGGAAGGGGGTATAAAATACGTAAAGTGGCCCGTCACCCATTTTCAAGTAACGCAGGTACTCTTGCTTCATGGGCTCTTCGCTGTAACCGACTATATAAGCGCCAGTATAAGGTGAGGCGCCCACCAAAAAGTCGACTATTCCCTTACCTGGCTGAAACGCCCCTTCGGGGTAATGCTCTAAACACGTGCGAACATCGTCACATTTTATGCCGTGCATGCCACGCTTACCCACGCCAAACCCCAACGCATTGGCTGTCACGGTTAACTCCATGGATAGCTTGGTGCCGTCCACAAACGAGGTTACGGCTCTTGGCTTTTGATTATGCGCTTCGGCAAAGGCCTTTTGTGTTTCAGGGGTACGGTGGGCATCATAAAACCCTTTAAGGTTTCCGGCACCCACAACTTCTAGGCCCATGGTGCGAACATGGCGCGCCAGATTGACCGCAACGCCTGGTTCGTCACCATCAGTATTGGAGTAGATAACACCCGCCTTATCAGCGTAGTGTTTAATCAGCGGGCCAACCGTTGCATCCATTTCGCAGTTTGGCGCAAAAATATGTTTGCCTGATTGAATAGTTTTAAGCGCTATACGTGCGCCGTATTCTACTTCGCCTGTCGCATCTATTACGGCTTCAATAGCGTCCGCATCAAAGATAAGGTCGACGTTGTCGGTTATACAGCTTTGCCGCGCTTCGATAGCATTCGAAAGCTCGCTAGCGGTGGTGACAGTGAGAGGCGTATCGACACCGGCATCTTTAAACGCTTTTGTGGCGTTAGACAATGTGCGGTTGGCAATAATGGCAAGGTGAATGACAGGAAAAGAATTTTGAATTTGAGCCGCGATATGGCGCGCACTAAAGCCAGCACCAACTAACGCAACATTGATCGGTCGATTTTCGGCGAGCCGTTTTTCTATGGCCGTATCAACGATTATCATAGGGTCGTCCTTGTCGAGTTATGAATCCATTACTGATGAGTGGGTAACGTTACATCTACATAATCGACTGATATCTTGCCGCCCATTAGCAACACGTACCAATGGGCGGTATTTATTCGGCGATAATTACTGCCAATAGAGATCTTTGTCGAGCTTGCCGCTTTCGATCAAATTCATAATGTGATCAATGCGCTTGTATTTAATGCCTTCAAAATCGTCTTTGCCTAAACCGTATTTCTGATAGGCTTCATAGCACTGCTCTACACCCATGCGGGCGGTCCAGCGCGTTTTGAACTCAGGGAAAACCGTATGAATTTTATCGAAGTTTGCACGGTAGCAACGTAAATCCGGGCCTGCGCCATCTGCAAATGAAATTTCACAATTTGGTACAGTCTCTTGCACCAAACCAGCCAAGTCACTCATCTGATAATTTTCAGTATTGCTACCCACGTTGACAGCAAGATTATGAATAACTTCACGCTCTGCTTTTAACGAACAAATAACCGCCTGGCTAATATCTTCAATATGCACCAACGGACGCCATGGAGTACCGTCGCTTTTCATAAGAATTTGGCCCGTGGTCATGGCCCACGCTACTAAATTATTGATAACCAAATCAAAACGAATGCGCGGTGAAAAACCATACGCAGTTGCATTACGCAAGAACACTGGGCTAAAGCTATCACTCGCCATGGGGGATACATCACGCTCTACGTACACTTTTGATTTTGCATAAGGTGTTACAGGATTAAACTCAGCCGTTTCGTCTAAAATATCTTCACCGGCTTTTCCGTACATACTGCACGACGACGCAAATAGAAAACGTTTTACACCGACTTCTTTAGCCATTTCAGCAAGACGAACGGAAGCTCGCCAGTTAATGTCGTAAGTTAAATCTGGGTTGATATTGCCTAACGGGTCATTCGACAATGCTGCCAAGTGAACGATAGCATCAAAACCTTTCAAATCTTCCTTTTCAACCTTACGTACATCTTTGTCTATTGTAGGAATATCTAAAGGAGCATCGCCAAAGGTGCAAAACCGGTATAGATCAGAATCCAATCCGGTAACATCAAACCCTTCTTTTAACAGCATGGGAACCATGACTGTGCCAATAAATCCCCGGTGACCGGTTACTAAAACTTTCATACATCCCTCCAAAAGGTTAAGACGCCTTTAAAAGACTGCCTTTTATTAAATCGCGTAGCTCGCCGATCATTGCTGTTTTGCGCCAATAAGCGTGCTTAAGTAAATATTTACTAATTTTAAGTTTTTCGCCGAACGAAACAGGCGATCTAAATACTGCTTTATAATATTCGTACATGCTTCGCCAAGTTTGCATAATCAATTTACGCTTAGACGGATCCCAAAATTCTTTTAATTTTTCGGCGTCGCTCATATCCCAACTGCTGCTCTCAGGGTGTACACGACGGTTAAACATCCGCTTAGGAATTTCTTCAAATTTCCCATAAAGAGAAAGTTCACCGACTAAGTTAAGATCTGACGAAGTGTAGGCCCCTAACAGCGCAGTATGAGCCAAAGGCTCACGGCGAATGAGCCCATACATTACATTCTGTAATCGAATAACATTAACGCAGGATATAAAACGTTCCGATGCTGACGCTTGCTGTAACGAAAGATTATCTTCGTAGTCACTTATTACCGTACCTTTATCATCAATAATACGAGACTTACAATAGGCAAGCACGATAGAGCTATCGTTTTCTAACGCGTTAAAACAATCTTCTATAAGCGTTGGGCCAATAGGGTCGTCAGCATTTTGCCAACGAAAATACTCGGTCGTTGCGGGTGTAAAACAGCGCTCATAATTACCCGCTGCACCCTACATTTTTCGGGTTACGCGCATACACAATTCTCGAATCTTTGCGCGCGTATTCTCGACAAATTTCCTCAGTGCGATCGGTAGAGGCGTTGTCCGCAATGTATAAAATAAACTTACTGTACGTTTGCGCCAATACAGTATCCAATGTTTCTGCTAAGTAGTCTTCACCGTTATAGACAGGCATTCCAATTGTAATACGGCAGGTGTCTGAGTTGTTATCCATAATATTCTCGCCGGTAAAAATTTAATATCCTACGCAATTTAGGCCAATAGGCCACAAAACGCTTTATGCGTCCGCTCACTTAAGCTCTCAATCAAAGCCCCAACCATGAGTATTGATAACCGCAAGCTACTACGCAAACGCTAGCTAAACCGCCAATCAAGTACTCTGAAGGCCAAATCAAAGAAGATTGTAACGACGCTTAATGTGAACTACAACCATACTTTTTTCTTGTACCCTCAGGATATTTCTGCGCGATTAAATCACTCACTCATTCTCCCGCGGTAATCGTCGAGTTATTTGACACGTAGGGTAGTTACCGAAACCTTGCACGCTAACCCTCCCATTTCAAACACATGTTTGCAATTAACCCGCCGATCGTTTAAACCTTTCGCTACCGGATTGATAAATGCGCTCAAGAATAGCCGCAACATGGGGCCATGCAGCGTTACCTGTAAGTTTGATCGTCAAGAGCCACACCGGCACCATGACCAACCCAATAATGCCAACCGACGCCCAAGCTCCGTGCCCTTCGAATACTCCGACAAACATCATCCCTTTTAGCAATAGCCAACAAATCGCAGCGACAAGAAAATTAGACATATTAGCCCTCAACACTTCGGTAAGTGACAACGCCAATATGCGTTTCAACATAATCGATACAACGAAATAATCGATAACGGCCGAAACAACGAAGCCCCACGCTACGTACGTTAACCCGTAGGGGATCGCCACGATAATTAAAATAATTTTCGCTACGATGGAAATCGCTTCCTTTATTAGGAATAGTTTTTCTTTATGTAACGTCAACAACACCGGCCCAGAAAAGCAATGAATAGTCTGAAGTATGGCCCATAGCGATAATACGGAAGCAATATCGACAGCCATACCCCATTGGTCACCAAACAACGCATTTATCATTACGTCTGCGGACAAATGGACAACGGCAAAAATAGGAATGGACAGGGCGCCAATAAGCACTACTGAATTTAGATAGGCTTCTTTTACGCAGCCACCGTTACGCTGCACTTCCGAGAGATGCGGCAATGCAACAGGCCCAACCGCTTTCACCAATAAGCTCTGTAGAAATAGAATTAACCCAAGACCACGCGAATACATACCGACTGCGTGCATGCTGGCAATACGCCCAAGTAAAAGGTCGCTCGCATTCTGTGCGGAACTATTTAGAAATTTGGCCACACTTATTTGCAGGCCTACACGAAAAATATGGCTAATATTTTTAAACGTGGGAAGCCAAGGCATACTGCTAGGCCGATAATACGTAATCGCCAAAAACTCTGTGATAACGCCAGCCAAGGTACCGTAGGCCAACCCGTAATAGCTGTAGCCCAATAAAACCAAACCAATGGAAATACTACTTCTAGAAACGCAACCCGCTAAGTTAATCGCTAACATCGCATCAAAATTCATTTCTCTCGACAACAATGCTGCAGGTACCGCTGAATGGGGCGCAAAGAAAAACGGAATGGTAATTATCCACAGTACGTATTTAAGATCGTCGACCTTGTAAAACTCTGCAATCCAAAAAGAGCAGGCAAGCAAGATAAACCCCAGCCCCCACGACATTATAACCATAACGCCTAGTACGGATTTTATCTTGCCTTCGTCAATTTCTTTTTCTCGAACAAGGAATTCAGCCACACCAAAAGAACGCATTTCTATCGCAATAAAGGCAATGGAGGTTGCGACAGAAAAAAGCCCTACTTCGTCTGGCGATAACAGGCGAGCAAGCACTGCAACCGTTACAAAATTAATAATTTGTAACGAATATTGTCCCACGACCGACATATAGACGGCTCGTTTTACTTTACTCATGCGCGCTTCCGTCGGTTAAAACCTGATTGAATACGTTAATCATTATTAAGCTTTTCTTAATCCGGTTAGGTTAAGCCCGTATTTCACGAACATCTTGAAACACATAACCCAAGCAGACGGCTTCGCGGGCTGGCTACACGCTGATTTAAATGAGCAGCCAAGCGCGAAACCGAGATCACCTTCCTCTTCTGCAATATGGGCACAAATACCAAATGAATTTGCTTTTGCAAACGCTTTTAGGTGGTGTAATTTTTCGCCTGCACCACCCTTCGAAAATGTTTTATTGATAACACGCATATGATTGGGCAATGTTTTGCGGGCACTGCGGGACGTTGATTCCGAATGTACTCGATACAACACTAACGGCTCATCCGTGTAGCTAATGGGATTATTGGCCGCAATTCGCAGCCACAGATCCCAATCTTGTATTGATCGAAGCTGCATATCAAACCCACCGCAAACCCGGAATACCTCGCGGTCGACAATTACGCCCGATGTTCCAATAAAATTGGAACGTATAAGCGGCTCTATAATTGAGCCGTCGAATTTATTATTTAATTCACTATCACGTAAACCGTCATTCGCGCCTCCCATAAAACAGGAGTCACAATAACTCCACACAACGTCGTGCATTTTAGCTAATTGTGTTTCTAACTTATTGGGAAGCCAGATGTCATCAGAATCCAGAAAGGCTATCCACTTACCGTTTGCGACCTCTACACCATTGTTGCGCGCGCTAGCGGGACCACTGTTTTTTTGAATGACTAACGTTACTTTATCGCCGTACTCTTTCACGATATCGACCGATTTATCGGTTGAGCCATCGTCGATCACCACAATTTCGAGATTGGTGTAAGATTGGGCTAAAGCACTATCCAACGCCTGTTTTACGTATTTTTCCCCGTTGTAGAGCGGCATAACCACACTCACTAAATCGGTAGACTGATCCTTCATGTAATATCCCCAAGGCTAATTGGTATAAAACCTATTTGATTAGAGTGAAATTCCAACGCCTTTGCTTCTGCCAAGCGAATGAACCCAAATTCTGTAAACCAATTCGACAACGATTACCGTGCCTAGCTTTCTTTTGTTATCCGGTTAAACCGAACCTGCAACAGGTTAACCGACTTTGCCATTTTACACTTCACTTATTCCATCGATAAAGGCAATATAGCCATATCATTCCTTAAAATTCAGTGACGTATGGATATTGCAGTATTAGCCCATCGAGTGCCGTACCCGCCCAACAAGGGCGAGAAAATTCGTACTTTTCATCAAATTAAATATTTGGCTGAACGTGGCCACACTGTACATTTATTTTGCCCAATAGAATCTAGCGACGATCGCGCCAATCTACTCGAACTAAAAAAAATATTTTGTGCGAGTGTACAGTGCGCCCAAAAACCCAGCGCGTTATCGCACATAGTGGGCTTAGTGACACACAAACCACTCAGTGTTTCGAATTTTTACACGCGCGAACTTCAGCAGCGCTTCGATAAAGCCCTAATAGAGCAGCTACCCGATGCCGTAATTTGCACCAGCTCCAGCATGGCAGAATACGTTTTTCGCTCTAAGCCACTGCAAGCTGTGCGCTCCTCTGCGCCTAAATCGGCACCTAAGCTTGTTATGGATTTTATGGATCTCGACTCTGACAAGTGGCGTCAATACCAAGATCTTAAGCGCTTTCCACTCAATCTTATTTATTGGCGCGAGTCGAAGCTACTCGGCGAGTACGAACGTAAAGTCCACCATCAATTCGACGCATCGCTCTTTATTTCGCCAAACGAAATCGAGCTGTTCCTGCAAAACACACAAGATGAAGGCAAGCTTCATACCATTGCGAATGGCTTAGATACCGAGTCATTCAAACCCGGCACGCAAGAAAAGCCACTAACAGACCCCATATTTTTATTTACCGGCGTTATGGATTACCTACCCAACGTCGATGCCGTATGTTGGTTTGTCGAGCACGCGTGGACTGACATCCGAACACAATATCCAGACGCAAAATTTTATGTCGCGGGTATGAACCCCAACGCTAAAGTAATGGCTCTGAAAAAATACCCTGGTGTCGTAATAACCGGTTTTGTTGACGACATACATCAATATTTCAACATGGCACACATTTTTGTAGCCCCTTTCCGCATTGCCCGAGGCGTGCAGAATAAAGTATTACAAGCAATGGCCTCCGGCTTACCTACCGTGGCCACTCCTATAGCAGCCGAGGGAATAAGTTGTACTCATGAAGTTGATATTCTTGTGGGCGATACCATTCCCGATCTCGTTCAGCATATCCACTGGTTGGTAGCCAACCCCGACGCAAGCACTACACTAGCAAAGAACGCCGTCGCTTTAGTTCAGCGGGAATTTTCCTGGGAAGGGAAGCTAGCCGAACTGGAAAAAATCCTGCAACCCTAACGCATCAGAGAAGCCCGAATAACCTAATGACTACCGCTAAGCGCGATCAATCGCAGGGCACATCACGCTGTTTAACCACAACTGCAGGGTTTCCCGCCACAATCGCGCCGTCTGGAATCGGTTTGGTTACAACAGAGCCAGCAGCAACAATACAATTATTGCCTATGCTGGCCATAATAAGTGCCGCATTTCCCACCCAACAATTTTCACCTATTGTCACTTTTTCGAACACACCGCCCTGATCTTTAATGGGCATGCTTGTATCCGTAAAATTATGCTGCTTGCGGCCACTCATGATATGTACACCACTGCCAATTAAGCAGTTTTTTCCGATTGAGCACTTGCCGATGTTTGATTGAGGACCAATATACACACCACTGTGAATTTCAGTGTCTTGCTGAGAGAATAAAACCCCAAACCCTATTTGGCATTCCCAGTGGCAACGCGCTAACGCTACACGTAAACCCGTTTTACGAATATAGCTGCCCGTTATGCCCGGAAATAGACTTAATAATTGTGAGTAACCGGCCACGAGCGAGTCTTTCGGTAATATAACGCCGAGCAAAAGGTATACGAGTGCTATGGGCAATACGGCTATACAAAAAACACCGTACACACTTTTTTTAATTATCAGGCGCATTATTATCGAATCTTTTATTTTTGTAAGGTAGCGGGTAGTTCAGCCATACCGGCCTGCAGCAGGCTAGCACTCTCGGACAAGGTACAAAAGCGAATGTCTCTTTCGGCAGTCAGTGCCGATATAACCTGTTCAATCCGCTGATAAATATGGTCGACATCTTCTTTACTTTCGGCGTAGCTATTCTGCCCCGCCAGCAAGCTCGAGCTGTGCAAATACATATGAACCACGTCGTGACCATCGTTAATAGCGGCGTTGATCAACAACAACATATCATCGCTAGATGCCAGTTCCGGACTAAGGTATATCTTCCGTAATAATTTCATTTGCCATGCAAGGCCAATCAAATGAAGATGACGAAGCGGGGACAACTCTAACAGACGATGAACTCGCCCCCAAAACCGAAACGGTTTACGATTAAACCCCGCTGTAACCGGTATTTCAAAAACAGTGCGCTGCGTGCCTGCTACATCTGTATTACTTTCATCTGGCCAATAGGGTGTGTTAATACTGTCGCTGCACGAAAAATAGCTGTTTTCATAGAACGGTAGAATACTGGAATCCACCACGTAGCCGGCCTTCCCAATAGCCTTCAATACCGAGCCATTAATGCCCCATCGGCCAGTGCGAAAAACCGTTGGCGTTACACCAATGTTTTGTTTAATGGTCGTCGTAAGGTGTTGCAACTTCTCGCTAACCAGTTCCGGTGATAGATTAACCACATGAGACTCACGTTCACCATTAAGCACGGTTAAAGGTGGGGTGCACCACGGATGCAAGTGCGCACCCACTTCTGATGTATTCTTCGCAACAATATTTTTTAAGGTTTTACTGGCTGTCTCGTCATTTGCTACAGGGTAGTCAACCAAGTAGGTCGGCCGAATACCCAACCGCTCGCAGAAAGCCTGAAACCGAGGCAAGCATTGAATATTTTCAATTGAACAGTCTTGCTGGGGAAAAACGCCATCCCAATTAAACTCTTCTTCCGTATCGACAGAAAGAAGAAAAAGTATGGGCTTACGCGATTTGGGGATTTTCACGTAATATCAGCACTCAATTTTCGGTAGAGGCGGGTGTAGTCGTCGGCCATCCGATTACCCGAAAACTCCTTCATCACATAATCCCTAGCGCTCGAGGCTATTCTGTCTGCAACCGCTGTATCGTAGAGCAATGTTTTCCAGCAATCTTCAAGTGCGGCTTTATCGCCGAGTTCTGCGAGCAATCCCGTTTCATTATGAAAGAGTAACTGGTCGATACCTGCAATTTTGTATGCTGCAACGGGAATACCCATCGCCATAGATTCCATCAAACATCGCGGTATACCCTCTAGTGTTGAGGTCATCACAAATAAATCAAAACTCTGTAGCCACTCTATGCGGTCATCCCGAAAACCTAAAAATTGTATCTGGCTAGTCGCGGCTAATGTGTGAGCGTAACGCTCTAACTCTGCACGCTCGTCCCCGTCGCCCAATAATATTAACTCTAGCTCGGGGTTCTCGGCAGACAAACTATTGAATATATCCAACAGATCAAAAATATTTTTTCGGCTTATCATTTGTCCAATAAAACCCACACGTTTTTTCTTTTTTTCTCTTAAACGCAGATTACTACTGGCACTGGCTATTTGATCACTGGCTTCTTCTAGATCTACACCATTTTTAATATAACAAAGCGCATTTTCTTTAACGCCCAAGGCTCGTACATCGGCACACAGCTCTTCCGACAGTGGCGCCACTACGTCAAAATGCTTAAGCGTTTTGTTGCCCAATGCAATATAGGCTCTAAGTTTCCAGTCTTCTGCGTTTTCAAAACCATGTGGCGTTGAGATAGTTGTAACTCCCGCCAGCCGACCAGCAATCAAACCTAAAATATCTGATTTGTATCCATGAGTATGGATAAGGGTATAACCTTTCTCACGGATCAGGTTTTTTAGACGTAAAATAACGCCTAAATCAAAGCGATTATTCATTTTCACTTCGTGTACGGTTTGGCCTGTTGCGCGATACTCGCCAACTATTTTAAGCTCTTCCATATTAGGCTCTACCGTTACCGCAAGATCACACTGTATCGCGGTGGCATCTAAGCTTTTGGCCAAGGTAACAATCCATCGTTCTGCCCCGTAATACCCAGTAGGGCAAATAAGCTGAAGTACTTTTATAGGTTTTATTATTGAATGACTCATAGTTTTACTATTTTAAACAATCCGGTAAGCGTACCAATGATTCGGGCGGGAAAATACAGCACGTAAAAGCGCATGATATCTCGCAATGAAAGCGTCCCCGCAGATTTCCCATACAGCCTTATACTGTAAAGCACAACGGGAAACAAAGTGAGCATACCACTGACTACCGCAAGCAATACGCTGCCGGCAACTAAACTAATAACCGTCGATACCGCAAATAAGAGTACCCATACCGGCACCAAGAAACTCGGCCATTCGGCCAAAGGTATTTTCCGGCCCTTCATCGACTGAAGATTGGATTGACCACGCCAAATTTCTTTTTTGAACATGCTGCCGTAGGCTTTATCTTCCCCCAAATGAATATAGTTTGTTCGTGAGGTATAAAACAATTCGCCCTGCTCGGCGACTTTTTGGGTAAAAAAGTAGTCTTCGCATGTTACAAGATTTTCGGGAAAACCACCTGAAAGCGAGAATACTGTACGCCGTAAGAATAAATTTCGACCAGGCAGAAAGTCAACATTACACTCTGTGCTTACATTGCTTAAGGTCGTTCTAATTTTCTCAAGCACTGGCGCCGCATTGTCACAGCGCTGCATGGCACTCACGATAACTCGTTTAGGATTTTCATATAGAGCGCCCAACATACTGACGACCCAATCGGGTGCGAGTTCAACATCTGCATCTAAAAACGCTAGGTAGTCTCCACTCGTTTCTTCACAACCAATATTGCGCATGCGCGAAATCGTTTCATGCTCAGGACGAAAAACAACGTTACCTTGCAGCGCTTCTATTAAGGCCATTGTTGACGTTTCCAACGCGGTATTCTGCGTTACCACAACAACTTCAAGGCATTGGCCGTTTAGTTTTTGCTGGGTAATAGAAGCCAAGGTATCCTGCAAGAGATTTTCTCGCCCTCTATGCGGAATAACAAACGAAATTTTTTCGTGTTGTGTAACCATAAATGCTATTGATTCCTAGCGGTTGGGTAAACGTAAATAGACAAAGAAATAGAGCGTTCTCATCGGGCATTGAGCATATCGGCAACATATTCGCCTATCGCTAACGACGAGGTAAGGCCAGGCGATTCTATACCCAACAGATTTATCTGCCGCGGTGTTGGCTCCACAAAACTAAAGTCGACGGCGTCACCACCTGGCGGCTGGAGTTTAGGGCGAATGCCCGCGTAAGCGGGTTGAAGGTTGCCGGCATTTAAATTAGGGAAATAGCGCTTAACCGCTTTAGCGAAAGCGTGCTGCTTGGTTGAGTCGACACCGAACTCTCGCTCATCTGTATACTCGGTATCCGGGCCAAACCGTACCTGTCCGCCCATATCCAAGGTTGCGTGCACACCAAGCCCTGTCGTATTTTTTTCCGGCATAGGATATACAAGATGGTTAAAAGGTGACTTTCCCATTAACGAAAAATAACTGCCTTTACAGTAATATAATTTAGGAATATTGACCAAGGAATTCCCGCTAATGTTCTGAGCAATGACGTTCGCATCTAAGCCGGCACTGTTAATAAGCGCCCCACATTTTAGACGGTAAGGCTCACCCACACTCACCATGTCGACAATGTAACTTTTGCCGTCTTGTTCCGCGCCCATAAATTGCGTGTCCAGGCACAGCATTCCATCCTTGGCCTCTATACAATCGGCAAGTGCCGACATATAAGCATGGCAGTCGATAATACCGGTACTCGGTGAAAATAGACCCGCTACACCTTTCACGTTCGGCTCTTTTTCTGCTAGAGCTGCAGCATCGAGGTGCTGTAAATCGAAAACACCATTCGCAACCGCCTTTTCTTCAAGCGCTGCTAGGTCGCTCGCTTGCGATTCGTCAACGGCGACAATGACTTTGCCCAGCCGCTGATGCGGCACTTTGTATTGTTCACAAAAGCGGTATAACTTCTCTTTTCCTGCAACACAAAGTTTGGCTTTAAGCGAATCTGTGGGGTAATAAATACCCGCGTGTATCACTTCACTATTACGGCTACTAATACCAGAGCCGATTGTTTTTTCTGTTTCGATAACAACCACAGAAAGATTTTTTTCGGCAAGCACTTTACCAATAGCAAGGCCGACCACTCCTGCGCCGACTATGCAGACATCTACAAAATCCATATCGTTATTAGACATAATACTGTTCTATTTAAGGTTGGCGCCTAAACGAAGCCGACTAATCGGCTAATAAACGATATAGTTTGCACGTAGGCCAAATAAATTTTCGGTGTAACCGACTGTCCCTGAAGCTGCTAGCCATTCGTTGCGGCCCACATAAAAGGTTGCCTCTAGCATCTCAGAAAACTTTAGTTCCATGGCTAATCGGTCAGAAACATCTTCCGCACCACGCAATTCGCCAGAATCAAATTTTATTTTAGATTGACGTCGTTCGTAACCGAAATCGGTGCGTCGATTAAACGCATATTTAACGCTCATTCGCCCGTATATATTGGTGGAATCTTCATCGGAAAATTCTTTATACACTTCGCGCTCTCGGCCTAGTACGAAATCTATATTCCAGTGATCTTGAAAGTTGGTATCACTAAGGCTAATTTCATATGTTGTTGACCTAAACCGGTCAGCGGCAACTGCTGTTGCATCGGCTTGACCTAATTCAATATTATCTTCAGCTTGCTGAATACCACTTCGGTTACTATCACCAAGAGAGGTGTCGGTAATATCACTGGATATTCTCATCCCCAATGTTCGAGTGTCATCGATATACCGTATATTGACATCGTAACTAGGCGCATTAAATTCAATTTCGTCACTTACTGTGCGGTTGTAACCCGCACTTAGATCGTAAGCAATATTCCGTAACTCTGCCTGGTAGTTAACTATCGCTTTATCGTATTTGTAATCATAGAGTTCTAATTCAACTTCACTATGCTCAAACATCAAACCAAAAGACGTGGTCCTTGAAACTCGGTGAGCCCACTGCAGCTCACCCCCGTAACGCGTTGAATCTTTTAACTCTTGTTCTTGATAACGAATTTCGGTAACACCCGCACTAATAATCAAGAAATCAACAGCGCCCAATTTTAGCTTTAGATTTGGATCAATATCGGTAATGGATCGAACATCACTATTTTCTAAATTATCAGAAACACCCGAACCTATCAGTGTGCGCTCTCGCGAATGTACGATATCAAGCCCAAGAGGTGCTTCTTTTTTACCAAAATGCATACCACCATAGCCCGTTGTAATGTCTACATCGTCCTGGCTATTTTCGTCGTAAGTGGTTTTGCTGTAGTCGTATGCAAGGTCATAAGAATAGTTCTCTGCAATATTGGCTGTACTAACCTTCAGTCCATACTCGCTAATAATCTCATCGAAACTACCGTCGAGCGCTTGCTCTGCGTTGTCTGTGCTTCTGAGGTCGCCAAACGCTTCTACTCCCAACTCCAACCCCATCACGGTTGTACTACAACCGAAAACTACTAGCCCAGCACCGAGAACAGGGAGGCGTTTTTTAAAAGAAACACTGACGTTTAATCGCTTTATCTTAAAAACATTCACAGCATTGTCACCCGTATTGGAGCTTAAACTACGTCATGTAAAGCCGGTTATAGATAAAACCTATATAAGCAGCAAAAAACACTACTAGCGTCAGTATTAACACTAAAATATCCCGGCGCATGATTCTTTTACCCAGCGCCGAATAGCAGTAAGGAACGTCGATAATAAAACGCGTGCCGTTAAAAGCCCTATTAATGGGCTTGGAGGAGCGTAATCGAGGGTCAAGAAAAATAAACGCAAAGACAGCACCAAATGGAACAATCAATCCCACTATCGGTGCGATCACAGCGAACTGAATAAACTTCAAACCAATAGACTGTAAAGGATAAACAGCGGGTTCATGTATTTGGTAAGACACGCCCTGCCCTTCAATATCCAACACCATCGACAATCTTGCGTTTTCTTTTCGACCGAGCATTTCTTCGTAAACGCCCTGAGTCACATCATAGTCTCGCGTTAGCTCCGTTAATTTCGCTTCGTTGGAGGCCACTTTTTCAGCGCGCACTAACTCATTACTCAACAATTTATTCAACGAATTTATTCGCTGTGTTTGCGTTCTTAAATCGACTTCGGCAACGGAAAGTTGAATACGTAATTCTTCATACAATGGGTTCGCACCATCGTTCATAGTGAAACTCGGTTCGATCCCTTCTTCTTCATAGGTGCGCTCAACCGTTTTTCTAATTTCTTCAATTTGCGCCTTAATCGAGACAATATCGGGATAATTATCTTGATAGGTAAGGCGTAACGATTCTAGCTCTTCTGTTAACCCTCGCTTACGCCTATCTAACGTTTCTAACCGACTACGCGCCTTTAAATAACTGGATTCAGACGTTAGCTGTTTTCTCAGCGCACTAAGACGCGAGGTTGTTTCCGATTTAGCTAACCCTAAGCCTTCAATTTCAGCGCGAAGCTGTCCTACACGGTTAGCAACACCAGCTTCAGTGCCGTCAGTGTTCGTCGATTTAAACACTTTCAGTTTTTGCTCAGCATCTTCTAGCTGGTTTTTATACGCTTGCACTTGAGAGTCGATAAACTGATAAGCCGAGTAACTCTCTTCTTTCTTCTTTTTGTTGGTGTAATCTATAAAAATATTCATAGTCGCGTTAAGCACTTGATACGACTCTTCTGCACTACTGGAGGGATAGGTCAATCGAAAATATTCACTACCAAGCGACATAATTTTTATAGTGCCGCGTAGCCGTTTCACCCGCCTTTCAATTTTTTCGGGCGCCACAGGCTCAGGCATCAACCCCGCTTCTTCAATAACTTTTTCTAAAAATTGGCGATTATAGATAATTTCACGGGCTTCGTTAGTACGGTCTACGCGACCAACTTCCGCTCGACCACGCAATAGCGGCTCTAAAATGTTGGTTTCATCTACATGTAAGACTGCGCTAGTTTCATAGGTTTGCGGCCAACCGGCACCCATAAACACAATAACGCCGCTTATAGAAATAAATGTTAATACGAAGGCACGCTTATACCGCACAAGCTCTAAGCTAAGCGCTCGTATTAACTCTTTTATATCCAATAATTCCATTTTTTAAAATGCTCTTTCGGGAACCGTAACAATATCGGAAGGTAACAGTGGGTAATTAGTTTCAAGCTTACCTTTGTTTAAAATGTCATCGAGGTAAATGGGGTAAATTTTTATAGTGCCACCACTATTGCGGTAGAGTTTGGTTTTATTGGCCTTAGCAAATTCTGTTAACCCACCAGCTTCGAGCACTAAATCAAGCACGGTCATGCCGTCTCGGTACGGCATAGATTTCTGACCATTCACCGCTCCCGTAATCCGAATGCGTCGTTGAAATTCAGCACTGTTCGGGTTAGTTACAATAACGGTAACTTGAGGGTTACGCACAAACGCTTTTAGCTCTTCGCTAATACGCTCCGCAAGCTCTTCCGCTGTTTGCCCAGAAGCACGCACATCACCTGCCAATGGCATTGAGATCTTACCGTCTGGGCGTACTGGTACAGCTAACGATAACTCCGGGTTACGCCAAACATTGATCGTAAGCGCATCAGCAACACCAATTTTATAAGCCTCCGTTGCCTCTGGCGGCTGGTATACCGGCTTGCCCTTGGCAAAGTTATTGGACCCGCAAGCCGTCAACATAGTGCCTAGTAACAGCACTATTATCATTTTTAAGGATAATGTCATTGTACTCATGTCGTGCTCCATCGGTTTTAGTGGACACCCTTGCCCAACAGTACTACCTCAACTGTTTGAATCATAATAAGTAGATCCATGAGAAAACTATGATTCTTGGTGTAGTAAAGATCGTATTCCAGTTTGTTTTTCGCGTCTTCCTCTGAAGCGCCGTAAGGATACTTTAGCTGCGCCCAGCCCATTAGCCCGGGCTTAACGGTATGGCGAATATCGTAATGCGGTAGTTTTTCACCTAACGCTTTTACAAATTCGGGCCGCTCTGGTCTCGGGCCAACGAAACTCATTTCGCCTCGTATGACATTATAGAGCTGTGGCAACTCATCAAGCCGAGTATTGCGGATAACCGCGCCTACTCGTGTAACACGGCTATCGTTTTTAGACGCCCATATCGCTTTACCGCCTTTTTCAGCATCTTGGCGCATGCTGCGAAATTTATAAATACGAAAATTTTTACCGTTATAGCCCACACGATTTTGGTGGTACAACACTGGCCCGCCCGATTCGAGGTATACGGCGATAGCCGTCAACAGCATAAAGGGCGCAAGCAGGATACAAAGGCCACCGGATATCGCGAGATCAAACATTCGCTTAGCAACATCGCGACTCTTCGAATAACGAAAACCGTCGGAATATAGCATCCAAGATGTGGACAATAGCGGTATTTTCATGCGCGTAAATTCACGCTCATAAAATGACACGGCTTCCGAAATGGAGACGGCGCGTAACTTAAGCAGTAAAAACTCATAAAGCGGTACACCGCCGCCTTCGCTTTTTCGCCGTTCATCCTGCGCCACGACAATCTCAGACACATTATGCAGCTGAGTAAACGCGGACCAGTCGTCTGGAATACCCATGTGGAGGCTCGCGGGAATGCGATCGTCAAAGCTTTCCCCGATGCAACCAACAATTTCGGTTTCTCGCAAACCTTCAGCCGCCGCAGACTCCACAAGAAAGCCGGCCATGTTGCCACTGCCGTATATCACCACATTGCGGCGCAACTGCTGGCTATCAATAACGCGGGAAAACACCACCCGCGTTAGCATTACCATAAAGAAGCTGGCAATTATTGACCAAAAAATGGCCGTTTGATGCAGGGTGACCCCCGGCACAACAAAGCGCGAAAGCGTAAACGCCAAACTACCCAACAAGAAAAAGCTTACGATGGTTCTTAACACCATGTTGGTAAAACTTTCTCTTGTTAGCGCGCCGTACACCCCCATCGATAGCGCACAGCACCCCATTATCACTGCATAAAATAGCGTCTGACTGAGGATGGGCGCTCGCTCAAGAAATGGAAACTCAGGCGCCGGGGTTAGTAGTGATGATAAAAAATGGGCGATAAGCCCGTGACCGATCATCTCGATACAACCTAAAACGAGATACGGTAAGTGAAGATAGTGCTTTCTAATACGGATATAAGCCACTCAATCAATCCTGTAAGTTTGAGGACATTACCAAAGTCGGTATTGTAGCGTTAAAGAACCTGATACATCCTGAAGGCTCCCATTATGCGGAATATGCAATTGTCTTAAATCAGGCGCCACGCTGTAAAGTGCCGAGAAGTCTTACACATACTTCACTTTTGATAGCACCAAACAGCATTTGAGGCTGTAAAACACGGTGTTTTCGGTTAGAATCCCGCCCTCAATTAACCCTTACTAAAAGGAAAGGCCCATGAAACAAGTTAAGAAAACTGCCGAGTACACCATTTTCCAACGTAACGACGAGCGTTATGCCGTGCGCGCAGCCAATCGCAGTTGGATCAATGGCGATGATAAAGTCGCTATATTGCAAGCTGAAGGCTTAGTTAAAAAGCCTGAGCCCAAGCCTGCAGAGCCAGAAGTTGCGGCCGCAGAAGGCGAAGCTGCTAGCGAGTAAGCCAAAACACCATTGGCAACGTAAAACCGGATACTGACGTAACAGAATCCGGTTTTTTTGTGCCTGTCGATTCTATAATCTACAACTTTTATACTGCCGTGGGTTAACGTAACACAACGAGCAACACCAAGTACGCGGAATACATACTGAATTAGGGGAAAGTGAGTGGGTTTGTTTAAGCAGGAGTATAGCGGCCATGTTTTTGACCACGGCCAAACAGGTAAAATCGGCGTGCTTATTAGCAATCTTGGCACGCCCAATGCGCCAACCAAAAAGGCCCTTCGGCCTTATCTTAAGCAATTTTTGGCCGACCCTCGAGTAGTCGAGTTTCCGAGACTGCTTTGGTGGTTTATTCTCAATGGCATAATATTAAATTTTCGGCCCGCACGATCGGCAAAATCCTATGCTACGGTCTGGACAGAAGAAGGTTCACCCTTAGCCGTTCATACGGCAGCGCAAGCTCAGAAGCTCGCCGAGTCATTAGCCGAATCACACGGCACCGAGCTTGTTGTAGACTGGGCGATGCGTTACGGTTCGCCCTCCATCGCTGACACCGTACAAAAGATGCTCGACAAAGGTGTGCGAAAACTGGTCGTCTTACCTCTTTACCCGCAATACTCCGCAGCAACTACCGCTTCAACCTTTGATGCCATTGCAGCCGATTTTACCCGCAGACGATGGCTACCCGAGTTCCGTTTCGTGACAAGCTATCACGATCACCCTGCCTATATTGAAGCCATTGCTGATAGCATTCGCGAACATTGGCTTACACATGAACGCGCGGAAAAACTATTGTTCTCCTATCATGGCGTGCCGTTAAATTACCTTCACAAGGGTGACCCTTATCATTGCCAGTGCCTCGCAACATCGCGTCTTGTTGCGCAATCGCTAGGATTAAAAGACGATGAATACCTTATCACGTTCCAGTCGCGCTTCGGCCGTCAAGAATGGTTGAAACCCTATACAGACAAAACCTTAATTGCACTGGCAGAAGAAGGCATAACATCGGTTTCCGTGATCTGTCCGGGCTTCTCATCCGATTGCCTCGAAACCATTGAAGAAATTGGCGAAGAAAATCGCGATTACTTTTTAAATGCAGGTGGTCAGCACTTTGACTACATACCCGCACTAAACAGTACTCCTGGACATATTCAGCTGTTAAAACGTCTTGTAACCGACAACCTGCAGGGCTGGTTAAACGCCAACACCGGCGAAAGCCAAACCACACTGCAGCAGCGCACCGAGCGGCATGACCAATGCCCGTTTAATCGCGCTCAGTAATAGCCTAATTTAAACCCTTACATTACTCCTCATTCGACAACGGAAAGACAACATGAAAACACGTGCAGCAGTGGCCTTTGGTGCCGGAAAACCCTTAGAGATTGTTGATGTTGACCTCGAGGGCCCTAAAACGGGCGAGGTTTTAGTCGAGCTAAAAGCGACGGGTGTCTGCCATACCGACGCGTTTACCCTCTCAGGGGACGACCCAGAAGGCGCGTTTCCCGCTATTTTAGGTCATGAAGGCGCAGGGATTGTACAAGAAGTTGGTCCCGGCGTTACCTCACTAAAACCCGGCGATCATGTGATTCCACTTTACACGCCCGAATGCGGCCATTGTGACTTCTGCCGTCACCCCAAGACCAATCTCTGTCAATCCATTAGAAGCACGCAAGGGCAAGGCTTAATGCCAGACGGTACCAGCCGTTTCTCCTTTGAAGGAAAACCCATTTTGCATTACATGGGATGCTCTACCTTCTCAAATTATTCTGTTATGCCAGAAATCGCCCTCGCAAAGATTCGCGAAGACGCACCCTTCGATAAAGTGTGTTACATCGGGTGCGGTGTTACCACCGGCATAGGCGCTGTATTGTTCACCATGAAAGTTGAAGCCGGCACTACTGTTGCGGTGTTCGGTTTGGGCGGCATTGGCTTGAATGTAATTCAGGGCGCCCGCATGGCCGGCGCCTCTCGTATTATCGGTATCGACACCAACCCCGCTCGCGAGGCTCTGGGAAAACAGTTTGGCATGACCGATTTCATCAACCCACAGTCCGTCGAAAATGTTACCGACACGATCATTCAAATGACCGGCGGTGGCGTGGATTACAGTTTCGAATGTATCGGCAACGTCAACGTTATGCGACAAGCCCTCGAATGCTGCCATAAAGGGTGGGGGGAAAGCTGTATTGTCGGTGTCGCCGGTGCTGGGCAAGAAATTTCCACACGCCCATTCCAGCTCGTAACAGGCCGGTCTTGGCGTGGCACAGCCTTTGGCGGTGCTCGTGGTAGAACCGACGTACCCAAAATTGTAGATTGGTACATGGACGGCAAAATAAACATTGATGACTTGATAACGCATACTATGCCGCTTGATGACATCAACACCGCCTTCGATCTTATGCACGAAGGTAAAAGTATTCGCTCCGTCGTACTGTACTAACACGGCGGCTTATCTATACCCACAACGGGAAAAGGTCTATACATGCTCGAAATCGCTCGCCAAAAATGCTTCGACGGCGACCAGCTTCGCTTTCAACACACCAGTACGGCGCTCAATTGCAGCATGCGCTTTTCGTTGTACCTGCCCCCACAGGCACAACACACACCCGTACCGGTACTTTTTTGGCTTTCTGGCCTCACCTGCACCGACGAAAACTTTGTGCAAAAAGCGGGCGCACAAGCCTACGCCGCCCAGCACGGTGTTGCCATTATTGCGCCCGATACCAGCCCGCGAGGTGAAGGCGTACCCGATGATCCCGAAAAAAGCTGGGATTTCGGCCTAGGCGCAAGCTTCTACCTCGACGCAACAACGCAACCGTGGCAACAGCACTACCAAATGCAAACGTACGTATGTGAGGAGTTGCCGGCGCTATTGGCACAGCATTTCCCCATGCTTTTACCCCGATACAGTATTTTTGGTCACTCTATGGGAGGGCACGGCGCAATCACGTTGGGGCTCAAAAACCCACAGCTGTTCACGTCTATTTCCGCGTTTTCCCCCATCTGTGCACCCATGCGCTGCCCTTGGGGCGAAAAAGCTTTCGAGCACTATCTAGGTGATGATGAAACGCAATGGCAAACCTACGATACCTGCTGGTTAGTGGAAAATGGGGCGGTTAAAACGCCTCTGCTGATTGATCAGGGCTGCGACGACGACTTTCTCGAAGAGCAATTACAGCCACAATTATTGCAACATTCCTGCGCGCAGCACAATCATCCTCTAACCTTAAACATGCGTGAGGGTTACGATCACAGCTATTTCTTTATCGCGAGCTTTATCCGTAATCACATCGCCTACCATGCGGGATATTTGGCACCCTAAACCATTAAGTTAGTGCCATCTAACGCATTTTCCTGCAAGGCGGAACGAGTACTGGAAAAGACAACGTGAAGAAAAGAGCATTAAATTCACGCACTTTGCCAATTGACGTTCCGCCGCTAATAACAACCGCTGCCCAACCTCGCTGGAAACCATATTGGTGATAATCGACGAAAATGGCAGCCATTGGAAACACGTTAACGAATCTAGGAGCGTTAACAAAGAAACAACAGGAGTTTGCGTGGTTTGATTTCGGCTATGAGTGACAACGAGTTGCGTTGCTTTCGCGCGGCTATGAAATGGCAAAGACGCGAGGCACTCCAGCAACTCTTTCAAGCGCTAATACCACGGCTACCCTACCGGGAGAAGGCACGGAAACAAACCGCCATCGTCAAGCTGGTCTACGCCCTCATGATGTTAGCACTCTCACCCGTACTGGCCTTAGCTTGGCTACTGCATGCCGTTTTTCAACTAGTCGCCTTCCCGTTTCAGATACTATCGACGTTCTTATCCCCAAACGACCTCAAAGGCCCTGGCGAACGCAACCTGCAAGGCATTCATAATGCTTTTATTCCACATTTCGACCTAAGCCCTCACTACTACATGCTCTGCGTGAATGATTGGATCGCCATTTTGTATGGCCAGCAGACTCTAGACACACACCGCATGGACAAACAAGTCAGCGTTCGAAACATGGCGTTATTCGGCGTAAGCAATCCCGAATTAAACGAACTCCCACTCCGTAACGCCCTCTCACAAGCCAGAGAAACGCTGTCTCAACAATTAGGGCATTACTAATGCGTTAGCCAGCACTCACTTAGTGCATTATTTACGTGTTAGGCAGGCCATTATTTCAATATGTGGCGTATGGGGAAACATATCCAACGGTTGCACCTCACAGACCTTAAAACCATGCGCCATAAAGACCGCAAGATCGCGGCTAAACGTTGCTAAATCACACGAAATGTAGAATATAGTCTTAATTGACGACTTCTTACCCAGAAGGGGCGCGGTAATTTTGACCCCATCACGGGGTGGATCTAATACCAGTACCTCAGCGCGCTTTGCCAAGGGCCGCAACTTTTCCGCATGCTCTTCAGAAAACAAATCACACACCACCGTTTCTACCATGGGCCAAGCACGTGCTCGCAACTGAACCAAAGCCGCTGGCACCGCTTCCACCGCAATAACACACGCCGCCTGCGATTCAACAATAACCTCCGTTAAATTACCCGAGCCACAAAACAACTCAAGTACGGTTTTACCCTCCACCAACCCAGACAAACCTGCCTTTAGCCACCGTCGAATTTGCAGATTTTGAGCACTGTTAGCCTGCTGAAAAGGTAATCGCGCATTCACGCTGACACTGGCTGCGGTAACCGTTTCATCAATATCCAACGTTACCCACTTATGGTGTCGCGACGGTGACCATTTCGTATTGGGCAACACACGCCTTAAATCTGCTAAGGTTTGCTGATTCGTGTCGCTCAATACCGGACAGCCCTCTATCGCTACAATGTTATTGGAATTCGCTGCCATGTAACCCACTACCTGGCCATTGGACTTCAGTTGTGCTCGGTTTCGATAGCCCAACTGTTTTTCCGACGGCACAATAGGTTGAACCGTCTTATCACACCCCAACCGCAACATCGCCTGTATTACTCGCGCTTGCTTGGCTGCTAACTGGGCATCGTACGCCATAAATTGCCAAGGGCATCCGCCGCAGTCCTTCTGTGTAACGCCCTGATGTTGACAAGAAGGTGGCACGCGCTGCGCACTCCTGCCGCCCTCATTCAAGGTGGTTAAGGCCGCAAAACCAATACGGCCTTTCAAACCTGTTATGCAAAATTCACCCGATTCGCCTTGCCACACACCCGGCACAAAGAAAGTTCGCCCCGAAGGGTGAGTAACAACGCCCCGCCCATCACTGGCTAAATCTTTCACTTCGCCTTTAAACTGTTGACCGATTCGTAACACGACGCCTTACCTATAAAAACCTGTAGAATTCAAGCTGTACCATGAGCGAGCGAACGTACACCCACGGACAAGACAGGGCAGTATACCGGTAAACCGAAGGGGTACGAGACTATTGAAGGGAGCAAAGGAAAAGGAATGAAAACACTTAACGTACAAAACCGCCTCACACGAACGAGCGGTTTTCTGTTCATTAGCGTGGTACTAAGCGCCTGTGAAAAACCCGCAGAAGAGCCTCACGTTATCACACCACCCCCACTTGCGGTCGAAAGGTGTACCGACCCACGACCAGAACTCTGCACAATGAACTACGACCCCGTCTGTGCAACGCATAACAATGGAAACCGCACGACAGAAGCCAACAACTGCACGGCTTGCGCAACAGCAACCGTAGAGCACTATTCTATGGAAGCTTGTGCAGAGTAACCTAGCGGTTAAAACGGCACGCTCATTATCTTGCGCGCATAAAAAAGGCCAGCTCAAAGCCGGCCCAAAGAGAGTCTAACCTAAACCTTACTGAGAGCTACAGGTGCTCTGAGAAACACAGCTTTCATTGTTCTCATAGCCCCAACCACTGCTAGTGTCGGCACAGATAGGATAGCTTGAGCCATACCAATCACATACACCACCATTACCAGTAGACGAGCTGCTTGATGAAGACGAGCTGCTAGAAGAAGATGAACTGCTAGAAGAACTAGAGCTTCCACCGACTATGCCGCCGTTACCGTCTTGACCTTCACAAGTAGTAGCGCCAATACAGCTTTCGTTGTTCTCGTAGCCCCAACCACTGCTTTGGTTGTTACATACAGGGTGCAACGTACCGTACCAATCACACTGCTGACCACCAGTAGAACTGCTGCTTGAAGATGAGCT
>Ga0065722_104301_pt1 | contig 52177 bp, 46 predicted proteins | sample BansetMetagenome_FD_59109 | JGI IMG/M metagenome (GOLD analysis project Ga0065722, IMG submission 59109) | Bankia setacea gill microbial communities from Puget Sound, Washington, USA - Caecum Enriched | ecosystem: Host-associated > Mollusca > Digestive system > Ceca | place: United States... | reverse complement strand
GTAGGTATAGCGTTGCCCCGAAATTTTGGCGACAATGACCATTTACACCTTTCAATCGTTATTGGTATTAGGGGTACTGAGTAAAAATGGCCTTTTTATCTCGTGAAACACGCTGTGAAACACTATAAGATCTCATAACCCATTGAGTTCAAATAATATTTTCTATTTTCGTAGCTCCACCAATTTCAGCCACTTTTCTATGTGAAGCATCTTGTATATAAACCGTATTCTCGTTTTCCAGTCACCAAAAGCATTTTTATTTGCGTTGTTTACGCTGGATGGCTAAGATTTCTCCCGACCGGAAATGAGCTCCTCCTGTCTTAAAACAAGTAATGGAGTCTGCGAAGCGCCCGAGGTGGCCAGCGATAAGAGCAAATAGCCTACAGAGCTTGAGAGCAGCAAGCCATCAATTTACCTTCCTGTTTTTCCCGCTTTCGGCACGGACACGATTCTCGGTTTGTACGTAGACTGTGTCGGTTGTTGCCATACTTGAATGTCCAAGATCTTCCGAAAGATCTTTCAGCGCGCGGCCACGTTCAATTTCCATGCTTGCTCCAGTGTGCCTAAGCCAGTGCGTTGAAGCTTCTTTCAATTTCCTGGCTTTGTCTTCTCCCTCTGCATCCTTCATTTCGTCGTAGGCTTGATCCAATACTTGTTGGACGATACGAGTTAGTTGCCTAGCCGTCATACCACCTTGGCCACGAATCTTTTCGACTATAGGATCGTTTTCACCAACAGATGGCAGCGGGCTTAAGCCTCGATACTCTCTATAGCGTTTTAAATAATAAATGAAGCTGCTTGGCACCGTGATGTCACGAATTTTACGACCTTTCCCAAATATTTTTAACCACCAATTTCCTTCGGAATCTTGCCAAAAATGGCTCATTACCGGTGTCCAATTAGGGCGCTCGGATAGCTCTGAAATCCGTAAAAATAGCGTTTTGAGTGCGGTAATGACGAATAAGCTTCGCTCGCAAATCCTGTCTTGGTTGGCAAGTTCTAATGCTACGTTAAACACATATTGCCATTGAGATTCAGATAAACGACGAACTTCTTTTACTTGTGCATCTTTTATGAAGTGACGACAGTCGGCTTTTGCTATTTGCGCTGGATTACCATATAGAAGCTCTTCGTTCATCAAGTACTTATAGAACGCAATTACACCGGTGAACATGGCCGTTAGGGTTTGCTGTGATGGACGATATTTCTTTTTATCTGGCGTTCGATTTGCCACCTGTTTGGGCAGTTGTAGCTTGTATGGTGCCCACAAGGGATTCTGTGTGTAGCGCCCGTCACGAAAAACGAATTTTTCGTGATTTGCGGTGCATATCCAAGATACCGGTGGTTGCCAGCAAAAGTCTGCGTATTCAAGGATGTCTGCCTTACGCAGTTGCTCCATGGGTTTGGCTTTGAACAGGAAAACCCATAACAGAAACCGTTCGGTTTCATTCCTGAACCGCGTGAATGTGTGTTCAGACTTGTTTCGCCCAATGTAGCTTAGGAATTCTCGGCCCCAGGCCCAGTGGGTTTGCCACCAGGATTCTCCAGAATCTAGGAACTGCTCAAGGTCCTGGTATTCATCAAACGCTAAAGACTTAAGCTCTGAAAAAGCTGGAAACAAGGCGACGGGTTTGAGAGTGTTGGCGGCCATGCTAAATACCTATGATATTCGGATACGCATAGCTTAGCGGGTTTGACACGCTATGTCGAATACTAAAGCGTATGTGAAATAATAAAGCTTGGTAGGTAGCGGGCTATCGAAGCTTCTTTATAAGCCAGGTTGAGCGTTCTTAGTATTTTGTAATCTACAAGGTTATTCAGGTTCAACTCCGGAACCACCACAGTGCTGGCATTCTATCGGCTGATAATCAAGTTCCTCGCCTTCACCAAGATCGTGAATATTTTGAAAGTTTGGTTTACTAACTCCGGTGCCATTGCAGATCGCACATGCCTTATGTTCTTTATTATCACTCATAGGATTTACCCTCGATTGTTATCAGGCTACTCAACACCCGAAGTAAGTATTTGGTATCGAGCCGATTACCACACAACTTTTAGCAACAGAATCTATGCCCTTCTATAGAGTTAACCGCTTCTCTAGGCAGCGATCTTTAAAATCACATGAAAAGGAAGCATCGTCCCTCCAAAATATCTGTGCCTCGAATTTTAACGACCATGGCACCTTTTGTACTTTAGTTTACTCCCGCACGGACATGGCTCGTTACGACCAATTTTTCTTTTCTTTTTCGGTCGTGATGTATTTTCTGTATGAGAAGTATTGTTTGATAGCACCCTCTGGCTCATGCGTAGAGCTTCGTCAAATATATGCGAGTTCTCTTCAGTCTTCTCTGCAGGAATATGAATTTCAAAATTTTGTGCATGGCCATAGCTGCTTCCTGAATCCACTTCGACTAAAAGTCCTGTAATATCTGATGACGTTGTACACAATGCAGCTGCACTTGCCTTGCTATTTACTTCATTCCAATCAATATCATGCATTGAGTTTTGCAACCAGATAAAGAGTGGTTGACTGTCGCCACAGAAGGCAAAGTATCGAGCAGGGTTTGTCACCAATGTTTTTCTTAAATCTGAAAGCAGTGTTGCTAATTCTCTGCGTGCTTGTTCACCATAGTTTCGGATTCGGCTCTCCAATAAAAGCCACCCTGCTGAGCGGCTAGTGTCGATCGCGCTAAGTATTGCCAAAACTTCTTCTGGAAATTCTTGAGCCGGAATCGGGTTGTCCTCCCACCTTTCACCCTCGAAGATCCGATCGATGGGAGCACTCATACCATTTAACAGTAACTGATCAGCGTTACCTTTCTCGAGTTTTTCAATAATGTCTTGATCTACTCTATTCCTGGTTATGTATGCTCCGAGGTGATCAAATTCATCAAACAGTTGAGCCCGCTTTAATCCAGCCAATGCTTGCCGTACTTCCATGTAATGAGCAAAGACGCCCGGTGTGGGTAAAATCCGTTTTAGAACCAACAAGTCATCGATCGACATCGAAATAAAACTATGCTTCCCTAGAAATGGCTTAACTTGAGGTAACTCTTTACAGAAAGTCGAGAATGGTGAGAATGACTCGACTGTAAGCCCAATGGGTACCATTACACGATAGTCCGATTGACGAACTCGAGCGACCTCTTGATATTTTCCGTTGATTCGCTTGAAGAGTGGTACGTCCTCAGCAGAATTTATGTAATCAAAGAAACGCTTACACTGGCTGTATGCCTTAAGAACTAAGTCCTGTATAGCCTGGATATGTCGTTTAAAATCCAGTTCAGGTGAAGCGATAGTTGCAGCTGCACCCGACTTAGCCTCAACTAGATAAAGAACATCACCGACTAAAATCAGCGTATCGTTTTCTGACCATTGTTTAGTGGCTGGATCTTTGTAATACACCTCCTGATAGACAACCGCCTCTGGCAACTGTTTAGAAAGTATGTCTGTGAACGCCCCTTCACTCATTACCTTCTGTCGATCAAAAAAAATGTGTTTATACTCGGGTTTTCGCTGGAGAAGGTTGAATAGAAGAGCGCGATAGCCCGCATCACGAGTAAAGCATGGGTCAACAGCGTAGTAGTCCCCTTCGAGTTGGATTAAGGGCTTTTTACGTGCAGGGAGTGTCCGATAAGGGGTTCCTACAAACTCACCATCAGCAAAAAAATCATTCTCATCACCTCGTTGATATGCCAAATCCGATAATAGCTCTTCGGGTAAGTTCGTATGACGGCTAACATTGGCGATACCACCTCGAAACATATCGTCCATAGCTAGTCCAGCAGCTTCAGACTGTTCTGCATTTTCGTCAACCCATGAAGTCATAACCTCTTCAATATTTTTTCCTTTTGCTGCAGCAAATCTCTGTGCAGACTCGAACTGTGTCATCATTTGATCTATGGCATCGGCCTGCCCTGTGCGAGTAGCATTTGCCATATCTTGGAAGCCTTCTGCAATTTCAGCGGCACCAGTTCCATAGATTTCTTTTAGGACATCATCGTGCGGTCCAAGCACATAGCGGTAAAATTCACTTTCTAAAACCTGATAACGGTTCCCTCTAAGAAGGACCCAATTCGATTTTATATGGAACTCCATCTCTGCTGTATCTGGGCCGAAATCCTCATTTTTAGTATCCCCAGATGATGCCATTGCATAGATTATGGATTGCTCTCGTAGTTTATTACTAAGCTCAAATAGTTGGACACACTTCCCCTCTTCAAACTCCACTTCTTCTGGAGCTTCGTCTGAAGCTAGAACGGCATGCACGTATTCAAGTAGAAACTGCATCTCATTAATTTGATCATCTGGAGCGTTATTGTCGTGTTCTGTTGTTGTTAATTTACTCTCAGACAACTGCTTCATAACCCGCTGAGCATAGATGTACCCAAGAAGGTCATGAGGAGGCATACCAATAATTAGAGAGCGAATATTAGCAGCAGCTTCTTCCATGTCTTTCAAAAGGTTGGCTACAACATTCGTACGATCTTGTTCGGTAATTTCTGACTTCATATTAATTATTAAACTAAATATGTTTTCTAAAAAACTAACTCGAGGAGGGATCAATGAGTGATTTCGGATTAATTGTGACAAATACCCTAGTAAGCTATTCTAAGTACATGCCTTATTGCCTCTTAATGTGAGGTCAACAACAATCACCTCAATAGAAACAATACTAGGGAATTGTTGAGAAATAGAACCCCAATAGTCAGTTAAAGCTTGCTGAAGATCTGAGATTCCAACTAGCGCATCATTTACCTCCCAGTGGCGATCGGGTTTTGATCCCTGCCAGACCAAAAGAAATACGCCACACCCAGCCGTCACCTCTCTCAGATAGTCACCAGCTAACTGATTACGGAGCCGTTCACAGAGATCAGGTCCCGACCAATCTTTATCCAGCAACTTTAACTCGATGGGTACTGGAGATACGATTGTTGGGTGTTGTAACCAGATGTCCGGCCGCTGTTCGTTAGCCAGTGGATTTTCTTGAGCACAAGTATAACGCCCCTGTGCATGTCTATTTATCCAATGAGCGACAATTTTGCGCATCTCAGTTTCATTGCTGGCTTTTTGGTAGGTTTCGTAAAGACTATCATTTCCCTGCTCCAGCCAATCTTTAAAGTCGTTGAGATGTAGCACTCCGATATCAAAAAGCTGGCGATGTGTAGTAGGCTCTCGTTCCATTAGTAAGGCAAGGGCATAAATCTGCTCACCAGTCCAAGGGGGATCATCTGCATCTTGTTCCGCTCGGCGCCTCGCTTGCTTAGTCATCCATGGACGATGGCCTTCTACTGGATGAGACTGTGACAACTCAAGAAGAGCACTGTAGGTCTCCCTTCCTGGAATTTCTGTCAAAAGATTGAACAATTGGCTCCGCGCATCTTGGGCATCATCTCGTAAGCCAGGTGAAAAAACGCCTCCTCCTGCTCGATCGATATCATCTTCTACGCGGATGTATTGGTGCATCAGAACGTAAAGCTCAGTAAGGTAAGGCACAGACTTAAATTTTTGAATAAATGTCCAACCACCCCGCTCTCTTCTGCCTCCAAGAAGTTGTACTGCAAACTGTTGTGCCGCTGTTGTTGCCGCATCATCGTTCATGCCTCCAAGCCAAGAATCGACCGCAGCAATACCAGTTTCGGGATCAGTATCCACCCACAGGGCATACCACTTGGTATAGTCTTCTACACCACAACTAGCTGTAACTCTTGATTGAGCGAAAGAGGTCAGCCATTCGAGGGGGACTTGTTCAGTTTCCAAAATTTGAAAGCAGTGGCGCAAAACCACCCAATCTGAATCAGGATTTTCTTCAATCCATTGCTGGAGAAGAGGTGTTAACTGACCATGGAGCCAAGGGGCATGGTAAACAATATCCTGTAAGATATAGTGCATCTGATTATCAACGCGTGTATTGACCAGCTCCCAATGGAGTTCTTGCCAGACGGCTCTGAGAACCTGTTCTGGGTAAGCCATGTGCATGGTTTCGAACCAACTAGGAAACCCATTGAGTTCTCGCGTCAGAAAACTCAACGCCAGAGAGACCTCGGCTTCACTCAAATTTAAAGGAAAGCTATCGACCTCATTACTTTCGTATTCCAGTCCCAACATCGCAAAGATGAGAGAGTAAGACGTAGACGAGTAATCTGCTCCTTCAGATCGAAGCTCGGGCCTGTACGACCGCCAATGCTTGATAGCAGCGTCTCGAAATGCAATTGCTACTTCCTCACCAAACTCATCAATCAGCAAATGCCAATTTGAGCCTTTGCCTTTAGCACGAGAGGTCCGCAGTCCTTCGCCATCAAGCTCAAGAAGAAGCCAGTATTGATTGTTTGTCCACTTTCCAGGGGGTACGTCCGGCGGATTGCGTACTATTTCAGGATTGGCACGCAGCCCTTCAATCCATTGGGCTCGTTCCCTCTTTCTTTCGAATTTTTCCTTTTCACGCTGCCGTTCTCGTTTTAGATGCTCTTGCTCCCACTTATCAAGGGTTTCATTAACCGGCGGATTAAACAATTCTTGTAAATTCGCCGCTAATACCTCACTGCCTGCGACCACACCCGCGAATTGAATTTCCCATTCAGGAGGCTTTTCAGATTGCGTATAGATTTGAAACGCCAGTGAAAGTGCAACCAACTGATCATCCTCAAACGGCTTAGTTTTGATAGACTCTAAAACTCGGACAAAGCTGTCCGCTTCAAATTGCCAATAGTGTCCGCGCCACGTCACTTCCCATGAGTCTGTGAGCCGCTTGTTTGTTTCATCAAGTCTGACCCTCGCTTCTTCAACGCTCCGCCAAAAGTACTCATCATTGAACTCTGACCATGTAGGTATTAACTCGTGGAGCTTATCCTTGTACTCGTTGGCTCGATCTCCAACCCATAGGCGCATTGCGGGTTTTTTGAGGAGTATCTCAATGACATCTTTGTCAAAGCACACATCGGAACGCTCTGAGATGAGGTACTCTACAACTTGAATAGCAGGTCCCATTAACCAGCTAAACTCCGTGGATACACGGCACTCACGGTATTCGTGATGAGGGGCTCGACTCAGAAGTTCATTGAGGCCAACACACAACTTCGTAAACAATGGCTCATTTTCTTGTGAGTTGAGCCCTGAGAGCTTATCGATGAATGTATGAATGGCCCGTCCCAAACCCGATGTTTCGTATTGTTCATAGGGAGGCAATTTATCAAGGGAGTCCAACAATAAGCCTACAGTTGCAACGTCGATGACCGCGTCCTCGGCCAACTCGACGAGTAGTCTGCGAGGAATAATCTCTGGCCGGGCGTTAATAGACTGCCAGAGCGAGTGTAGCTGTTCCCTTGAACCGACAGTCGCTACCGCTCGTGTGGAAGCTATTCGTGGATAAATATCTCTGCTTGGGTCTGTAGCTATCGAGATTAAAGGCTCGATGCAACTTTCCATATCACCCTGCCAGACGAGCCTTCCCAAAAAGAAAATCGCGTCGTCGTTGGCGCTGTTCTCTGTGATAAGACGCAGAACGTCATCAGATAGGTCTTTCTGCGCAATCCGCGCTATCGCCTCATTATCACGGGCGTCGCGATCATCTTCATCAGCAACAATTCGACTGACAATATCGCTAAGAATTTGCTGTCTGATTGGCAGTGGCAGAAAAGCGGCATCGCCACCTTCAACGGCGATCTCTGGGTGTATCGAAAGAGCTCGCTCGCGTATTTCACCATCAAAGAGGATTAGCCAGGGAAGAATCGGACGGAATCGTGGGACAACAACTTGCTCCCCGTATTGCTCTCGAAAAAGAAGTGATTCAATTCTTCGGCGGGAGTTACATGTTTGTATTAAATGGTCGAGCCATTCAGCGGTCAGCAACTCGCGAATGTCCCTGTGCCGAAAACGCACTGCGCCATAAAGTATGTCGTTGAAGATTCCTCGCTCAAGCAGCTTTCGCACATCGGCTGGATTTTCCCAATCCCCCAAGACTGTTTCGGCATCAATACCCATTCTCTCGTGGGCAATATCCGGTACCAAAATACCAGCCTCATTGGACAAAGTGACGGCCGCGGCCAATCGACGAGCACCATTACGTGCCCGTTGTTTATTGAGAGGCTGACGCTCTCTACGATCAGGGTCGATCTCACTTAGACGAATTTCCACCATATGCTGCAACGATTGCAGCCGACCACCCAGATCTCCATCTGAATGCCATTTGGACAATAATGCCCCAAGATCAAAGGGCCTAGACGCCATTTCCATTAAGTTAGCGCGTTGTATCTCAACGATTAGTTGTTCGACATTTGGCGTAGCTTGGTGTCGAGCGAAAAAACGGATGTCATCAACATCCAATGCATTAAGCCGGTAAATTTTTACCGGACTTTCGTCTTTGTCATCATTTTCGGGCGAAGTATCCTCATCCTCTTGTTTCCGCTCCTGTTTCAGGGCCTTAAAAGGTAAGTGCCGTTCAACCAGTGCTGTATCGCTTTTAAAACGCCACGCGTAGGGGCGACTGGTAATCATAATATGCGTGCGATGCATCGCCGGACGAATACGTTTTGCAAAATGTTTGATCGCTTTTTCAAACGCCTTTGGGTTGTCCAGCCTTGCTTCGTCGACGGAGTCCAAGAAAAACCAAGCCTCGTCTACGGAGGTAAGCCAATCCTCAAATTGTTCTGATGTGCCGACTTCAAATGCCCCATCAAAATCCGTATCGATATCCTCAATGCGGATGAAAAAGTTGGGGCGGCCTTTTTTATTCCCTTGATGCGCCCTGTTTAGCGTTTCATGAGTTTTCCCTGCGCCTGCATCGGCGAGTAAAATCACTCGATACTCAGACTCCAAATCAGACCATGTTTTCGGATCTTTCTGTATCCAGTAATCTTCAAACCAGCCACCGTCAATTTCGCTATCATCACTGGGGGCTAGCAGCGAAAATTTTCGGTCCAGTGGTACGTTGGCGTCGACCATTAGTAAGCACCCCGCTCAAAGCCGACATCAGTTTCCAATAGCTCTCTTCCGAGTACATCCCGCTCAACCGGAAAAACTTGCATTTCGGTCGGAGTCATCTTGGGTGACGATGCTCCGCGCCGAATATAGGCATTATTTGTCGAGAGCAGGTAATTGAGGCCATTGGCTTTTTGGATATCGATAACCAATACAGCGCGACTATCGAATTCAATGGCGCGACAGCTAAAGCATTGGTTTTTTAAGAGCGACTCTCTTAGCCTCTTTTCAACATCTTGACAATAGTTTTCAATAGCTTCGTTGGGGGGGCATTTATAACACTTCTGGCAATGCTCATTAATGCCGAGGATATTAGTCTCGTCATCCACGCCGATAAACAACTTACCTCCCTGATGGTTGGATAAGGCGCAGACAGTTTTTTCTAGCTCCACCGCTTTTGTGTCTGTATTAACGAGTTTGATATACGCTTTAAATTCACAGTGTTCGCTCTCACCGGCTGAAATGATACTTTTTAGCTTTTCAAGATCGCTTCCATCAGATTGAATACCGTAGCGGTATAACCACTCAGAGGAGGAGCAATAGTCGATAATTTCACTGTCCTTTGTCACTAACCATAGTTCCACGTCCTTAGCTTTCCCCAAGCCCGAGTCAAATTTGTCTTTTGGGTTGACGAGTTTAACTTGCTCACCATCAATAGCACCGACCACCGACAATTCATTGTGCATATCACTGTGAAATCGAATATCGTTTCTTGATAACTCTAGGCGACCCCGCCGATCCGGTATATAAATGCAGAGTTCACCTTTCCTTGCATCGCTGGCGCCGAGAAATTTTTGCAGCCCTAGGAAACTTCTAATTAGCTCGAACGCTGATGAATGAAAGGGCATATTGTGTGCTACCAATTTTGTGTCGTGGCACTGCGCTTCCGAGCATATCTGAGCGGAAAACTGCCGGATAGGGAATTCATCTTGATGGGCGTGGCTTGGTATCAAGCTTTCAATCCAATTTATATGCGATTCGCGCTCGCCTAACTCGGGAAGTCCCGGAATAAGCACGTTTATATTTTTTGCCACGTTGCCGATTAACGTAGTCAAATTCAATCCTGCGATCGATTTACAAATAAATTGAAACTCAGGGTACTGATAATGACAAGTTTCCCAATCAGACGAGTTCGGGTCGCTATCAAGTTTGATCACACCCATAAGCATCGACCAAGTGTTATTACTCTTGGTATAGACACCTCTGAACGTGGCTGATAAATCACTATCTGGATTTATAAACTGAGCTACACGTTCAGTGATTTTAGGCTCGTTTAGATTGTTGATTTTCGTTAGAGACATAGACCTAATACTTAGAATAATATTTAGTTCAGCTTAGTAAGAACGACGGTATTTCAATACCCGTTGGTTCACCTTTAACATTTAGCACGCCTGTGGTTGCTGCAATAGTAGGCCGCTGCTAGCATTTTGAGCGGTCGCAATCGACACTCAGCAATCAGGGGTCATACTGGGGGCTACTTTCGACCACTTATAGAATCCTGAAGCTGAACCAAGCGCCCCTGTAACACGGCTTTTTCTGCTAATATCGCTTTATTTTCGGCGTCAAGGCGCTCAGCATTTTTTCGGGCCTGTTTAAGTTCTGCCTCAACACTCGCTAAAGTGGCGCTCTGGCCGGCTAGCCGCTCTTTTTGATCAATGTAGTCGGCTCTCATTAGGGTGAACTTTTCTTCAGACTTAAGGAGTTCGCTAGCCTTCCGCTCGCAGTCTGCGGCGAGTATTTTAAGCTGCTCTTTTAGGCTACCGAGATTAAGTTTTAGCTCTTGGTTTTCAGTAGTTAGCCCTTTAGCACGCTCTTGAGCCTGCTCATGCTGAAGCCTGTAATCTTTCTTCTCTCGCTGTATTTGAACCAATTGACTGGTCAAGATATCAGTTTGCGATTGTAAGCCTCTTAGTTGTGACTGGAATTGGTTTCGCTCAAGCTGGCGGTCGTCTGCTGTACGTTGTTGATAGTGTTCGAAGTGATCCCGTACCGCCCTATTCTCTTCTTTCAATTCTGAAGTGCGCTCTTTGAGCTCCTGGGTTCGAGCGCGCAAGACGTTACGATCAGATTCTATCTCGGTATGTAGGGCCTGAAGATGGTCAAATTTGCTCTCTAATTCCTTATAGTTGCTCTCGAGCTCCGAAAACTTAAGCCTTTGTTCTTGCTCACGATCTAAAGCTTGGATCAGCTCGCTCTCTTTGTCCTTCAAACGCTGCTCAAGGGTTTGAACTTGTGAATGGTAATCCTGCTTGGCTTGCTCAATAGCTTCTTGTGAAGCTTCCTGGATGCTGTCACGCAAGGATTTTACTGCGTTAATGAGGTCTGCTGGCAGGCCTGTTTCCGCCTCTGGCATGTTGGGTTCATTATTGCTCCGCCATTGTTTCAGCAGCGGTGCGATGGTGCTTTTGCTACCGGTGCCGAGCTGTTCGCGAACACGATCTATAGTGGGGTCGTTGCCTTGCGCTTTAACAGCTTCAGCCGCACGGCTGATATCGAAGTAAGTTACACCTGGTCTGGCCATGGGCTACCCGTAGAGAATTTAATACCATATTACGTGATACGTAATATAACATAATATAACACCCTATAAAGTGATATTGATATTACCGTTCTACCCTATGATAATCAACATTATCGTCGGCTAGAGTGGTATGATCCACATTCGACTTCTGTACCAACCCCGAAAAGACCGCCCATGACAGACACAACCCAGCAGCCACGCCAAACATTGCATACACCTACCAAGGCCCAAACCCAGCTCACGAGCACAGAATCGGGGGCCTTACAGGGCTTCATACACGCGGCAACCGCAGAGAACACCCGCAAAACCTACCGCTCGGCGGTCCATCAGTTTCAAAAATGGGGTGGCTTACTCCCCTGCCCGCCCGCAACCCTATGCCGCTACCTGTTAGACAAAGCAGATGCACTTAACCCACGAACCCTTAGGTTACACCTCACCGCTATCAGTCAATGGCACCAGACACAGGGATTTGCTGACCCGACCCATGACGGTTCAGTCAAAAAAGCCATCAAAGGCATCGCACGTACCCACGGCAAACCCCACCAAAAAGCCACCGCTCTGCGCCCAGAACACATCTCGCGTATGCTGCAACACCTCAAAAGCCTACCGGCCAGTCATAAGCAGCGCCGTGACCAGGCTATATTGCTTGTCGGATTTTTGGGTGGTTTTCGGCGCAGTGAATTAACGCGCATCGATGTCAGTGATCTCGATTGGCAAGAAGACGGTCTGGTTATTCAATTACCCCGGTCTAAAACAGACCAAACGGGCGAAGGATTGAGTCGCGCCCTACCGCGTGGATCAAAGGGCCTTTGCCCAGTACTGGTCATGAAACAATGGCTCGACTGGGCCGCGATTAGCGAGGGACCCGTGTTTCGACCAATTAACCGGTGGGACCAGGTTCAACCCACCACACTCAAGCCAGCGGCGGTAAACGATTTACTTAAAAAATACGGGAAAGTGTGCGGTTTTGATTTTGTACCGACGCTGAGCTCGCACAGTTTGAGACGCGGAATGGCGACCTCCTCCGCACAAGCCGGCGCAAACTTTAAAGACATCAAAAAACAAGGTGGCTGGAAAAGTGATGATACGGTCTGGGGCTATATTGAGGAAGGCCGACAGTTTGAAGAAAATGTCGCAAATACACTACTAAGCAGCCTCGATGTAAAGATCAATGCGTCGCAATAATCGGCTGCAACCCACATTCGTAGCATCAGATAATGACAGCTTTGGCGGTGATTTCATTTGTTTTCTTTGACGCTTTCCTAATCACAGGCCGGCATGTCAAGTCACCGGAAAGCTTCAGCGTTATGGATGGCTTGAACCGTAGCTCATCCGTGTTTGCATCAATATAGTCAAACCCCTCTAGCATTCCAATCAGGGTTTCGCGTATTTCTTTGTGAGCCATTGTAGCTCCCGGACAAATACGCGGCCCAACGCTGAAGGGGATGTATTCACTCCTATCTAAATCTCCCACGTCTTGGAAGTTTGCTCGTGGGTTAAAGTTTTCTTGATCGGAGAAACCACTAAAAAGGCGATGAGAGACATACGGTGAAATTACAACGAAGCTTCCCTTTTTCACCGAAATTTCACTGCAGATGATGTCATCTTGAGCGGCATATCGATCGAAAGCCCATGTCGATGAGTCAAACCGAAACGACTCCCAGATACACTGGTTGACTAGGTCGACATTATTAAGACTATATCGCTTTCTAGGTGGAAGCTCGTCAATCGACTGCTGTAATATTACCTGCAACGACAGATCAAAAAAACACGATAGAAAATTGCGTTAAGTGCCGTAGAGCTGGTCTCATGACCCGCCTGCAATAAAGTCACAACTTCATCTCGACACTGAGTTCTGCTACGGCCAGATCCCTTGAGCATCGATTGCATATACGCCCCCAGTTGAGTTCCCGCATATCCTAACAGCCGCACCGGATATACTTGTTACAATTGCCGAGAAGGAATACCCTGCATCCAGACACTTCGTATTTGCGGTCTGTTTTCCACCAACCCACCGACTATACGATTGCCGTTTCTTACTTGGACTACCTGAACACCATCTAACTCGTCCAGAACAACACTAAGAATGGCGCCGCTAGTTAACAATTGAATTTCTTGTGGGTCAGGGCTATGAATATGCGTTTCAAATGAGAAATCAGCACAGTCAACTACACCGCTAGAGCCACCAGAACCAAAACCTCCTCTAGAACCACTACCTGACATATCGTCTCCTATGTATTCAAAATACTTCAACTAATTTAAAGCTCAGAAAAATCTCTTCGACTACCAAAACCAATAAGAGAATAAGGGAATAAGGGAATAACCATTCGATAATCTGTTTCTAGTCAAATTCTATGCATTTGCTGGCGTCTAGATGGATATAAAATCTGCGCCGTCATCGCGATATTCGAATTCAATCCATACCAACAAATGTACATTAATGACACCCGCCATGCTTCTGTGGGTGCGACCGATTATCAAGTTCGCATTCTTCGGTATACCTAATCCAGACCCGACGAATTTTGTCGGTAAGTGGCGATTTAAAATCGACTAGATAGTTGTTAATCAGGCTTTCAATCTCTTTTAGGGAAACAACCAATAGGTCATATCTCACCCTTATTTCGTTTGGGGTAACTTCCAGCGCATCGATACCCATCATATCCTTTAACTTTTTGCTGATTATTGAGAGATCTTCATCAGAGATTGGAGAGGACAATACTATTCGACGGCTCTTTATTTCTTTTTGCCCTCTTTGTTTATCAGACTTTCCGTGTTTGGGGTCGCCACAATACAACCCTGGCAGCGCAATAAACCGGTCAACGCACTGCTGTGAGCAGAAGTGGTATTTTATTCCTCTGTAACAGCGCCAAAGATCGGCTTCTTTTACGAGCATTTCGCAAACTGGGCACGAGAGAGTTTGCTTCGCGTCTGGAGTTACACGTTTCATTTGAGATTCCACCCGTTTATTTTCAGGTATGCTGTTATTTTCGCTTTCTCTGTGGTTGACCACTCGTAAATTTATGGCAACTCCACGGCTCGGCTTTAGCATTGTCCTGAATGTTTTCATCGACAAAACGGTAGTAGCCTTCTTTAAAACGGGTCCACCAGTCATGACTAACCTCAACGCCATGCTTAGAAAGAAGCTCCTCAATGCCATCTAGGCAGGTGCGCGTTGCGTCGTAGGCCAGGTTAAGTACTAGAGTCTGTTTATCGAATGATACGGAATCGAGACCGAAAACTTTGTCGATTTCTTCTACTGCCGCTGGGACCGTGTCGACGGAGTTCTCTTCAATCTTCAAATGCCTGACAACCAAGTTCACTTCGCTCACACCAAGACGGTGTTCTTCATGTTTCATGATCATTCTCCCGACTGCTGTTTGTGCTGGAAGGATTTTGCTTTCCAGCGTGGTATCCATGCTGGCGTATGTTGTTGATACCTGTGATAGACATCGCCAAATTCTTCGATTGCAATCTTCTCTTCACTTTTTGCCAAACGAACGTATATCCAAACTAGAATGGGAAACATAATAACGGTGGGGATCGTTGGCCACTGCAGCAAAAAGCCAAACATAATGAGTATAAACGCGAGATATTGAGGGTGGCGACAGCGTGCATACCACCCCTCGGTTGCCAATTCGCGGGAACTTTGCGCGCGATGAAGCACTGACCATGCGGATGACAACATGACAAAACCGAGGAAAATAAACACAATACTCGCAAGGTGCATCACATCAAAATGAGGGTTTCCACCTAAACCTAGAAATGCATGAAGAAGATGGCCATTATCATGCTGCAGGAAATCAATTCCCGGATAGCGCTGCGCCAACCACCCGGAAAGAAAGTAAATCGTTAATGGGAAACCATACATTTCCGTAAATAATGCAACGATGAAGGCTGAAAAAGCCGTCAGGCTGCGCCAATCGGTTTTTGTTTTTGGTTTGATAAAGCTAAACGCAAAAAATATAAATATTGCCGAATTAATGATTACAAGTGACCAAAGGCCATACGAAGATTCACCATGCATATTGCACCTCCAACTGTGTTGGTAGAGCGGTTGTGGCTAGCGCTCAATGTGGTTACGCCCCAGTTTTTTTCCTTCTTCAACACCTCGCTTGTAGGCATCAGAGTTATCCTCCTTGTCGTGGCCGTGACCACCATGCATAAATAGGTGCATTAGCGGGCACAGTAGAAGGATGATATAAGGCAAGAAAGCGAATAGGTGCTGGCGGTGCTCTACCAACAAAAAATAGCTTGCAGCAGCGATCAGACCGATAGCTGCCAGCCCTTTTCCGCTGGTCCAAAAGCAATGGTTATGTGTGCCCATGATTTACCTCCTGCCGAATGGCATGATGTTAGTTTTCAAAATCATCAGCTGTCGCCAAACGTCGATCGTGAATCCAACGCATTTCGCTAACAGGCTCAACTGCTACTAGGCCTTCGCTATCTGTGTTGCTGTACGCTGCTTCAGCAATAATTTCGCCTATTTCCCCCGCTCGTTTACCAACGGTAATTATTTCCATTTGGATATGTTTCACTAGGCCGCTGCTATTAAAACTATCGAAATAACGCCCTTTACCCCTAACAGGATGTAGTGTGTAGCCTTGTATTTTGTGGCGAACCAATGCTTGCTCTACATCTTGTAATTTGAGCTCGTCAAAGATTGCAGTTACCTTGCTAAAAGTCATAGATTCATTCCTCGATTATTAATACACCTTGGTACATTTTCATTTGACAGTGAAACTCCATTTCTCCCGGGGAAGTCGCGGGTATGCGTACTGTTCTCGGTATATTGATTGGTAGGGTTTCACTTAATTCCAGTTGCGGGAAGACAACGGTTTCAGCACACGGAGATTCATCTTTTCGAATAAACGTGAGCTCATGCGTGGTATTGGCTTTGAGTAAAATCCGTGCGGGTTGATACACACCATTTTCGACAACAACGACCCATTTACCGTTTTGGGGAGATATCTCCTGTCGTCTGTATAACCAGAACCACCAAACAATAAGAACAACGACAAGTAAGCCAGAGACATTAATAAAAATCATGGTAAAACCCTCGTTAGTGTTCCATTGCTTTGAATAAACGCAGCCTATTTGCATTGGTTACAACGGTTAGCGATGAAAATGCCATGGCAGCACCCGCTATTACCGGGCTTAGTAACAAACCAAAAATGGGGTAGAGAATACCTGCGGCTACGGGTATACCTGCAGCGTTATAGATAAAGGCACCAAACAGGTTTTGCTTGATATTTCGCAGCGTTGCTTTACTAACGGCAATAGCATCAGCCAAACCGTGAAGTGAGCCTCGCATTAAGGTGACGTCTGCGCTTTCGATGGCTATGTCTGTTCCGGAGCCTATTGCAAATCCCACATCGGCTTTTGCCAGCGCTGGAGCATCGTTAATACCATCACCGGTCATCCCTACAATTTCCCCGGTGCTTTGTAGCTCCGCGATTTTGTCCGCTTTGTGGCCAGGCAGTACTTCGGAGAAGACCTCACCAATACCTGCTTGCTTGGCAATCGCGTCTGCAGTACTTCGGTTGTCGCCAGTAATCATTACGATGCGAATGCCCTGATTCTGGAGACGTTTAATGGCTGATACGGAATCACTTCGAATAGGGTCTGCGACAGCAACAATGCCCGAAAGCTTGCCGTTAACTGAAAAATACATCGGCGTTTTCGCATCGACTGCAAGGGCTTGCGCTGTTGCAATTACATCCTTGCCGACGGCGTCAATTAGCGCGACGCCTTTTGAAATCATCAGTTTTATATTACCGAATAACAGCGCTTCACCTTTGGGCCCTATGGCCTCGACGCCCTGACCGCTGATTGCGTTAAAACCCGTAACGCCCGCAACCTGTATACTCCTCTCAACGGCCGACTCAACAATCGCCTGCGCTAGTGGATGCTCTGAGTGCATCTCTATACCGGCGGCATACTTGAGAATATCTTCTTCCCTGTATGCACCGGTGGTGATCACATCTGTAATTTTCGGCTTGCCCTGAGTAATCGTGCCGGTTTTATCCAATACCATCGTGGTGATTTTTGAGGCCGTTTGCAGCGCCTCGCCATTACGTATTAGCACGCCAGCTTCCGCAGCTTTTCCGACACCGACCATAACTGACATCGGTGTAGCCAAACCCAGTGCACAAGGGCAAGCGATAATCAGAACGGTGGTTGCAGAGACAATGGCAAATGCAATCGCAGGCTCTGGACCATAGTTAAGCCAGGCTAACGCACTGATCACTGCAACAATCATTATGGAAGGCACAAAATACGCTGAGATAACATCCGCCAACCGTCCAATGGGTGGTTTTGAATTTTGAGCACGCTTTACCATGCCAATAATCTGCGCTAATGCGGTTTCTTTACCCACGCGCGTTGCCGAAAAGACAATGCTTCCCGATTTATTAAACGTGCCAGCAACCACGGTGTCGCCTTTCGCCTTCGGCACAGGCATGGGCTCACCCGTCAACATCGATTCATCTATGGTAGTAGCGCCAAACAGTACTTCTCCATCAACCGGGATTTTCTCACCAGGACGGACACGAAGGCGTTCACCAACAACAACATCTTCAATAGGAATATCGACGTCTTCGCCATCACGAACGACTTTCGCTGTTTTAGGTTGTAAGCCGATGAGGCGTTTTATTGCTTCGCTGGTTCGACCCCGAGCCCTTAGCTCGAGCGCCAACCCCAAATTGATTAAACCGATAATCATTGCGGTGGCTTCAAAGTAAACATGTCGAGCGAGGTCTGGTACCAAGTGTGGTACCAATACAACCACCATGGAATAAAGCCAGGCGGTTCCAGTACCAAGGGCAATTAGGGTATCCATATTTGCCGAGTGATTTACAAACGACTTCCAGGCTCCTACATAAAAGTGTTTGCCGGAAAAGAACATTACAGCAAAGGTCAAAGCGCCAACACCGAACCATACGGCTTGCTCTCGTTCGGAAGTCACGGCCATTTCACCGCCAACCAAGCTGTAAATCATTAAGGGTACACCCAGCGCTAACCCGACAACGGTGTTGCGCATAAGGCGTTTGTAGTAGGCGCGATCGGCTTTTTCTTTTTCATCAGCTATTTGATCATCTGACGCTGGCGCCTGATGTCGAGCACCGTAGCCTGCGTTTTCAACGGCACCAATAAGCGCATCCTCGTTCGCTCGACCAACAATATGGACTGTGCGCTCAGCGAAATTCATCTCAGCCGTATCGACACCGGGCACACGTCTAAGGGCACCCTCGATTTTGGAGATGCAGCTAGCACAGCCGGCACCTTCAATCATTAGATCTGTTTCAGTATTATTCATTCGACGTTTCCCGCTTTTCTTTTCCGTTCTGGCAGTGACTAAAACTTTCGATTAGATTACAAATCGACCTCCCCTTTGGCTCTGAGTCAGGAAGGTTCTTCCATTCAGCGACAGCGAGACGCATTCGGTCGCGAAGGCGCTGCATTTCGTTAAAGCGCTCTTCGGTTTCCTTTAACCGCTGTTCAATTAAGTCCCGAACCAATGGGCATGGAGTGTGATGCTCATCCGATACGGCCAATATCTCTTCGATATCTGCCACGGTGAACCCAAGCCCGCGAGCACCAAGAATGAATCGGGCACGAGCCTCATCTTCCAGGCTAAAATCTTGGTACCCGTTTTCGGCATTTTTAAACGGTTTGATAAACCCTTTGCGTGTATAAAAACGGATGGTGTCGGGGTTCACACCAAGCCTTATAGCTAAATCTTTAACACGCATAAAAACCTCCCTAATTGTTGTTGACGGGGTTAAGGCACTAACAACACTTTAACCCCTAGATTTAACCTCACTTTAAACCTGTGTCTAACTCACAGGTCAAGTCACTTTTTTTGGATTACACGAATCTATTTCTTGAGCTCGGCAACGTCACTTACCTTAATGTCACCCGTAATGACTTTGGCTGTTGCGTAGTGTTCATTAATAACTTTTTCGATCTCAACACGCCCAACATTCACCAAATCGTAATAACTCTCACCTTCTTCAGTAATGACAACGCCTTTTTTGAAAACTGAACGCATCACCTCAAGTTTATCGCCCGCTTTGGCACCATCCCTATTGCCAATACAAAGTGTCACGGTATCTCCTCGAACATCGACTACTTGTCCTTTCATAATCATGTCGTGCTTAAGGGCTGCACACCCACCTAGGAAAACGATTGCCAACATAAGAGTACTTATAAGTAGTTTTTTGAACATTGCTCTATCCTCTACATTAATTGCCCCGAAAGGCGTCTGCGATTGCAGTTGTTTTGGCAATCGCCCCTCCCGAAAAAAAACGGGAAAACCAATTATTTAGTCAACCCCGAATTAGGTGATCGCCTAGTCCGGGGATGGCTTAATAGCTTGTTACTGGTGCTATTGAACGGCTCTCTTTTTCCAAATTAAATACACCGCAGGCAGTACTAATAATGTCAGTAATACCGCGCTTACCATTCCACCGACCATCGGTGCCGCGATTCGGCTCATTACTTCTGAACCAGTACCTGAGCCATAGAGAATGGGCAACAAGCCGACAATAATGGCCGCAGCAGTCATCATGACCGGCCGTACACGCAATCCAGCACCGTCAATAATTGCTTTCTTCAGCTGCTCCTCATTAAGCGTCCCATGGGAAGACATCGCGTGTTTCCAGGCTTGGTTTAAATACACCAGCATGATCACACTGATTTCTACCGCGACACCGGCTAGCGCAATAAATCCCACGCCCACAGCAATAGAGAAATTAAAGTCTTGCCAATACATCAACCAAACGCTGCCAATAATCGCGAAAGGAAGCGTGCCCATAAGCAAAGCAACTTCGGTGAAATTTCGGAAATTCATGAAGAGTAAAATGGCAATGATGGCTAAGGTGAGTGGAATGACATAGCTCAGCTTCTCTTTAGCGCGTTGCATGTATTCGTACTGACCAGACCAACCGATGGAGTAACCGGCGGGAAGCACCAGTTGATCGGCAACAACTTTCTGCGCGTTTTGCACATAGGTTCCGACATCAATGCCATCAATATCAACAAAGGTCCAACCATTGATGCGTGCGTTCTCGCTTTTTATGCCCGGAGGACCATCGGCGATAACCACCGAAGCAACATCGCCCAGCGCAATACGTTCACCTCTCGCAGTGACGATCGGTAATAGTGCAAGTTGTTCTGGTGAGTCGCGATAGGCTTGAGGGTATCGGATGTTAACGGGATACCGCTCTAGACCTTCCACCGTCTGTGTAACATTCATTCCGCCAATCGCTGAGGCGATAACTTGCTGAACATCGGCGATGTTCAATCCAAAACGCGCAGCTTTTGCTCGATCGATATCCACATTTAAGTAACGACCTCCAGCCACTCGCTCTGAATAGACCGACGCTGTTCCTTCTACGTCTTGAAGAATGGTCTCCAGCTGTTTACCAATATTCTGAATTTCCATTAGATCGGGGCCCGCGATTTTAATGCCGACCGGCGTTTTAATGCCTGTTGCCAACATGTCAATTCGAGTTTTAATCGGCATGACCCATGCGTTAGTCACACCAGGAAGCTTCACTAACGCATCAAACTCCTTTTTCAAACTTTCGGTGGTCACGCCTTCACGCCACTCACTTCTGGGTTTCAGCTGAATAAAGGTTTCTATCATGGTGAGTGGTGCAGGGTCGGTAGCAGAATCTGCGCGACCAATTTTTCCGAAAACTGTCTTCACTTCAGGAACCGAAGCGATTAGCTTGTCCGTTTGCTGGAGGAGTTCACGGGCTTTACCGATGGATATTCCCGGATAGGTCGTGGGCATATACATGAGATCACCCTCGTCCAGTGGAGGAATAAACTCACTGCCTATCTTCCCTAATGGCCAGATAACCGTTGCTAATAACAACAAAGCGAAAAGCAAAGTCGTTTTTGGGTATACCAGTACTTTTTTAAGCACTGGTAGATAGCTCGCAATTAGGAAACGGTTAATGGGGTTTTTATGTTCGGGCAATATTTTTCCGCGAATAAAATATCCCATCAGCACGGGCACTAGAGTAATCGCCAGCGCCGCTGAAGCAGCCATCGCATAAGTTTTGGTAAACGCAAGAGGACTAAACATACGTCCTTCCTGTGCTTCCAGCGTAAATACAGGAACAAAACTAACGGTGATAATCAGTAAGCTGAAAAATAGTGCGGGGCCTACTTCCGCTGCAGATTCAGCAACTATCTGCCAACGGTTTTGCGGTGTTATAGGTGTTCGCTCCATATGCTTATGCATATTTTCGATCATGACGATGGCACCATCGATCATTGCCCCAATGGCAATGGCGATTCCTCCTAACGACATAATGTTGGCGTTAATACCTTGCATGTGCATGACGGTAAACGCAGCGAGAATACCAACCGGCAGGCTAAAAATAGCTACCAATGAAGAGCGCACATGAAACAAGAAGACAATACAAACCAGTGCCACCACCACAAACTCTTCTAACAATTTGTGCCACAAGTTTTCTACTGCGCTCTCAATTAAGCCCGAGCGATCGTATACAGTGACGATCTCTACGCCTTCGGGAAGCCCTAGCTTCAATTGCTCCAGTTTATCTTTCACGCCATCAATTGTGGTTTGAGCGTTTTCCCCAAACCGCATTACAACAACGCCGCCAACTGTTTCGCCTTCGCCATTAAGTTCGGCAATACCGCGTCGCATTTGTGGGCCTGTACCAATATCGGCCACATCTTTGAGTAACAAGGGTGTGCCATTAGCGTTTACACCCAGCGGGATGTTGCCTATGTCGGTTTCACTTTGCAGGTACCCTGAAGCGCGAACCATGTACTCGGCTTCTGCCATTTCAACGACTGAGGCTCCAACCTCCTGGTTTGCTCGCTTAATGGCCATTTGAATATGCGATAAGGGAACGTCAAATGCGCGAAGTTTTTCTGGGTTTACGGTTACTTGGTATTGCTTAACCATGCCGCCTACAGCCGCCACTTCTGAAACGCCAGGGACGGTTTGGAGCTCGTATTTTAAGAACCAGTCTTGCAGGCTACGCAGTTCGCTGAGGTCGTGCTTACCCGTCTTATCTATCAGCGAATAGATATAAACCCAGCCGACACCTGTCGCATCAGGCCCTAATTGGGCTTTTGCTGCGGGTGGTAGCGATGGAGCAACTTGACTCAGGTATTCCAATACGCGGCTGCGCGCCCAGTACAGGTCTGTATCTTCGTCAAAAATGATGTAAACGTAAGAGTCTCCAAAAAAGGAATATCCCCTTACGGTTACGGCCCCGGGTACCGACAACATCGCCGTAGTCAGAGGATAGGTAACCTGATCTTCCACAACTTGTGGTGCCTGCCCGGGATAACTGGTTTTAATGATGACTTGTACATCAGACAAATCTGGAATGGCATCAACAGGCGTTTGTCGCACCGAGAAAATGCCAATGCCGACGATAATAAAGGTCGCCAGCAACACGAAAAATCGGTTGCCCACAGACCAACGAATAATGGATTCAATCATGTCTTAGCCCTCACCCTGCATTTGATGAGCGGAGTGGTCCATTTCCGTAGGTTCCATCTCGCCATGATTCATCTGGCTATGATCCATACCGTCTTGATTCATCTGGCCGTGACCCATGCTGCTGTGATCCATTTGGCTGTGGTCTATAGCACCTTCGGGTTCTGAGCTTTCGACCTCGCCACCTCCAGGCGACAACACATGAATACCCGTGAGTTCAACACTGCCGTCGTCATGCTTGGTAATTTCCATATGCAGCGTTGTACCCGGTGTTAGCTGATCGATATCGACGCTTTCGGCAACGCCAAAATCCATCATCATTTCTGGCCAGCCCCATACTTCCACTGGCTCGTGCTGCGCACGTACCATGCGGTGATCTTTCATCAGCTCAAGAATTTCACCACCAACCCAGGCCGAAGACGGTATTTCGTCTTCTTTATGCATGCGTTTAAAATCAGATGTTTTGCTGGACTCTGAATCCAGCAGGAATTGCGCAGAGGTAACAACTGTTTCGCCTTCATTCAGGCCACCAATAATTTCAATAAAACCTGCATCTTGGCGTCCGGCCTGCACTTCAATGGATTTAAATCGCCCTTCGCCCAACGCTAAAACAACACGATCCTGAGAGCCCGTGCGGATGAGGGCATCCTTAGGAATCATCAGCATCTGATCGGTACCATCAGCATGAACGGTAATCTGCGCAAACATATTGGGTTTTAATTCAGCATTAGGATTGGCAAACCGAAGTCGCAGTCGAACCGTCCGGGTTTTACTGTCTAGCGTGGGATAGATGTAATCGACTTTCCCTTCCCATGTTTTGCCCGGTAAGTAATCAAGCTTCATTGATACGCGGTCGTTCATCTTTATCAGGCCTGCTTGGCGTTCAAATATTTCGCCCTCAACCCAAACTTCATCGAGTGCACCGATACTCAACATCGTGGTTCCCGGTTTTACGTAGAATCCCTCGCGAATATTCAGGTTGTCGACCACGCCGTCCTGCGGCGCATAAAAAGTCACGGTCTGCTGAACTTTTTTTCTTTTCGATAGGTTATCAATGAAAGAATCCGGTATTTGCAGTGCGAGCAATCTTGATTTTGCCGCCTCAATTAAGCGCGCATTATTTCTATTCATTGCGAGCAACAATTCTTCTTGCGCGTTTACGAGTTCAGGCGAGTAAAGTGAATATAATGGAGCACCCTTTTTAACCGGATCGCCTGCCGCTTTTACATGCAGTTTTTCAACCCAGCCAGACACCCGTGGATGAATATGAATTAATCGCTCCTCGTCGTACTTCACATAACCAACTGAAACAATTTCACTGTGCAACGCTTGTCGCTCAACCGTACCTGTTCGAACCCCCAAATTATTGACAACTTCGGGCGATATTTTGATGGTTCCTGGCCCAGTATCGCTATCACCAGCACCGTCTTCGTAAACAGGGATAAGGTCCATTCCCATCGGCGACTTACCAGGACTATCCCGGCGATAATTTGGGTCCATCGGTGCAACCCAATAGAGTGGTTTCTTTTCCGCAACTTCGCCCGCTGGATCACCGGAGCCATTCGAAAACAGCACCAAAGATAAGGCGCCTCCAACTATCATCCCACCGACAGCTGTGGCTAATGCAGCTGGCTTTAAAAATTCGTGCTTATTCATTGTTCTCTCCAGAAGACGGTATTCCTGCAAGGAAGTAATTCATTTTTGCGATTGTTTTTTGTATGTCGACATCGACATTTAGTGCTTCAATTCGAGCATTTAGCTCAGCGATACGTGCACGCACAACTTCAGCAAAGTCACCATCATCATTGGTGTATGCGGTTAGTGACGCTTCGGCCTGTTCTGACATTTCTTTCAGTAATCGTGTATCGAACAGTGTCTGACGCTCAATCAATGAGTGATAACTGGCTGCAGCGGACTCATACCCTGAGCGAAGTTTTCGCAGTACCAATGCACGCTCGGTTTTTTCGTATTCCCGATCTGCCTTCGCGGCTTTTACGACCTTGTCTTGCCTGTTTTTGGTAAATAGAGGTACGTCAAAGCTAATACCCGCTGAAAAGAAATCTGTTCTTTCCTGCCCAAGCGGGTCGTCATCGCGATAACCATAGGAGGCATTGACTCCCCACTGTGGCTTATAGCTCTGTTTGGCCAACGCAATGCCGGCCTCAGAAGAAACGATTTTCTGATCTGTCGCTTTCACCATTGGGTGATTTCTGAACGCAATAGAAAGTAACTCGATTTGAGTATTCTCTGTTGAAATTAATAAATCTGGTGAAGTGATATCGACTGCTGCATGAGCATCGGCACTTACGTCAATTTGAGAGGACTGCAACCATTCTCCTAAAAGTGATATGTGTGTATCGCGCCTTTGACGTAACCGAGTTAAACGATCATCCAAGCGAGTGAGCTCCAATTGCGCGCGTACTAAATCCTGCTGACGAGCTCTTCCTGAGGTTGTCGTATAGCTAGACTGAGAAACATCGACAAGATGTTCAAAAAGATGTCTGTCCTTCTCGATAAGTTCGATCGTTCTGTTTTGGCGATAGATCTCCAGCCACAGTTGCGACACGATGCTTGCAACTTTTGCTTTGCGCTCAGCACGGGCATGGGGTTGGACCTCGCTCATGGCTTGTAGTTTTTCGCGTTTATAAGTACGTGTCTTTCCTCTGGGGATCATTTGCGAAACGCCAACCTTAAATTGCGTCATGCCTTCCTGGGAAAAATCAAAGCTATCAATTGGTAGGTTTGCCATAGACAGGCTCACCGTCGGGTCAGGTAAAGACCCTGCGTGAATACTCATTGCTTCTAAACTTTCTTGACGCTTTTCACTTCCAATCACCCAAGGGTCAAGCATTAGCGCACGATTAACCGCTTGCTCAAGCGTGAAGGTCTGTGCAATGACAGCGGGAGATATGCCAAAGAAGAAGAACCCGGATACTATCAATCGCTGTAATTGACTACGCTTCATCGAACTGCTCCTCCAGCGTATTAACTTCGGTAAATACGTCTATCGAACCATCTTTCTTAATGAGGAATATTTTGTAAGGCTGAAATTTTTTACCAAACTCCATCCCCGGTGAGCCGGCCGGCATACCCGGTACTGCCAGACCTGCCGCATCTTCCGGCGGGTTATCTAAGAAAGAACGGATAAACTTCGCCGGAATATGCCCTTCAAAGAAATAGCCATCCTGGCTTACGCTGGTGTGGCACGACTGAAGGTTGGAGGGAATACCAAATCTCTTTTTAACTGGCGCTATCGACTGGTAGTTACGTACCTTGGTATCAAACCCTTCGTCCTTCACATGTGTAACCCATTTGCCACAGCATCCGCATGTAGGGCTCTTAAATACTTCCAAGGGAAACGTTTGTACTTTTTCTTTTGAATCGGGTTCTTTCGCCGTATCGGCTTGACTCTCGCTACTAACACCGGAGCAGGCCGCTACGAATGTAATTGTTAAAACAATCAAACCTAGTTTTAAGTTCTTCACTGTAAATCCTTAATAGTGGGACGACTGGCATTGCCGTCGATCGATAATTTTTTGAAATAAAAGTGTTGTTTGATGCGCCAAACAGCAGGCGCACTGACCCTAGATCAGGCGAAAATGGGAGGACGAAAGATAAAGTGCGTAGGCGCAGAAGGGTGTTCGATAGCTGGCGAAAGCAGCTTTTCGGCATTCATCGAATAGAAAGGGACGAAAAAGGCGTTAACTGCGATACCGCCAAAATTACAGGCATTCATTGGGCAAACGTTGTCACAGCATTCCGCTTCTTCCGAGGCGGGATCGGGGTGTTGCTCCGCCCAAGACTCAAGCTTGTCGGCCGAATCATGACAACCCGCCATATCAGTCTTGCTATCCGGCGCTGAGGGGCCAGCGTGATTACAAGGCATTGTGGCGAACGACTGCATAGTAAAGATGAACAGCGCTAAAAACATTAAACCACGAAGAGCAGCGTTGACCAGTTTTCCTGGTTCAACACAGTCGTGTAATGTTAATTGTGGTTTAGGCTGTTTCATAATGAGTTAGTGGTGCTCTTCTTGTGCGCCTTGCTTTCGCGCTGTCAATATTTGGTACTGCTCCGGTGACAAGCTTGGCAGGGTTTCAATAAAAGCGACCATATTCCAAATGCGGTCATCACTGTGGTGGTATTTCCACGCGGGCATACCGGATGCTTTGATACCGTGCTTAATAACCCAAAAACGCCGCTTTAAGGCTTCTTCCTGCACTTTATTACCCGACGGCACCTGGGTTAAATTCGGCGGAGCTGGATACAAGCCCAAGGAAAAATCACTTTCATTCTTACCGGGCCTAAGATGACATTGCGCGCACATTTCGTTGTAATCAGCAGCACCCGATAGCAACCGGTCTGGGCTATCTAGGTCATCGACGAGAACAACACTCTTAGCTGCACGTTGTATAGACCGATCTCGCACCAACTCCAGAACCGAATATGTAAAGCCGTTATGAGGGACATCCGCACCAATCGGGTATCCGCCAGCGTAGAGCCAGCCTGCAACACCAAGTGAAGGCAAGCCAAGCACTACTGCAATACGGACCCAATACTTTAACGGCATGATTTACTCACTCTAATGGTTATGCGCTTCGGGCGTTGTATCGCTGGTGCTCGAATGGTTTTCCATCATCTTGTGATGGTCGTGCCCCATATGCTCCATTTTCTTACCTGAATCCTGATGCATTGCTTCTGCACACTGCTTCATCATCGCCTGCATGACTGGGTCGTCCATATCCATTTTTGAGTGGTCCATCCCCTTCATTTTTTCGCAATCGGGGCTTTCAGCCTTACCTTGATGTTCACTGGGATCATGTGCTTGCGCGGCGCCGGCCAGCATTAATGCTGCGATAGATAGGCCAATAGCTTGGTGGATATTCATGTGTTCTAACCTCGTAAACCTGTGTGTGAGTTCATGGTCACTAGATTACGCTCGGGGGTCTGACCCATACATGACCAGAAGATGACAAATTTGTAATGTTCGGGTCATCGTTCAGTTCGTTAGCGTGCTGAATAATGGAAGCATGGACGGTGTGTACCCGTATCTTAATGGGGTGGCGGAAAGATCCCCGCGCCATCGACCGGCCATAACCGCCAGAGCTTTGACAATAATGACGCTAGATACAGTGACACCCGTCCTTATGCGAGGAGGTCAAAGGAACTGTAGGACGATGTGTCTTCGATGAGGCATTAGGCTGCCTTTTCAAAATGCGATACGAATAATTGGACCACTCCAGGAATCGAAATGAACAAAACTACCAATCTACTATTAGCGATCACTCTGTTATTCCCTACGGTTGCCTTAAGTCATAGCGGAGCAGATGCGCAACAAAAATTAGATAGCAAGCTTGTTTGGTTTTACGAGTACCAAGTCAAATTCAATGAGTCAAAAATTTTCAAATCGAAACACAAGCTACTCGAAAGGCAACTCAATACGCTAAATGCACGAATCCGTATTCTGCAAAGAGAATTGGCCGAGTGTAGTCGTGGCGATTGTGCGGACAAGACCGATATTGATTTTTTCGCAGAACTTAAAAAGACGCTCTCCGCCGCGAAGCTTTCAATGAAGCAGTTAGATGCAATGAATGATGATATGAAAGTGGCCGCATCAAGAAATGATACGGAGATCACCAGTAAAAAATAGCATGTGTCGTGGGAAGCCATAGATCCGTGGCTAGCCGGGATGTTCATTGATAATTAACTGGAGTAAAACCCAATATGTATACAATGCCAATACCCGCGATCATGATTATTTGCTCGCTTGCACTTCAATCATTTGCCTCTACTGCACCCGCCGGTAATCCTCTCGGCAGTGAATTGGAATACAACCATAACGTTAACAAGCAGCAACTCTACCAAGCAAGAAACCACATACAAAACAGTAGCGAACAAACAAGAAGTCATAGCTTTAATCAACTTATACCTAGCATTCCTCGTGGCTGTGAAGGGAATAATTTTTTTCAGATGTCACTTTACCAATTCAGCGTAATACCTGAGAAAAACCAACTCGTAGTGCTGATTCCAAAAGTTCACTACTCTCCAGGTTTGACTGGAGAGCCTCCGTTACCAGCCTATAGAAAACCTGTTTATCGCCCGCCTATTTCGTTTTAAAAACCGCAAAGTGCTCGCCAAAGTACGAACATCAATGACGTGTTTAGCGTGAACTAAAAGTCGCACCACGTCGCTCAACAAACCAATTAACTTTGAACAACCATCGATCAGTTAAGTCATGCATTGTCGAGGATATACATCATGTTTATACCACGCGTAATAGCAGGTTTAAGTAGCTTGCTACTGTTTCAATCAAGTTTTGTGTTAAGCAGTACTGAACGTCCACGATTCGCCCTCGGGGGTTACGGTGATGTGAAGTACGAAACATCTGAGTCAAAAGACAGCAGTGCCTACAGCGCACGATTTGTTCCAATCTTTCTTTTCAGCCTCAACGAAAAAATACATGTCGAAGCCGAAACAGAAATAAGTCTAAATGAAGAAGGTGAAACTGAGATTGAATTGGAATATGCCGATTTACACTATTTTTTAGACGACACCACAACAATTACGGCTGGGAAATTCTTAATTCCTTTTGGCCAGTTTGGGCCAAATATCCATCCAAGTTGGATCAGCCGATCCCCTTGGACGCCGGGTATTTATGGTTCCCACGGGAGCAGTCAAGCAATGGAAGCTCTATTACCGATATTGAGCGATGTTGGCGTCGCAGTGCAAAAAACAATTGTACTGGGCGACCATCAAAAAATATTTATCGATTTATACAGCACCAATGGTCCGAGAACTGAGGCCGATGAGCATACGGAAGAGCCAATTGAGGATGAGCTAAGTGATCACAGCGAGGAAGAAGAAGGCCACGCTGAGATACCGGAGCTAGCCTTTGAAGCCACCAACGGAGACAACAACAAAGGTAAAGCTACTGGAGGGCGAGTGGCTTATGCCATGTTACCTGGTATTGAAATCGGGGCATCCTATTACAGCGCCAGTTACGACGACGATGAAGAGCTCGATTTCACGGCGCAGGGGCTCGATATCAATGTAATTGGTTCTTATTATTTGTTGCGTGGTGAATATATCGCAACCGAAACCGATGGCCTCGAGGAAGAGGATGGTGAGATTGAAACTCATACCTTCAAACGTGACGGTTGGTATTTTCAGAGTACGTTTCAAACAGGAAAGTTTTGGCCATCCCTTGCAGGAACAGAGTTGGTATTTGAATACGCTGAAACAAATAAATTGGCAGAAGCAAGTCGCTGGATGGTCGGCGTAAATTACTGGCTGGATGCGCGATCGGTTATCAAAATTGCCTACGACGATACAGATTTAGTCGAAGGCGAAGATGACCAACGTTTTGCTGTTCAACTGAGCTATGGATTTTAGGAGATATCACCATGAAAAGACTATTTAACGCAACTTCCGTATCCACACTATGCTTTATATGCATACTCTTGTCTTCTGCAGTCGCAACAGCTGCTGCGCCATCGCCAAACGGTGCCGAGGTGTTTAACAATAATTGTGCAAGGTGTCACAACGCACGATCAATCGATGAATTCTCATTAGCAGAGTGGGCGGTAATAATGCCTCACATGCGAGAAAAGGCGCATCTAACAGGAAGGGAAACAGAGTCCGTGTTGGAATTTATAACGTTGATTAAAAATGGCGACGAAGCGGCAAGTCGAACCTCACAAACAGCACAGTTATCAGGTAAAGATTTATTCGGGAAGTACAGTTGCCAAGGTTGCCATCAAGTTGGCGGTCAAGGTGGTAGCGTTGGACCTGCATTAGACGGAGTTGTGCGCAATAAGGGAAAAGAGTTTGTAAGCCGAAAATTGAAAGACCCGCAGTTTAACCTTCCTTCATCACCTATGCCAAAAATGCCAATGAATGATGAGGAGATCAGAGCGGTTGTAGAATTTTTGGATTCTTTATAGAAATTGCTCTAACAATACAAACAAATAAAAAACGGCATCGATGGATGCCGTTTTTACAATATGCTTTTGCATGCATCAATGATGCATTCCTTTTTGCATATGTAGTTTTGCAAGCGACTCGTAGTCAGAAGCAGCCGTTTCAAATGAAGCAATCAATGATGCACAGTGTTTCTGCATGCTTGAATTGAAGTCAACACCCTTCGATTTTATATTAGCTCTTCGGCCGTATGATATTTGCATTGACTTGTGCAACGCAATTTCTTCTCTAGCGCCGTCAGCTTTAGCTTGATAATACTCTGACAGTGCTTTGTGATCGGCTGGGCTATCCGCCATCTGAGTAATTAGCTGAACAATAGATGACTCTGGGGGCTCAGCAAAAACTGGGGTTGAGATTATGAAAGTGGAGCATAAAAGTATGCCTAAGAATGGTATTTTCCTCATGAAAACCTCCGAAAGAAATATGTTTAATTACAATCAAAATTGAAAACTATAAGAATGGAGTACTCCTCCCAGGAGCTAAGGTAACCCTCGCACAAACATCTACTAGGAGGAATGAAACTAGCGTACGCCGGTAGCTCTGACCGACACATGACGAGTGGATGACAATATTGTAATGTAGAAATCATGGGTACGTTAGGTTCAACCGCTATACTCAGGTCTGCAATAAAAGGGAATATAAATAGTGCGACTTCTAGTCGTTAAAGACGAAAAAAAAGACCGGGGAGTACCTCAAGCAAGGTTTAAATGAAGCGGGCTTTGTCACTGTGCTCGCCCGTAACGGTTTCGATGGTCACCATGACCGAATCGTTCGGCCTCATCATGCTGGATATTATGCTTCCCGATGTAAACTGTTGGCGTATTGTTCAGTCGCTTCGAGGGGCTCAACGGCAAGCCCCAGCCCTTTTCCTCACTGCAAAAGACATTAACAAATCCAAGAGTTCATAAAACATTGCGATCAGCTAAAAGTGCTTAAGAAGCAATGTTCCAATGAAAATTTAAGTACTTAATTGAGCTATCTTTCAAAAAAAATAAATACCTCATGGCTCCTCGTAAGGTGGGATACTTTTTTATCCGACTAAGAGAGCCCTAAAATAGAAATATTTGTGTTTGTCGTCGTAATCAAGTGCTATTTGGAGTATTCCTCTAAATTCTATTGAAATCACAATTGGCGGCTCTAATTAAAAAATAAAGATAAGGATAACGTAGTGAGAATCGCTTATTTTGGTGATGATTTTTTTATTAGTTGTTTTTATATGCTACGGGAATTTGGGCATGAACTATCGTATGTATTCGTTTGCGAAGATGATGGGCATTGTGACAAATTACTTTCACTGGCGAATGCTGAAAATATCCCTTTAAGGTCTGATAATCTAGAAGCAGGGTTTGTAGACAAAATAATCTGCGAAAATAAAATTGACTGTATTTTTTCTGCAGGTTATGGGCGAAAAATCAAATTTGATTATGATGCTGTAAAGTCGGTGAATATTCATCCTACGTTGTTGCCGTTGGGGAGGGGCCCTGACGCGGCCGCTTGGGTAATGCTCAAATACAGAGAATGTGCAGGCGTTACATTCCATAAGTTGAATGGTGTCTTTGACGCGGGTGATATCTTACACCAAAGGTCAATCGTGCTAGAGGAGCAGGATGGCTGGGAAATGTACATGGCGAAGGTTCAGGTTGAGGTGGCTTGGGCTCTATCCGAGTTGCTTGAAAATTTTTCCGCGATTTATGAAAAAGCAATTGGTCAGGACTCAGGAGTTAATTGGCCGCCAATTACAATAGCTGAGCGTTTAATCAATTGGGATATGACCCGGGATAAAATTCGATCCATCACAAAAGCATTTGGTCGGTGGGGTGTGGTTGTATTGGTGGGTGATACGTATTTACTCATTAACGATCTTGAATTGAGTACTTATCCACACAGTTTTCCGGTGGGAACTCTATTAAATGAAGATCATTATAATTTCACAATCGCTATTAGAGAGGGTATCGTACTTTTAGCTAAAAAAAATATTCTTAGGTCGCTTGACGTTACTGAGGTAGAGGGCCTTGGTCTACAACTAGGGAGCTGATTTGATTGGGTATTGAACCCTCTTATGGAAGTGGGCAGTAAGATCCAAAAACAGAAGCCTTCCTGCAGTGTATGGAACTCAACCAAAAGTAAGCTGAATCGAAAAGCGAGGGTATTTAGTCAAACTTGCGACAACTAAAGATATGCAGAACAGTGAAACGATGAAAGTCGAATGTTGTGGTCAAGAAATTCGGCCACAGTTTATTAAGAATTCCAGTATAGCTGTTCAGCTTCCGCAAAATTCCCATACCTTCTTGCAGGAACCCACTCCGACTTTAAGCTCCTATAAAACCTTTTCATCGGCGCATTATTCCAACAATCGCCTCGACGGCTCATACTTTGTTTGATTTTGAAACGCCATTAACTCAGATAACAATCAAAATTGAAAACTATAAGAATGGAGTACTCCCCCCAGGAGCTACGGTAACCCTCGCACAAACATGTACTAGGGGGAATGAAACTCAGCGTACGCTGGTAGCTCTGACTGGCACATGACGAGTGGATGACAATGTTGTAATGTAGAAGTCATGGGTAAGTTAGGTTCAACCGCTATACTCAGATCAGTAATAACAGGAGTGTGAATAGTGCGACTTCTAGTCGTTGAAGACGAAAAAAAAACTGGGGAGTACCTCAAACAAGGCCTTAACGAAGCGGGCTTTGTCACTGTGCTCGCCCGTAACGGGCTTGATGGGCACCACCTTGCCATGACCGAATCGTTCGACCTCATCATGCTGGATGTTATGCTGCCCGATGTAGATGGTTGGCGTATTGTTCAGTCGCTGCGCGAGGCTCAACGGCAAACCCCAGTACTTTTCCTCACGGCAAAAGACAGTGTGGAGGACCGAGTTAAAGGGTTGGAGCTTGGCGCTGATGACTACCTGGTTAAACCTTTCGCCTTCTCAGAGTTGCTCGCGAGAGTTCGCACCCTACTACGTCGTGGTGGCACCCCAATCGCGACGGATCAATTACAAGTTGCTGATCTCGTGTTAGACCTGAGAAAACACCGGGCACAGCGCGCTGGACAGTCCATTCCGCTAAGCCACAAGGAGTTTTGCCTGCTCGAGCTGCTTGTTAGGCGCGAAGGAGAAGTTTTACCTCGTTCACTTATTGCCTCCCAAGTGTGGGATATGAATTTCGATAGTGATACCAATGTAATCGACGTTGCTATACGTCGTCTTCGACGCAAAATCGACGATAATTTCACACCAAAACTCATCCACACAATTAGGGGAATGGGCTACAAACTTGAGCTAGAAGATGACCAAAGTTAAATCTAAGCGAACGCCCATATCACTCACCTTACGCGTATTACTCTTTGTCATGCTAGCTATTGGCATTAGCTTGGTCTTGAGTGGACACCTAATACTCTCTGCAATTCAACACCATTTTATGGAGCAAGATGCGGAAGAACTGGAAGTCGTCGAGCGCTCGATACAAGCCACCCTTATGAGTGCCGAAGAGCAAGGCCAAGCGCCTGAAGACGCCCTACTTAACGCCGTAGTTGGCCACCATGGCGTCTATTTTCTTGTGCGCGCAACTGACGGAACACTGGTATATCGAACCAAGGGACCGGTCTTTTGGTCCGAGTCAGCATCGAGCAGTCAGCAAACCAGTAGCCAGCATCCGAATGTCATTGCTTGGAAGCAAAATAACAAGACTTATCGCGGCGTCGTCACCTCCATCGATACTTCGTCGACATCCTACGATGTGGTCATTGCACTAGATATGGCATTTCACAAGGATTTCTTGCGCATATTTAAACGAAGCCTTTTCCTCATACTCCTCGCTTCGGGCATTGTCACGCTATTAGCCGCGTGGCTAGGTATTTATCAAGGCCACCTACCTTTGAGAAGCTTGTCGGCTCGTATTCAACAAGTTAAAACCAACAAGCTCGATCTTCGCCTCGACCCTTCACTGGTGCCCGGAGAACTGGAGGATCTCGTCCTATCGTTTAACCACATGATTGAACGCTTGGAAGAAGGTTTTGTTCGGCTATCACATTTTTCTTCTGATATCGCTCACGAACTACGTACTCCGTTAACCAACATCATTACACAGACGCAGGTTGTGATGAGCAAGCCACGGGAGCTTGAAGAGTATCGCGAACTGATTTATTCGAGCCTAGAAGAACAGGAGCGCCTAGCCAAAATGGTGAGCGATATGCTCTGGTTGGCGAAAAGTGATAATGACCTGATAAAACTCGAAAAAACGCCTCTACTCCTTGCAGATGAAACACGAGAACTTTTTGATTTTTTCGACGCGCTAGCATCGGAGAAAGATTTAAAACTACAGATTGAAGGAGTCGCCGGCCCTATACCAGGAGACCGGGCGCTTATTCGAAGAGCGCTGTCTAATCTACTATCAAACGCCATTCGCCACTCACCCGAAGGCGAAACAATATCCGTAGTGATTCAAGAGAATAATACAGATCAAACCCTCACTATCGAAAACCTTGGGGAAACGATTCCCGAAGAGCATATATCAAAGCTATTCGATCGATTTTATCGAATCGACCCATCACGCCAACGTAATAGCGAAGGTGCTGGTTTAGGTCTCGCTATTACCAAATCCATCATTACTGCCCACGGCGGAGAAATAGGCGTAAAGTCGAATGATGGTCTAACCGAATTCAGGGTTACTCTGCCTGCCTAAAATAGCAACCGCATAACTGCGCAAGCGACGTTGATAACGTGGTGAAATTCACCCCGTTGGATTACATAATATTAAATCGCTCTCTGTTGTTTCTCGTTAAGTGGCTTCGTCGATTCGGCGAGAAAAATTCACAAGGCAATACTTTAGTTGATGAACTAATTAATGCACACATGTTAGTTAGGTGATTTTAAGCGTGGCTCAATTACAGCAGGATTTATCTTGTTGTATCGGTGGGCATGGTACGGTTCCATATGAGCAATATACGCAACAATCTCCCGTTTTGGGGCTTAACACTCTATGGCAAGACTCGCATTCATAAAACCACTGGCAGGCATCGGTTGGCATGATTTCCAGTTTCTTGAATCCGCATTTCGGGCAGGTAATTTTAGATTCGGGAATAATGTCCTGCATCATAATTATTCCTGTTTGATCTCGGTAGATGGGTAACCGGCGTCTTCAGTAGCTCGGGTGAGTTGGTTCACACTGGTTTTTTGATCGTCATACTCAACAACGGCGGACTTTGTTTGGTAATCCACATCGGCTTGCGTGACTCCCTCCACCTTTTCGAGGGCTTTGCGCACGGTAAAGGGACACATCGCACAATTCATGCTCGGTACGGACAATTTCACAGTACGCGAATCGGCCCATGCCGTGGAGACCATACTGCTAATAAGCAAGACAAGTATTAAAAGATGTTTCATATCATCTCTCCTAAGCGAACAACGCCAGCCAATAAGGGCTGAAAATAAGCAATAAAACCAAACTCGTAAGCATCCAGAAGAATATCTGATAGCGTTGGCGGTTTTTGGGTATAGAGCAGGCACTGTCTATTGGACAGCGTTCGATAGGCCGGTGGACTTGCCAACCGGCCCATACGTAAAGCATGACCACAACGGCAATAAAATAAGGCCTGAACGGCTCAAAGGCGGTTAAGGTACTGATCCAGGAGCCGCTAACGCCCAGTAACAACAAAACAAAGGGGCCCGCACAACACAGGCTTGCACCAATGGCAGCGAGCATACCTCCACCCAATAACCAGGCAGGCGAATTTTTCTTCATTCCAAACACCTCTGAGAGGCAGTATAAACTCCGTACCATACTACGGAGTCAAGAAAGGCAACGACCTGCTGGAACGAGGGAGTCGATAATGGGACAGGAAGCGGGGTCAGAATTGGATTGGCACGAAGAAACCAAAGTTTTCAGGCTCCTCTCCAGGCGCTTCAGATCTTTGATTTTAGCCTGCACAATATCAAGTTTATGCTCGGCTAGATGTTGAACCTCGTGACAAGATCCCGCACTTATTTCAATCAATGCATCGATCTCGGACAGCGTAAAACCGAGGTGCTGGGCACGCCTAATGAACAATACTTTTGTGAGTGTTTCTTCCGGATACTGCCGATAGCCCTGGAGCGGCTTTTTTGGTTGATCGATCAAATTTTTCCGCTCGTAGTAACGGATGGTTTCGGTATTTACGCTAGCGGACTTAGCAAGTTGGCTGATCGTATACATGATGATTTAGATTGTCCGTACTTAGGTACAGATGATTGTAGCCCTGATAGTTGTGTTTGGTAAATGTGCCTGATTTAGTCAATAGGTTCTTATAGGGCCTTCGGTTTCGATTCTCTCTGGTTACAAAACATTGAATATCGACCCAACTGAGCTGGGGGCTTCATTCCTAAAACGACCCAAAAACCCAAAAAAGCAATAAAGTAGACACCCAAAAATGTAACAATAAACTCTCGCATAGACTATTAGCCCCTCTTACTGAGGGGCGCCCTCCATTAGGTTGATTCGTTATTGCCATCTTTATGCAGCCATTGATACAGCACCGGCAACACAAACAAAGTTAATAACGTTGAAGAAATAATACCGCCGATAACAACCGTAGCGAGCGGACGCTGAACTTCTGCACCGGTGCCTGTATTTAACGCCATTGGAATAAAGCCAAGGCTTGCCACAAGCGCGGTCATTAATACTGGCCGTAAGCGCACCATTGCGCCTTCGGTAACAGCGTAGATTAAGTCACCTTTTTCGTGCCATAGGTCACGTATAAAGGCGAGCATGACCAACCCGTTTAAAACGGCAACGCCAGAAAGTGCAATAAAGCCAACGCCGGCAGAAATGGATAGTGGCATGCCTCGAAAATAAAGGGATAAAACACCGCCTGTTAACGCCAAGGGTACGCCACTAAAAATAATAAGCGCGTCTTTGAGTGAGCCAAACGCCATCACCAATATGCCGATAATCACTAGTAGGGTAATGGGTACAACAAGGGTTAATCGTTCGCTTGCCGATTCCAGCTGTTCGAAAGTACCGCCGTAATTCAGCCAATAGCCTGGAGGAATCTTTACGTTTTCGCTTACCTGTTTTTTCACTTCTGTTACAAAGCTGCCCAGGTCACGTCCCCTAACGTTTGCAGTAACCACAATACGCCGTTTGCCATTCTCTCGACTAATTTGCGCTGGTGCTGGGGAAATATCGAGCGTTGCCAGTTCTTCCAGTGGTACGTAGTCACCGTTTGATAAAGGTACCGGTAGGAATTTAAGCCGCTCGATATCTCGGCGTAAGGTTTCGGGTAAGCGCACAATCAGCTCAAAGCGTCTATCCCCCTCGTACAACACACCGGCAGATTCACCGCCAATAGCTGCCGACACCCAATCTTGCAGCTCAACGACATTGAGCCCGTAACGACCCAATGCTGTTCGTTTGGGAATAACCGATAGCGTGGGTAAACCTGTTACTTGTTCGACGCGCGTGTCTGCGGCGCCTTCGATACCTTGTACAACTTTGAGAATATCGTTGGCGGTAAATACCAGCTGATCCAAATCGTCACCGAATACTTTAATGCCGAGGTCTGCGCGCACACCAGATATTAGCTCGTTAAAACGCATTTGAATGGGTTGAGTGAATTCGTAATTATTTCCTGGAAGTTCTGCGAGCGATTGCTCCATGGCTTCCACTAGTTCGGCTTTTGTACGAGAAGGGTTTGGCCACTGGCTACGCGGTTTTAGAATAACAAAGTTATCCGCGACGTTTGGCGGCATAGGATCGGTTGCAACTTCGGCGGTGCCTATTCGTGCGAATACCTTATCCACTTCTGGGAAAGATTTCATGCGCTGCTCGAGAATTTCCTGCATTTCAACGGCTTGTTCCAAACCTGTGCCGGGAATACGCATAGCGTGCAAGGCAATATCGCCTTCGTTAAGCTGAGGAATAAATTCCGAACCCAAAGTGGAGGCCAGCCAAATACTGAACGACACCAACAATGCCGCGGCACCTAATACGATCCAACGAAATTTTAATGCGAGTAACAACGCGGGTTTGTATAGCTGCTTGGTTTTGGTAATGGCTATGCTTTCTTTCTCACTGATTTTGCCATTCATAAAGAATGCAACAGCCGCTGGCACGAGTGTGAGCGATAACACCATAGCGGAAACTAAAGCCATAACGACAGTTGCGGCCATTGGGTGGAACATTTTTCCTTCAACACCCGTTAAGGTGAATATAGGAATATAAACCACCGTAATAATGGCTACGCCAAATAGGCTGGGTCGAATGACTTCAGTGGTAGCCTCAAAAACCGTGTTCAAGCGTTCGCGTAGGTTTTGTATTCCGCTTTTTTGTTGTGCCTGTGCTAAACGGCGTACGGCGTTTTCGACAATAATTACCGCACCATCCACAATCAAGCCAAAATCCAGCGCGCCAAGACTCATCAAGTTTGCAGACACGCCGGTTTTTACCATGCCGGTAATGGTCATCAACATAGATAGTGGAATTACAGCAGCGGTAATCAGCGCAGCGCGCAAGTTTCCGAGTAAAACAAATAACACCACAATAACCAGTAACGCGCCTTCAAGCAGGTTTTTGGTTACTGTTGCAATGGCTTTGTCGACGAGACTTGTGCGATCGTATACCGCTTCTGCCACAACTCCGTCAGGAAGCGATGCTTGAATGGATGTGAGCTTAGTCGACACATCTTGCGCTACCGTGCGCGAGTTAGCACCAATCAACATCATGGCGGTGCCTAAAACAGTTTCTACTCCGTCACGCGTTGCCGCGCCGGTGCGCAGCTCTTTGCCAATTGCGATGTTGGCAACATCACGAATTTTTATGGGCACTTGTTCGTGCTCGGTGATAATAACGTTGCCAATATCTTCAATGGTTGCCAACTGGCCCGGTGACCGCACTAACAGTTGTTGACCGTTGCGCTCTATATAGCCAGCGCCCCTGTTATCGTTGTTAGCTTGTAGCGCCTGCACTAATTGCTCGATACTGATTTGATAATAGAGCAGTTGTTTCGGGTCTGGCATTACGTGGTATTGCTTATTGTAACCACCAATACTGTTTACTTCGATAACACCTTTTACTTGTGCAAGCTGCGGCTTAATAATCCAGTCTTGAATTTCTCGTAGTGCAGTTGCGGTATAGGGTTCGCCATTTGCCATTCGCGCATCCGGATTGGCCTGCACGGTGTACATAAATATTTCACCGAGCCCAGTCGAAATTGGGCCCATCTCTGGCTCCAGCCCCGGCGGCAGTACACTTTTTATTGCACCTAGTCTTGCGTTAATTAGATTTCTGGCGAAGTAGATATCCGTTCCCTCTTCGAATACAACCGTTACCTGTGATAAGCCGTAACGCGATAATGATCGCGTATAGAACAGCTTAGGTAACCCGGAAAGTGCGGTTTCCACCGGGTAAGTAATTCGTTGTTCAGCCTCCAGCGGTGAATAACCGGGTGCAGAAGTATTAATCTGTACTTGCACATTGGTGATATCAGGTACGGCATCGATAGGAAGCTTTTGATAGTTCCAAATACCCACGCCAACAATGACGAAAATAAAGCTTAAAAACAGTGCGCGCCGCTCTATCACAAGGCGCAAAATTGAATCAATCATATTGCGGCCTCGTTAGTGATCGTGCTCAGCTTCGGACTTTTCGATATCGGCTTTTATCAGGTAACTGTTTTCGCTGACGTATATTTCGCCTGCTTCAATTCCTTTAAGTACTTCCACGTAGTGATCGTCACTGCGCCCCAATACCAAAGCGTGAAATTCATATTCATCGTCGTGCTTTACAAATATGCCCTCGCGGCCACCCAGCGATTGAACAGCATCTTTTTTCACGGCTGTTGGCGCGGTGATGCTGCTTGTTTCAATTCGAGCCTCAACCAATAAACCCGGTGATAATTGACTATCGCTGTTATCCAGTTTTACGCGAGCTAATTGGTACGGCTTATCTAAAGCAGGAATCACATGATTAACAACGGCTTCTTTCACTTGGTTGTTTATTAAAATATGTACTTCCTGCTCTTGCGCAACAGCTGCTTGCTGAGCGGGATAAACACGAAGCTCCGCCCAAAGAAACTCAAAATTTGCGATCGAAAAAAGTACCTGATCTTGTGTCACCTCTCCGGTATTGGCGTGACGCTGTACTAACATGCCTGAGATAGGCGCTAGAATCTTGTAGGTTTTAAGGCTTTCATTTGACTCGACTTTAGCCAATAGATCACCCGCCTTGACGCTATCACCAATAGTCACTTCGACAGACTTAACCATACCTTCAAAACGAGCACGTACATGACTCAACTGTTCTGGACCCGTTGCTAAAGCACCGTAAACGGTAATTGTTTGATGAAGTTCCTGTGCACCTGCTACGTCAGTTTCTATACCAACTTGTTCCGCTAGATCACTATCGATATGGCTGATTTTTTCTTCATCATGTTCGTACTCTTCATTCCCATCATGCTCGTCATGACTAGGGTGATGAGCGTTACCATCGAGGTCCGTATCATGTTGCTCTTGCGCGTTTTGCTCATGGTTATCATCGTGTGCAGCGTTGTCGCCATCGACGTGTTCATGGTGATGTTCGTTGCCTTCACTTTCGTGCGCATGCTCGCCACTGGCGAGAGCTTGCGATGTAAAAATACAAAGCAAAACAATCAAAAATGTTGTTGTATTGTTTTTCATAATAAATCCTATTGGCTCGACGGTGGCGAGCCAAGTATTAAATTAGTGTGTGAGAGCTTCGCTGATTAATTGCTCGATTATTGCCTGGCTAATCAGCGCGTTGGTCGCGGCATCAATTAGCATCTGCCTCGCATTCAGTAATTCTTCTTGTGCTGCAACTATATCCTGATAGCGGTAACGACCGTTTTCATACGCTTTGCGAGTTAATCTGAGCGCTTTAACCAAAGCGGGGATTACGGTATGGCGGGTTCTGGTTACTGCCTCAATATTTTGTTGGCGCAAGGAGTAGGCTTCAAAGAGTTTCACCCGTAAACGAAGTAGAGCGTCTTGCCGGGCGTAGTCGATGGCATTGCGTTCAGCTAGCGCTGATCGAACACTGGCACTGCTACGTTTTTTGGAAAATAGCGGAATTGAAACGCCGGCGGCCAGAGCAGAATCACCAGTTTCTTCAAAACGCTTAATGCCCACACGCCACGTAATATCGCTGCGGCCACTGGTGCGAGCCAGTGTTACTTCGGCGTCCTTGACACGGGCCTCGCTGGTAAAGATTTGAAGCGAAGGTGAAGCTTCGACTCGTGTATAGAGTTGTTCAAAACTTTCAGTTTTCCCAAACTCAAATAAACTGCCAGAAAGCTCACCAAATTGTGGGGTTGTTTCTGCCCAGAATCGGGCTAACATCATTTTTTGTCGCTCGTGCTTGCCCACTAATGCTGCAAGCCGACTAACCTCTTGCGTAACCGCTGCTTGCGCTCGCAGCACCTCCGCCTCTGGTGTTGCTCCTCGGGCTGCTCGCGTTTTTACCGTTTTTAATAACGACTCAGCCAAGTGCAAAGAGTCTTCGGCTAGTTCTATATTGGCTTGTGTCGCTAAGCCCTCGATATATAGACGCGTAAGCTCGCCTAGCACATCCAACGTTGTCGCCTGCTGCTGCCATTTGGCCGAGCTGAATTGTGCCTCGGAAAGGTTCAAGCGAGCGTTGCGCTTGCTACCCAGCTCGATAACCGACGACAACGACAGTGTAGTTTCCGCGCTATCAAAGCCACGGTATTCACCAGACCCGCCAAAGTTTTCCGACTCTAGCTCCAGAGCTAACAAAGGCCGCAAAGACTGCATTTTACGGTTTGCCTTCAGAGCTTGGTTAACGAAAGTGTATTGGTAGAGCTGGGGGTTTCGCGCTAGCGTTTTCTCTATCGCGCTTTCTAGCGTTAAGATTTCATGAGTTTTAGGCTCATGACTATTGGAGGCATAACCTGTAGCCGATAACAGGCAACCGATAATTCCAGCCACAAGCAGCCAGGGTTTTCCAAACCCAGTAAGAGTATTGAATCGCATTTTTGATCCCAATTTAGTTCAAATTTCCCGTCTTCACGGAATGAAAATCTAAATCAAGAGAGTGCGATCGGAGGACGTAGCAGTGGGTTAATGATGTTGGAGGGGGTATTTTCGCTGTACTCGGGCATGCGAGAGGATGGCTTTTGCACAGCAAATCCTGAAGAGCTAATCAGTACTGCAGGGTTAAGCTGGCCATGACAGTGGCAGCAATGATGACAGTCTGGGTCTTCGGTACCAGCAGAAACATCTAGTTGGTGATCATGTTCCTGCGCATCGTCTGCGTGCTGGTGGTTTTCAAACGACAAATGCTCACTTCCCGACTGATGTAGCTGATGTGCATCACCCACCGCAACGACCGATTGCAAGCCAATCAGTATTACGAATAGATATGTCAGGATGCGCTTAAGCATATTAGGCTATTCTAGTTGAGTTGCGATCTATCTTAACAAAAGTATGCGCCGGGCGCCGTTAAGCACCAATAGACCGATAATGATACCGATCACCAGGTCGGGGATTTGAGACTCCGTTAGCGCTACCAAAGTTCCCGCAATAATAACCCCGACATTGGCGAGCACGTCGTTGGCCGAGAATATCCAGCTGGCCTTCATATGTACCCCACTATTACGTGATTTAAATATCAGTAGCAAACAAGCGATATTGGCCATCAACGCTATAGCACCAACCCCCACCATAAGGGTAGATATTGGCTCACTTCCATAGGTGGCACGGCGCAATACCTCTAGCAATACGCCCAAAGCTAAGGCCAATTGTAGCCATCCAGTAAGATGGGCGGCCTTTAGTTTCGCCCGTGCACCTTTGCCTACGGCATAAAGGGCGACGCCGTACACGGCAGCATCTGCAAACATATCCAAAGAGTCTGCAATAAGCCCTGCAGAATGCGCAATTAATCCCATGGTCAACTCAAGAGCGAACATCACAGCGTTGATGACTAAGAGTACCTTGAGTGTTTTGGCCTCCTGCGTGTCGCTAGTACCAACGGACCGCAATGCTTCGGCTGCCCGCTCTCGATCTAGGCTCTCATGTGATACGAGTTCTGCGCCCAAGCCTACTGACCGCATTCTTTCGCTGACATCTTCAACGTCACTACTGTGATAGACAGTAACCTGTCGTTGGACCAAGTCGAAATCAAGCAGCGTATCCTGTTCTACGCTCGCAAAGGATGTGCGTATGAGCCCTTCCTCTGAAGGACAATCCATTTGTGGCACATTGAACAAGCTCACGAAAGTGAGCGAGTTCGCAGATACAGGTGCGGCTGAGCAGCTCTCAATTGAGGGTTGTTCGCTTTTACATCCGCAGCAAGATTGTTTTTCGTCCGGCATTTTTCACCATTGTTAAAACCTAGGCGTGCAGTTTAGACTCTATAGTTACTATAGAGTCAAGAGGCTTTACGCTATGAAGATTGGTGAGCTGGCTAAAAAAAGTGGATGCTCTGTACAGACCATTCGCTACTACGAGAAAGAAGGGTTAGTTACTTCTACAATACGGAGTGAGGGTAATTTCCGACTGTATGACCAGCAAGCGCTCGACAGGCTTACCTTTGTAAAGCATTGCCGAAGCTTGGACTTGAGCCTAGCGGAAATACGACAATTACAAACACTCATTCATTCACCGAATGAACAGTGCAACGATGTGAATCGAATGATTGATATCCATATCGCGCAGGTAGAGGAACGAATCCAAGAACTTACAAAACTTTGCTCGCAGTTAAAAGCGCTTAGGGGTCAATGCTCCGATGAAAAGACTGTCGAACAATGCGGTATTTTGAGGGAGCTTGTTGATGTGCATGCAAGCGACAATAACCAATAGGTAAAACAAATAGTATCCACGGCTCGAGCGCCATTTAATTAGCGACTTTGATTACTTTGGAAAGTCCGACAGGCAGCACTTACCTGATGGGTTCTTGGTTTCGCAAGCACATCTCTTCTGTTTTGTTTCTTCGATTACAAATTGGCGAGCCTGGGCGTTAATTTTTGCTTGGGCCATAGTTACTCCATAGCAATAGCAGATGAGCGCACTATCTGATTTCGCCTTTATTCCAACCTCAGTGCGAACCGATGACTTTTCGATTATCGAATCATCCTGACCAAAGTAGACCACAGAGCAATCAGGCTTAGAGCAAAAGTAGTATCCCTGATGTTTTTCGTTCCACAACCAGGGTTCTTTGATGTGGTGTTTTATGGTTTTGGCCGAAACCAACCCATACTCTTTTCCATCAACAGGGCATTTATGTTTCTTTGCAAAGGACTTTTGTAAGCCATGTGTTGAACAACAGTCAGACATTATCTGTTCCCATATTAGAGGTGGGTCAAAACAGCAGAAACTTAAAATCTATTATGATGAGTATTGAGCGCCCAAAAGCTCAGCTTTATTTTCCAAGTAAGTACCCTTTTGCTCCAACAAACTGATCAATTCGGTGAGAGATGGGCTGCCCAATCACGACATTTGCACCAGAAATAGTTGCAAAATTCCCTCGCAGCGCGTATGAAGCTTTCCACGAAAGATGGAACGTTCCACATGCTCACGAAGGTAAGTAAGACCGCATAGACAGATGAAGGCGCCGCTAAGTTGCTCGCTACGGAGGGTTGTTCTCTTTGCAGCCGCAGCATGACGGGTTTCCATCCTATGACCGATTGTCTATTCGAAATGCAAAGATTGTAAAGACGCTTAAACGGCTCCAAGAAAAAGCCATTCTAAATGAATGAATTAGCTAGTTTAGATCTTTCGGGAAGTGGCCTAATTCAGAGTTCCGGCAACAAGATCTTCAAAAAATACGCTTTTTTAGATATATATCTAGATGAACACAAATCACTAGGTTAGAGCTATTCATCCGACATTGACTGAATCATTACCTCCAGCCCCTCATGTGGATCAGCGCCAATGACATGGCAATATTGGATGAACTCCATAATTTCTATCTTCCGCCTATCCTGCTCCATCTTTCCCAACACCGAATGATGTCTCCCCATCTTTGCAGATGCAGCGCGAAGAGATAGGTCACTATCTTCGCGCTTCTGCTTCATCCAAGCGCGCAATGTATCGTAGTGAGGTGAATAAGGAGATGTTTTCATTGTCTCGATGATAGAGACGATATAGAATGTCGCGAAATTCGAGACAAATTACACGTCAAACTATGTCATGAGCACCATAAACCTGAAACCCGAACTCCTTCATGTTCTCACTGAACTACCTGGAAAGTCCTTTACAGTCGCGGAACTGACAAAACGCTATATTGAACACTCGGGAAGCCTCCACAAAGAGCAAAGGTCAGCGAGACAATTCACCTACCGAAATATGGTGCGAATGATGAAAGTGGGATTGATGGATAAATTGCCTGATGATGGCGGTTGGCCCAAATACCAACTCACTCAAAAGTTTAAAATCCAGTATTCAAACCCCAGTAAACCTGTCAATGCGCCCACTTCATCACCACCCAACGGCGCGCCACTCGCTAAAAATAAACCTAAACAGGCACTGCCGGAAAAACCTGTCACGGCTTTACGCGAGAGGCTCAGTAAACACCGCTCCGACATGTTGTGTGCAGTGGGCGAGGCAGAGGAATACGAATCTCTTTGTAAAGAGCTGCCTGAATTCACGGAAGAAGCACAATCCCTCTATGCAGAAGCAAGAGAACGCAGTGCTCTTATCCTGGGTAAAATCAAGGCGCTTGAAAGTTTGCTGTCAACGCAGAACCCCCGGTAAGAACTATGAAATTACGACGTTGGCAGCGCGAAGCTGTGTCCCGCTGTTTATCGCGCTTTGAACGTGACCAAGCCCATTTTCTTTGCCTGGCCACACCCGGTGCGGGCAAAACCTATATGGCAGCTACCGTTGCCAAAAGATTGTTGGACAGCGAGAAGATTGATTATGTTTTCTGCTTTTCGCCTTCGCTCAATGTTTCGGTTTCTTTTCAGGCTACGTTAGAGTCAGTTCTAAAACACCGCCTGAACGGACTACTCGGCGCAAAAGGAAAGGTGCTCACATACCAATCCATGCTTAATCTTGATGAGGCATTTTGGTCGCTATTTGAACAGTATCGCATATTAGTAATTTTTGATGAAATTCATCACTGTGCGGGCGATCACCTCCGAAATGCTAACGCCTGGGGGCAAAAAATCATTCAGCATATTCAAGGCAAGGCTACATACACGCTGGCTTTGACTGGCACCCCGTGGCGTTCAGATCGCATTCCCATTGCTTTGACCTCCTATTGCCGTAAAGGAAAAGTCCACTGCGATTATACCTATGGCTTAGCGCAAGCGATTAAAGATGGTGTTTGCAGAACACCGCGCATTACCGGCATAGATAATGAAAAAATCACGGTTCAAAACGGGAATAAAGAAGATATCTATCGATCGATTGCAGATCTACTGAGGTTTTCACGCTGCACATACCAGCAACTGCTGGAAAACACCACTCTCATTCGGTATTTGATGGAGCAAAGCCATAAAGCGTTGAGTGCAATTAGAAAAACCAGCCCGAATGCTGGCGGCCTTATCGTTGCAGCCTCTGTGGAGCACGCACTCCTTATCGCCACAATGTTGGAAAGCATCAGCGGAGAATCACCCAGCATAGTTACTTATATGCACGACAACTCCCAGCATGCGATTCAACGTTTTCGTGAGTCCAATACCAAATGGATTGTGTCAGTGGGCATGATTAGTGAGGGTACTGATATTCCGCGCTTACAAGTATGTTGCCATCTTACGCGCGTCAAAACGGAGTTGTACTTTCGACAGGTTCTAGGACGGATTTTGCGGGTACAAAAGGACGGCCAAGAAGATGCAACGCTCATTATGCCTGCGGAACCCAAGCTAATGGCGTTTGCGAATCGGGTTGCTGAGGATATTCCTGCTGCGAATACTGTATCTCGGAAGGTAATGAAAGAAGGCTTGCTGCCGCCGTTGACCGACATGCCCGAAGTGCAAGGTACCCTGGACCCAACAGCTAGTTCAATTGACGAAATAGCTGATAACAACGAAGCCGATAAGCAGGAGAACCACCTGGAGCTCGCATCAAGCGGTAACCGCAATGATGACGATAGCCCCCTGCCCTTTAACCCCTTAGCTGAGGCTTATGAGACAAGCTTAGGAATTTTTGGTCGATTTCGTAAACGTATGATTGACATTTCCCCGGTTCTTGGGTAGGTGCCAAGTGCGCGTGCACACGCGTTGGATTACGACAAATTGAGTAATTCCAGCCAATTCTCCGCCAATATCAAAGTTGCATTTGGTAACGACGACTCATATCAGAACCGAACCAACTTAAATTATTTTGTGCAGTTAATCACGCTGATAGTCATCGATCGTGGTGACGGCAGTTCTGTGCCTAAAGGATGGAGAGGCTAAAAGAAGTGTGATAATTTTGTAGTTGAACTAAAATGTGCAGAATTCAGAAAGGTGCATATCCCCATATGGAATATAAAATATATTTTTTACTACCAAAATCCCGATTTTGTGTATTGCACAATACACACATTTTTTAAACAAATAGATTAATATATGGGCGACTTCAAAACATCAACAGATGAAGCTTACGGGCTTTTTGAAAATGCTTATTCGTTTTTTAATGAGCGGCTATTTGAAAGCACGCTGCCACCTTGCATTATAACCTTCCAGCGCCAAGCGCGGTTAATGGGATACGTTTCCTTTAAACGCTGGGTCAATACGGAAGGGAAGACGATTGACGAACTAGCGATTAATCCGACCTACTTCGCCAACTATCATATTAGCTGTATCCTCCAAACATTGTGCCATGAGATGGTCCATATTTGGCAGGAACACTTCGGCAAACCCACGCGATCAGGTTATCACAACCACGAATGGTCGAACAAAATGAAGAAAATAGGCTTAATGCCCTCTTCTACTGGTGAACCTGGAGGCGCTATGGTCGGCCAAAACGTGTCCGATTACGTCATCGAGGGAGGCGCGTTTGATAAAGCCTGTGGAGAGCTTTTATCCTCCGGCTTTAAACTTCGCTGGTACGATACCGTCCCCTTGCCGCCGCCAATACCTCGGCAACAAAACAAATTACAAAGTAATGTCATTTCGCTAGAGAGAAAGATTGAATCACGCTTATTATCCGAGATAGACGAAAAAGATATCTATGCTAATTTTCCCGTTGACTTAGTCGATCTTGCTCGACGATTTGACGAGCAAGAGAGTGAATCTACCACACCTGTCGTACCCACGAGGGTTGAAACCAGCAAGATAAAAAACCGTTCAAACAGACACAAATATGTTTGTCCTGGATGCTATATGCAGGTATGGGGTAAACCTGATCTAGCTGTTAAATGCGGAAAATGTAATGTCGACCTCTACGAGGAAGACTAGATTATTTTTCACGATGATCCGTTACGCAGCCATAATCACTTCCGCCAGCGCTTGTAAATCCGGCGTATCCCTCAAGCCATCTAGTGGGTATTTTCCGCGCAAGACGATATGCACCCAGGCAACGGGTGATATCCGAGCCAATGTGGCAATTCTTTTATCATCTTTTTTAATTTTTGCATTCTCCAACAGGTAGTTCAGAACGACAGAATTGAAGTAGATAATACAATTAGCCATCAAGCGACTGCACTCATACCACATATCAATTTCTTTTTCTGATTTTCCTCTGAATCCACCACCATCGCCAATTTTTTCAAAGTACCTTTGCAGTTGGTGATAAGCCTCGCCTCGATTCAAAACGGTTTGGATGAACTGGCGAAACTGACCGTCATTAACGTAATTTAGCAGATAGATTGCCTTAATAAGCCGATCATACTCACGGAGAGCCTTTAGATTTTTATCCGATGGTGAAGACTGAGAAAGCCGCGCCGCGAGATCTTTTTGCGACACAGTTTTCTGGTGAATGGAAACAACCACTCGCTTTACGTAATCCCAACCATCCTCAATCACTTTCCGATTAATCGGCGTTGCAAGCTTCAGTGACCAATCGTTTTCGCCTTTTCCCTCAACAACTTCAAACATCGATGCAAATACACGCTTTGTCTTTGCATATCGTGGGTTAAACTCCCAATCGGACAAATCAAGTAAGGCAAAATTAAATCTATTAACCCCATGGGTATCCGTAGAGGCGGCATTAATATTGATTTCGGTTGTGTTGTTATACAGTAAATCGAATACGTTATGAGATTCGTGTGTATTCAGAGCATTCACACTGGCATGTATCGGGACATGGTTTGCCGTCAATGTATGCGCATAGACGCCCTTTCCCTTGCCAAAGTTCTTTGAAGAAAATCGTACTCGTTTTGTATTTTTTCGAGATTGGAGTTTTTGCCCGTCGAGAGATGCGTGAATAAAGCCCTCACGATAATTGTAGTGGCTAAATATTTCGAGCTTGGATATGGAGTTGGAAACGGTATCGCAGGCTTTTCTAAGCGAATCTATTGACAGGTAGTTTTGTTGGAATCTGAGTAGCGTATCGTGTGAAAATTCACAAAGATCGGCCATTTTATAGACTCCTTGGCGGGTGGCGTTCGCGATCAAGCAGGCGATTAGCTTCTCTTCGAAATATTCCGGCCTTTTACCTCCTGTTCGGTGGCGGACATTGTCCAAGAAACCCGTATCTACAGCAGCCTTGTATATAACACGGGAAATATCGGTCTTAGCAACCAGGTCGAAGGTTTTATGATTAACAGCCTTCCCACCCTTAACCGTTTTAATTGTCCAACTGTGCTCGCCACCATTTCGTTCCAAAATTAACGACTCATTCTCCTTGCTTTGCACTCGCCGGGGAACAACTGTGAGTAACTCATCTAAAGTTTCGAAATTTTCATCCAGAAGTCCTGAAAGATCTCGCTTAATCGTTTCTGCATTGACATCGTCTAATAGCGTATCAACTTGATCTTCATCTACTAGCATCTCTTCCATTGGCTGATACCGGACGCTATCGCGCAACAACCAGTGTCGATCAAATAATCTTTGAGATACTAGGCTATATAGATGGTACTCGGCGCGGTTTGAGATTAGTTTATTTTCGTCATTGTGTAAGTGCTCGCTCGTTTTCTTCGAAAGCCTTTTATCTATAGTTTTAACATGGCCAACCTCTTCAATTTCAGATTTTAAGATTTCAATTTGACGAAAAAGCAAGCCCGATTCAGCTGTATCTATAAATTTTAACCGAAAGATTATGCTACGAAGTATATCTGAAACACGACCTTTACACTTATCTATGTGTTCCCAAAAATACACATCCTTTTCTAGCTTGCTTCTCGACATATGACGAATTAAGTTATTTAAGAATTCTTCCGGAAGGATATCTTCAGCGCATTTTTTTGCCTGTACAAATGTTTTAAACTTATTCTCTGTATTGCTTTTAAAAAACGAAAGTATTTTTGCACCCTCGACCATTAGGTCATCCATTGATGACTTGATTTTCAGGATTTTTTCGTTGGCCGAGTCGCGAGCCTCTTTTTCAATCATGTCGACGTGATAAGTAAATGCGTCAGCCAAATAGTCGATCAGCGATTTATATCGATAGTAAATAAAGCACGTAAGGTACAAGTTGAACTCAGCGTCGTGTCGCTTCTTATGCCGGGAGATTGATAGCTCACAAAATAGCTCTGCATAATACTTAATTCTAACCGCTGGAATATTGAGCTTAGGTATTAATGGAAAAACGTCCTGAACCACTTTGGAAAGAGTATCAAATACTTCAAGCTCTTTGTTTAACTCAGTTTTTGAGAATTCGCGACCTTCATAGCGAATGTATTTGAAAACCTGCTTTTGTTCCGCATCAACCAAGAAACGTTTGAATATATCCTGCACTTTTAACGAAAGCGCGGTGTTAACGATACTCAGGACCCTGTCTTTTTCAGTGTTGAATACAGCAGTAACTAGAGCTTGCAGTTTATTATAGGAAGGGATTTCAGTTGTATTAATGCGAAGCCAATCTAACAGCTCATCAAATAGTTCTATGGGCAAGCTTTGCTTGTTCACGATATTATTGGCGAACACTGTTAGCCTGCCTTCTTGTTCTGCGTCGAACTTTTTTGTATCTACCACAGAAAATATTTTTTTATAAACCTTGTATTTCTGATTAGCTGTTAACGGAGTGATTTTGCAACCGCTGCTGGGGAAGTAACGTTTTCGAACGTAGTCAAAATCGCTTTTTAGCACCTTTAAATCGGGCTTAAGCTGCACTGCTTTTTCTTTGAAATACCCGAGAAAGAGTATGTAGTAGATTTGTAAAAGATCGGGT
>Ga0065722_104300_pt1 | contig 53190 bp, 38 predicted proteins | sample BansetMetagenome_FD_59109 | JGI IMG/M metagenome (GOLD analysis project Ga0065722, IMG submission 59109) | Bankia setacea gill microbial communities from Puget Sound, Washington, USA - Caecum Enriched | ecosystem: Host-associated > Mollusca > Digestive system > Ceca | place: United States... | reverse complement strand
AGACTGCATATTTCGGGGCGCGACTATTTTTTTAGTTGAAAATCAAAAACTACTCTGAAACCCCCGTCGCGTCAAGCTTAGAGGCATTTTCACAGAAATTTCTCCACGGGTAAACCGTCCGCGGTTCCTCATATCACCGGAATGTGGAAACCCTTTTAACCCATTGAATTTACGACAGAAATCACCCGTACGACGAACAACCGCCAATATAAGCGGAACAAAACGAATATTTCTTTGTTGATCGGGATAGGCGCTGCTTTTTTGACCAGTGGTGCATCAGGTAATACGGTAATGTGCGCCACTTCTTCCTACTTGATTACTCTAGTGGCCCTATAGATTCGCTGCGCGTATTTAGTATGAAGCAAACACCTAATCTACAAAACCTAAAAGGCCGACGATGGTTGGGCCCTTGCCTTTTAATTTGTTACCACAACATGAAGCAGCCTCGGTCTGTGTAGAGGCATACAGGCTGATGAGCCTCTAAGTCATCTGAGAGTGCAGTGGAATCGCCAGCCGTAGATGCTTTAGTCTTAGCTTACAGACAGCTTGTGATCATTAAAGGGGGGTAACTTTTATGGGAAGCTCTAGGTCGTGGCCTCAGGGTCTACTCAAAGGGATTTAGCGACGAAGAAGTAAGGCCCTAGTTAATCAATTACACGGCAGATACGGGCTCAAGGTATTAAAGTGTGTGGATGGCTGATAGTGGTTTGGGGAAAACGAGCTATAAAACGGTGTAGGTATCCGTAGCATAGCGGAAGCGAATCGACACATTGATCTTGTCGCTACTTGCATCTGTCCCTGTGGTGCTGGTATTCAGGGTGGGGGTCTAAGCTCCGTGGTTTGCGATTGAATTTTGTAGAGGGAATTGAGTAATGAAATCATTTTGAATCGATTCACTCGTTCATGGTGAAGATTGGTTTGTGTTTGGTGAAAATTTAAGTGATGCCCGGTATTTGTTTTTGCCAATAAAATGGGCTACCACGAAGTCCCTGCTCTAGAGGTGTGTGATATTCCCACTCTCCTTTATATTGAAGAGGCGTGGTTTTCAAACAAAAAGGTTATTGAGCACTGTGGGGGCGAATGGATACATGATAGATGATAGGGCCGATCTACTTAGCGAGGTACACTCGGGAATACTTCACCAACTAGAAGCAGAATTTCGTACAGTAAAACGTGATAATAGAGTTTTGCATAGGGCAATATTGTTAGAACCGCGCTCTACTACGTGGAAAATAAACAGTACCTAGGCGTGTGGCGGTAAAAACGTCATATGGATGGATGATCACATTAGGGCGGTAAAGCATCACCTTAAATTTTACCCAACCACACGCTTGGTAAATTTAGCCATTGACCGCAGAGCATAACGAGGCTTTTACTTGTGAGGTGAAATCGGAAAAAACATGTTAAAAAGACGATATATGAAAACATCTGAATTCAATGCCTCAGCGCAGTGTCGTTATAACGATATCACACGTTCTTCAGTCCTTTCCGTTATAAATGCATAAGTGAAAATACTCGAAAGAAATAATGGAGCCCCAACTTCTTTGGGTATTGCGTATATTTACGCTGATCGTAAGGGCTTAGCCTGCCAGTACCGTTTGACTGAGAGAAACCTATAAACCATGTTGGCGTCGGTATGCTTGTGCGTAGGTTAGCTACGTAGCGTGGGAAGACATGACAATCCGCTGAGCATCGCATTAATATCATATAGGAGAGTTGGGGGGTAATCCCTGCTTTTGCTGCCCCCTATAGGGCCCCGTGTAGGCGCTATACGCTGTGAATTACAGAGCATAAAGATGTTGCAGTACTATAGGGGGGCGCTGTTGCTCACCGAGAGTCTTTGAACCTCCTCTTGTAACGTTTGGCATCATTATGTTTGAACTCCGTCACATTTATCGAAGTCAATTGCAAAGATTTGTGTTGTGAGCGCTGCTGAGTGGTGGGTTTTAGTTGCTGGGAAGCAGTGGTTGCGGGCGGTATTGGCGTGGGCTTAGACCGTTATCTACTATATTCTTCATTCTTGCTAACTTTACGAATTTACGCCTAACTTTTCAATATTATTGGCACCGGTACTATTCCATTTTAATAGTCGCAATCAAGGGAGCCCTTGGCGACACTCGGTTGACTTTTGCGAAACACTAACGCTTTGCAATTTTTTATATCCGTTCTTTGCGGTAGCCCTTTCTGGTTCAAGCAAAACATTATCAATTAATTTTTCAGTGCCCTTTCAGCGCCACAAAATCGACCGTTTATCAATGTCATTAGGTTGATGGTAAAGGCTGTGCTAAAAATTAGTCATGAAAAACAAAACTTCAAACGGCTTTACGTTAATCGAGTTAATGATGGTGATGGTGGTAATGGTCATCCTTGTTGGCGTAGCAACTCCAGCAATGCAAACGATGATTGAACGCAATCGAACCGAGAGCCAGCTCAATGCCCTCTATGGCAGCCTGATGATGGCGCGCAGTGAATCTATTACCCGTAATCAGAATGCCATTTTATGTATGAGCAGTAACGGTACTAGTTGTACCGTTTCAGGTAATTGGGAGCAGGGTTGGCTGTTGTTTATGGATGAAGATAGTGACGGTGTTTATGGTAGTGGTGATGAGCGTATTCGTTCACAGGCTTCCCTGCAGAGTTTATACACCTTGCGCGCAGACAGCGCTCTGGCCAGTACGGTCGTTTTCCGTGCGAACGGAACCGCACTTAATACTGGAAATTTCAAACTTTGCCCGCCGTCGGCCGATGTTCAGAAAGGTTTCACGGTGGTGCTGAGTATTACGGGGCGCGCGCGTATTAGTGAAGGAGTCGACGAATGTCCGTAGTGAGAAAAGCGCAAGCCGGTATTGGCATGATCGAAGTGTTGGTGGCCATGCTCATTGTTTCGGTGGGAGCTGCGGGGCTGCTGTCTACGCAAATTTCGGGAAAACGCATTGGCTACGACGCACTGCAACGCTCCTCGGCAACGGCGTTAATGCGCGATATCGTTGAGCGTATGCGCACCAACCCCACAGCGTTAGCCAGCTATGTGGCAACGGTTGGCGGCACAACCATAAGCAGCGAGCCCAGCCCTAATTGTGTTACAGCTTCGTGTTCGCCAGTGCAAATGGCTGCGCATGATCTTTGGGAGTGGGAGCGCGCTTTAGATGGCGCATCAGAAATTATTGACGATGGTGGTGGTGAAACTCTGGTGGGTGGCTTGGTAATACCCCGTGGATGTATTACCCATTTGAATGGCGTCGTTACCGTTGCAGTTGTTTGGAAGGGCTACCAAGCTTCGAGTAACCCTACCGTATCGTCTTGCGGAGAGGGCTTAGGTTTATACGGGAATGGCGATGACCAGAGACAATTAATTGCCATTACTACATTTATACAGGACGTATAGCATGCACCATACTTCAGCCCGCCGCGTTTATCCAGACACCAAAAAATCTGCAGGCTTTACGCTAGTAGAGCTGACAATTGCTTTGGCTTTGGGGATTATTATTTCTGGTGCAGCGGTTAAGCTTTATTTGGAATCGAAAATAAGCTATGCACAAGACGAAGAGATGGCGCGGTTACAGGAAAATGCTCGATTCGCTTTAGATTACTTAAAACGAGAAATATCGTTAAGCGGTTTTTACGGTGGCATTGCCGATACTTCATCGCTGTTTCCTGGCACGGTTAGCACCGATTGCGATGGCTCAGGGGCTGACTGGGCTTTGGACGTTAGTACTTCTATGGAGCTTGTCAACAACGCGCCTAATAGCGGCACCTTGGCAACACAAAACGGGACTGTTTTCGATTGTATCAGCTCGGGTGATGTTGTTGATGGAACGGATATATTCTCTACCAAACGTACTGCCGATGCCGCCACTCTGGATAACGGAAATGTGGTAGTGGCCGCAGCACTCAAGACTTGGTACTTAAAAAAATATGACTATTCAAGCTATAGCTGGAGTTTTCTAACCTCGGCGATTCCCAGCGATGAAGCTACAGCGAACTCTACCTACGATTACTGGCAGTACTATTCCAATATTTATTATATTCGGGATCACTCGGTGAGCAGTGACGACAATATTCCAACGCTTTGTAATGTTTCCCTGATCAATGACGAAATGGAACACCGCTGCCTTATTGAGGGCATAGAAGATATTCAATTGGAAATAGGTATTGATAACGATGGTGATGGAATTGTAGATCAATACAAAAACGCTCCCACCACGGCAGATTTCGCCAAAGCGGTTTCTGTACACCTGTACCTTTTAGCGCGCAGTGTGAACCCTGTTTTTGGTTATACCAATAATAAGCGCTATCGCTTGGGGGTGAAAAACATTCCCGCTTTTAACGACAGCTATATTAGAAAAGTATTCTCTACAACGATTAAACTACGCAATATTAAACTGGGATAAGGGAAAATGATTAGCATAAAACAGGTCAGCCAATTACAAAATCATCAACAGGGCGCTGTGCTTATTTTTGCTCTTTTGATTATGCTGCTTACCGGAATTATTTCGTCTACGGTTATGCGAACCGGAATATTGGAAGTCAAAATGGTGAGTAATTCCCAATTCAAAGAGGAAGCCTTTCAAACAACCGATGCAATATTAAACGCGGTTACGGCGAATCAAGCTAACTTTGTTGTGGCCGGTGATGTTGGTTTCAAAGTGTGTCCCTTGGGAGCTAGTGATACTAGCTGCAATAGCACCAGTATTAGCGTACCGACGGAAATTACCGGGGTTCCCAGTACCGTCAATTTAAATTACTACATGGTACGTAAAGGCCCACTGCTTAGCCCGTTGCCTATTCGTCAACAGGCGAGTACTGCATCAAGTGCATCAAGTTTTAATATTGCCACTTTTGAAGTGGTAGCCGAATACGATGGCCGTGAGGCCGGTTTTGGCCACCAAGTGGTTTATCAGGGTGTGGGAATTAAAGTCGCGTCATCGGCGCAATAGGCGTGTACTTATGAGGTATCCAAAGTGAATATGTTCAAGTGTAAAAAAACACGATTTACCCTCGGTTTGTTAATGTCTGGTTTTCTCCTAGCGCCAGCCAAACAGGTGTGGGCCGATGATACAGACATATATTTAAACCCAAAAGTCACTGGGTCGGCGCCATTTCTGATGTTTATGATGGACTACCGTAGTGATTTGGGCGCAACGTTTTGCAGTGCTAAGGGCGGGGGCTCATGTGTGAATGCCTTGAGCGGTCAGCCCGAATTACTATCAGCAGTACAAGATGTCGCGGGTGTCGGAAATAAAGCGTCAAATATGCAGGCGCTAATCGCAGTACTTAAAGTGGTGTTCGATAAGTTTGAAGGCATAAATGTTGGTTTAATGATCCCAAATGATGATAACGGTGGCACCATATTGCGCGGTTATGAATTATTTGAGGCAGGTGATAGCAACGGGGCAAAGGCCGGGCTAATTAATATTCTAACCTCTATGCCGCTACCGACTACTGGTGGTGCCTATCACGATACCTCCCCTAAGGAGACGCACTACGAATGGTATAGCTATGTTAATGGGCTGGCGGTGCAGTCGGGTACAGATACCTCCGATAATTTTAGCGGCACTGATTCGCCAAGTTACGACAGTTCCATTATTTCCGGTGGTCACTACATTTCTCCATTTGCTTCTTCTCCTAGCGATTGGGAGTGCACCAACCTTTATGAAGTTTATGCGACCTCGGGTAATACCGGCGGCTCCGATGATGATTTAGACTCGCTTATCAGTGCCGCAATGGGTGGCGCTAACAGCTATGAAAATATGGTGGCATATTTAACTAACAACGACGTATTAACATCTGTGCCCGGTGAGCAAACCTTAAAAACGTGGTACATCCAAATGGGTACCGCAGCAACGTTTACCGATGACTGGGCCCAAGCCGCGGGTACCGATGATCAATATATGAATGTTGGTGGCAATGGATCTTCACTATTTGATGTGCAAACCAAATTGGAGTCGGCGTTTGTAGAGGCTTTAAGTGTGAGCACTACCTTTGTAGCAGCGTCTATACCGGTGAACGTTTTTAACCGAATACAAATTTTAGATGACTTCTATATCGCCCTATTTGAAGCCAATGCCACCGCGCGTTGGAATGGAAATTTGAAAAAGCTTAAGCTGCACGACAGCGATGCAGACGGCACACCCGACCAAATAGTTGACGCGTTATCTCAGGAAGCTTTTAGCAGTGCCGATGGACGGATAAAATATGAGGCATTAACGTTTTGGACGGATGCCAGTGCTCTACCGCCTGCGGATCCTAACGCGAATGAAGTGACAGATCGTGATGGGAGAGCAGTTAATCGTGGTGGTGCTGGGCAGAGAGTGCCAGGTTTTGCCAGTGGTTCTATTGGCGATAATTCTACCTCTTCAACTCGGCAGCTCTATTTGGAGCCTGCGAGTGGCTTTGGTCTCGAGGCGTTTAACGCCAGCACTGCCAATGCTATCGCGTGGAAAGCCGAACTGGGTGCGTCCTCCAATGCTGAAGCGAAAGAAATTATTCAGTGGGCGCGCGGCCAAGATGTAGACGATGATGATGGCGACAGCAATAGAACGGAGGCTCGCAGTTGGTTGCTGGGTGACGCAATACACTCGCGGCCGTTAACCATCAATTACGGTGCAACCACCGGTTACAGTGAAACTAACCCAAATATTCGCCTATTTATGGGAACAAATGACGGCATATTTCATGTGTTTGAAAACACTGAGGCCGGTGGCATTCAATCCGGAAAAGAAATATTTGGTTTTATTCCTCGAGAGGTTATGGCCAATTTTAAAGTTCTTAAAGAAAATACCACCTCCGAGCACTTGTATGGTGTGGACGGTGAGCCTGTTGCCTTGGTTAAAGACCTAGATGCCGATGGTACGATTGAAGCCGGAGATTCGGTGTACGTCTATTTCGGTATGCGTCGTGGAGGAAAACGTATTTATGCGCTAAATGCATCTGACCCCAGTGGCTTGCCGTCTTACTTAGGCACGATAGAAAAAATTCCTGGCGGAAATTTTGAAGAATTGGGTTTTACCTTTTCTACGCCTCGGGTTAGTAAAGTTCGATATGGGGGGGTTACCCGTGATGTATTAATTTTTGCCGGAGGCTATGATACAAATAAAGACGCAACGGCCATAGATGACGATGGTAGTCGCGCAGCCGATACCGAAGGCAATGCCATTTATATTGTCAATGCTGCTAATGGCTCGCTTATTTGGAAGGCCGTGTATGGTGCAACGAATGCCGCTGTTAGCAATAGTCGCTATGGGCACCCTAATCTTAACTACAGTATTCCCTCCACGGTGACAACGCTCGATAGTAATCGGAATGGAATTACGGATCGCCTATATGTAGGCGATACGGGTGGGCAAATTTGGCGAGTAGATTTACCAGAGGGAGATGTTAGTAGTGATTCAAATCATCGCTTAAATGAATGGTCGATTAGCGTGTTAGCCGATGTAAGTGATTCTGCTGAGAAAGACGATAGGCGATTCTTTCACGCGCCGGACGTTGTACAAACCCAAGAAAGCGACGGCAGCTATTACGATGCCATTGTTCTGGCTTCGGGAGATCGGGCGAATCCTCTCGAAACAACCGATGAAAATTATCTTTACCTCATAAAGGACAAGGCTGTGGTATCGGGTAGCCCCGCTAGCACAGTAATGGATGACGGTGACCTCACAGATGTTACCAGCTGCGCGACAGCTTGCACGGGGCTCACCTATGACAATGGTTGGAAAATGGCGTTTTCTGACGTTGGGGAAAAGGGTTTATCCTCGCCGTTAGTAAGCAATGGTGTAGTTTTCTTTACCAGCTATACGCCCTACGTTTCTGGTGGTAGCTCCTGTGCGCCTCGGGAGGGGAATGGTAATTTATATTTAATGAGCTTGGCCGACGGTTCCGAAAGCTTTGCAAATTCCCGGCATATGGACATAGGGCCTGGCATTCCCGCTTCGCCTATCGCGCTAAATGGCGAGACCATTTTGCTACCAGGGATCGGGTTGAGTAACATACCGGCAGATTCGCCCTTTAGCGGATCAGATAATCTTATTCAGGTTGGTGGTCGTTCAATGTGGCTTCTATACTGGCATGAGACGGGCAGTGATTCACTGTAGGGAATGGTAATTGTTGATACAAGGCGACTCATGAAGAACAAAATACAGGGCTTTTCTTTAATTGAATTAATGATTGCGTTGGTCGTTGCGGGCATACTTGCGGCCATTGCTATCCCTTCATACCAGAACAGTGTACTCAAGGGAAATCGCAGTGTGGGCAAGTCAGAGCTAACTGTGCTGCTCTCCAAGCAGGAGCAGTATTTTGTAAACAACAAAAGTTATGCTACAGATTTAACTAAGCTGGGTTATCCCGCCGCTCCTTATTACGTCGACAATAATGGCAATACATTAGCAAGTAGTACCGGTGCAGTATATCAAATTGCCTTGGCGAGCGGCGCTTCAGCTTCAGCCTTTACGGCCAATGCGGTGCCACAAAACAATCAGGTTAATGATAGCCCGTGTGCCACGCTTTCTATTACACACCGCGGGGCAGAATCGGCAACGGGTAGTCATGGTAGTGCCTGTTGGTAGTTTCCCTAGCATGGTAGCATTAAAAGGCGATTTAACTGGGCATTGTCATTATCTGCGATACCTCTAAAGAGCCTCCAATGTCAAGAAAGGGGCAGGTTTTCGCAAGTTCCAATGCGGTTTCTATGCTATCGACATCAACTAGTGTGTAACCTGACATTGTCGTGGTACTGGAAGGTGTCACGCTGCCATTGGGGTGGACGGTGTGTGTATGTTTAAAGGGATTTGCCGGGCTTACAACAACTGTTTCTATGGACGATAGCCATGCTTTATACTTTTCGAAGTGCTGTTTTCCTTGTTCAGGCGTTGCGGGCTGATTACCGCCCAAGTAAGAAATAATATAATGAGCCATTTGTGAACATCCTTTTGTGTTATCGAAATCTGACTAGCCAGCATGGGTCTCAATGGTGAGCCGGTTGGGTAACAGAATTGTGAGCATACGTACCAAGCGTCGGGGAAAACTAAAAACTAGTCGCATTAAATGCTCATGGGCTTTAGCTGTTCGTCAAGCTTTGGTGTGAAAGAACAACGACTTCACCAGTATTTTTGCAGTGCAAACTTATACATTTTCGACGTTATGATAAACTTCTTGTACATCGTCACAATCATTGAGCATTTCGACAAATTTTTCAAAAACGTCTGCGTCTTCGGTATTTAATTCGGTATAGGTTTGCGGAATAAAACTAATCTCTTCAATGTCAAAATCAATTTCACCAAAAGCCTTGGTAAGGGCTGTTTTAGTTTTGAAAAAATCGGTCTGAGGAGCGAAAACAGTGAGCATGCCATTGTCATTTTCTATATCGGCTACGTCCACATCGTCTTCCATGAGGGCTTCAAGTACTGCGTCCTCGTCGTCATGTTTAAAGGCAAATATGGCGCGGTGGTCAAACATGTGGGCGACGGCTCCTTGGGCACCGATTTTGGCTTTGGCCTTGTTGAAGCAGGTGCGTACCTCTCCGAAGGTGCGGTTGTTATTGTCGGTAAGGCAGTCAACGATAACCATACAGTTACCGGGTCCAAAACCTTCAAAACGTACCGTGACAAAGTCTTCCCCGCCACCACCGCGGGCCTTATCAACGGCCTTATCAATAATGTGACCGGGAACTTGGTCCTTTTTAGCCTTTTCAATAAGACGTCTCAGGCTAAGGTTGCTATCGGGCTCGGTACCGCCGTTCTTTGCGCACACATAGATTTCTTTACCGTATTTAGAGTACAGCTTGGTCTTTATTGCGCCGGTTTTGGCCATGGAGGCCTTGCGGTTTTCGTATGTTCTTCCCATGGTGCTTCCCGTATTGAATGTTGTGAATGAGTGAGGGGCGAATTATGACGGCAAAATGCGGTGGAGTTAAGGGCAATTGCCGCGCTTGGGGTGTGTGTTACTAAATAATCACTACTGGGCGCTAGTGTGGCTCAATGTCGGGGCTAGTGTATTTTTTTGCTAGGGCTACAAAACCACGTAAATAAGGTTTGCGAGTATCAAGGCTTCTTGTGCCCAAATAAATGTGTTTTGCGATACCGTGTTCACCTAAGCGAACAGTGCTTAAAGCTAAGCTTTGGGCGTATTCCTCTGCGAGCCACTGAGGCAGAGCTGCTACGCCGCGACCCGCTGCAACCAACTGTAGCATCAGTTCTGTGGTTTCTAGCGTTCGGTGTTTGGCTGGCGCGCAATTGGCGGGTAGGAAAAATTGTTGATAAATATCGAGCCGACTGGGCTCTACGGGATAGCTGAGCAGTGTTTCTTGGCTCAACTGTTGAGGGCTTACAAAGCTAGCCTTTGCAAGAGGGTGATGCTTCGGTAGAACCAGCACCTGTTCGTAGGCAAAAACAGGTTCGAAGTCCAGACCGTTTTTGTAGAGTGGGTCGGGGGTAACCAGTAGGTCGATATCGTGGGCAAATAAGGCACCAATGCCGCCAAATTGAAATTTTTGCCTAACATCCACGTCAATTTTTGGCCACGCCTGTAAATACGGCTTTACTACCCGCAATAACCACCGGTAACAAGGGTGGCATTCCATTCCTATACGCAGGCTACCGCGCCCGCCGCTGGCAATTTCACTGAGTAACGTTTCGGTGTGCTCAAACTGGGGAAGTAGACGATTGGCTAGCTCCAATACAAGATGGCCGGCTTCTGTAAACTGCAACTTACGGCCCTCTTTGCGCCACAAGCGCGTGCCCACCTGCTGTTCTAGTTTTTTAATAGCGTGACTGAGTGCTGACTGGCTAAGGTGCAAGTGCTGAGCGGCTTCAGTGAGGGTGCCTCGTGTGTGAATAGCGTGAAGTATGGTGAGGTGGTGACGATCCAGCATACATCAGTTCCCGAGTAACTTATGAATAAAGTGAATGAATGGATGAATTAATACCAATTATATTCATAATAATCTGCCGTTACCATGACGCCAAGTGAATACTCGATAGGCATTTCAAAAAGTGAGACGACGCATGGTGACGACACATAATTTAGGTTTCCCCCGTATTGGGGTTGGTAGGGAGTTGAAGTTTGCGCTTGAAGGTTACTGGCAAGGGCGCATAGATGGGCCGGAGTTGGAGCGGCAGGCTGCGTTGTTGCGACGTACACACTGGCGGGCACAGGATGGCTTAGATTGGCTTCCGGTGGGTGACTTCTCTCTCTACGATCATGTATTAGATATGAGTATAACGCTCGGCAATGTGCCGCAACGTGCGCTAAAACAGCAGCTTGGTGGGCTAGACCGCTATTTTGCTCTTGCCCGAGGTCAATCTTCAGAGGGCTGTGGGTGTGTTCAGGCCGCTGAAATGACGAAGTGGTTCGATTCAAATTATCACTACATTGTGCCTGAGTTAAACGAGCATACAGCCTTTTCCTTGCACGCAGATCGTCTGGTGGCGCAATTCGAGGAGGCCCGAGCGCAGGGAGTAAAGGCTAAACCGGTGTTGCTGGGGCCGGTGAGCTATTTGTGGCTGGCTAAGGCCAGCAGCGAAAAGGATCGGCTGGAATGGTTGAGTGTATTGTTACCGGTTTATGCTCAGCTGCTAGTCCGCCTTGCCGAAGCGGGGGCGGAGTGGATTCAAGTAGATGAACCCATTTTGGTTACCGACTTAGAGCCAAAATGGCAGCAAGCCCTTCGCTTGGCCTACCATTCGTTGAAGAGCCCGCGCTATAAAATTTTATTGACAACTTATTTTGGGAAGCTGGAAGACAATATACAGCTAGCCTGTGAATTACCGGTACAAGGGCTGCATATCGATGCCGTGAATGCACAGGAGGAGGTCGCGCGATTGGTAGACTGGCTACCAGTACACAAAATAGTATCGCTCGGTGTGATTAATGGTCGAAACATCTGGAAAACCAATTTAACGGTTTTGCTCGACTGGTTAGAGCCTTTACATCAAAAATTAGGTGACCGGCTTTGGTTGGCGCCCTCCAGCTCACTTTTGCATGTGCCTGTCGATGTAAATCAAGAGAAAAACTTAGATGCCGATATTAAAAGCTGGTTATCGTTTGCTGTGCAAAAACTTAACGAACTACAGATATTGGCGCGAGCACTAAATGAAGGTCGTAGCTCGGTACTTGAAGATTTACAGCGTAATCAAGACTGTATTGACAGCCGGGCCAGCTCTACTCGTGTGCACCGTCCAGCGGTCAAGCAAGCTCTTGCGGAGTTGTCCATTGCAGCAGGCAACAGAACAAGTGGTTATGGTGAGCGAATAAAGAAACAGGCTGAGCATTTAGCTTTACCCTCCTACCCTACAACCACGATTGGTTCATTCCCGCAAACGTCAACTATTCGGCAATTGCGAAAACATTTTCGCCAAGGTCAAATCACTGAGGCCCAGTATATCGTCAGCCTGAAAAATGAAATTCGTTTGTGTATAGAGCAACAGGAAAATCTAGGCTTAGATGTGCTAGTACACGGCGAAGCTGAGCGTAACGATATGGTGGAGTATTTTGGCGAGCAACTGGACGGTTATGCGTTTACCGAATTTGGTTGGGTGCAGTCGTACGGGTCACGTTGTGTTAAGCCGCCAATACTCTATGGTGACATTTGCCGCACACAAGCCATGACCGTTACTTGGGCGCAATATGCCCAGAGTTTGACCGCTAAACCGGTAAAAGGAATGCTCACCGGGCCGGTCACCCTGTTAAATTGGTCATTTGTGCGTGATGATCAAGACAGAAGTACCACCTGTTATCAACTGGCCTTGGCAGTACGTGAAGAGGTTCTGGATTTAGAGCGAGCCGGCATTCGCATTATTCAAATTGATGAAGCTGCTTTGCGCGAGGGATTGCCGTTACGTCGAAGCCTATGGAAACAGTATTTACATTGGGCAATTGAAGCTTTTCGTTTTAGCGCTAACGGTGTTCAAGATCAAACACAAATCCATACTCATATGTGTTATTCCGAGTTCAATGAGTTTGTTGAGGCGATTGCCACCATGGATGCAGATGTCATTACCATCGAAACTTCGCGCTCAAACGCGGAGCTGCTCACCGCTTTTGAGCGTTTTGACTATCCTAACAGTATTGGCCCTGGGGTTTACGACATTCATTCACCCAATATACCTAGCCAAGAGTCAATAGAGGCGCTAATGGTATCGGCGGCAAGAAAAATTCGGCCAGAACGATTGTGGGTAAATCCAGACTGTGGATTAAAAACCCGGCAGTGGAATGAAGTTTTGCCCGCTCTACAAAATATGGTGGCTGCCGCAAGAGTATTGCGTGGCGATCACGTGGGCACTGCTACAGAAGCGCCGTAAGTTGGTGTCGATATTTTTGGGCAGCACGCTCTCCGCGTTGCAGAACTTCCGGACTGGTGCCGGCGATTTGGCTTGGTACCCGTTCTAGTTCATTTAGCATCTTTAGCCGTGGTAGGTGGACACGGCCTTTACATCTCCGCCCCCAAGGGCGAACGTTAAGCGTTTGTATTGAGGCTTTATCATGGTGCAATGCTTATAAAATGTTTTCACATTGGTGCCTCACTGGCTAGAAAACGTGCTCCGTCACGCTCAAAGGTGTCGATTTATTTTCCACTATGAGCTGCGGCAATGGTATCGCAATCATTCCGATCAGCTCGAAATCAGCTTATTTGCTCCAAACTGGCACTTGCTACCTTGTGTTGGGTTAAATTACGCACAACTTAAGGCTTTTGTATCAACTTGGCCTAAATATTGGATTAGTTTAATGGTGAGTTGTGAATGACGCTTCGTCGTTGAATGTTACATCTTCTATCCTCTATCTTAGCTCACACCTTTCAGTTTTCGCTTTATTGTTTACCGTATGGGTAAAGCCGGAGATCCGGCACTAAGTCAGCTTAAGCGGCCCTACGGGGCCGCTCCTTTATGTGGGTAGTCAGTACAGATATGGTAATGGCGTCAGTACAGCAATAGCGAGAGCCTGCTGGCTGGTGTTGTTAGCTGCGGTAAACGTTTTATTGTGTGGGCTTGTTTCAGCACTAGAGTTGCGTTAATTCGCAAGCATTGAAACGAAAAAATTATTTTGGTTTAACGGTTGCGCCCAATAGGCTGTTAGCTGCTGCTTGAATCCGCCGATGGGCTGCTTGAGTTATTTCAGGGTACGGTGTAGTGGAGACTAAGCCAGTGCACAGCGTTTTATTCACCTTGGCGCCAACTGTCTTGGCCGTCATTTTGAGCTGGCCTACACTGCTAAATAGCCAGCGAGCCATTATGCCTGGAGCGGCGCTAGAGGTTATGATAATGGCGGGCTTTTTGGGGGCATGTCGTTTACGGTATTGCGGTGCTGCCATTCCCCAAGGCCAATACCCATAGACCACCAGTCGTTCCATAAAGCGTTTAAACAGCGCCGTGACTGAGCCAAAGTTGGTGGGGGATGCAAAGATATAAGCATCGGCCATTTCAATTTTATCAATAAGCGGTGTCATGGCATCATTCTGTATGCATTTACCCGGGGCATTGCCCTCCCGCTGTGTACACTCCCGACAGTTAAAGCAAAAGTTAATAGGGTAGTCACGTAAATCTATTTGTTCAATCTCTGCGCCGCCCTCCTCCAGCTTTTTGCTTAGTGTGTAAAGAAGTTGGTCGGTAAATCCATTTGCGCGGTAGGAGCCATTAATGGCTAGAATTTTCATGATACGCCCCTTAAACCTTTTTATGCACGTCGGCTTATTATAGGCTTATATGACAAATCGTATTCTGCACTCAATTGTCCAAGATCAATGATAGTGATGAATGGCATAGGGTGTATAAATCCGGCGCGTAATGTGCGTTGTTGCAACTGTGATTCAGCGCAATTCTTATTCAGTGGCTTTAAAGAGTATTAGGATTAATGATATGGGAGCGGAGAGTGTGAGCGAAAAAATTGTGGTGATTACCGGTGCAAATCGAGGCATTGGTTTGGCACTGGTAACCGAGTATTTACAGCGTGGAGCCAAGGTGTTTGCCTTGTGTCGCAAGAGCACTGAAGCCTTGTCGGCCACTGCGGCAAACGTTATTGAAGGGGTGGATGTTACAGCCGTGCAATCTCTCGTGATGGTGCAGCAGCGCTTGCAGGGGCTTGCTATTGATATCCTGATCAATAATGCCGGAGTGCTTAGCAGCGAAAGCTTGGGGAGTATTAATTATGAGGATGTGCTCAAGCAGTTTGAAATAAATGCGATAGCCCCCCTTCGCGTGACCGAGGCCTTGCTGCCACAATTGAAACAAGGTGCAAAGGTGGCGTTGGTGACTAGCCGCATGGGGTCGATCAGCGATAACGGTTCGGGTGGGTATTATGGTTATCGCATGAGTAAAGCGGCACTCAATGCTGCTGGAATGTCGCTGGCCCGAGATCTGGCGAGCCAAGACATTGCAGTGGCCATTTTGCATCCTGGTTTTGTTCAAACTGACATGGTGGGTAATGCCGGTGATATTTCCGCAAGCACTGCTGCTCAGCGACTCAGTGCGCGAATCGATGATTTGAATTTGGCTAATACGGGTACTTTCTGGCATTCTTCTGGTGAAGTATTACCTTGGTAAAAACAGTGTAGCTACGACAATGCTCCTCCCCACCTAGGGTCTAGGGTGGGGGTTATGCTGCAATTGAGTGGAGGTAGTGATCCGAGGCCTGTTAGTATATTTCAGGTACAAAGGTTTGATCTTCCAGTGGTGGTCGTACATAACCACTGCCTTCTTGGCGGGGGGGCAGCTCTATGGGTTCTGGGCGCCGATCTTCGTAGTCTATTTGTTTGAGTAAATGGCTAATGGTGTTTAAGCGCGCGCGTTTTTTGTCATCGCTGTTCACCACAAACCAAGGACTTTGTTTCGTATCGGTAAAGCGAAACATATTATCTTTTGCTTTGGAGTACTCAACCCAGCGAGCTCGACTCTCTAAGTCCATGGGGCTCAGCTTCCAGTGCTTGGTCGGATGAATAATCCTATCTTGAAAGCGTTTTTCTTGTTCCTCATCGCTCACTGAAAACCAGTATTTAATCAGGATGATACCTGAGCGAATGAGCATACGTTCAAATTCAGGAACGCTACGTAGGAATTCTTCGTATTCATCATTGTCACAATAACCCATCACGCGTTCTACGCCGGCACGGTTGTACCAGCTACGGTCAAATAGTACGATTTCGCCACCTGCGGGCAGATGTTGAACATAGCGTTGGAAATACCATTGGCTGCGCTCGCGCTCGGTGGGTGCTGGTAGAGCGGCAATACGGCATACCCGTGGGTTAAGGTTTTCGGCAATGCGTTTTATACAGCCACCTTTGCCGGCGGCGTCTCGCCCCTCAAATATAACAACAACTTTAAGCTTTTGGTGCACAATCCAGCTTTGTAGTTTTACAAGCTCGATCTGTAAGCGATGTAGTTCATGGTTGTAGTGTTTTTTTGACAGGCTGTTGCTAGCCTTTGCTTCTTTAGACATTTGAATTCCCTGTTGAGGCTTAATCATGGCGTTTTATTGAATGCAGAAGGCTTATGGCACATCAAGACAAGCGCAATATCGGCAATGAGCGGTGTTTAACTTCTATAGTAGGCTTAATAATAGGCCTTCGAGCACTGTTTTCTGCAACGAGTTGGCAGGGCTTTGTGATCAGAGAGTACTATGGTTTTTCTGTGCGGTCAGGGAAAAAATAAAATCGTTGCCGATCTCAGCGCTGCTATCAAGCCAAATTTTCCCGCCCTGCATTTCTACAAATTCTTGACACAGGCGCAAACCAATACCTGATCCATCTTCGCCGGCAGTGCCAGATTCACTTTTTACAGTGTTAATAAACAGTGACTTCCGAATGTCTTCTGAAATAGACTTTCCGTTGTTGTGTATGTGAATATCAATAACATCATGATTCTCTTCTGCGCTAACACGAATGGCGCCATTTTCAGGGGTAAATTTTATAGCATTGGTTAACAAGTTACGTATGACTGTTTTACTCAGTGTCGCGTCAGCATTGACATACAACGATTTGGGAATAGTACATTCGAAGTGAATTTTCTTGAGCACCATGGTATCCAAGAGTATTTCCAGGCTGTCCTCAACAAGGGGCAGAAGCTGCTGAGGGGTAAGTTCGCTCCGACGGGCGCCATAGCGTTTTGCCGACCATTGCAGTAGTTCATCGAGCAATTGATATACTTGCAGTGACGAGCCGAGAATCCCGTGTGCCAAGTGCGTAATGCGTGTGGGGGAAAGTGCTTCAGCTTTTTGCGATAAGTGTTTAGATAGCCCCAGAATACCGTTGAAAGGCGCGCGTAAATCGTGGGCGATACTGGCAAATAAACTTTCTTGCTCGCGATTAATTTGTTCTAAATGGTGATTGTGGCGGCGCAATTCCAGTTGGCTTATAACTTGCGCAGATAGAATGCTTAAGGCGCGGGTTTGACTCTCGGTGAGTTTTTTCGGCTCTCGATCAATGACGCAGAGCGTGCCTATTGGGTTGCCATCCGGAGCTACCAGGGGAGCACCTGCGTAAAAGCGAATGTCGGGATCGCCGGTGACCAAAGGGTTGTCGGCAAAGCGTGGGTCTTCCAAGGCATTGGGTACTTCAAACACCTTGTCTTGCAGAATGGCATGGGTACAAAAGGCAATGCTGCGGGGTGTTTCGGTGGCATCTAGACCAACTCGGGATTTAAACCATTGACGGTGGTTATCCACAAGGCTGATCAGTGAAATGGGGGTGCCGCAAATATTACTGGCTAATTCAGTTAGCTCGTCGAAGGCTTTCTCGTCTTCAGTATCGAGAACTTTGTAATTCAGCAAAGTGCTCAAGCGCTGACTTTCTCGAGGGTGGGTGGCGGCACTTTGCATGCAGTGAACCTTCAAAACAGGATGGCTTTGCACATAACTATAGCCTAGCGTTGTGCCATTATTTGCGTCTTTTTTGGCTATTTTCTACCAAATCTTGTATCGCGAGAGCACTGATCGAGTTGGAACCGTGATGACTGGATTTGGGGCGGTCTCCCAAGCCCTATAGTGGAGATTTGAAACGCATGGCCGGCAGTAAAATCAGCATCAATAGCCATAGCCCCAGAGCGCCGCCTCCATTGCCGGCTGGAGAGCCTGCTGGTGAGCCGGGCTTAGGGTTTTGAGCTTGCCAAGTGATGTTGACGGTCTCGGTACTGAGTGTGGTATTGGTTGGATTGCTCAGATGCAGCGCTAGATTGGCGCTGAACTTACTATCGTTGCCGTCAAGGTTATCTTGTCGCGTGAGTTGTAGGTTAATGGGACGGGTGTCGCCATCGTTCCAGAGCAGTGTACCGCTGCTGGGAATAAGAGTGGCGGAGGTGTTCTCACCGATGTGCCAGTCTACGCTAATATCCCCTTCAGAGCTGTCTAGTCGCTGAAAGCTTAGCCATAGTGCTTGCTGGCTAGACTCAAGTACGATTTTGTTGTGCAGCGCTTTAACTCGGTTATTATTCAGGCTGTCAGAAATACTCAGCTGCACAGTATGAGGGTTTTCAAGAGTGGCACCACCGTTTGGTGCGTATAGGCGAAGTGCGAGTTGCTCTAGGCCTTCAATATTGGCGTCGTCGTTAATGGTGAAATTAACGGTTTGACTGCTACTGTCACCGTCGGCCCAGTGCAATTCAGTGGGGCTCCAGCTAAGGTCTTCTGGGCTGGTACTCAGGTGTTGAAGCTCCAGCATTACGCTGATGGCGCCGCTACTGCCGTTGTTGCGATGAATGCTGAGGCTAACGTTTTCACCTTCCACTCCAGATTCAAACGCCTCACTAAAACTCAGGCTACCGTGGGGTGTTAACAAGCTGTTGTCTTTGAGTAGATACAAGCCGCTGCTAATATCGCTAACGGCCAGTGTGCCGCTGGGCAAGAAAGGATAAACCCCCCAGGCACCGTCAAAGGCTGCCATGTTGGAGGCTGGCAAAGTGTCAAACCCGGCAACCCGTTTGGGTCGAGTTGGCTCGCTAATATCGAGTACGGTGAGGCCTTGAAGATAGTTTGACAGGTAGTAGCGATTACCGCGCGCGAAGCCATTGTGATCGATGGCGCGAGTGGGCCCTTGCCACTGTCCACTTAGCTGTGGGGCTGTGAGATCGGTCATGTCGAAGACTCTCACCAGAGTATTACCGCCTTCAACTTCATCAAGCTCGTCGTGAACAAACAGGTAGCGCCCATCTTCGCTCCACCAGCCGGAATGCACGTACGCGGCACTAGGGTAGCGGGTTTTGGACAGTAATGCCGGTTTGGTGTTATCGCTGGTATCCCAAATATCGAGAGTTGTTTCGTTGAAATCAGCGAGCAGCTGGCAAAAGGGTTTATTGCTCGCATTTATGCACTGACTGTCTTTACGGCTGTCGGTAATGTGTATCGCTGCGGCATCGTGCATGTAGCCGCTGTCTGAAGTGCTGAGCAGCTCGGGAGCTTCGGGCTTGTCGAGCCCATAAAGTCGGTAGCGACCACTGCGTAAATTGGCGCCAGCAACGGTGAGTAGCGGTGGAGATTGATTCAGCGCGGCGCCAAAGCTGTAATCGACGTTATTCAGTAGTACGTTGTGAGCGGTGGCAAAATCGGACACGTAGCTGAGCTCTTGAGCGCTATTGGGTAGGTCGCTCAAATCCATAATGGCTAGGCCCATATTGGCTTCTGTAGAAATGTAAGCGTAGGCATGCCAGCGTTCAGTGGTGGCGCTCCACTGTTGAAAGACTTTCACATCACGCCAGTTGGAGGGGAGGCCGGTATGAGTGGCCACCACCCACGGCGTGTTTGGGTTGCTTACGTCAACTAAAGCGGCGCCGAGATTTAAGCCAATAATGACGTACTCACGATCGGTGTTTAAATCCCTAAATCCCCAAATATCGGAGGCACCGGTGGCTCCGGGGTAGAGGGCGCTAATGGAGAGGTGGGAGAGTAGGTCGAGGTTTTCACAGGGGTAACCAGCAGCGGCGCCGTTGTTGCATTCACTGGGGCCGTGGTTTAGCTGGGTTGCTTTCATTTGTTTAAGCATGCCAGCCACTTTTGGCTGAGTAACCAAGCCCTTGCTATCGGCAATGACCTTAAACCCAGCGGCCTGAAAGGTTTCCCGATAATCTGGCGGAACACCGGCCAAGCTGGAAATGACGGAGTTGGCTTGCTGCTGAGTAAAGTGTGAGCTTTTAGTTAGCCCCCCGGTTATATGTGAGACTCGGCTCAGCAGGTTGAATAGTTGGTCTGCGTCAGTTACTTGGTAGCTGCCTTCACCCGCAAGAATGGGATCGCCTTTGCCGGCTTGTTGTAGCGCATAGGCGAGCGTGGCACAGGGCCGGAAAACATTTTGACAATCACTGCTATCGCTGCCGTCACCGCTTAGGTAGCGAGGTTTGGCGTCGTCTGCACTGCATGGTGTGAAGGTGAGCAGTGCGGCATTGAGCACAATGACTGAATGCCATATGATTCTGGTAGTCAAAAACGAGCGAGAACAATGGGACACGGGTACACCTGTAGTGGTTTTAACTGTATATGTACGTTTATGTTAACGTTAAACGGCGCCTTCAAAAATGCCCGTTTTGGCAAAGATAGTCGCTAGTGGCCTAGAGCTGGGGCATTCTTGTACCATGGTCTAGCGTGGCTCTGACGAGACCGAAATTGTTCGCGACCGGGTGCAGGGTATGCGCCATCTCTATAGCGACACCGTTTTTAACGGAACGCATTTTAAGAGTACTGTGCAATGTTTCTGTCGATGATGAAAGTAAAGATCTGTAATTCTGCGGTGCTTTTCAAAACATGCTCGCTTGGCGCAGTACTGTGCACACTCATTACCTTAGCATGTGATAACAAGAACCAGCAGGGGCAAACAGAGTCGTTGGTTTTTACGTTAGAGCCCTCAGCGCTTTTAACCAAGCAGCCCTCAGCGCTTTTGACTAAGCAGCTCTCAGCAATTCCGGCTAAAAATGTAGGCCAAGAGAACCTGCCACCCCGAAACGCCTTTCAGCAGATTGAGCTAAGTTTCTTTTTATTCAATATTACCTTGCTCGATGTTGATGGTGGGCGCTTTCCCATGGAGGTATTGAGTCGTGCCGGTGAGCCTAGGGCACTGGCGAAAGTGAGTTTGAATAATACGCAGGGGCAAGCAACTATTCCGCTTAGGTACACATCATCGCTCGGCACGGCCAAGCCGGCGTTTAACGGTATTGAATTTGTTGTGGGGGTGCCGGCGGCACTTAACCATGGCAATCCGCTTTCGGCCACAGCACCCTTGAATGATACCGCTATGTTGTGGAGCTGGCAGCAGGGCTACAAGTTCTTTCGTATGGATACTGCGGGTTCCAATGCGGCGGGTGTTAGTACTAAGAGTGCGTTTCACTTGGGTAGCACCGGTTGTGTTTCTCCATCGGCACTTAGGCCGCCTGCGGAGCCTTGCGCGCATCATAATCGAGTTACGATTAGGCTGACCGGTTTTAATCCCGTGCGCGAGGGGGTGGCGGTGGAGGCTAGTGCGTTAACGTCGCTGTTTCCTCAGCAACCCGCATTTAACTGCACTATGCATTACGCCATGGATAAAAACTGCAGTGCGTTGCTGGAGGCCTTTGGTTTAAATGTGGCAACGGGCCAGTGTGTTAATCAGTGTGCCTCACAAAAGGTTTTCCGCCGAGGGCGGCATTTGAGTGAACGGCAATGAGAGCGCTTATACAATGTTGTGTACTTAGCTTGCCCTTTTTCTTATTTGCTTGCAGTGATCAGAGCTCAACGCCCTACGCATGGAATTTGCCCCCGCATATGCCGCTGCCTCCTGTACCTGCGGATAACCCGATGAGCGTGGAAAAAGTTGCGTTGGGCAAAGCGCTATTTTTTGACAAGCGCCTTTCGTTTAATCAAAGCCAAGCCTGTGAAAGCTGCCATCATCCGCAACAGGCCTTTAGCGAGAACCGACCGCTTTCGGTTGGCGCAAGCGGCCAATCTTTAAAGCGCAATGCCCTAAGCCTGACCAATGTTGCCTACAACAGCACCTTTACGTGGGCACATCCACAATTGACTCAATTGGAGCGGCAAATACTGATCCCGTTATTTAATGAAGACCCGGTTGAGTTGGGTTTGGCGGGGAATGAGCAGCTTGCACTGGGGCGCTTGCGTGGAGACGATGACTACCCCCTCTTATTTGAACAAGCCTTCCCGAATGAATTTATGCCGCTCAATATGGATAATGTGGTGAAGGCACTTGCTTCGTATGTACGCAGCCTTATTTCCTTTAATTCTCGTTTTGACCGCTACGCGTATTACGGTGAGGACGATGCGTTAACGGAGGCTGAATTGCGAGGCTTGGCTGTGTTTATGTCTGAGCGCACGGAGTGCCGACATTGCCATGGTGGCTTTAATTTCAGTTTGTCCACGGTGCATGAAGGAGATGAGGGTACAGTTCGACGCTTCCACAATACCGGTCTATACGCCCAGCAGAAAGCATTAAATTTTGATCGTGGTGTTTTTGAGTTGACAGATAATTCTGCAGATATTGGCTTATTTAGACCACCGACCTTACGCAATATCGAATTGACAGCACCTTACATGCACGATGGCAGTATTGAAACGCTTGAGGAGGTTATTGAATTTTATGCTCAGGGGGGGCGTGAAATTACTGATGGCCCCACGCAAGGGGATGGCCGAAAACATCCCAATAAAAGCGTTTTTATGCATGGTTTTTTTCTTGATGAGCAGGAGAAAGCAGATTTAATCGCGTTTTTAAAAACGCTTACTGACTTTACGTTTACTGCTCAACACTAGACGCTAGTGTTGGAGTAGGGTTTATGTCCGGTAGCATCGAGCTGAGCGAGTGGCTGTAGGGGTTTTGGGATGTAAGGGTGAGCGCCGAAGTCATTTTCAGCGCACGCGAGACACCGCTTTTCTCATCGTTAAAGTAAAAGCTTTGGTGAGCCTCTAGTCGCTACAGCCGGCTTCCCCTTCGGGCAAGCGTTCCAAGCGCACGTTGGCAATGCTTAAATTCAGTTTTCCCTCGGTGCTAATCATAAACGCATTGACTTTGCTCAAGTCAAAATCGTCGCTTTTAAAACAATTTAGCGGGATGGGAAAGATAAACCATTCGCCATTGGACCTTTTGCGTAATTGCTTGCTTATGCTTACTTCGGCTCGGCAAGGATAATGACAATCAATACCAACCAATACATCTTTTTTGGGTTTGGCATTAATTTTTAGATCGAATGTGAGTGCCGCCTGATCTTTGTACTCAGAGATGTCAATCGCAGAGCCGGCAACTTTAATTTCGCCGCGCATTTTCTTGCGCGACCAAACTGCGCGAATAGCGTCGCCCTCTGCATTATAGTTTTCAGGAGAAACTTTAATTTTGGCATTGTTAGATTTGCCGGTTTTGTCAACGACATTGATGCCCCAACCACCAGGGTCGGCAATTTGCAGTGTCCAGTTTCCCGGGGTTTGGCCATTGTAAAAATAAAAGAATTTTGGGTTTAAGTCTTCTGCGTAAGCATTCCCTGCAAGTAAATAACAACCTGCCGCAATAACAGCCAGCCCTGGCTTAATGCGTGAGAATAGGCGAAACATGTGGGTTTCCTCCAAGAGTTGGGGTGGAGAAGGACTCACCGAAACTGCATGGCTGACTAATACAGTCAGCCGCAGCTTGGGCAAAAACGGCGCGTCCTAGGGCTTTTACGTTCTCTAAAGTTGGACCAAATCAGTGCCAATTTCAAGCTCTACGGTGTTTTAATCGCCAAGGTAGCTATCTATGGTTTGAATAGTGCCATCTTCGTTGTGGATCAACTCGGTCATTTTGACGCTGCGTAAGTGGGTTTCGCCACCGGACAACGAGCTATCGTGATAGAACAAGTACCACTTACCTTTAAATTGGGCAATGGAGTGATGGTTGGTCCAGCCAAGTACCGGTTCTAAGACCTTGCCTTGCCAAGTAAAGGGGCCGTAGGGGTTGTTGGCGGTAGCGTACTGAATAAGATGGCTGTCGCCAGTGCTGTAGCTGAGGTAGTAAGTGCCGTTGTACTTGTGTATCCATGGGGCTTCAAAAAAGCGTCGCTCGGCATCACCCTGCAGAATTAAATTACCGGTTTCATCGAGAATACTGATGTCGGTTAAAGGGTGGGCGAGGCTAAGCATGTCGTCACTTAATTTGGCCATGCGCGGAAGCAAGGTGGGGGAATCGTCTGCTGGATACTTGTCTTGTTCGGTGTAGCTCCCGGTTTGCCAGCGCTGTAATTGCCCACCACGGATCCCGCCGACGTAGAGATAATGAGCGCCATCGTCGTCTTCAAATACCGCAGGGTCTATGCTGTAGCTGCCTTCTATGGGCTTAGCTTCTGGCACAAAGGGGCCGGTCGGGCTGTCCGATTTTGCTACCCCAATGCGAAAAATATCATCTGCGTCTTTGGCGGGGAAATACAAAAAATAGGTGCCATCTTTCTCAGCAGCGTCAGGTGCCCACATCTGCCGAGTCGCCCATGGAACTTGGCCAACATGTAAAGCGGAGCCGTGGTCAACGACAGTGTCGCCGGGGTTTTTCAGTGACAGTACGTGATAATCCCTCATGTCGAAATGCCCGCCACTGCGGTCCACCTTTGCCCGTGTGTCTTCGTCGTGTGAGGGGTAAATGTAAAGGGTGCCATTGAATACATGAGCGGAGGGGTCCGCCGTGTAAATATGGGTGACTAAGGGGGTGTTGAGAAAATGTTCCGCCGGCAAGTCGTAAGAGGGAGCTGGTTGCGCTCGTGGCAGAGCCGTCTCGGGAGCGTTATTGTGGGTGTCTTGCTGGTCGCAGGCGCTTAATAGCAGCGCGCTACTGGCTAAAAGAGAATACAGGGCTTTTTTCATAGGGGACCTTTTCACGTTTTTTTATTCTGGGTCAGCTTGGAATGTTCAGATTAAAGTAGCGGTTGGCATTATTAAAGCAAATATCTTCCACAATACCGCCGAGCAAGGGCATGTCGTTGGGTAATTCACCGTTTTCCACCCAGCTGCCCAGTAATTCGCACAGTAAACGCCGGAAGTATTCGTGGCGGGTGTAGGACAGAAAGCTACGAGAATCGGTTAGCATGCCCACAAATTGGCTGAGTAAGCCCAGCTGGGAGAGCTGCATCAGTTGCCGCAGCATGCCGTCTTTTTGATCGTTAAACCACCAGCCTGAGCCGAACTGTATTTTACCGGCGATGGTGCCATCTTGAAAATTACCGGCCATGGTTGCTAAGACTTCGTTATCACTGGGGTTAATGCCGTACAGAATGGTTTTGGGTAGCTCGTTATGGCAATCCATGGCGTTAAGGAGAGCGGCAAGTGGTGAGGCTATTGGTCGATCCCCAATGGAATCAAAACCGGTGTTGGGCCCCAAGGCTCGGTGTAAACGGGTGTTGTTGTCGCGTTGCGCGCCGATGTGATATTGCATCACCCAGTTTCTACGGGCATATTCACGGCCCAGCCAAACCTGCACAGCAGTGGAAAACTGCGCAATTTCGAGTTCGCTTAGCACGGTGTGATTTAGCCGGCGGCTCAGAATCGTGTTTAACGTGAGTTCATCTGCGGAGGAAGCGTAACGCACAATGTCGATGCCGTGATCGGCAATACTGCAGCCGTGAGCCTCAAAGTGATCGAGACGTTGGTAAAGCGCTGCGGTAAGGTGTTCAAAGCGAGTAATGTTGAGGTCGCAGGCCTCACCGAGTTTTAGCAAATAGTCGGTAAAATCGGGTGATTCGATTTTATAGCTGCGATCAGGGCGAAAGCTGGGCCGTACTTGTACATCAAAGTCACTGTGCTGAAGGGCTTTGTGGTGTTCAAGGTCGTCGATGGGGTCGTCTGTGGTGCCGACCATCTTTACCTGCATTGTGCACAGAATTCCGCGCGCAGAAAATGCCGGTGTGGCGAGCATTTCGTTACATTGCTGCCACACAGTGGCGGCCGTACTCGGACCAAATTGTAGGTTGAATAAGCCAAACGGCCGTTGCAGTTCCAAGTGGGTCCATGTGTAGAGGGGGTTGCCAATACACTGCGGTACCGTGCGGGCCCACGCTTGGTATTTTTCCTCATCGCTGGCGTTGCCGGTAATGTATGTCTCATTGACACCGGCACTGCGTAAGGCTCGCCATTTGTAGTGATCACCTTCTAACCATATTTGTGCAAGATTACTGAATTGCCGGTTGTTGGCGATTTCCGAGGGTGGCAAATGGCAGTGGTAATCGATAATGCCTTGAGTTGCGGCGTGCTGATGGTATAGCTCCTGAGCAGGTCGGCTAGAGAGTAGAAAGTCTTCGCCCATAAAGGGTTTCATGTTTGATCCTTAATCTAGGGTGGGTCTGGGGAAAGTTTCCAAGGTGAGTAGTGAAGGTTGTCTATCGCCGCACAGGGTTCGTCTCGCTCCTTCAATGAGGCCGCTGGGGCCTCAGAGGAGTATTATCAAATGTGGTCTCGCTAGCTCATGAGAACCTACCAGTGCCAAAGTGTTCCGTCTTCTAGCCGGTTCACCGGCAAGCACGCGCGCTTATAAGGGTATTTAGCGGCTAAAGTTTCGTCTATATCGACTCCATGACCGGGAGTTTCGCCGGGGGTGAAATAGCCATTATGGAAGCGGTAGGCGTGCGGGAAGACCTCAAGCATTTGTTCGCTGTGCGCCATATGTTCTTGAATGCCGAAATTGGGTACCCAGTAATCGAAGTGTAGGGCCGCGCCCATGCACACGGGGGATAGATCGGTGGCGCCATGGCTGCCTGTACGCACATGGTATAAAGCGGCAAAGTCAGCAATGCGTCGCATTTGGGTGATACCGCCAGCATGGGCGATGGTGGAGCGAATAAAGTCGATAAGCTGGTTTTGGATAAGCTCTCGACAGTCGTGAATACTGTTGAATACCTCACCAATGGCCAACGGCGTGGTGGTGTGCTGGCGAATTAACTTGAAAGCTTCTTGGTTTTCTGCGGCGACACAGTCTTCAAGCCAGAACAGGTGGTAGGGCTCAACTTCTTTGCCGAGTCGGGCGGCTTCGATGGGGCTAAGGCGATGGTGCACGTCGTGCAATATGTGCAGTTCGTCGCCAAACTGTTTGCGGACTTCGGCAAATAGCTGAGGAATATAGTTCAAATATTTTTCAGTGGACCACACCGCTTCGCTGGGCAGGTTGCTATCGGCAGGCTCGTAGCCCTTACCGCCTTTGGATACACCGTAAGTGCTGGCGATGCCGGGGATGCCGCACTGTACTCTAATGGCTTTGTAGCCGTGTTCTACAAGCGTTGCGACTTGCTTTAGGGTGGCGTCTATGTCGCTGCCGTTGGCATGGGTATACACCATAATGCGGTCGCGGCTGCGGCCACCGAGCAGTTGATACAAAGGCATATTGGCAAGCTTGGCTTTAATATCCCAGAGCGCGGTATCAATGGCGGCAATGGCACACATACCCACTGGGCCTCGGCGCCAGTACGCACCGCGATAAAAATATTGCCAAATATCTTCAATTTGTTGGGGGTCTCGGCCAATGAGCGACGGGCAAAGATAGTCTTGTAAGTACGATACGACCGCTTTTTCGCGACCGTTAAGAGTGGCATCCCCCAAGCCATAAAGCCCTTCGTCGGTCACAATTTTTAAGGTTACAAAATTGCGTCCAGGGCTACAGACAATGACTTTTGCTTCAACAATTTTCACGCGTCATGTTCTCCACATGTTGTATAGAGCGTATAGAGTTTAGGGTGTTTTGGGAGGAAAGCGGCGTAGCTTACCACCCTAATGTGTAGCCGCTAAGCAAACTGCAATGTTAGTTTATGCCTATTGTTTCATATAAGTGAGCACATAAGTGCGTGTCTGCCGCGCTTGTTGGTAGCCGTAGACAGGTAACGGAGACCGCTTAGATTTAGATCAGAGGTTCCTTAGAATAATAGCGGCTACGGAAAACAGTGAGCATTGATATAATGCGGAATCAATATAAGCTTGTTCGTATCGTTGAGATGGGTAACGCTAGCAGCATGTTATAGTCAAAAATACCATGTGATGGCTGTTGGATCAAGCTTAAGCGCTAATAATGAATCTTGGTTGTGGGTGTTAACATCGCACTTACCAATAACAAAAAACTACATAACATGTTTTATTGGTTGAGCTAAACTTAGCCATATTTCGCTTTTCTAAAGTTTTTCTTTTGGAGTTACTTCATGCAATACAACACGACAGTGGTTACTGCGACGTTGGCTATGGCCTTGGCGCTGATTGAGCCAGCTTTTGCCGCGAATATCAGTACTGTAGGCAAGGCGCAAACCTATGGTGCAGTTTCAACCGAGGCGTCGGTATTGGGCACTATCTATAACCCTGCCTCTGGAGCACTGGTGGCATCGCGTTTAGATAGTGATAAAAAGGTCGTCGGCGAACTTGCTATGGGCGGCGATTTGGAATACGGCGATGTGGAAGACTTATTTGATCTGATCGACAGTCTTTCCGATTCGCTTAGCGATAGTGACGCTGGGAGCGGTGGTGGCGACGGCGGTAACGGATCCGCTGGCGGTGGCAGTGATCTTGGAAACATCATTGATATCAATGACCCTCAACTGGCAGACCTCATTGATCGAGTAGGGGTTGAAGCGCAGCGATTGGGGACGGTACTGGCTATTGTGGCTTCCGAAGGCTACGCGCGGGCAAATATAGATGGCAAAGCTTCACTGATTCTTAACAGCAATATTGCCGGTGGCACATTGAGTTTCGACTACATCTCGAATATTACCTCGGGGTTGGTTGGCGTGGTTGATGACGTTGAGTTTGATAGCTCCCAGGCGTTAAATGCCCTTGAGGCAGCGTATAATTTGGCGGATGGTGATTTACCCACTCGATTTGATTTAACCGGAGGGGTGTTTTTATCGGTAGATCCAAGCTCCGGAGCTACCAGCGTAGAATTTGAAAACGATAGCTTATTATTAACCCGCTCGGCGAGAGTTCAGGAATTTTCGTTAGGCTATAGCCAGCAAGCTGGTAAGTTTGAATCGGGCAATTTGTACTGGGGGGTGGCACCTAAAGTGATTGTGGCGGGGCTGTCAAATGTCGCTGTGCGCATTGGTGATATTACCGATTCAGAAAAAATATTTGACGATATTCGCGACGCAGAGTTCACCAATGATACTGCCTTTGGTATGAACGCAGGTGTGGTTTGGAATGCTGAAAATTATAGTGTGGGTGCAACGGTTCAGGATTTGATTGAAGCGGATTTTGATTTTCCCTCAATTGATACCAGTGACTATACCAATGAAAACATTATTTCCGGTTTAAACAGAATAGAAACCTATAAACTTGAGCGGCAGTTAAAGTTGGAGGGTAACTACACCAGTGATAGCCGTCGCTGGAGTTTTAACGGGGTTGTTGATGCAAATGCTATTCACGATGTGATTGGCTTTGAATACCAGTGGTTGAGTCTCAGCGGTGGCTACCACAGTGGAAATTGGATTGTGCCTGATGTGCGTGTGGGCTTTCATCAAAATTTAGTGGGAAGTGAGCTGTCTTATATGGCTGCAGGCGTGACCTTGTTGAAATTTATTAATCTCGATGTGTCTTCAACACTGGATAGCGTAGATCTCGATGGTACAAGTGTGCCGCGAGGCTTGGATATTTCGCTGAGTTTTAACTACGGGTTCTAAGCCTTTTAGTTAGCGGCCTAAGTGCTCTTGTAGTGCTTGCCTAAAATGGATGTTATTAAATATCATATTAACCGCGCTTTTGGGCGCGGTTTTTTTATAAAGGGATAATCTATTTCGGCAGCTCTTTACAGTGTGTTTTTGTATTTGCCTGCCCACGGTGCATTCCGTTGGTTTCGTGATGAATTTCGTTTTACCAGCGAGGGCTTTGTGGTGGCCCAAGGTAACTTGGCAGTAAGCCACCAGTATTTACCACGATTTTTTGTACCGTCACAGTCGGGTCCACCATGTAAATGCGAAGTGTATTTCGTCCGGCTTGTTTAATTGTATGGGTGCTTGTTGCCATTCTTACGCCGTCGCGTACGGCGTTTTCCCATTGCTTGTCAGTGCCATTGAAGTCCTCCAGAAAATCGACTATTTGTGGCGTTTCATCGCCAATGGCCACAGCATAGCGTAGACCGCGACCGGGGGTCGTTGGCCAGCTCGGCGCAAGATGGGTTTCTACCGTGAATTCTCCGCTAGTGAAGAAGTTAACTGGATATTCCACGTAAGGCGCTAAGCTAGGGCTTTCGAAGCTTTTGTCGCCCACTGGAAATGTGGAGATGCCGCTATGCGTTCGTCCATGTTGTTCGATTTCTTCCCAGCCAATGCCAGATACCTTTTTACTGCGCGTAAAGCTGGCAGCTTCAATCGCGATGTAGCCGTCTGCCTCAATAAAACCTTTGGCTCTCTTACGCAGTTTTTGTGAAGGCTTGTAGGCGTTAATCTGTACTTTGCCTGCCTGCCAGCCGGTACCTTTAATGGTGAGGGAGCCTTGATGTTGACCTTCCGGAAGTGCCGCCCAGTCTATACTTACCTGAATTTTCTCTGCGACATTTATGCGACCTTTTTCACTGCTGAGCTTTACCCACGAGGGCTTGCTGGTGATTTTGTAGTCGAAAGTCTTGCTCCCCCTGTTGTAAATATCAAACCATCGTTGTGATTTGCCATTTTGATCAAAGTTGAGCTCAAAGTGGCCGGTATGGGGCCATTCACCTGAGACCGACTGTGGCCATCCCGCCTCTACGCCTTCTAAAGCGATACCCATTTCGGCATAGTTGCCGGGTTGGTAGTGATAGGTCATTGGCATTTGGTCGCCTTCTGGTTCTTTCCAGCTGGTATAGCCAATGTGAGATTGGTCCATAAAGTGATTCCATTTTCCGTCATTTATGCTGTGGTATTGTTTTTTCAGTTCGGCATCTGTTTGAAAATATTGTCGAGCCAAGTTTGCATAAGCATTAGTGTTGGCTCTGCCCTGAGCCGCATAGAGTTTGTTTTTACCCACGGCGATATTCATTAATGTGACTGTTGCTGAAGCCTTAACCGGGTGAAGTACCAGTTGAAAGAAAGCATCTTTCTTGTTGTTGGGTATTTTTTGGTAAAGGGCTTCTGCTCGAGAGATCAAGTTTGTAAGTTCGGTTTCTATGCGATCGGCTTCGTTATAGAAAAGTAGGCTGTAGGTTTCGGGTTCCATAAGCTCGGGCTTTCGCCTTCCGTTATGGCGCGTGTAGCCGGTCATAAGGGCTTCAATCTCACTGGCATATTCAGCACCAAATTCCCGTGTAGCCCAAAGTATTCCAAATTCCTGAATACGTGTTTTAGGCCAGCGTTCTGGATCCCAAGCCATACGCAAGAAAAATTCAATTGGGTACTCCATGGGTTTTAAGTCGCCGACGTTTGTAATCCAAATTTGGTTGGCTTGGTAGCGATAAGCGAGGTTCATTTGTTCCCATATCTTCGCTAATGGAACCGTGTTTATCCAACGGTAAGAGCGTGGCCCACCGACGTAGTCGAAGTGGTAGTAAACGCCGGCCCCGCCGGAGCGATGACGTTCTTCTGCGGTTGGTAAGCGGCGAATGTTGCCCCAGTTGTCGTCTGTCCAAAGTAAGATGACATCATCTGGAACGCGCATACCTTTTTCATAATACGCCTGCACCTCTTTATAGAGACACCACACTTGCGGTACATCACTGAGCTCCCGATCGTCAAAAACGGTGGACAAAATTTCTCGCTGATCTTCTACAATGCTTTCAAGTAGTTCGATATTTTCACCTTCACTCATGGGTTTGTCTTCTTGGCCTCGCATGCCCACGGTAAAGATACTTTCGTAATCTTTATTGCGCTTCGCGCCGTCTGTCCAAAAGTTGTAAAGGTTTTTGGGGTTGGTGGAATATTCCCATAAGCCTTTCCCATAGCGGTTCCACTCTTTGTCGGCACGCATCATTGGTTCGTGATGAGAGGTACTCATTACGATGCCGTATTCGTCGGCAAGAACCATATTCTGTGGGTCGTCGTCATTAAAAGCATTATTCCACATCGCCGGCCACATAAAGTTTGCTTTTAGGCGGAGTAACAGTTCAAAGACTTTTTCGTAGAACTCATGGTTATAATTTCCGTGATTCTCGTTTACCCAACCGGTGAGTGCGGGGGCTTCATCATTCAGAAAAATTCCACGGTATTTTACTTTGGGGGCGTCTTGCTTGAGCGTGCCTTTTAGAATGTAAATTTCCTTTTTTTTGGCTACTGGCACATCGGCCCAGTAGTACCAAGGCGATACACCGATTTGCTCCGAGACATCGTAAATACCATAAATGCTGCCGCGTTTGTCGGCTCCAGCGATGACCAGGGCTCGTTCGACACCCGGTAACGGATGATTGACAACCTGCAAGTGATAGCCGTCCCACTTATTTGCGATGCGTTGGGGTTTTATTTTTTTTTCTGTAATGAGTCTATCAATCAGTGCGCTTTTACCAATAGTACCAACCAATACAACATGTTTTTTGAGTTCGCCAATGTCGTTGGTGAGTTGTGCTGATTTTCCCGTCACTCGCACCACATCCTGCTGTAGGTCGCCGAGTGCACGGATCACACCTTTATGATCATTGCTGTCGACGTATAAAGTTGCCGTGTCGGTTTTTCCGACAATGACAAGTGCTCCGTTACGGGGTTTTTCGCTGACATAACGATTTTCGCCCAGCGCCGCATTCGCGCAGGAGCACATAAGGCTGAGTAGAAGTAACAAAGCGATATGGCTGGTTTGTGCGAGTTTGTCACGTCTTCTTGGCAATAACATGGGGAGCTCCTTCAGTGCGTGGTTGTTTCTTGTGGTGATGACAGACTATTTGCGGTAATGAGATGGTCACCTATAGGTAAGCGTGTTTTTCGGCGGTCTTGTTTTGCTGTACAGCCCAATTGTGATTTTAGGGCAGTCTGATTAATCTTTTTTGTTCAAGGTTAGCTGAAATTGGTTGTACGGTCGCCTAATCATAAATAGGACGGCTGTAAAGGCTTGTTGAGTTTTCATGAACGACCGCTGGCACTGTCATGTAGTCAGCATTACTATAACTCAGGTGGAGTCTGATTTCCTAGTTGCTCGTGGTGCCCATTGCGGGGCTGAGCTTAGGGTTTAAGCGCTAGAGGTTAATCGCTAGGGGCAAGCTGCAGGATGTTGGGGAAGGCATCGTTTACGAACAGCAATTAGCCTTACTTCGTAACGGTATATTGAGGCTTTCGCGCCGCTTTCGTTCTCAAATGGCGCGTCATGGCTAGTCCATTAGCCGTATTACTTGTGCCTTGGCGCCCTTATTTGGGCAGTGCTACTCTGGCTAAGCAGGCTTGTATTTCTTGCTGAACCTTCGGGCCGTCGGCCCATTGCCAAGGCCAACCACCGGCATAACCTCCGTTGAATAAGCGTTCACACAGTTGCTGGTATGAGACGGGATCGTTGAGCACGTCCAAAGAATGAGGGTGGAATTCGCCGACTACTATTGGTTTATCTACGCCCCAATAAGCCGCGTTGTGGTGGAACGGCGACCACTGCCCGTCCTTACCTTCGTTGTTGTAGTAGTGGGGCTCGTAGAAATCGAGAATGGCAAGGGGGTCGCCACCCGCTGCGGCTATCATGCGATCATCTCTATACCAGTTTTTACCGCCGGCGACGTCGGAATTATATTTGCCCATGGACTTTGAGCCCGTGGTGACTAGGGCGGTCTCACCGAGAGTGGTGGCGGTAGCGTGAATGGCTGCAGCCAGCTTTGCCTGGGTTTTTTGGAGTTGTTCAAGGCTGGGCATAGGGCCGGTGTAAGGGGTTTTTTCACAGGCACTAGCCTGCTCGGCCATCCACGATTCGGTCATGTTTTCAGGTTCGTTGAACAGTTCCCATGCGATGAGTTGAGGGTGCTTGTTCAGTGCTTTAACCATGGGAATTAAAGCGTTGCTGATATAGGACTGCAAAACATCGTCTTCGCTTAGTAGGCGATAATTGTCCGCGTTAGGAGGCAGGCGAAAGTCATTGCACTTAAGCATGTCGAACGACCACAGTGACGGCACAATGTAAATTTGGTATTCAGCCGCGATATCGAGGGCTTGTTTTAGGTCTTCAATAAAGCTACCGCCCGCACCTATAACGTATTTTTTACCCTTTATGGTGCCCCAGTCTGGACTAAGCGAACCATCGGTATGCATCCACCAGCGCAGAGAGTTTCCCCCTGCATTTTTCACCGCCTCTAAGGTTGCGCGGAGGGCTTTTTCGTCTAGCCCTTTGCCGGCATCTTGTGCGAAATCGAACCAAGCTATGTTAAAGCCACTGAGGTAAATGTCTTGACCGTTATAGTGAATGCGATCTGGGGGTGCAACGACGGTTTGGGAGGGAGGTACGGCAATTTCTGATTTACAAGCGCTGAGCAAGATGAGGCAAGCGAGGAGAAAAAAAGGATAAATTCGCACAGAAAACTCCGGATATTGGCTCTGGATAAGGCCGTTATTATCTCTTATTAAGGGTGCACTTACGAATAATCTTTCGCCTGAACCGACAATGGCCTGTAGGCAGAGTGTTGGTTGGACCTCAAGGGGCCGGAGGTTCGCCCTAGGTCGTGATCGGCCGATCTTATGGTTTAGTTGACCATAAGGTTTTTTTGGCGCATGATATCGCCTGCATGATAAAGCGCAAGAACCTAGCCTGTTATTGGTGTGCCGTGATTTGGATGTTAAATCAAGCTGTTTGGTGAGCTCAACGTAGGCCCCAAAAAGACCTTATTGGCAGTGGTTGCGAGCCGGAATTACTGAAGTTTCTGAATAAAATCGTGAGAGGTAAATATGCTATTGCGAATAAAACTCACCGCCACAGTATTAATGGCCGCTTGCTTTGTTTCTGCTTGTGGCGGAGGCAGTGGTGGTGGCAGCTCTACGCCAACATTGCAACCTACGGTTGTTCCTAGTGTCGAGCCCACCATAGAGCCGACGTTCGAACCTACAGAACCCACGCCCGAATCTACACCAGAACCCACGCCCGCACCGGAGGTGAGCAGCCTACACAGCTTGGCTGATTTCCCCATTGGGGTGGCGGTGGCCGCAGGGAATGATCCAAAAAGTCTATTGTCTAGCAGCGAAAGGCAAGTGATAGTCACAACCCATTTTAATTTGTTGAGTGCTGAGAACATTATGAAACCTCAGTATATGCATCCTGCTGAAAACCGTTATTTCTGGGACGAGGCGGATGCCTTGCTAGCCTTTGCTCAAGCCAATGGTCTGCAATTACATGGCCATACCCTGGTGTGGCACAGCCAAATTGCGAGTTGGATGCAGGAGTATTCGGGGAGTCGCGCTGAGTGGACGGCGATGATGGAAAACCACATTAACGCGATTGTGCAGCATTTTGAGGGAGATATCGTAAGTTGGGATGTGGTAAATGAAGCATTTAATGATAGTGATGGCAGTTATCGCGAGTCGGTTTGGTATACCAACATAGGCGAGGGGTATTTAGCCAAGGCTTTTATAGCGGCACGTGCAGCCGATGCCAATGTGGATTTGTACTACAACGATTACAATCTCTCTCATAATGGTGCCAAATTAGATGGCGCGATGACAATGGTGGACAGCTTTATTGCAAACAGTACACCCATTGATGGCATTGGGTTTCAAATGCATATTTCCTTGGGGTATCCCACCATTACGCAAATACAGGCGGCCTTTGCCAAGGTTGTGGCAAGGGATTTAAAGGTTAAAATCACGGAATTGGACATAACCGTTAATGGCAGTGAACAGCTAACCACTCTTACACCCGCAGCGGCGTTAGCACAGCGAGAACGTTATCGTGCTGTGGTTAAGGCCTATCGAGATGTGGTTCCAGCAGAATTGCGAGGAGGGATTACCGTTTGGGGCATAACCGATACGGATAGTTGGTTACCTGGTTTTCATAACCGAGATGAGTGGGGTTTACTGTTTAATGGCGATTACAGTCCCAAGCAAGCCCTGCAGGGTTTTGCTGAAGGCTTAACGGGTGAGTAAGCTTTACAGCCGGTAATTGAAAGAGTTGTAAAAAGGCGCTGATCACTCAGCGCCTTTTTACGTAAATAGATGATTAAATTAATTGATAGAGAGAGGCAGGTTATGTGCTGCGTAAGAACGTTAATTGTGGCGGTGGCGTTGCTATTTATGACCGCCTGCAGTGTGCCGGATAAGCCCGTGGTGAAAGTAAACGCTAGCGGGGCGGAGTCGGCAGTAACCTTTCAATGGTTTGAGTATGAGGGGCGCGACCAGCTTTTTGAACCTAAGCTCCCAGACGGTTTTTATCAAAACCCTATTCTAGCGGGATTTTACCCAGACCCGAGTATCGTGCGAGTGGACGATACTTTTTATATGGTAAATTCTTCCTTTAGCTATTTTCCGGGCATTCCCATTTTTCGCAGCACCGATTTAGTCAATTGGCAGTCTTTGGGTTACGTGTTAAATCGCCCGAGTCAGCTGTCAGTGGAGGGGGCTGGGATGTCGAGAGGCATCTATGCGCCCACCATTCGTTATCATCAAGGTACCTTCTATGTTATTACGACCGGTGTAGAGGCCGGAGGAAATTTTATTGTGACATCCAGTGACCCATCTGGGCCATGGTCAGATCCCTACCCCCTGCCTGAAATCAACGGTATCGATCCCTCAATGTTCTTTGCTGATAACGGCAAGGTTTACATTACCCACAATGGTTCGCCAGTGGGAGAGCCGCTTTACAATGGCCATAGGGCAATTTGGATGTGGGAATTTGACTTAAATGCCATGGCTGTAATTGACGGTTCCGGGCGGGTTGTTGTCGACGGTGGTGTTGATATTTCACAGCAACCAATTTGGATAGAGGGGCCGCATCTATATAAGGTTGCCGATTGGTACTACCTTTTGTGTGCGGAAGGCGGCACCGCCGAGAACCATTCAGCCGTGGTTTTTCGCAGCCGCAGCTTGGACGGCGAGTTTGTACCTTTCGAAGGCAACCCTATTCTCACTCAGCGCCACTTAGACCCACAGCGTGAAAACCCTGTGGCCACCACCGGTCATGCCGACTTCGTTCAAAATATCGATGGTAGTTGGTGGGCGGTTTTTTTGGCTACCCGCAACTATGATCAGCGTTTCTATAATACCGGCAGGGAAACGTTTCTGTTGCCCGTAGAATGGCATGATGGTTGGCCGCGAATACTGGATGGTGATAATGCTGTACCCCATAGGTTAAAAGCGCCTGCCAAAGTACAGCGCACAAATAATGCCGATGTAATGACGGGAAATTTTACTTGGCGAGAGGACTTTAACGATACCGTCCTTTCTTGGCACTGGAATACGTTGCGTACTGGAAATAGCCGTTGGTACAGCCTGAATGCCGGAGCGGGGATCCGCATGGAGCCGCAATCGCTAACGCTGACAGACCTTCAGCAGCCCTCCTTCATTGCTAGACGGCAGCAACATCAAACATATCGAGCCACTACCGCGTTGAGTCTGCCGGAAGTGAGCGGTGTACAAGCCGGTATTAGCGCTTTTCAGAGTGAGCGTGCGCACTATTTTTTCTTTGTGGAAAAAAGCCATGAAGGTTATCGGTTGGGGCTAGAGCTCGTCGACCAAGGTGTTCGTCGAATGCTGAAAACGCAGCCGCTTCCATTCGCGGTGCCGGTCACTCACATTGAAATGGAAATTACCGCTGAGCAGGGCCGGATAAGCTTTTCATATTTTCACGAAGATGGGGCGCGCACCGTTATGGCCGAAAATCTAGATGCTACCGTGCTCAGCACCCAGCGTGCGGGTGGTTTTGTTGGTAGCTTTGTGGGCTTGCATACACGTATGTCTGTAGGGCATTAACGTAGCGCCTAACTGTGTATGCATAGTGGCAGAGTGTCGCCAATTGAAGGAGAATCGCTTTTCACTAGGCATATAGTCATAAAGAATATAAGATGGTTTGATAGTGATAATAGACTGAAAACACAGTCTATTATCGCAAAGAAACGTTGACACCGTTTGTCGAAGCCTCTAAGTTTGGGGGTTGGAATTTGTCAATTGATGCCATTGTGACAGATTCTGGCCGCAGTCCCCGTGGAGGGAGGCTCATATAACAACGCTCGGCAGCTAGGCATCTAGACTGCGACGAATCGGAAAAGCACTCAAAAAATAAATAAACAATAAGCTATAACGAGGCTAGATAAATGTTTAAGAAATTTCTACTCCTTAGCTGCGCTGTTGGCGCGCTTTCCGCGTGTGGTGGCGGAGCTAATTTAGATTACGGTCCGGACAATACATCCTCCCCCAACCCTCCCCCGCCGCCAGAAGCCATTGATTATGAGTGGCAGTTTACCAATGACAGTGACTTGGATGCGTGGACAATTGAATGGGAGAAAACGGACAATACCGTTGACTCGTCCCTTTACATTCAACCACAAAAATTTGCTCTAGGCATTAAGGCTATGTGGGGCGCAGACGTTATTAAAAACGATAGCGTTACAGTTTTTGGCACCTTAGACGAGCCGGTTGATTTGCGCTCAGGTTTTGTCTATATGTCTCTGTGGTATCCAAAGTCACAGCTCGGCAATCCATGGGGCACCGCGCCTTGGGGTAACTCGGCTCATCATCTGGGCACTCAATACATGGTGCGAGACAGTGAGGATCGCCAAGCATTACTCCGAAAAGATTCTGGTAGTGAAGATACTTGGACTAACTCTTTTAATGTGAGAGATAGCACGCACAAAAGGGAAGATGGTCGTCCTGCGGAAGGCTATGAAATGGGCCCTACTGAAGATGGAATGTGGATTGACCTAAAAATTGATGTGGGCCTAGAGGTCTACGATGCCGATGAAGGCTTTGATTTGTCGTCGGTTGTGAGTGTGGGTTTAGTCCTGAACTACGCTCTTGAAAAGCCTGAAAATATGCCGAATTTTCCTGAATACTATGTTGAAAATGAGGATGCTCCCGGTACTTACCTACCGCCCGAGCACTATGTGTTTATCGATGATGTGGCAGTACTTCCTTATCAAGGTGATGGACCGATTCCTACGCCCGAGCCCACGCCGGAGCCACCAGAAGTTGTTCCTTGTTATGAGGACCAACAGCCTGTGAAAGATCCTGAAATGGTATTTTTTAATTGGAATGGTCAGAACCCGTGGTGGGGTAATGTGACCGCCGAGGAAGATTTATCTATCAGCTTGGATGGAACCTCATACGGGCGAGCCAATTTTCAAACAGGCGGCACCGGCTGGACTGATCTATTCTGGAGAAACGGCGACAGCTTGGGAGCCCCTGGAACTGCTGTTGGAACAGATACAGCTTCATACTCGCTGAAATTTGATATCAATGTGTTTGAGCCCATTACAGCAGGTACGTTTAAAATACGCTTTAACGACAGTGATGGTGTTGATTCATTCTATGATTGGGCTCCGTGGACCACTTCCGGTGAGCCGTTTGTTACCGATGGTTGGGTAACGGTTGAGATTCCTCTTGCCGATCTCGGTCAGCCTGATTTTAGTAATATTAACGAAGAGTTTGGTATGGCGTTCCAAGATGCGGATATTTTGCTTGATTTCGCAATAGACAACGTACGCTTTGAAACTCCGGGCTCGGGCATGAAGCTGCATCCTTTAAAGAGCGATGATCTGGTCTTCTTCGATTGGGCGTCTAAAGGGGCTTGGTGGGGGGCGGTTGTCTCCGAGCAAGAAGCCGATCTTACGTTAGATGGCAGTGAATATGGTCGTGCAAACTTCCAGACGGGCGGTACTGGATGGACCGATTTATTCTGGAGAAATGATGATAGTCTCGGTCTACCTGGTGATGTAGTGGGTACCGACATAGCGGGTTACTCCCTTAAATTCGATATAAACGTACTCGAGCCAATCACTGCGGGAACCTTCAAAATTCGGTTTAACAGTTCTGCTGCCGGTGATTCATTCTATGACTGGGCGCCTTGGACCGCTTCGGGTGAACCGTTTGTGACCAATGGTTGGGTTACTGTTGAGATTCCCCTCTCTGCCATGAGCCAATCGGACTACAGTAGTGTTGATCTTGAGTTTGGTATGGCTTTCCAGGATGCGGATGTATTGCTGAACTTTGCTATCGATAATGTCAGATTCGATGCCCCGGGCTTTGCTTGCCCTGGCCCTGAGCCGGTGATTGATCCAACTTTAGTGTTTTATGACTGGGACGGTAAAAATCCGTGGTGGGGCAATGTTCTGGCTGAAGAGGATTTGGAGATTAGCGGAGATGAGACTTTATATGGTCGAGCAAATTTTGCCACTGAAGGTACCGGTTGGACGGATTTATTTTGGCGCAACGGCGGTGACTTAGGTGTGCCAGGTGATACGGTGGGAACAGATGTTGACAACTATTCGTTAAAGTTTGATCTGTATACTCTGGACCCAATTACTGACGGTACTTTCAAAATCCGATTCAACAGTAGTGTTTCGGGTGTCGACTCTTTCTATGATTGGGCACCGTGGACGGCTAGCGCTAAGCCCTTTGTGACCAACGGCTGGACGACGATTACCATTCCTCTTGCGGATATGAGCCAAACTGATTACGCGGGTTTGGATCTGGAGTTTGGTATGGCGTTTCAAGATGCCGACGTTAATTTAAACTTCGCTGTTGATAATGTTCGTTTTGAAGAAAACTAAGTGACGTAATAGCAGTGTTGTGAGGCTAGAAGGGCTTAGAAATTTCTAAGCCCTTTTTTTATGCCGTGATGCTGGTGAACTATGTTTAGTGTGCTTAAGACCTAATGGGTTTTGCTTGTGGTTTAAGAATGATAGAACTTAACAATATACACAAATACTACGGAGCTCCTTCGCAGCAGCTGCATGTCTTAAAAGGCATTAACTTATCAGTTGCTCAGGGTGAGCTAATTTCTATTATGGGCTCCTCCGGTTCAGGCAAATCGACGTTGTTGAATATACTGGGTCTACTGGATCGCCACGATGAAGGGCGGTATACCCTTGCGGGTAAGGAGATAAAGAATTTAAGTGAGGCTCAGGCCGCGAAACTTCGAAATCAGCACCTGGGGTTTGTTTTTCAATCTTTTAATTTATTGCCCTTTAAAACGGCATTAGAAAACATAGCGCTTCCCCTGTACTACCAAAAAGTGGGGCGTAAGCAAAGAAAGATTCGTGCAGCGGAATATTTGGAAAAAGTCGGCTTAGCCGATAGAGCAGACCACCTTCCTGGTGAGCTGTCGGGTGGGCAGAAACAGCGTGTTGCGGTAGCGCGAGCGCTAATTACCGATCCTGAAGTGATTCTTGCCGATGAGCCAACGGGTGCGCTAGATAGTACGACATCGGCAGAGATAATGTCTCTCTTCAAAGATGTGCATCAGTCGGGAAAAACCATCGTTATTGTGACTCACGAAGATGATATCGCTGCGCAAACGGAGCGTGTGATTCACTTAAGAGACGGTGCTGTAGTGGAAGGTGGTGACGGTTGTGCCGGCAATAGGAGCGAAGGAGAGTGGATTTAGATAGCCTTCAAGAAATACTCTTTACACTACGTAAGAATAAGCTGCGAACCTTTCTCACCGCCTTTGGGGTATTTTGGGGAATATTAATGCTTATCTTGTTGCTTGGTGCAGGCAAGGGGCTAGAGAACGGCGTCGACAATCAATTTGGAGGAGATGACCGCACCAGCATGTGGATCAATGCCTCTCAAACCTCGCTTCCTTACCGAGGTATTCCTCATGGCAGAAAGGTGGAGTTCACGGAGGGTGACGTAACAGCGATAAAACGTGAGTTTGACGAGGTAGAGCATGTGTCTGCCGAAATTCGAGCGGGCCGGCGTTGGCGGCGCACAATTAATGTTACGCATGATGGTCGATCGGGAAGCTTTGGTGTCTATGGAGTGGCCGACGAGTATTTTGAGATTAAGCGTTACCTCGAATACCGTGGAGGACGAACCATTAATCCCCTCGACGCACGTGAGAGTCGTAAAATTGCCCTGATAGGCACGGCAGTGAGAGATCGGCTTTTTGATGCAGAAACCGACCCCGTTGGAAAGCAAATTCAATTTCACGGTATTGTTTTGCAGGTTGCCGGTGTATTTTATGACAAGGGGCGAGAGGGGCGAATGTCTGAGCGTGTTTACATTCCGCTGGCGACCTTTCAAAAAACATTTGGACGTGCAAAAAAAATAGGCCAAATTACTCTAACCCCAAAAGCAGGGGTAAGCCCTTTTGAATTGGAGGATAAGGTGGTCGCCTTTTTGAAACAGCGCCATATGGTTTCTCCCGATGATATTAAAGCAATTTCAGTATTCAACTATGCTCGGCAAATGCAGGGCATGACCGAGGTGTTTAGCGCAATCAACGCCTTTGTCTGGTTTGTGGGTTTGGGGACCCTGGCCGCAGGGATTGTCGGTATCAGTAATATCATGATCATTACGGTGAAAGATCGCACGAGAGAGATTGGTGTGCGCAAAGCCCTTGGGGCGAGCCCAAGTTCAATTGTCGCTATGATTCTGACCGAGTCGGTGTTAGTGACGGCGGTAGCGGGATATTTTGGATTGGTATTGGGGGTGGGGATTCTTGAGTTGGCGGGCATAGTTATGGCCAAAGCGGGCGGTAGTATGGGATATTTTGGTGTGCCCGAGGTAGACATCGCAACGGCGGCTTCAGCCATTGTCATTCTTATGGTGACCGGAGCGTTAGCGGGTTTGGCGCCGGCCATGCGAGCGGCAAAAATATTGCCCATTGAAGCAATGCGAGAACAATGAGCATGCATATTCTTGATACTGATATTTGGCAAGAAATATTTGATAGCCTAAGCCGCCATAAATTACGCACTGCCCTTACCGCTTTTGGCGTGTTTTGGGGTATTTTTATGTTGGTGAACCTTATAGGCATGGGTAACGGCTTACGCAATGGTGCTGAAGCCAATATGGGCAGCCTCAAAAGCGCTATTCATGTTTGGTCTGGTAGGCCTACCAGCATGAGCTATAAGGGCTTTACCAAAGGCCGATACATTCGCATAAATGATGATGACCTATTGGCCCTTCAAAAAGCGGTACCTGAAATTGACTTTATCGCGCCGGGTAATGGTATGGGCTCGCAGTTTGCGAGCCACGGCGTAAAAGGCGATAGCTTTGATATTACGGGTATTTGGCCTGTAGAGTTAGAGTCTAAGGGTTACAGGCTGGTTGCCGGGCGTTTTTTAAATCAGTTGGACTTGCAAAACGAACGCAAAAATATTGTGATTGGTTCCCGCGTTAGAGAGCTTCTTTTTGGTGAGGCTGAGGAGGTGCTTGGGTCGCTAGTTAAGATTTTGGGGGTTCAATTTCGAGTGGTTGGTGTTATCGAGCCAGCGGCTATGAATAATTGGGCGCAGCGAGATTTGTCGCGAATATTTTTACCGCATTCGACATTGAGAAAAACCTTTAACCAGCGAGACCAGATCCATCGTTTTTTACTAGCACCAAAACCGGGAGAAGATGCGTTTCTGGTTCAGAAAAAAGTTGTTAGTATTCTTCAAGAGCGCCACAAAATTCACCCGCAAGATACCGGGGTCATTGGTAGCTATAATGCGCAAAAAGATGTTTTGCGTGTGGAAGGTTTGTTTGCGGGTATTAGTGTCTTTAGCTGGATTGTCGCAATAGGGACGATTATTGCCGGTGTGGTAGGGGTGGGTAATATCATGCTTATTTCCGTCAAAGAGCGGACCAAAGAAATTGGCATTCGAAAAGCCATAGGGGCGACACCGTTCAATATCGTTGCTACCATTTTGCAGGAGTCGCTAGTGATTACCTTTTTTGCTGGTTATATGGGGCTAGTTGTGGGTGTGGCGGTGGTAGAAATTGTGGCGACGTTTGCGAGTACGACTAAGGGCGGTGCGGGAAGTTTTTTGAATCCGGAGATAAGTTTTTCTACTGCAATAGTCGCAATTTTTGTTTTGCTGTTGGCTGGGGCCTTGGCTTCAGTTTTGCCCGCAAGAAAAGCTGCAAGCGTAGATCCCGTTATTGCATTACAAGATGAATAATCAGTCGGAATACAGTTAATGAAAAAGTTTTTAGGGTATGTGTTAGCACTATCAATAGTGGTGTTGTTTGTTGGGACAGCGGTGTTTCTCTATAAAAAATCTCAGGTGAAGCCAGTTGTATACGAAACAACGGGCCCCTTGACTGCGGACATTATAAAAAAAACCGTCGCCACCGGTAAAATTGTTCCTCGAAAAGAGGTGGAAATTAAGTCGCAGGTGTCGGGTGTGGTAGAGCGTATTTATGTAGAGGCTGGACAGCGAGTAGATAAAGGCGATTTGCTCGCTAAAATTGAGATAATACCCGATATCGAACGGCTTAACGCCGCAGAGTCACAAGTCGAAACAGCAAGGTTGAAATTCGAAAATGCAAAGCGAGAGTTGGATCGACAATTAAAGCTGTATGATGAAAAACTGATTGCTGAATTTGAGTACAACAAATACGTGCACGACTTTAATTTACAGGCTGAAACGTTAGATGCAGCAACGAATAACCTATCTATTATACGGGAAGGCGCCTCTCAAAAAGCGGGTAAAATATCGAATTTGGTGCATGCGACCTTGCCGGGGGTTCTTCTCGATATTCCAGTGAAGGAAGGGTCTTTTGTTACCGAAACCAATACGTTTAATGCGGGAACAACAATTGCCATTATTGCCAATATGCAAGATATGATTTTTGAAGGCACTGTTGATGAGTCGGAAGTGGGCAAAATATCCGAGGGAATGGACTTATTGTTGGATGTGGGAGCGATGGAGTCTGAGCCTTTCGTAGCGCAGCTGGAATATATTTCGCCTAAAGGGTTAGATGATCAGGGAACCATAAAGTTCGAAATTCGTGCCGCCGTAGCCTTGAGGGAAGATAAGTTTTTAAGAGCCGGTTATAGCGCAAATGCCGATATTGTTTTGGATAAACGCATCCAAGTCTTAGCGGTTAATGAGCGGGTGCTTTTCTTTGAGGGTGATAAAGTCTTTGTAGAGATAGAGACGGCCCCACAAGTCTTTGAGCGTCGGGCGGTGAGCGTAGGGCTTTCTGACGGTATTAATATAGAAATTCTTGAAGGCTTAAACGCCGAGGATCGGCTAAAACAGCCGTAGCTTATAGGGGTGAGAGAATAGCGCCGATAGAGTAGGAGCGCTGTTAGCGCTAGTCTTGTAAGGTGTTGCCGCAGTGCGGGAGGGTGTCGACATTTTGCTCCCAGTTTATGCCATCAAATTCCGTAATTTTAGATACATGGATGTCACCGTCTAAGCAGTTGATATTGATATCAATGCCTTGCGGGTGAGAGCGAGGAGTGTAAAACGGTTTAACACCACAGGTTTGGCAGAAAGTGTGTTTGGCTACGCCAGTATTAAAGGTGTATTCGCGAAGATTTCCACCGCCAGAGATAAGCGTGAAATGTTGTAGCGGTATGATCAAGTGCAGATAGCCAGATTTTTTGCAAATAGAGCAATTGCAGCGAACCGCGTTTAACGGAATTTCGGCGTCTATTTCAAATTGTATGGCTTTGCAGTGGCAGCTTCCGAGGTAGCGCATATTGTCCTTTTTGAAAAGCACCGGAGTCGTTAGTTTCCGGTGCTTTTTTTAAATGAAAATGACAGGTATCTAACCTTCCATTTGCTCGAGTTCTTTGCCCTTAGTTTCATAGACGTATTTAATGACAAAGAAAACAGAGATTATGGCGCCGAGTGTATAGAGCCCGTAAGCAAACGCGAGGCCCATAGAGCCCAGTAGCATTGGGAAGGTCCAAGTGACCAAAAAGTTAGCGCTCCATTGCGCCAGACCGGCAACGGCAAGCCCAGACCCGCGAATCTGATTCGGGAACATTTCTCCCAGCATTACCCACATCACGGGCCCCCAGCTGAAATTGAAGAATATGACGTATATATTTGCAGAGACGAGTGCCAATACCCCCATTGAGTCGCTCAAGCTCACGGCACCTTGTGCATCTGTAGTCGCCGTCGAAAATGCGATAACGGCCAGTGTTAAGGTGACCGCCATACCAATAGAGCCGATGAGCAACAGTGGCTTGCGGCCGACTTTGTCAACCAGCACCAGCGCAGCGATAACCGCAGCAATACTTAATGCGCCAGACACAACATTAATAAGGAGTGAGTCGTTTTCGGTAAAACCAACGGCTTGCCACAGTACGGCACCGTAATAAAAAACCACGTTGATACCCACTAATTGCTGGAATACGGCGAGCCCTATGCCTATCCAAACGATGGGGCGTAGCTTACCCGTGGCTTTATCGTATAGGTCAGCCAAGGTTGGACGATGGTGATCGCTAGCCAGCGAAGCATCAATTTCATCAAGCTTGGCTTTACCTGCAGCATCTCCGTATAAGCGAGAGAGAACCTTAAGCGCGGTATCTGTGCGACGTTTTACCATTAAAAATCGGGGGCTTTCTGGAATAATAAAAAGGGCCACAAGAAAAATACTGGCAGGCGCGAGCTCCACCCAGAACATCCAGCGCCAAGTTTCAAAGCCCATCCACAGAGGGTTAAGTGCCGAACCGGAGATATCGGCGAGCATATAATTACTTAAAAATGCGCAGAACAAGCCAGAAATAATGGCGACTTGTTGAATGGTGGTGAGCGCTCCCCGATAACGTGCGGGAGCGACCTCAGAAATATAGGCGGGAGCCATAACGCTGGCGGCACCAACGGCTAAGCCACCCAAAATGCGGTATACAATAAATTCAAGCGACGCTGTTGAAGCACCTGAGCCCCACGCCGAAATGATAAACAGCACGGCGGCAACAATCAGCATGGTTCTTCGGCCATAGAGGTCAGCCAATCGGCCAGCAGCAGCGGCGCCAGCGGCGCAACCTAGTAGCATGGAGGCAACATTAAAGCCGGTGCCGGCGGTATCTGAATTAAAGGCTGTTTTTAGGCCATCAACGGTGCCGTTGATCACGCCGCTATCGAAGCCAAACAAAAAGCCCCCAATTGTTGCGACGCAGCTTATAAGAATAATAAACGCAAAATTCTCAGAATTTTGCTCTGGAGCATGATTCATGATAATACCTAATGGTTATGATTGTCGTGGAATGCTCCCAAGTCAGCAGCTGGGTGGCCGCATCATTGAGGGCTTCGTTCAAGCGGGCTTTGCGTTTATTATTTTAGGGGTAAGCTGTTTTATTTAAACTTCGAAAGTAAAGCCCTGTTCCGTTAGTTGTTGGTATGCGTTTTCGTCAAACCGATAAAGGTTAGCTGCTCGGTGAGCGACGCCCTTCTGCTTTTCATTACAGGGTGTGAGTAAATCCATTTTCATTATTTTTCGTCGAAAATTGGGTTTATCCAGTTTTACATCGAGAATGGCCTCATAGAGCTCTTGTAGTTGTAGCAGCGTAAATTTTTCGGGCAGCAAATTAAATCCAATGGGGCGATGACGTACTTGATGCTGCAGAAAACTAATACCGCAGTCGACAATTTCTTGGTGGTCAAACACTAGCTTGGGTGTGTCGTGAATATTGAACCAAGCGGCTTCAGATGCGCTAAAGCCTGCCATAAGCGCATAATCGTCGGCGCTGACCAATGCATAATATGCCACGGTTACAACACGCTCTGCTGGGTAGCGATCGAGCTTGCCAAAGGTCTTTAGCTGTTCTAAGTAGGGGTGTTCAACGCCGGTGAGATCTTTTAGGAGGCGTCCTGCGGCTTGGCGAAGATTCTCCTCCTCTTTAATCCAGCCGCCGGGTAGGGCCCATTCGCCAATGCGAATGCCCTCGGCGTGCTTAATGAGGAGTATTTTGAGTTCGCTGCCATCGAGCCCAAAGATTAGGTTGTCGATCGACAGGCCACGTAGAACACCTTTTGGCAGAGGAAAGGGTTCGCGCGTTATACTGGCTGGTATTACGTCCGTCACGTTAAGAGAGTCCCGTAAGCTAATGTCTTTATTCATCGTGGATGCTAACTTTTAAGTATAGTGAATGCTTGTCAGCCCAAGCATTAGGCAGCAGATTACGGCATTGTGGCAAAATTTGCAGCCCCTTGGGAGATGGGCGGCACAATTTGCTTAGCTTTACGCTCTATTCGGGTAAGGAGCACAATGAATCGTAACATTAATTTTTCTTGTGGTCAAAACGACAATAAGACTATACTGCACACCCTGAAGCGTGACGAGCTGTTGGGTGCGCATAGGATTTCAACACTTAATATGCAGGGTAGGTAGATAATGCTTTTTCTAGGAATAGACCTTGGTAGTTCTTCCGTAAAATTGTCAATTCTGGATGGTGAAACCGGTTCTGCACTTGCCGCTACTCAGTACCCAGATACAGAGCTCGATATTGCCAGCCCTGAGCCTGGCTGGGCAGAGCAAGACCCAGAGCTGTGGTGGGAGTGCATCAAGCAGGGTTGTCGCAAGCTCTTTTCAAATACTAAGGTGAGCGCGCAGCAGATTGAGGCGATTGGAATTTCATACCAAATGCATGGCTTGGTATTGGTGAATGCCCAGCAGCAGGTATTGCGGCCGGCAATAATTTGGTGTGATAGTCGCGCGGTTCCGTGCGGTGAGCAGGCCTTCGAAGCGCTGGGGGAGAGCTACTGTTTTGAACACCTTTTAAACTCTCCAGGTAATTTCACTGCGGCTAAGCTTCGTTGGGTACAGGAGCATGAGCCAGAGGTTTTCGCCAACATTTATAAGATGATGTTACCGGGCGATTACGTGGCCATGCGTTTGTCCGGTGAGATTAATACCACGGCTTCTGGTTTGTCGGAGGGCACCTTGTGGGATTTTAAAGAGCAGCGGGTTGCTCAAGATCTGTTGGATCACTGGGGAATCTCCAGTGATCTAATTCCAGACTTGGTGCCAAGTATTGGTCTGCAGTCTGAGTTGTCTGGGGCCGCAGCTCAAGCGCTGGGCTTAAAAGCAGGTACGAAAATTAGTTACCGAGGTGGCGATCAGCCAAACAACGCTCTGAGCTTGAATGTACTTCAGCCTGGGGAAGTGGCGGCGACAGCAGGAACCTCTGGGGTAATATACGGGGTTACGGATACTGCAGCCGCTGATACGGCGTCTCGGGTGAATACGTTTCTTCATGTTACCAGTCGACCCGAGGCACCGCGAAATGGGGTGCTGGTATGCGTTAACGGTGCTGGGCGCTCATTTAGTTGGTTGCGGCAGTTGTTGAGTTTAGAAGGTGAGGCTGTCGATTATCGGTTATTGAATAGCAAGGCAGAATCTGTATCTGTAGGAAGTGAGGGACTTATTTTCCATCCCTTTGGCAATGGTGCAGAGCGCATTTTCCAAAATCGAAATTTGGGGGCCCAGTTGCGAAACATCGATTTGAACCGACATGGTCTTGGGCATATCGTACGAGCTACTCAGGAAGGGATTGTGTTTGCGCTGAATCAGGGTTTTGACGTGCTCAAATCGCTGGGTGGTAGCTGTGATGTGGTGCGAGTCGCCAAAGGCAATATGTTTTTAAGTGACGTGTTTGCCACCGCGTTTGCCAACACGACGCAAGCCGCGGTGGAAATGTATGAAACGGATGGTGCTGAGGGCGCCGCTCGAGCGGCTGCTTTGGGGTGTGGCTATTACAGCTCCGCGGCACAGGCGTTTAGTGGCCTGAGTCGCGTTCGAGTTATCGAGCCGGAGAGCGGGTTAATGACCCAATATCAAGATGCCTATGCTCTCTGGGTCGATGCGCTTCCGGGGTGTGAGTAAATGCCCACTCACAATAAAGATCTTGATTGCAGTGTTCTGAACTTAAAAACCACCGATGGCCGTTCCACCATGGAGTTACTGCCGGATGTTGGTGGCTTAATTAACCGACTGTGCCTTTCTGATTTGGCGGGTCAGTCGGTAGAGCTTATTGCGGGGCTTCGCTCGCTTACTGAAATACAGCACAATATTCAATACCGTGGCGTTGTATTGTACCCCTTTCCTAACCGCCTAGATAAAGGTGCATACAGCCATGGGGGAAAGCATTACACGCTTACCCAAAATGAAGCTGACAATGCCACCGCACTGCATGGTTTCCTGTATCAGTTACCGGCCAAAATTGTGAATGTGCAGGAGGGCCTACATGAAAGCTTGGTAGCATTGGAGTATTGCTACCAAGGGCAGTTTCCAGGTTACCCTTTTCAGGCGAAGATAACGATTGAATACCGCTTAAGCAGTACGCTAGGGCTTAGTATGCGTTTTGCGGTGATAAACCGGCATTCAGACCCAGTACCTGTGGGGCTTGGTTGGCATCCCTACTTTCAGTTAGGCAGGCCGGTGGATGAATTAGAGTTGGTGTTGCCGGAAGTGGAGCATGTACAGGTCGATTCGCGCTTGCTGCCTACTGGGAAGGTAGAGGCCTATTCGGAGTTTCAAGTGCTTAAGTCTATGGCTGGAAAAGTCTTTGATGACTGTTTTCGGGTCTTAGATAGGCAGTCGCCAGCTGAAGCGAAAGTCGTGTTGTATTCGCCTAAAGATAAGATAGGTATGGAGGTATGGCAGAGTAGCGGGCCGCAAGGCTACAACTTTATTCAGCTATGCATTCCCCCTGACCGTCAATCCATTGCTATTGAGCCCATGACATGTGGCATCAATGCATTTAACACCCGTGACGGCTTGTTAGAGCTGGCACCGGAAGCTGAGTTGAGCGTCGATTGTGGCGTTAGGCTCACAAATTGAACCCCTTAATATTGAACACAGTAAAGGTAGCAAGTTATGAGCGTTCTAATTGGTGATAAAGAGTATTTCCCTGGTATTGGAAAAATAGCCTTCGAGGGCCCGGATTCAGACAATCCATTGGCTTTCAAGTACTACGATGAAAATCGTGTTGTTGCTGGGCGAACAATGAAGGACTTCTTTAAATTTGCAACGTGCTACTGGCACTCGTTTTGCGGCACGGGTGGTGATCCTTTTGGTCCTGGCACGCAGCGTCGTCCTTGGCTGGAAGGTCCTGATGCGGTTACCCGTGCGAAGTTTAAAATGGATGCAGCCTTTGAGTTTTTCACCAAAATTGGTACGCCCTATTTTTGTTTTCACGATATTGACTTGGTTGAAGAGGGCGCAAGTCGCGCGGAAACCAGTGCGCGTTTACAGGCCATTGTGGAGTACGCAAAAGAGAAAAAAGCGGCTTCTGGCATGAAACTACTTTGGGGAACCGCCAACCTATTCTCCAATCCTCGCTATATGAATGGCGCCTCAACAAATCCGGATTTTAATGTTGTGGCCTACGCCGGAGCTCAGTTAAAGGATGCCTTAGATGCGACGATTGCGCTCGATGGTGAAAACTATGTCTTTTGGGGGGGGCGCGAAGGCTACATGAGTCTTCTCAATACTGACATGAAGCGAGAGCAGGAGCATATGGGGCGTTTTCTGACAATGGCGCGAGATTATGCTAGGGCACAGGGTTTTACCGGAACGTTTTTTATTGAGCCTAAGCCCATGGAACCGTCGAAGCATCAATACGACTTCGACAGTGCCACGGTGATTGGTTTTCTTAAGGATCATGGCCTTGATAAAGATTTCAAACTCAATATAGAAACCAACCATGCAACCTTAGCGCAGCACACGATGGATCATGAGATTCAGGTCGCAGCGAATGCCGGTATGCTGGGAAGCATTGATGCGAACAGAGGGGACTACCAAAACGCTTGGGATACCGATCAATTCCCTTATAACATTAATGAAACAGTTGAATTGATGCTGGTATTGCTTCGCAGTGGAGGTTTGCAGGGTGGCGGGGTTAATTTTGATGCGAAAACGCGACGAAATTCCACTGATTTGGGCGATTTGTTTTATGGCCATATTGGGGGCATGGATACCTTCGCTCGAGCACTGATTGTTGCCTCAAATTTACTCGAAAGCTCCCCCTTGGAAGGTATGCGCAAGCAGCGTTACGCCTCATTCGACGGTGGCAGTGGTGCCGAGTTTGAGCGTGGCGAGCTAAACTTGGAGCAGTTGGCTGAGATAGGCAACGCCGGCGGCGAACCGCAGCAGTTAAGCGGTAAGCAGGAGCTTTACGAAAACACGATTAACCGGTACATACGTTAGGCGGCTGGGTGTCCCTATATCGGTGGAGGTTTGAATGTCTCGGTTTTTCTGCTTCTACCGGTGTAGCGAGGGTCAAAATAGGTGACTCGATTGCCCATTTTTAGGGCTATGTCATTGACTTATGCAGATGTTGCTATGGGTTGCCAGTAGTGAGGATGCAAATTAAACTTTTATTTGCATCTTGTCGTGTGTTTGACTATTGAATAGGATTGATGCAGTATCGGCCGGGTTAGTTTTGCAGCGATATCCAGTCCGGGGTAGGTACCTGTTCAGTCAGGCTAGCCTGAAAGCCAATAAAAACAATGGCTGGCCATTGCAGTACAAGATTAGTATATAAAAAAATAATTTATAATAAGAGAGTAAGTTATGGCTATCGGAATCAATAAACTTGGCGCTAGAGCCGGGGTTACCCTTGCGTCATCTTTGGTGGTGTTAACCAGCTCGCTGGCAATGCAGCGGGCACTAGCACAGGAAGACGGCGAAGACAGTGGCGAGTTAGTAGTAGAGGAGGTTGTGGTTCAAGGCACACGCCAAAGCCTGCAAAATGCTCAGGATATTAAACGTGATGCGGATACTTTCGTAGACGCAATCTCTTCTTCAGATATAGGCTCACTTCCAGACCGCAGCGTATTGGAAGCGATGCAGCGTTTACCGGGCGTTTCTATCGAACGTTTTGCCGCCAAAAATGACCCAGATCACTTCAGCGCAGAGGGTTCTGGTGCGGTGGTACGCGGTATGACCGCAACCCGTACAGAGTTTAATGGCCGCGACTCGTTTACCGCCAACTCTGGGCGTGGTCTTAGCTTTCAGGATGTACCCCCCGAGCTTATGGGCTCTGTGAAGCTGTATAAAAACCAGTCAGCCGACATGATTGAAGGTGGTATTGGTGGTACCGTGAGCTTGCATACTCGCTTGCCATTTGACCAAGACGGACAAGTATTCTCGGTATCTGTCGATAGCACCTATTACGATCTAAACGAAGTTTGGTCTCCGAGCGTATCGGGCCTATACAGCAATCGCTGGGAAGTTGATGGCTTGGGTGAATTCGGTCTCTTGGTGGGTATTGCTAACTCCAAATCTGACAGCCGCTCTGACGGTATTCAAGCAGAAGCCTTTCAAGAGCGCTATGAAAGCCTATACAACCCAGCCGCCGATCCCGAGTCCACTGTGTGGGTGCCAGCGGGCTCTAACGTATCCCTCAAAGAAGATAACCGCGAGCGTAATGGTACCTCTATCTCCTTACAGTGGGCGGATACTAGCGATACCATCCTCGCAACGGCGAGTTACTTAAAATCAGATTCTTCGTTGTCTTGGACGGAGAACAAAATTTCCTACCAAGGCGAGCAGGGTGTTCAGCCCTTAGATGATGCTCGTATTG
>Ga0065722_104299_pt1 | contig 57283 bp, 51 predicted proteins | sample BansetMetagenome_FD_59109 | JGI IMG/M metagenome (GOLD analysis project Ga0065722, IMG submission 59109) | Bankia setacea gill microbial communities from Puget Sound, Washington, USA - Caecum Enriched | ecosystem: Host-associated > Mollusca > Digestive system > Ceca | place: United States... | reverse complement strand
ATTCACCAAAATCGTTAGAAACCTCTTCTTCAGGTATTTCGGCCTGATCATTTGAGTCAACATCAACATCACCATCCACCAGAGCACTTGCTGATACTTCAGCATCATATAAGCTCGACTCGAAAGGCGCCGCTCCGCCAATAGATTCGCGTAACTGCTCTCCTCTTTGCTTAGCCGAATCATCGTTCGAGAAAAGTAATTGGGCATAATGCGGATCAAATTTTTCAGGGTCTTGTTGCTGAGAGTACACTTCTAGCAATTTCACACGAACATCAGTATTTGAAGCATCACGATCCAAAGCCTTAAGCAACATTTCTTCGGCTTGATCCAGTTTGCCGTAAGCGATGTATATATCCGCTTCTGCAACAACATCTTCAGTTTGCGCTTCAGCAGTATCATCCGCTTCAGTAGGCTCTATTTCTACCTCAGGCTCATCCTCATCAAACTCAGATAGATTTACATCATCGATATCGGAGGGCTCTGTAAATTCTTCGTCCTCAATACCTACGTCATCGAACGGTGTATGCGCTTGTCCAATAAAGTCTTCTGAGTCGTCTATCAATTCTTCGTTAGACTGTCTATGACGAACAAACAAGAACGCAGCTAATAAAATGGCCGCCAATCCAGCGCCAATAAAAATAATGTTATCAAGTAAATGATCAACAAACGTCTTTTCCACCGGCCTAGACGCTACTACAACCTTTTTAGGCGTGGGTATAGCCGTTGGCTCCAGCGTAGGCTCTTCGTTCAAAGCTTCTTCACTCAGAACATCTTCAGTAACTTCTGCCACATCAGGCTCACCGCTTTCCGCCTGGATTACGTCTTCCGGTAGGGTGGGCTCTATTCCTGCGTTAGGCGCGGTGTCAGGCTGCTGCGACTGCCTGTTTTGCTGAGCAGAAAGCTCCAATGCGCGCATATCTTCATTGCTGATCTCGATCATGCGCTCCATTGTTTTGATCTGATCTTGGAGTGCATCAATGCGTGATTTTAAATCGATATTTTCACGAGAGCTTTTATCAAGCTGCTCTAACGTAATTGCTAGCTCATTCTCCAACGCTTCAGCGCTACTAGACCCAGAACCCGCTCCACGACCAGCAACACTACTGTCTATATCTTCAGGAGACGTCAACTTTACACGCCCTTCTCGATTCACCGAGCGCGCATCAGTGGCGCCAATGGTGCGGCTACCCTCAAGCTGTGCACCCGATGCAGGACCAAAGCCTCCATTAGGGTCTCCACTCCAGCTATTGTTTTGAACCGCAACTTCGCTAATAGCCTCGCGCTTTGAATATTCTATTATTTGCGCTTGGTCAGGAACCCGTAAAATCTGCCCCTTTCGTAACAAGTTAATATTGTTATTAATAAATGCATTTGGATTCAACCGCTGTATGGCCAGCATAGTTTGCTGAATTGAAACACTGCGATCTGGGCGAACTTCCTTGGCAATATCCCACAAAGTATCATTTGGCTTAACAGGCCCGTAAACATCGTCACGATTGGCTGCGCCACCCTGAAGGCTTGAGGAATGGACTTGCTGCTGAACAGCTAAGGGGCGTTCAGGTGCATCAGAAAATGCTGAACGAGGGTTGAAGTTAGACGGCTGCGTCGCGGCTGGGTTTGTGTCGGATGCGGATGATGTCTGTCTTTGTCGCGGTTGAGATTCAGCGGCAACAACTGACTGCGCAGGCCTATCGTCAAAAACAGGTAAATCCATCAGCAAAGTATACTCGCGCAGTAGACGGCCACTTGGCCACTGAGCTTGCATTACAAAATTGATAAAAGGTTCACGTACTGGCTTTTGAGATGTCACCAATATGACAGGGCCATCTGGCCCGTTGAGTTCAACCTGAAATTTTAAGTTCGTTAAAAAATAAGGACGGTCGACCTTCACTCTCTCGAAGTCTTTCGCCGAAGCAAGGCCGACGAGTATCTCTTGCTCTGTGAGATCACGTACCTGTAGCAACTTAATTTCGGCCTTGAGTGGCTGATTCAGTGCAGACGTTGTTGTGATTTCACCCAACCCCAACGCAGAAACAACTTGCGGTAATGCGACTGCAGAAACAGCCAAAAGCATAACCAGTATTCTATGACCCATAGGAGAACCCTTGTTTTAATAATTCAGATTGGCGCGTATCTATGAACCCCCAAAAGGGCCCTCGCACGAACCAGTCATACCCTTGGTCATACCCGAAGCGCCATAACCTCGAATAATCTTTCAGTATTGGTCGTAAGTATTCATTATAAATAGCTTTTTTTCAACTTATTGCCCATGCAAAAGACCCGAGAAGACGGCTAAATACCTGTAATTTTTGAACAAAGACACTATTTTATGGGCGTTTTTTAATCAGGCGACAATACAACTACCAACGCACTCATTGATCGAGCTAGATTAAAGCGTAGCGCTATAGAGATAAAAGGAGGGAAAACATCCCCGTAGTGAACCCACGAAGATGCTATTTCTTTAATCGTTATTGCTCACGCAATATGCGCAGCATTCGGCGCAACGGCTCTGCCGCCCCCCAGAGTAACTGATCGCCAACCGTAAATGCACTAAGGTATTTTGGCCCCATAGACATCTTACGTAATCGCCCCACCGGAATAGATAAAGTACCGGTCACCTTTGTTGGTGTAAGTTCCTGCAGGGTAAGGTCACGATCGTTAGGAATGACGTTTACCCAATCATTGGCGGCTGCGATAATTTGCTCAATGTCACTTAAAGGCACATCCTTAGTTAATTTAAGCGTCAGCGCCTGACTATGGCAACGCATCGCGCCAACACGCACACAAATACCATCAATAGGAATCGGGTTCCCTGAGCGACCCAGTATTTTATTGGTCTCCACTTCCGCCTTCCACTCTTCCTTGCTCTGAAAGTTTTCCCGCTGTACGTCGATGTAAGGCAACAAGCTTCCCGCTAATGGCGCACCGAAACGATCTATCGTTAACCCGTCACGCATTGCCGACACCACTTTACGGTCAATATCCAATATGGCAGCTGATGGATTAGCCAAGTCATCTGCCACGCAATCTCGAATTTCACCCATTTGCGTGATCAACTCGCGCATGTTCTGCGCGCCTGCACCACTCGCTGCTTGATACGTCATGGCTGATGTCCACTCGACCAAACCCTCTCGAAATAGACCGCCCAATCCCATTAACATTAAGCTAACAGTACAATTTCCGCCTATATAGTTTTTAACACCCCGAGCCAACCCCTCTCGAATCACGTCATCGTTCACAGGGTCAAGAATAATTAACGCACTGTCATCCATACGGAGGGATGAAGCTGCATCAATCCAATAGCCTTTCCAGCCGCCTTCACGCAATTTCGAAAAAACCGCACCGGTATAATCGCCACCCTGGCAGGATATAACCGCATCCATTGTCGACAATTCCGTTATGTCATACGCATCTTTTAGCTCAGGCGTTTCAACGCCTACAGCGGGTGCGGTTCCACCTACATTCGACGTTGTAAAAAATACAGGCTCGAGCCCTACAAAATCATTTTCTTCTAGCATCCGCCCCATCAATACTGAGCCAACCATGCCTCGCCAACCGACAAATCCAACCCTCATAATGTAACTCTCTTTAAAAATTAATGAATCATATCCAGTTAGGCGGCCCAAACACCGGGCTCACCATTCACCTTTAACCGACCAAAGCAGCAACTACCGCATCACCCATTTCACTTGTTGACACTTTAGTTGTGCCGTCGGAATAGATATCGGCCGACCGTAAACCTTTGTCCAACACGGCGCCAACCGCACTTTCAATAGCCTCTGCTGCACCCGCCTGATCTAACGAATAGCGCAACATCATTGCCGCAGAAAGAATTGTAGCGAGCGGATTGGCTATTCCCTGCCCTGCAATATCGGGCGCTGAACCATGTACGGGCTCGTATAACCCGCGCCCCTCTTTGTTCAACGATGCAGAGGGCAACATTCCGATAGAGCCCGTTAACATGGCCGCGGTATCCGACAAAATATCACCAAACATATTGCCCGTTACGATTACATCAAACTGTTTTGGTGCTCTCACCAATTGCATTGCAGCATTATCAACATACATATGTGAAAGCTCTACTTCCGGGTATTCACGCGATAACGACTGCATAACTTCTCGCCACAATACCGTGGCCTCTAAAACATTTGCTTTATCAACGGAGCACACTCGATTGTCACGTTTCATCGCCATCTCAAATGCACTTCTACCAATACGCTCTACCTCATGTTCGGCATACACATAAGTGTTGTACCCTTGGCGCTCGCCATTATCAAGCAGCCTAATTCCACGTGGCTCGCCAAAATAAATACCACCGGTTAATTCACGTACAATCAATATATCCAAGCCCGCAACAAGTTCGGGCTTTAGTGAAGATGCATCCGCGAGCTGAGGGTATAAAATCGCTGGGCGCAAATTCGAAAACAATCCCATTTCATAGCGAATTTTTAACAAACCCTTTTCCGGGCGAATACTAGAATCCATTGCGTCCCACTTGGGACCACCAACAGAACCCATTAACACGGCATCGGCTGCCTGACACTTCTCAAGTGTAGAATTAGCGAGCGGTACACCGTGCACATCTATTGCACAACCACCAATCAAATCTTCTTCAAACTTCAAACCCAATTTAAATTGCTTATCTACAACTTCCAGCACTTTTACCGCTTCAGCCATAATCTCTGGCCCAATTCCGTCGCCGGGCAACAATACTATTTTTTTACTCAAGGTAATTCCCTCTCAAATCAAAGTTTAGCTACTGACTTACCGCGTCGAATAGCCAAGGCTTTTCTTGTCGACGTTTGTCTTCATAAGTGGTTATAGCATCGGCATCTTGTAGTGTAAGACTAATATCATCAAAGCCATTTAGCAGGCAATGCTTACGAAATTCATCAACTTTAAAGCTATATTCTGCACTGTCTGAAATAACTTTTTGCTGCTTTAAATCAATCGTGAGCTCATAGCCTTCTTTAACGTACATAGCGTCAAATAAATCACTGACGTCTTGCTCATCCAGCACAATAGGCAATAGGCCATTTTTGAAGCAATTATTATAGAAAATATCAGCAAAACTAGACGCAATAACAGCACGGAACCCGTATTCATCTAATGCCCAAGGCGCATGCTCACGACTAGAACCACATCCGAAGTTTTCTCGCGCCAATAATACGCTAGCCCCTTGGTACCGCTTAAAGTTAAGAGGAAACTCAGCATTAACTGGACGCTGACTATTATCTCTTCCGGGCTCACCCACATCCAAGTAACGCAATTCGTCAAACAAATTAGGCCCAAAACCTGTGCGCTGTATAGATTTTAAAAACTGCTTTGGGATGATTAAATCGGTATCAACATTCGGCCTGTCCATCGGTGCAACAAGGCCAGTGACGGTTGTAAAACTTTTCATTAGTACCCTCCTCTAACCTTAATATTCACGAACATCGACAAAATGGCCGGCAATCGCCGCGGCGGCAGCCATAGCGGGGCTCACAAGATGCGTACGACCGCCATAACCTTGGCGCCCCTCAAAATTGCGGTTTGATGTGGACGCACAATGTTCACCAGCGCCAAGTCGATCGGCATTCATAGCAAGACACATTGAGCAACCCGGTTCACGCCACTCGATATTGGCCGCAGTAAAAATTTTATCGAGCCCTTCCAATTCCGCTTGCGCTTTTACCGCGCCAGAACCTGGAACAACAATCGCTTCTTTAACCGTTTCAGATTTAGTGCGACCTTTAACAACGGCTGCTGCAGCTCGAATATCTTCAATGCGAGAATTCGTACAAGAGCCGATAAAGACTCTATCTACGTAGATATCCTCAATTGCTTGGCCAGCCTTTAACCCCATATATTCGAGCGCTCGTGTAATACCGCCCGCTTTAACTTCATCATTTTCTGCACTTGGGTCAGGTATGGCGCCATCAATAGGCAGCACCATCTCAGGCGACGTACCCCAGCTAACCTGAGGCTTAATGTCAGCACCCTTTAATTCAACAACCTTATCAAACACCGCTCCGTCGTCTGAACAATACCCCCGCCAATCGCTCTCGGCTTTTTCCCAGACGTCACCTTTCGGTGCAAAGGCACGACCTTTGACGTATTCAATTGTGATGTCATCCACCGCTACCATACCTGCACGGGCACCCGCCTCGATGGCCATATTGCACACAGTTAAACGGCCTTCCATCGACATGCTCTGGAAGACATCGCCACCAAACTCAATCGCATAACCTGTTCCACCTGCAGTGCCTATTTTGCCAATAATAGCCAGTACAACATCTTTTGAGGTAACGCCCTTACCCAGTTCACCATCGACACGAATCAACATGTTTTTCATTTTTTTGGCAACAATACATTGCGTGGCAAGCACATGCTCAACCTCACTGGTACCAATACCAAACGCTAATGCGCCTAGTGCACCATTAGTAGATGTGTGGGAATCACCGCATACAATAGTCATACCCGGCAAACATGCACCGGTTTCGGGCCCCACAACGTGCACAATACCTTGACGTCGGTCATTTATTTTAAACTCGACAATACCTAGCTCATCGCAATTATCGTCGAGTGTTTGCACTTGAATTTTAGATATTGGGTCCGCAATTCCATCCACTCCTGAGGCGCGTTCAAACGATGTAGTAGGCACGTTATGATCCGGCGTTGCCACAACGCTATCAACACGCCACGGCTTACGCCCAGCCAAACGAAGCCCTTCAAATGCTTGCGGAGAGGTCACCTCGTGAACAATATGGCGATCAATATAAATCAGGGAGGAGCCATCATCCCTTTGAGTAACTTCATGGTCATCCCAAAGCTTGTCGTAAAGCGTACGTGGGGTCATAACACAGGCCTCTTAAAATAGCGGTCTTCAAGTGCACCGATAGGTGCGGATGCCAAGCATTCTAGTATCACCAGACTGATAACTCAAATTCATTATTTTCATATTTTGCATTCCGAAAAGGAATACACTATAAAGAATGTCTCTAGAGAGCACGGAAAGATCAAATGGATACCGAAACACTCAAGGCTTTTATCGCCGTCGCTGAACATCAATCGTTTTCATTGGCTGCCGAAAGCCTGCACCTCACACAACCCGCTATCAGTAAGCGCATTGCAGCACTGGAAAAAAAATTAAACCACTGCTTGTTCGATAGATTAGGCCGCGAAGTGATACTAACTGAAGCTGGCGAAACGCTTCGCCCAAGGGCTGAGCAAATACTACGTTCCATTACTGATACAGAACGCACGATTAAAGAATTAACGGGCAATATATCAGGCGTGCTGCGCGTTGCTACAAGTCACCACATAGGGCTGCACCATTTACCTCCAGTACTGCATGCGTTCACATCAAAACACCAGCATGTTAACTTACAGTTTGAATTCTTAGACTCCGAGCAAGCCCACGAGCGCGTCACTCACGGTGACTGTGAACTTGCAGTTGTAACCTTAGCCCCGAAAATACAGGAGCCTCTTATTGGCGAACGCATCTGGTCGGACCCTCTTGTTTTCGTCGCTGCTCGAAACCATCCTCTAGCGGCGGCTCACACCATTTCCCTAGAAATACTTAGCCGACAGGCTGCTATTCTTCCCGACCTCAATACTTTTACTGGCCGCCTTGTTAAACGATGCTTCGATGAAGTGGATCTCAAATTAGAACTCAGCATGACCACGAATTACCTAGAAACCATCAAAATGATGGTTTCTGTCGGGCTCGGCTGGAGCGTATTACCCAAAACCATGGTGGATGATCAAATGATTGAAATCCCAGTAAAAAACGTACACCTAAAACGAGAGCTAGGTGTTGTCACACACGCCAAGAGAACGCTAGGCAATGCTGCACTCGCTTTCTATGAGACTCTCCGCGACAAAGGTGCATAGAACGACAAGTTTATTCCAACATTTACAAAAACAAAGCGCGACAGCACAAGTATTTGCTATAAGTTAATATTGCTGACACTGCACACTCTGGATTGCATTAGGATAAATATCATGAAAAACTGGAACTCACGCCTGTACGCCCCCCTTTTAATCGGCGGCTGCAGCCTGCTGTCCTCCCACACCCTCGCCGATACGGTATTAGGTATTTATGCGGGTGCGGGCTCTTGGGATGTATCCTTAGACGGATCAATGGGAATTGATGACGTACCCATCACCACCGATGAACTGGGTCTTGAGACCGACAAAAGCAGCTTTTTTTACGTCGCTCTTGAACACCCGATCCCCCTCATACCTAATATCCGCATTCAACGTGCAACCCTCAAAAGCGAGGGGTTTGCCGTCGTTGATCGAGAGTTCACATGGGATGAAATTAGCTTTCCCGCAAGCGCGCCAACCACAACGCTGCTCGATTTCAACCAAACCGATTTGACGCTTTATTACGAAATACTGGATAACTGGGTCAGTATGGATGTTGGCATCACAGCAAAAATTCTTGATGGGCAAGCAAGTATAGAATCAGAGCCAGAAGGCGCTGAACCGATAGAGGAAATCACTGAACTTAACGGTGGCCTGCCAATGATCTACGGAATGGCGAGATTCGACATACCCACCACCGGGGCATATGTGGCGGGCATGATCAATTACATTAGCTATGACAACAGCACAATATCTGACATAGAGATTAAAGCGGGGTGGATGTTTGAAAGTGCACTCGATATTGGTGCCGAATTTGGATATCGCCAATTTAAAATGACATTAGTCGATTTCGAGGGGGCCAATGCAGACCTCACCTATGACGGCCCTTACTTTAATCTAGCCCTACACTTTTAATACCTATTAAGGCCAAGTAATTTAAGGGCCCTCGGCAATGGCGCGCTAACGTACTAATGCGTCGAGGGCTTCTTCATTGCGCCGAGCTTCATCCTTTTTAAACGTGTCTTCAGCTAGCACTTGCTCTTCAATAATATTGACAAAGCCTTCAATTGGAGCAAAATCATTGGCCTTCGTAAGCGCCTTCAGCGCATCCTTGGATTTCCGCTCTACTGCCCAATAAAAGCTGGCTCGGTGTAATCGAGCAGCGGCTTGATACTGATAAAAATTAACATGACTTTCACTTCCGTTAGACTCTCGCTTGGCTTCCAATATACGCTGAGAAACACGCGCACTAGTTCCCCATGCTTTAGCCGCTTTTTTATTCTTATCTCCACCAGAGTAGCTATAGCCAGCGGCCTCGTAGGCCTTGCCCGCCATACGTAATACTTTAAACGAAATAATTCTATAGGCTTTTTTCGTAGACGGGTCATCCCCTGTTTGGTATTTCTTCCAAAGCTCACTACCATAGCCAAAAAGCTTTCCTGCTACATCCAGCGAGTCATCGGCAAAAGTACGCCAAGCAGAAACCGCTTTTCCCTCTTCCTCATACACCAACCAACTCGTCGTCACCTGACGCTGGCTATCAAAAAGATTATCGATATTTTGATCCATTACCGCCAACAACTCTAGCGCTGCTTTAAAATTCAAGTTACTCACTTTTGCTTTTACCGAATCAAGATCACTATGAAGCGACAAATACAGACTACCCGACTGAGAATACAATGACTTAATAGTTTCTTGGGGTACAACCTCTATATTCGAAAGTTTAAGGGCTAAGGGTAACGGGAATGCAGCGGGCCCATGTAAAGAGCAGAAATCGGTCGGTTGATTCATATTCTTGGCGCATCGTGCTTTAATATTTTTTTCGTGAGAAACACAAGAATTTTGCCACGCACCTTCTGGCAACGTGGCACAATCACAATCAATTTTGGGGCAAATCTCTGCCGCTTGAGCGACGGTACACACGATAAGCGCAGTGACTATGCTACCAAAAACCTTAAAAAACCTTAAATTGACTATTCTCATATTCCGATATACCTTTTTTTGCACCGCTACTCATTAGAACATCTTCTTATTTTAGAAGATCGAAGCAAAGACACAAGCCCCAGAAAAAGAGAGTGTGTCAGTTATTTTACGCCAAACCTACCTATGCGACAGTAATCACAAAACGAAACTTTTCTCAGGAAGGTAAAATAGCGCAATCAAATAGGCAATAAACGCTGACAATACTGCAAAACCAAAAGCCCACAAAGGCTCGACTTCCCACATCAAACCGCTTGCATAAGCGCCAATCGCATTTCCTGCCCCAAAACACACGGCGCTATAAAATGCTTGCCCTTGGCTTTGAGAGCCCAAACCAAAATGCACACGCACAAACTCAATCGCAATGGCGTGGGTTACACCAAAGGAAAAAGCGTGGAGTAATTGAATACCCGTAATTAACAGAACTGCATTGGGGTATAACCCAATCACCGCCCAACGAATGGCTGTTACTAGAAGGCTAAACTGCAGTAATTTTGCGATTGAAAACTGCCTGAATAATTGCGGTATTTTGAGGAAAACCACGATTTCTGCAATAACACCAATGGCCCATAATATGCCAATAAATGAGCGCGAGTAATGGAAATCCTCAAGGTATAAGCTGTAGAAAGTGTAGTAAACACCATGGCTCACCTGCAGTAATGTCATTGCCAACATAAACCAAATAACAACAGGCTGTTTTACTATTCGTATAAAATCACCCATACACTGCTGAGTATGAGCGTCGCGCTCATTCGGCAGGCTAACTGCACCGAGAAAAATACCAGTAAGAAAAAAGAATATAACGAGAGGAAGGTAACGAACAGAAACATAACCTAACACGTAACCCAACACTACAACGGTAACAATAAAACCAATGGAGCCCCACACTCGAATTCGACTATAACGATGAGGTTCATCCGTTAAGTAATTGAGCGTGACCACTTCAAACTGCGCCAATATGGCGTTCCAAAAAAAACTGTAGGCAAAAATCACCACAATTAACCAAAAATAATTTTGGCTAAAAAATATACCGGCAAAACAAATACACGCACCGGCAGCGCCTAAACGAATAATAAACAGCCGCCTACCGCATATATCGGCAAGCGCCCCCCAAATATTGGGGGCTGCCAATTTTGTCAACATTGGAATAGCCGAGAGCAATCCTATCTCTGCAGGCTTATAGCCCAAATCATCTAGATAGAGTCCCCAGTAAGGGGAAAGCGCGCCGACTACTGCAAAATAACAAAAGTAGACGGCCGATAGACGCCAGTATGGCATGTGATTATTCGATATTACGACTGGGGGCTTGCGGGAACCGTAAATACATGCGCGCCTGCATCGCCGTTTTGACCTCTCTGCCGCAAAGCATGATCGAGCAATACGATGGCCATCATGGCTTCGGCAATTGGCGTAGCACGAATACCGACACAAGGATCATGACGCCCAGTTGTCACAACATCAGCTGGCTCACCATCAACCGTCACACTCCGCCCAGAAATTCGCAAGCTAGACGTTGGCTTCAACGCAATATGCGCTATTAGATCTTGCCCCGTCGATATTCCACCCAATACACCGCCAGCCTGGTTAGATAAAAACCCTTCTGGAGTGATTTCATCACGGTGCTCAGTGCCCTTTTGGCTAACGCAATCGAACCCAGCACCAATTTCCACGCCTTTTACAGCATTTATACCCATTAAGGCATGAGCCAAATCAGCGTCAAGGCGATCGAAAACGGGCTCGCCAAAACCGGCGACCATATTCGTTGCAACAACAGAAATTTTCGCACCAACGGAGTTACCCTCTTTATTCAGCGCAACCATATAGTCTTCCATTTCTTTGATTTTGGATGCATCTGGACAGAAAAAAGGGTTTTGATCAATCTGACTCCAATCAACAGTGTCGATTTTAATTGGCCCGAGTTGCGATAAGTACCCACGAACGTCTATTCCCCAGAATTGCTTCAAAACCTTCTTCGCTAAAGCACCTGCAGCAACACGCATTGCGGTCTCTCGAGCGGATGAGCGGCCACCTCCTCGATAATCACGAATACCGTATTTTTTCATATAAGTGTAATCGGCATGAGCAGGTCGAAACTGATCTTTTATTTTTGAATAGTCTTTTGATCGTTGATCGGTGTTTTCGATTAACATTCCTATAGGCGTGCCTGTCGTCTTCCCTTCGAAAACGCCCGATAAAATCTTAACTTGATCAGCCTCTCTTCGCTGAGTTGTAAATCGTGACTGGCCGGGCTTGCGGCGATCTAAATCTAGCTGGAGATCTTCTTCCGTTAAAGGGATCCCGGGAGGGCATCCATCAACAATACAACCTAAAGCCAAACCATGGCTTTCACCAAAAGACGTAACTGTGAATAATTTGCCAAACGTATTACCAGACATAAATCTCTCGTTATTATTAACTAAAATTCAGCTATTGAACCTTTTTACAATTGCCACATATTAATGGCCGGTAAACAGCGATCCATATTCCAACAATTGCTCGGCCGTCAATATAAAAATGCCATGACCGCCATTTTCAAATTCGGGCCAGAAAAAATCAACTTCTGGGTAAGTTTCTTCCAACGCTTCCCAGCTATTACCTACTTCAACCACCAATATACCGCCGGGGTTCAAATGTAATAATGCGTCGCGCAATATTCTTCTCGTTAAATTCAACCCATCTTCACCCGACGCCAGCCCCAACGCAGGCTCAGCGTGATACTCGGCAGGCATCGACGCTAAATCTTTGGCGTCTACATAAGGCGGGTTCGATACAATCAAATCATAGGTCTTCCCTACAAATTCTTCAGCGTTAAACACATCAGACTCAATAATATTGACTCGATCTTGGTGCCCAAGGCTCTCGATATTGCGCTTCGCTATTGCCAGTGCCTTCGGTGATACGTCACTGAGGTCTACACTGGCTTCAGAAAACATTTCAGCACACAACAAACCAATGCACCCACTACCGGTACACAAATCTAATATAGATTGAGGGTATTCAGTCACCCACGGCTGAAAGCCCGCCAATACAAGCTCTGCGATAGGAGAGCGAGGTACCAGCACATCTGAAGAAACCTCGAAGCGCACGCCACCAAACCACGCCTCCCCGGTTAAATACGCTGCTGGCTGCTGTGATTCGATGCGTCGAATGAGTAAATTTGCAACCGTCTCACGCTCGTTTAACGTTAAACGAGCGTCCATAATTTGCTCTAAGTGATCCCATGGCTGGCTAAGCGCCCATAGCACAAGCACCATAGCTTCATCCCACGCATTGTCGGTACCATGCCCGAAATACAGATTCGCACGTGTAAATTCACTTGCGCCCCAACGAATCCAGTCGCGCACTGTGATAAGGTCATTTATTGGACTAGTCATCATAAATTTTGGCAAATCGCTAAAAGGTCGTTATTCTAGCGTCTTTTCCCCCTCCCGCCTAACCCCTTTGAGGAAGGCGAGACTTAAAAAACTACTTCGGAATTCACATGTGCGACACCAATAAAGTGGCAACCGGCAAAGCCACCCGTGATTATTTTGCCAAGATAATTGAATCCACAGGCGAGAACTTACAAAGACCCGGTTTAGTTGACACCCCTGCGCGTGCAGCAACCGCCTTTGAATACCTCACCAGCGGTTACAGTCAAACACTGGATGAGGTCGTGAACGGCGCGCTTTTCCCTTCAGACTCTAACGATATGGTCATCGTTAAGGATATTGAGCTTTTCTCTCTTTGCGAACACCATATGCTGCCCTTTATTGGGAAAGCACATATTGGCTACATACCAACAGGTAAAGTACTTGGGCTATCTAAACTGGCACGTATTGTCGATATGTTTGCTCGCCGCCTACAAATCCAAGAACAATTGACAACAGAAATTGCCACAACCGTACAGAGTGTAACTGGCGCGGAGGGCGTGGGGGTGATTATTGAAGCTAAACACCTTTGCATGATGATGCGTGGTGTGGAAAAACAAAACTCGCTCATGAAGACCTCATCCATGCTCGGCACTTTCCGAAGCAAGCCTAGTACTCGCAGTGAGTTTCTCTCGCTCTTACAATAAAGATTGTATTGCTCAAAACGGGGTAAGATAATGCGGCATGCTCGCTAGCTATCTCGCCCCGTGTTCGTCACTACGGTTGAATAACCAACTCTACGCGCTGCAAACCATTTTGCATTCGAACGCGCGGAGCCATTGAACCAACGCCCTCTGCACGAATACGCTTACCCGAAACGCCTTGAGCAATTAAGTATTGTAATACCGTCTCGGCCAACGCTTTTGACTGCTCACTATTCTGATCAAAGCTTTCACCACCATACGCATGTCCAACAATAGCCAGATATTGTAAAGGGTTAAGCTTCAACGCTTCAGCTAATGACGTAAGGTGGACGTTTTGCTCAAGAACGGATAAATCACCAGGCAACACCCAATAACCGTTACTTTCCACATTCTTCCATAACGATTTCGGATCGGAAGCGATGCTTAACGCTAGGCTTTGGTTAACCGTTAAACGATCTACCTGTAAGTAAGTTCGCCGATTACCTCGCTGCGACAAATAGCTCACCACAAGCTCTGCTTGATCATTCCGATTTAATTCCCAAACCTGGTAAAATTGCGAAGAATCGATACCGTATAATTGCTTAACTTTAAAAACTTCATTTGCCCACACATTACTACTACCGCAATCTAGCCCCTCACAGGAATACAGCAATCGACCACTATTGCTGGCAAAATACTGCCTTAGGCGCTGCCCTGCCTCACTAAAACTTACTTCAGAAGCCAATTCATATGTATGACTTACGAGAACACCTTTTACGCGCGCATCACGTTCAAACACCCATTGACCATTAATTTTTATAGGGGCGGAAAGTAGAAGCCTATGACGATCTACCGCCCTCGTTTTTTCATACATGGCAGAAGAATCTAAGAAATACGTCTCAACGATCGGTTCCCCTGCAAACACGTTTATCGACAAACACAAACCCACCCATACTCTGACAAATCTATTCATATACACCAATACCTTTAAGCCGATAAAAACTATTCACATACTGAGCGATCTCGGTTGCCTGCAAAGACATATGTAAAAAATGATCGCCCTCAAGCTCAACAACCTTAATATCGGACACCAAGCTTACGTACTCCGCAAAACCTGCAAAATTCTTAATTAACCCCTCATTTCCCACAATCACTAATACCGGCGCCGCCAAACACCCTAAAAAAGCGCGTACCTGCTCCGCCGTAAACTTTACCTCTGAAGGCGCCATTGCCTTGGAATCGTTTGCCCAATAATACCCTTGTCCCGACAACATCACGCCACGTCGAGCGAGCGCACGGGCGTCCGCATAACCTAAAGGAATGATACCGTTTACTCTTGCCGCCACAGCCTTTTCAAAGCTGGGATAGTAACGTCGCTCACGATTAAGAGATGCCATCAAATTGCGAACGGAAGAGGACAGTTGCGCAGGCGCGTCGTGTGCAGAACTCGGTTCTGGCACCAATGATTCAATGAGAATGACGATATCGATTTTTTCAGGAAAAGATGCCGCTAGAATTGAGGCGATCATGGCACCACGAGAATGCGCCAACAACGAAAATACAGGCCAATTCAACTGCTCTGCCACAAGGAGAATATCGGCAATATCTTGCCAAATATTATAAGCCCCAACATGCTCTCGATGATAACTACGGCCGTGCCCAGGAAGATCCAATGCCACAATATCAAAACGCTCGAGTTTGGGCGCTAAAAACTCAAAGCTGGCGCAGTTATCCAGCCAACCATGTAACGCAATGACAGGCGTACCACCTCCATTACCCCACCTTACGCCTCTAAGCGTATTGCTCAATACACTGAATTCCACTTCACGGGTTTGCATCATTCTCCTACTGCGGGTGATAGTGCCAACGTAGCTCAGCGCAGGATGCCGCGATCACCTCTGCATTAATTGCAGCCACACTGCCGGTAGGCATCACAATAGCACCTCGATTCAAACCGCATAGAGATTCTAAAAAACTGGCTACGAAAGGTAGATGAGTTACCAACACAATAGCGTTGTGGCCACTATTTAATACTACCTTATGCAAACACTCAACGGCTTCGCTGACACTTGATGCGGGCGCCAGCCAGTCCACTTCTTGAGCCCCTGCAAGATTAAGCGATGAGGTGATAATCTCACCGCTCTGCTTCGCACGCACCAACGAACTGGTCAAGACTAGACCAACAGACTGCAAGTGCGGCAAATGCTGGCTTACACTGTCGCGTATCTGCGCTCGCCCATTCTGGGTTAAGTTACGCTCACAATCGGAATGAAAATTGTGTTCTGCTTCACCATGACGAAAAACGTAGACATTAACCACACACTGTTACTCTGCTTTGTTGGTATCTTGAACGCTACCAGTATCAGTAGGTTCAACTTCATCAGCGGGAGTAACTGTCGATACTGTTTCATCAACGGCTACATCGACACCGGTATATTCTGGCCAATCAGAAAATGGAAAAGGTTTATCTTCACTGTTGTACGTTAAAAACGCGATTGTATCGGCAATATAATCAATTAATGAGCCACCGAATGTCCTCAACTTTTTATTATCATTACCGGTAATAAGCGCAAATAAAAACTGGATCACGACGAGTATCCACATCACACTTAACGCGAGCTGTAGAAAAACGGCAAATAAGACCATGTAAATTAACCTGAACCAATGTTTACTCGACGTTAGGTTCGATTTCAGTTGTTCGTCCATCAGACTCCTCCTTGCATATCAACATCACTACTTAGTTCACCTGTCATCAGACCTTGTACTACTTCCAAAATATCGCGGTCGTTAAACAGAATTTCATAGAGACCAGCCACAAGCGGCATATATACATTAATATCTTCCGCCTTTTCTTTAACAATGCGCAGCGTATTCACGCCTTCAGCCACTTGACCAATTTCTTCAAGAATTTGGTCCAACTTCTTTCCTTGCCCGAGCGCATAACCCACTCGGTAGTTACGACTTAAATCGGAAGTACACGTTAGGACTAAGTCACCGACTCCCGCCAACCCCAAAAAGGTCATCGGATTTGCGCCCAGCTCAATTGCCATACGATTCATTTCGGCAAGGCTTCTCGTAAGCAACATGGCCATCGTGTTACTGCCACACCCTAATGCTGCGGCCATGCCCGTAATGATGGCGTACACATTCTTTAGCGCACCACCCAGTTCTACGCCATACCTGTCGTGATTACTATAAATTCTAAATGTCTGCGAAGAAAAGGCTTGCTGAACACAATCAATAACCGAATCATCTTCACTGGCAATAACACTGCCCGTGTACTGGTTTTGAATAATTTCTTTCGCAAAGTTTGGCCCACTCAACGCGCCAATACGCACGTTATCCAGCTCCTGCTCAAGAATTTGACTCATCAACAAGAAGCTATCACCCTCTATGCCTTTTGTTGTGCTGATGACGATAGTGTTCGGACGTATATGAGGTGCAACTAAGCGGACAACCTCGCGAAATGACTTGCTAGGTACAGAGATAGTGACCACATCACACTCTTCTACACAATGCAAAAGATCTGAAGTGACGACAAGATTAGGGTGTAGAGAGTAGCCAGGTAAGTACTCGGCGTTTTCGCGTGTTTCTTGGCATATTTCGGCGCGCGCTTGATCGCGCATCCATAGATACGTTTTATTTCCATTGGTGGCAATAATATTGGCGATAGCCGTACCAAAGCTTCCCCCACCTAGTACTGCAACCGTTAATGCTTCGGGCATGGTCTATCCTGCTGAGGTTATTCTACTTTTGCACAGTATAATCGAATAAACACTCGCTTGCTCTTCTAGACAAGCCTAAGTGCATCCGTACCTTTGTGGTTAAGCGTAGGAACCACTATTTCACATTAAAAGGCAGCAACATTGGACATTCAGCTGAATGAATCACATTAGCAACCTACCGTTAACGTATTACGCAATGCTCCTAGCATTATCTTACCGCCAAGGTGTTTCGATACACATATTTAGAAACTAAAGCCAACGACGATGACTGGGGTTAAACTCACCGCAAAAAAAATGGCGCCGAAGCGCCATTTTTTACTTAGGATACATCCATCAGTAGCTTATTTAACCGCCGCACATAGGCCGCGGGATCTTTCAAACTTCCCCCTTCCGCCAAGTTAGCTTGATCAAATAGCACGTGAGCTAGATCAGCAAAGCGATCCTCGTCCGTTTCGCTATCCATTTTTTGAACTAAAGGATGCTGCGGATTCACCTCAATGCTTGGCTTTGATTCTGGCACAGCTTGGCCTGCAGACTCTAAGAGACGGCGCATTTGAGCGCCCATGTCATCGTCTCCAACAACTAAACATGCTGGAGATTCCGTTAAGCGATGCGTAACACGAACCTCTTCAACTTCGCCCGCCAATACATCTTGAATACGCTTAACGAAATCCTGAGAATCCTTTTCTATTTTCTCCTGTTCTTTTTTCTCATCTTCGCTGTCAAGCTTGCCTAGATCTAAGGCGCCCTTCCCTACATCTTGAAACTGCTTGTCTTTGTATTCCGCTAGGTGACCCATTAGCCAATCGTCAACACGGTCACTCAAGAGAAGTACCTCAATACCTTTTTTGCGGAAAACTTCTAAATGTGGGCTGTTTTTAGCGGTATTAAAGTTTTCGGCCACAACGTAATATATTTTGTCTTGGCCTTCTGTCATTCGCTCAATATAACTATCAAGGGAGTTTACTTGCTCGTCCGTATCATTTTCGGTAGTTGCGAATTGCATCAATGCAGCAATTTTTTCTTTGTTAGCAAAATCTTCCGCTGGCCCTTCTTTTAATACCTGCCCAAACTCTTTCCAGAATACAGCGTATTTTTCTGCATCGTTCTTACGCAATTTTTCCAACATATCCAAGACACGCTTAGTCATTGCTGAACGCATACTGTCAATGTTAGGGTCTTTCTGAAGGATTTCACGCGAGACATTTAATGACAAATCATTTGAATCAATAACACCCTTTATGAATCGCAAATAAAGAGGGAGAAACTGTTCAGCGTCGTCCATTATGAAGGTGCGTTGCACGTACAACTTCAAGCCGCGTGCAGCATCTCGGTTATACAAATCGAAGGGAGCTTTTGCTGGAAGGTATAACAAACTAGTGTAATCTAATTTACCTTCTACGCGATTATGGCTCCACTTAGCCGGCTCGGCAAAGTCATGGGAAACGTGCTTGTAGAACTCAATATATTCTTCTTCTGTAACGTCGTTTCTTGAACGAGTCCACAACGCAGTTGCCGTATTAACGGTTTCATCTTCAGGCTCACTAGCCTCTTTATCATCACCCGCCTGCTCTTTTTCCATGATTATCGGTAATGAAATATGATCCGAGTATTTCTTGATGATAGACCGCAACCGCCAACCGTCGGCAAACTCTTGCTGATCCGACTTCAAATGCAATATAACAGACGTACCACGTAGCGTACGCTCAATGGTCTCGACACTGTATTCTGCTTCTCCAGCACTTTCCCAGCGTACGCCCTCACTTTCAGCTGCGCCAGCGCGACGAGTTTCAACCGTTACTCTATCCGCAACAATAAATGCAGAGTAAAAGCCCACACCGAATTGACCAATGAGATGTGAATCTTTCTTTTCATCACCAGTAAGGTTCGATAAAAATGCAGCAGTGCCTGACTTAGCAATAGTACCAAGATGATCAACAACTTCGTCTCGGGTCATGCCAATACCATTATCAGTAATAGTGACCGTATTAGCTTCTTTATCAAAACTGATGCGAATGTTTAGATCGGGGTCACTTTCGTACAACGCCCCGTTATTCAATGCTTCAAAGCGCAGTTTATCGGCAGCGTCAGAGGCATTTGATACCAACTCACGAAGAAATATCTCTTTATTGGAGTAAAGCGAATGAATCATTAGATGCAAAAGCTGCTTTGCTTCCGTTTCAAATCCACGTGTTTCTTTAGTGGCCTCTACTGTCATGGGGTGCTCCTAAGCTCAGTTCTGGGCGCTATGCGCCAAATTCTTACGATCAAGTTGCTGGCTTATATGGAGATGCTCGAGCAATAATTCAAGGGATTAGATAACCTTATGGATTGAAATTAAGGTTATCTAAGGGATAGCATTGACTACAGGCGCCAAAAAAAATAGAAATACCGGGTATTTACAGCCAGGAGACGTCGTACACTTATCGGCTTAACGACACTGATATAGACCGAAACGCTGTTTACCTTCCATTGCTGGCCCCTCAGCGACAATGGTATCAGCGTCGAGTGCAACTGCTTCATTGCGGGCAAGCGTCAAAAGCTCATTAGCAACTTTACTTGGGTTTCGATTAATAAACCCCACTTTATGTGTCACCAACACCGTGCTCGTCACCAGCTTCTCACAGTCTTGCACTACGGCCGCCTTCACCAAGGCAATACTCTCAACCCCCTCTACAGGCTTGACCCAAGTGCAGCCCATGCCAAACAATACCGCTCCTACGAAGCTTAACAAGACTATAAACTTTGCTTTCATCTCAATTCTCACCTTTCTATTGTCGGAAAATTGCATACTACCATGATGGGAAATCTTTCGACGAGCGGGCTAATGCATATTCTTATAGAACCACAACCGTCGACTCTGGCAGCACTCAAAAAGTATATTTAGAACGCTTTTCTTTTCAGTCACCAGCAACGCTAAAGTACAAATTTCAGACGTAAAAAAAGCCCTTGCTTTTCAACAAGAGCTTTTTGCATACAGATTAAAAAACTACCAGCCGGTAATTTCTTTTAAGCCATCACCAATCTCAGCCAAGCTACGCACAGTTTTAACACCAGCATCTTCTAGCGCAGCGAACTTCTCATCAGCTGTGCCCTTACCGCCAGATATTATCGCACCTGCGTGCCCCATACGCTTGCCCGCCGGAGCGGTAACACCTGCAATATAGGAGACGACAGGCTTAGTGACATGCTCTTTGATATAAGCCGCTGCCTCTTCTTCTGCAGTGCCACCAATTTCACCAATCATAACAATCGCTTCAGTCTTTTCATCTTTCTCAAACAACTCGAGAATATCGATGAAGTTAGAACCAGGAATAGGATCACCACCAATACCAACACAGGTTGACTGACCATAACCATAATCAGTCGTTTGCTTAACCGCTTCATACGTTAATGTACCGGAGCGTGAAACAATGCCAACCTTACCCGGCAAATGGATATGTCCAGGCATGATACCAATTTTACATTCACCAGGCGTAATCACGCCGGGGCAGTTAGGGCCAATCAGCTGTACACCAAGCTCATCGCACTTTACTTTACACTCAAGCATATCGAGAGTGGGTATACCTTCAGTAATACACACTACCAATTTCACACCGCTATTTGCCGCTTCTAATATAGAATCTTTGCAGAATGGTGCAGGCACATAAATAACCGATGCATCAGCGCCAGTAGCCGCAACGGCTTCAAGCATGGTATTAAAAACAGGCAACCCCAAATGCGTTTGGCCGCCTTTTCCTGGCGTAACTCCGCCAACCATTTTAGTGCCGTACTCAATGGCCTGCTCTGAATGGAATGTACCTTGTGAACCGGTAAACCCCTGACAAAGTACTTTAGTGTTTTTATCGATTAGAACGCTCATTATTTGGCCTCCGCAGCTTTTACGACTTGTTGTGCGGCATCAGTCAAACTGGTGGCAGCGATAATATTCAAACCACTATCAGCGAGAACCTTGGCCCCTACTTCAGCATTATTTCCTTCTAAACGACACACCACTGGAATTTTCACGCCAACTTCTTCAACAGCACCAATAACGCCCTCAGCAATCAAATCACAACGTACAATACCGCCAAAGATATTAATCAACACCGCCGATACATTTTGATCCGATAAAATAATTTTAAACGCTTCTACAACGCGTTCTTTCGTCGCGCCGCCACCCACATCAAGGAAGTTAGCGGGTTCTCCACCGTGCAATTTAACGATATCCATTGTGCCCATCGCCAAACCTGCGCCGTTAACCATACACCCGATATTGCCATCGAGAGCTACGTAGTTGAGTTCCCATTTTGCAGCATGCGCTTCACGCTCATCTTCTTGTGAAGGATCGTGCATTTCTTTTAGAGCAGGCTGACGGTACATAGCATTACCGTCAATATTAATTTTTGCGTCTAAGCAATGCAGGTTACCTTCGGTCGTGATAACAAGTGGGTTAATTTCTAATAACGCCAAATCTTTCTCTTGAAACATTTTGGCTAAGCCAAGAAAAATTTGTGTAAATTGCTTAACTTGCTTGCCGTTTAATCCAAGCTTAAACGCTAACTCACGCCCCTGATAAGGCTGAGCACCTGTTAACGGATCTATTTCCGCTTTCAAAATCTTTTCTGGTGTTTCTTCGGCTACTTTTTCAATCTCTACGCCGCCTTCCGTAGACGCCATAAAAACAATACGCCGTGTTGAACGGTCGACAACAGCCCCCAGATATAATTCTTGCTCAATATCAGTACAATCTTCAACCAAAATACGACTAACCGGCTGCCCGTTCTCGTCCGTTTGATAGGTCACCAAGTTTTGGCCTAGCCACTGCTGAGCGAACGCTTCTATTTCAGCTTTAGAAGATACAAGCTTCACACCGCCCGCCTTACCTCGACCACCCGCGTGAACCTGCGCCTTTACGACCCACTTCTTACCGCCTAATACGTCTACAGCATTAGCGGCCTCTGCCGGTGTTTCAGCGGCGATCCCTTTTGATACAGGCAAACCGTATTCAGCAAATAGCTGCTTACCCTGATACTCATGTAAATTCATTGTTGCTTCCCATAGTTCCCTAGCAAGCTGTTCAAGCCGTGCGAGGAACAGTTATTAAATCGATCCCGCCGACTTTTTGGGCCGACCGGTATTTAGGTACGCTTTATTGTTTTGCTATTTGCGTTTTTTTCGGTTGGGCATGTGAATCGCATGCCCATTAACTGCTAATGCCGCTTCCTTAACTGCTTCAGAGAATGTTGGATGCCCGAACACAGTCATACCAATATCTTCTGCACTTGAGCCAAATTCCATGGCAATAGCAACTTGTTGCACCAAGTCAGGCGCGCATGGGCCAACAATATGAGCGCCCAATACGCGGTCGGTTTCAGCATGGGCAATTATTTTAACCATGCCATCCGATTCATCAGCAGCTACCGCACGGCCAATGGCCATAAACGGAAAGGTGCCAACATTATAGGGTTCGCCGTCAGCTTTAATTTGTTCTTCCGTACGCCCAACCGCTGCAATTTCTGGATGGGTATAAATTACGTTAGGAATAATATCGTAATTCATAACGGTCTTTTGGCCTGCGATGCGCTCTGCGACCATTACACCTTCTTCCGAACCTTTATGCGCAAGCATTGGCCCACGCACAACATCACCAATAGCCCAAACGCCTGGCGCACTAGTAGAACACAGGTCATTCGCATAAATAGAACCACGCTCATCCAGCTTTACACCACTGTCGTCTGCTAGCAAACCGTCTGTAAACGGACGACGCCCTACACATACAATTAATTTGTCGAACGTTTCTGTAGCTTCATTGCCGTCTTTATCGGTATAAGTAACAACAACTTCTTTAGCGCCTTTTGATACCACAACTTCGGTACCCGTAACACGGCAACCTAAGCGAATATCCAAATGTTGCTTCTTGTAGATCTTTTGAGCTTCTTTAGCAATTTGCTGATCCATTATCGCTAAAAAGGTATCCATCGCTTCGAGCAGAACAACTTTAGAGCCCAAGCGGCTCCAGACACTGCTTAACTCCAAACCGATAACTCCAGCACCGATTACACCTAAGCGTTTCGGTACTTCTTGAAAAATCAGTGCGCCGGTAGAATCGACAATGACATCTTCATCAACAGGTGCTACCGGTATTGCGACTGGGATAGAGCCAGACGCTAAAATGACATTTTCAGCATCTAAAATTTGCTCTTTGCCTTCAAAATTAACATACGACACTTTACGATTTGCTAATAATTTACCGGTTCCAAATAACGAGGTCACTTTATTGGCTTTAAACAAGCCCGATACACCACCGGCCATTTGCTTAACGATGCGCTCTTTTCGCTCGATCATTGACGGTACATCAATATTAATATCGCCAGTAGTGATACCGTGACCCGCAAATGCTGAATTCGCCTCATGGAATTTATGAGAGCTGTCGAGTAAAGCCTTAGAAGGAATACAACCAACGTTTAGACAAGTGCCACCGTTAACGCCTTTTCCATCTTTTCCTTTCCACTTTTCGATACAAGCGACCTTCAGACCGAGCTGTGCAGCACGTATAGCGGCGACATAGCCGGCAGGACCAGAACCGATAACGATAACGTCGTATTTGTCAGACATAGGATGAACCCCAAAAGTAATGTATATGCAATTTTAGAATAATTGAAAACCGGGCTGGCTACGCTGCCAACCCGTATTTAATAACGTAGGACTATAGCTCTAACAAAATACGCGCTGGATCTTCGATCATATCTTTAATCGCAACCAAGAATTGAACAGCTTCTTTTCCGTCAATAATGCGATGATCGTATGACAGAGCCAAATACATCATCGGTAGAATTTTCACTTCCCCATCTACCGCCATAGGCCGATCTTGGATTTTATGCATACCCAAAATTGCGGCCTGCGGTGGGTTTAATATAGGGGTGGACAATAACGAACCAAATACACCACCATTGGTGATAGTAAAAGTACCACCCAGCATCTCGTCAATGCCAATTTTACCGTCGCGACCACGCAAACCAAAGTCGCGTACACCATTTTCAATTTCGGCAATGCTCATATGTTCAACATTGCGTAATACCGGTACTACCAACCCTTTCTGAGTAGAAACCGCAACGCCAATATCTTGGTAACCATGATAAACAATATCGTTTCCGTCAATAGACGCATTAACCGCAGGAATACGACGTAAGGCTTCAACGGCAGATTTCACAAAGAACCCCATAAAACCCAAACGCGTTCCGTTATGCACTTTTTCAAAACGATCTTTGTATTGCTTGCGAAGCTCCATTATCGGGCCCATGTTAACTTCATTAAAAGTCGTTAACATTGCGGTATTTTGCGTCGCATCCAATAAACGTTCGGCAATTCGAGTGCGCAAACGTGTCATTGGTACACGTTTTTCAATGCGTTCACCTGTGATCGGAGCCATTGGCTCTGGCACTGATGCAATTTTTACCGGAGCAGCAACCGCCGCTTTTACTTCTGCCGGTGCGCTAACCTTATAATTGGCAACATCCTCTTTAGTGATGCGACCACCTTTACCTGTACCAGTAACGTCCGATAGATTAATGCCCTTTTCATCCGCTAATTTTTTAGCCGCCGGTGCAGCAATAATTTCCGATGCTTCAGCAGAATTCGTTGCTGTAGCAGGCTCTGAGTTGCCCGCGGGTGCAGCACCTGCACCGCCTTCACTAAAGGTTGCAATAATCTCGTTACTCGTAACGATATCGCCTTCTTGTTTTAGGATCTCTTTCAATACACCATCTGCCGGAGCAGGCACTTCTTGCACAACCTTATCGGTCTCGATATCAACAATAACCTCGTCGCGAGAAAATGCTTCGCCGGGCTGTTTGTGCCAAGTTGCAATGGTGCCTTCCTGTACAGATTCAGGAAACGTAGGGACTTTGATTTCGTTACTCATTTTCAAATGTGTCCTTGTCGCTTATTAGCTAAAAAGTCGTTACTCGTAATAAACAATGATTAATAAACGTGGATCAACGAACGATTTTAAACACTCGTATCCAATGCTGCATTTACAAATTTATTCAGTTCATCTAGGTGGGTCGACATATAACCTGCCGCAGGAGCTGACGATGACGCACGACCAACATAACGCAAGTATGCATCTTCGTTAACGCGTTCAACCACCCTTCGCATACGGTGCTGACTGGCATACCATGCGCCCTGATTCATGGGTTCTTCTTGACACCATACGACATCATTAACATGCCCGTAAGGTTTCAACGCAACCCGCAGATCTTCTTCAGGAAAAGGATATAACTGCTCTATGCGCACCAGAGCCACGTCATCTTGTTCGCGCTCCTCACGAGCTTCGAGCAAATGATAATAAACTTTACCGCTGCACAAAATTACGCGCTTGGCATTTTCACCGGCTACTTTTTCATCGCTAATCACGCTCTGGAAGGTGCCGTTGGCCAGCTCTTCCAACGAAGAGGTCGCTAACTTATGCCGAAGAATCCATTTTGGGCTCATAACAACAAGTGGCCTACGCATGTAACGAATCGCTTGGCGACGTAACATGTGATAAACCTGCGCAGGAGTCGTCGGTATACAAATTTGTATATTATGCTCGGCACAAAGCTGCATAAATCGTTCTAAACGTGCAGACGAATGCTCTGGCCCCTGCCCTTCATAACCGTGCGGCAGTAACATAGTTAAACCACATAAGCGCTGCCATTTATGTTCGCCACTGGTAATAAACTGATCGATAACGACCTGTGCGCCGTTTGCGAAATCACCAAATTGCGCTTCCCAAATAACCATTTTGCCAGGCGTTGTTGTAGCGTAACCATACTCAAAAGCCAATACCGCTTCTTCTGACAAGAAAGAGTCGTAAATATCAAATTCTGGTTGGTCGGGCTTTACATTCTGCAAAGGAATATAACTTTCACCATCTTTCTGATTATGGATCACAGCATGACGGTGCGAGAACGTACCTCGACCGACATCTTGCCCGGTCAAACGTATAGCGTAATCTTGTTTTAACAAGGTCGCGTAGGCAAGCGTCTCGGCCATACCCCAATTAATGGGTAATGCACCACCAGCCATTTTCCGCCGATCGTCGTATATTTTTGATACTTGACGCTGTACTTGAACGCCATCAGGAATATGACTTATTTGTTCAGCGAGCGCCTGTAGCTCTTGAATGGGATAAGTACTATCGTAAGGTGTTTGCCAATCATGGCCAATATAGGGAGCCCAATCAACAAACAAGGAAGAATCTGGCTCGCTGACAAGACCTTGTGCAACGTGCTCTCCACGATCCAATGCTGCCCTATAATCGTTAGACATCGTATTGGATTCTTCTGCACTTAAAACACCTTCGTTCACCAACTGTTCGGCATAAAGCGTACGCGTTGTTTTTTGCGCTCGAATAGCTTTATACATTAGAGGCTGCGTAGCAGAAGGCTCATCCGTCTCGTTGTGTCCGCGACGGCGATAACACACTAAATCCACGACAACATCTTTTGCAAACTCGTTACGGTAATCTGCCGCCAAATTCGCTAAAAACGCTACGGCCTCTGGATCATCGCCATTGACGTGAAAGATTGGGGCTTCGATCATTTTAGCAACGTCTGTTGCATACTCGGTAGAACGAGAATCCTCTTTCAGGCTAGTAGTAAAACCTACTTGGTTATTAATAACCAGGTGCATCGTACCGCCAGTTTTGTAGGCGCGAGTTTGTGACATTTGGAATGTTTCCATCACAACACCCTGCCCAGCAAACGCAGCGTCGCCATGGATCACAACGGGGACAACGTTGTTACCCTTAGTGTCAAATCGACGATCTTGTCGTGCTCGAACAGAACCTTCTACAACAGGCGCAACAATTTCAAGGTGAGATGGGTTAAAGGCCAGAGCAAGGTGCATTTCGCCACCGGGCGTCATAACATTCGAAGAGAAACCCTGGTGGTACTTAACATCACCAGAAGTATCGACTAACTTCTTACCTTCAAATTCATCAAATAACGCAACAGGGTTTTTACCTAAAACATTTACTAACGTATTGAGACGGCCACGGTGAGCCATTCCAATAACCATTTCTTTTGCCCCATAGCCGCCACAACGATTAATGAGCGTATCCAATAACGGTATTAGGCTCTCACCACCTTCAAGACCAAAACGTTTCGTTCCAGGGTACTTACTGTCTAAATGGCGTTCCAACCCTTCAGCAGCGGTCAATCGACGCAGCAAATGAAGCTTTGTTTTCTCGCCAAAATCAGGACAAGATCGACTGCCCTCTAAGCGCTGCAACAACCACCTACGCTCTTCATAATTCGTGATATGCATAACTTCGGCACCGATCGTACCGCAGTATGTTTTCTCCAAATCGGAAATAATTTCGCTAAGAGAGGCTTCTTGATAACCAAACGACAAATCGCCGGTTTGAAACACAGAATCTAGATCTGCTGTGTTTAGACCATGAAACCCCAAATCAAGATCTTGCGGGCTGCGTCTTTCGCGTAAGTTTAAAGGGTCTAACTTGGCTTTTTGATGGCCACTTAACCGATAAGCATTAACCAGCTGAACAACCTCAACTTGCTTACGCTCATGGGCAATATTGGCAGCACCTTCACCTGGGGCAACCATTGGGCGAGCGCGGTTACGACCCAGCAATTCAAAATATTCAATAATTTCAGAATGGCGTACATCAACCCCTGTACCACCATTAACGGTGGGAAGCTTTTCGAAATACTCTCGCCACTCTTCCGGCACAGAGTTAGGGTCCTGTAAATATGACTCGTAAACGTCTTCCACGTATGCAGCATTGCTACCGGATATGTGGCCCGTTTTCCAGAGTGCCTCCATTAAACTTTCTTGCATGGTTTTAGTCACCGCGTAGAAAAGCTTGCGAAGTTAAGAGTGCAAGCACGAACTCAATAATCATTTTTCATTCAAATTAGCGCTCAAGCTAATCAGTACAAAAACTCGAATCTCTATTATCGAAGAAACCGAAGTAGTGAAAACCACTAAGCTCCGCCAACTTAAATTGAGCAGGTGCCATACCGACACCCTACCCCTTCAATTTAACCGTTCCGGTCAATTGAGCCTTCTAAGTGCCACGATGCAACAGCATGCTTCGGATATGACCGATGGCGCGTGTAGGATTTAAGCCCTTCGGGCATACATCAACACAGTTTTGGATGCCATGACAGCGGAATACACTAAACGGGTCATCTAATTTACTTAGACGCTCCTCAGTAGCCGTATCACGACTATCGGCCAAGAACCGATAGGCCTGCAACAAGCCTGCAGGGCCAATAAATTTATCGGGGTTCCACCAAAATGACGGGCAACTTGTTGAACAGCAAGCGCACAAAATACACTCATATAGCCCGTCTAACTTTTCGCGCTCTTCAGGAGACTGAAGCCGCTCAATTGCCGGTGCTGGAGCGTCATTTTGAAGAAAAGGGTCAACCTTACGAAATTGAGCATAAAACTGACTCATATCGATGATTAAATCACGAATAACGGGCAAGCCAGGTAGTGGACGCAATACCAATTTGTTCTTTTTGACACATTCCGATAATGGCGTTACACAGGCTAGCCCATTTTTACCTGAAATATTCACACCATCAGAGCCACAAACGCCCTCTCGACAAGAACGTCGGAACGTTAGAGAGGGATCCTCCCCCTTCAGCATTTCTAACACGTCCAAGACCATAAGGTCTCTACCTTGAGTATCTAGCTCATAGGTTTGCATATAGGGTTCTTTGTCCGTTTCAGGATTGTAGCGATAAACTTCAACTTTCAGCATAGTCTTTTGCACCCTATCTCTAGTAGGTACGAACTTTAGGTTCGAAGGCTTCCATTGTTTTCGGCGTGAAATTCACGTCACGCTTAGTCACACGCTTTTCTCCAGGGAAGTACATGGAGTGGCACAACCAATTTTTATCGTCGCGTTCCTGGAAATCTTCCCTTGCATGCGCACCACGAGACTCCTTTCGCTCTTCGGCTGCGATAGCCGTGGCCTCAGCAACTTCAAATAGGTTTTGAACTTCCAACGCTTCAATACGCGCAGTATTAAAGGCGTTACTTTTATCTGATAACGATACGTTTTCAATACGAGAACGTAACGCCGCCAACTTTTTAATACCTTCCTGCATAAACTCACCTTTACGGAAAACACCAAAGTGATTTTGCATGATAGCTTGCAGCTCAGCCCGAAGAACTGTTGCATTCTCACCGGAAGTACTTGTATTAACCTTGTTCAATCGAGACATCGCGGCATCCATATCTGACGCGCTGGGGTCTCTAAGCTCAATACCCTCGCGTAATGCTTTCTCAATATAGAGACCAGAAGCGCGCCCAAACACCACAAGATCCAGTAATGAATTACCGCCTAAACGGTTAGCGCCGTGAACCGATACACAAGCAACTTCACCACATGCGTAGAAGCCTTCAACAACGGTGTCTTCGCCTTTTTCATTCTGCGTTAGCACTTGGCCATTAACATTGGTGGGAATACCGCCCATCATGTAGTGGCACGTTGGAACAACAGGAATAGGTTCTTTAATGGGGTCTGCATGCGCAAATGTTCTAGAAAGCTCTAAGATTCCCGGCAAACGCTGATTAAGAGTATCGGCGCCCAAGTGATCCAACTTTAAAAACACATGATCGCCATTTTCACCGCAGCCACGCCCCGCCAATATTTCTAATACCATAGAGCGAGCAACTACATCACGACCGGCCAAATCTTTCGCGTTCGGCGCATAGCGCTCCATAAAACGCTCACCATCTTTGTTGACAAGATATCCACCTTCGCCTCGACAGCCTTCAGTAACTAACACGCCAGCACCGTGAATACCTGTTGGATGGAACTGCCACATTTCAATATCTTGCACAGGAAAACCACTACGCAGCGCCATGCCAATACCGTCACCGGTATTGATATGTGCATTGGTAGTAGAAGCAAATATTCGACCGGCACCACCCGTTGCAAGAACCGTGGCTTTAGACTTGATATAGACGACTTCACCGTCTTCCATATTAATAGCGATAACACCACATACCGCGCCATCTTGGTTTTTAACTAAATCAACAGCAAACCACTCATTCAAGAAAACGGTGTCGTTCTTAACATTGCCTTGATAAAGCGCATGCAATAAAGCGTGACCCGTACGATCTGCCGCTGCGCACGTCCGAGCCGCCTGACCACCTCGGCCAAAGTCCTTAGATTGCCCCCCAAACGGCCGCTGGTATATACGACCATCGTCTGTACGAGAAAACGGCAAGCCCATATGTTCCAACTCAAAGACCGCCTCTGGGCCTACCGAACACATATATTCAATGGCATCCTGATCGCCAATATAATCGGAGCCTTTAACGGTGTCATACATATGCCAGCGCCAATCATCTTCTGGGTCTGAGCTACCAATAGCGCAAGTAATACCGCCTTGAGCCGATACCGTATGAGACCGTGTAGGAAAGACCTTAGTGACCACGGCGGTCTTAAAACCTGATTGCGCCATCTGTAACGCTGCACGCATACCTGCGCCACCGCCACCAATCACAATACCGTCGAATGAAATTGTTCGGATGTTACCCATTAATTGAACCCCCACAAAATCTCAACGCCCCAAACGAGGAAACCAACATTGATTAGTGCATAGAAAAATAATATAAACATACGTAGCGCTAAAGCAGAGCTACCCATCATACGTGTTGTGACATAGTCTGTGAGAACACCCCACAAACCAATCCAACCATGCGCGATAGTGCACACTAAAACTAAAAGGCTGAATACGCGCATCCACAGCTGGCCGTACAATCCCGACCAGTCATCAAACGTCATGCCCGGATGAAACACTATAAAGCCCACCACCAAAACAGTATAAGCGGCAAGAACAACAGCACTAAAACGCTGCACGAGCCAGTCGTAGAGGCCGCTGCGCCCCCAAGTTGTTACGGCCGTTACCATACCCAGAACCCCGCAGAAATGATTAACACAACAGAAAGGAATATGGAGATCTTGGCGCCAAGCTTTCCACCTTCTAGTGACTCACCTACACCTAAGTCCATAATAAGATGCCTAACACCGGCAACAAAGTGATAAGCCAGTGCAGATAGCACAGCCCATAAAATTAGTTTTGCCCATGGCAGCGCCATCAAGCTTGCTAATTCGTCGTAGGATTTTTCGGAGGACAAACTCATATCAAGCATATAAAGCAATACGATCACACCGCCTAGCATTACCACACCGGAGACGCGATGCAATATGGAGACAATTGCCGTTACAGGAAACTTAATAGTTGAGAGATCCAGATTAACAGGTCTGTTCTTATTCACAGTCGTGTTGCACCTTGGTTACCAGGGTTAGAATAAAATTTGTTCGGCCACTTTCCATTAGCTTCGCTGCTCGCAACAACGGCCAATTGACAACGCTGCCGATAACAAACCGATAACAACCACTTACACACTCAGACAAAACTAAATTTGCCGTACTCGGAGCTACGGGCAGACAGACTGCGAAGGGCCGGTACCAATAAAACCATTGGCGAAGCAAGTCGAGTTTACTGAATGTGTTAGGGAAGGCGATTTTAACGATTAACGCGCCACAACCTTGCGCGAGCGCGCCTTTGGAAACGCGCGAAATTATAGTTAGACGACAGTAAAATTACAATTATTTATAAGCACTTAAGGCACAATATTAATCCTATGCATAGCACTATACGCACCACATTGGACAAATAAACAAAATGTTCACCATAACGGAACATAAAGACTAAAAATCAACCATTCCTTTTTTATTAAAGCAGGTTTTTTTGATTCTGCTCAGCGCAAGACTACACTTAAGAGAGCAAAATTCTCTATAATCATGCCTCTTCGCAGGGATAACTCTCGCTAGAGGCGCTCATCAATGTCTACTTATTGACCAACACCCTCTAATCGATCTAACTTTGTACAGCCCAACACAGCGGCAGCATTATACTAATGTCCACTGCTGCGAAGTACTTCAGGTGAAATATACTGACCAATAATGAAAATAAGCGGCGAGTTATTACACGTGCTCGATTCGCACCTCATGTGTCTGCGCACCAAGCAGCTACGCAAATTCAGATTAAATGTGTTCTTGTTCTAAGATTTAGAGCACATTACTTGTTACACAGGAGTCCAATATGACTGATAAGAAAGCAAGCTTAACGGTCGATGGCCTGGGCGAAACCATTGAGTTACCGGTATATGCCGGTACCACTGGCCCAGAAGTTATCGACGTGCGAGCCTTAACAGGCAAAGGCTACTTCACATACGACCCCGGTTTTGTTTCTACCGCGTCTTGCGAATCTAAAATCACTTATATTGATGGCGACAAGGGTGTACTTTTACACCGCGGATATCCCATCGACACCCTTGCAAAAAATTCCGATTATTTGGAAAGCTGTTATTTATTGTTGCACGGCGAACTACCATCAGAAAGCGAATACAGCGAATTCGTTAACATTATTACAAACCACACAATGGTTCATGAATCGATCTCACGCTTCTTTCGTGGTTTTCATTACGATTCCCACCCTATGGCAATGATGTGCGGCATAGTCGGAGCATTATCGGCTTTTTACCATGACTCTCTCGATATCAATAACGCGCGCCATCGCATCATATCCGCACACCGCTTAATCGCCAAAATGCCAACCCTCGCAGCGATGTGTTACAAACACTCTCAAGGCCAGCCTTTCATGTATCCAGACAACAATTTGGGATACGCCGAAAACTTTTTACATATGATGTTTGGCTCACCGTGCAATGACCCCGACGTAAACCCTGTTATTGCCCGCGCAATGGATCGCATATTCTTACTACACGCCGATCACGAACAAAACGCCTCAACGTCCACCGTTCGCTTAGCAGGTTCATCAGGCGCCAACCCCTTTGCCTGTATTGCGGCTGGTATTGCCACCTTATGGGGGCCCGCACACGGCGGCGCCAACGAAGCCGTTTTAAACATGCTTGAAGAGATTGGCGACGAGAAGAACATCGATAAGTTTGTTGCTCGCGCAAAAGACAAAGATGACCCCTTCCGCCTAATGGGGTTCGGGCATAGGGTTTACAAAAACTTCGACCCTCGCGCCACCGTAATGAAAGAAACCTGCGATGAAGTACTAGAAGAACTAGGCCTAGGTGACGACCCCCTATTAAAAATAGCTAAGCGCTTAGAGCAAATTGCACTGGAAGACCCCTACTTCATCGAAAAGAAACTCTACCCTAACGTAGATTTCTATTCTGGGATTATTATGAAGGCCATCGGTATTCCTACCGACATGTTCACCGTTATTTTTGCAACAGGTCGAACGGTTGGCTGGATAGCTCACTGGCACGAAATGATCACCGACGGCTATAAAATTGGCCGCCCGCGCCAACTCTACAAAGGTGCTACCACTCGCGACTTCCCTGAACGTGCGACACGACCACCCGCGAACCCGTCTATATTCTAAACCATCCGTTCGTATAAACACCCAAAGCCGCCAGTGTAAACTCGCGGCTTTTTTTATGGGTATTGAAATACCCCAAGCAAATCACTATCTAACGCTAACGCCATACTGAATAGCCATTCAGATGAAACTCAACGGTCAATGTAACGCTCTAAACTCTGTCTCGTGTTATGTTACCCAATACCCCACCTGCAATATTTAACCGAGCATAAGACTAAGCGTCGTTTTACCTCACCTAACAGGTGAACTTCATGGCTCAACAAAAAATTCTCAAAGCAAAAGGTAACCCGCAATGATTCACGCAAACAACATCGGTCGTCGATACGGTGAGTTCACCGCCGTCGGCAACGTCTCTTTTGATATTCAAGCGGGAGAAATTGTTGGCCTTCTCGGCCACAATGGTGCGGGAAAAACGACCATCATGAAAATGCTCACAGGCTACATTGAGCCAAGCACAGGAAGCATTACGATAAACAGCGTACCTCTCAGCGAAAACACCGACGAATTACAGCAACTTATTGGCTACCTACCCGAAAATTTACCTGTTTACCCTGAAATGACCGTAATGGATTACCTTTATTATTGCGCCCAAATGCGCAATATTGAACCCCTACAACTGGATGAGCATGTTGCCGTCGCTATACAAAAAACAGAACTCGCCAGCAAAGCCTTGAATCCTATATCAACCTTATCCCGCGGTTTTAAACAGCGTGTCGGCGTAGCGCAAGCGCTCATTCACAACCCTAAAATTCTAATACTAGATGAGCCCACCAATGGCCTCGACCCACACCAAACACAGCAAATGCGTACGCTTATTCGCACCCTGGCAACACACGCAACCGTTATTATCTCCACTCATATCATGCAGGAAGTAGATGCGCTATGCGATCGAGTACTTATTTTGGATTCAGGCGGGCTAGCGGTGGACCAATCCATGGAGGAGCTGCGCCGAAGCAACATCATTGCCCTTAACACCAATGCGAATTTAGCCGCCGTAAACGCCAGCCTAGCAAGCTACTACCTAGACAATCAATTAGTAGACTCCGCAGCAGCCGCACTTATAAAAACGCTCGATAACATCAACACTTACCACATTCCGGTCGGTGAAAGCGCAAATACTGCAGAACTCTGTAACGGAATCATCCAAGATCTGATTGCTAATAAGTACCGAATATTCGCCATTCACCCACTCATGCGCGATTTAGAAAGCGTGTTTAGACGCATTCACCTCAACAACAAAACCGCAACCCAGAACGAGGCGTCTCATGCTGTTTAAAAACCGTCTTTTTAGCCGATCATCCCTATACATTGCAAGCAAGGAGCTAAACCTTTTCTTTGCCTCACCTATCGCGTGGTTATTTCTAGGTGTTTTTATCGCGAGCACACTATTTATCGTATTTTGGGCTGAGTCGTATTTTTCACGCAACATTGCAGATATTCGCCCGATGTTCGAGTGGATGCCCATTGTATTAATATTTTTAAGTGCCGCGTTAACAATGCGCATGTGGAGCGAAGAAAGAAAAAACGGTACACTCGAGCACGTATTAACACTGCCGGCTTCCAGCTGGGAATTTGTTATAGGTAAATTTTCGGCCTGCAAAATATTATTAGTGTTAGCCCTAGCACTAACACTACCACTGCCCATCACCATTTCTATTATGGGCAATCTCGATTGGGGCCCAGTACTGAGCGGCTACTTAGCCACCCTATTCTTAGGCACCGCCTACATCGCAATCGGGCTCTATATCTCAAGCCGTAGCGACAACCAAATTGTCAGTCTCATTCTCACTGTTATTGTCTGTAGCGTTTTTTACTTTCTAGGTTCACCGGTGCTGTTAAAACTTGTCAGCAACGACACCGCAGAAACACTACGCGCACTCGGCTCCGGCTCTCGCTTTGAATCCATTACCCGTGGCGTACTCGATATCCGCGATTTTTATTATTACTTCAGTATTTGCGTTGTATTTTTAGTGCTTAACCGATACGGGCTAGAACAAGACCGATGGGCAAGTGATGGCAACCGCCGGCTGCACAATCGCTGGAAAATAGGTACTGCGTTAATCATAGGCAATCTTTTGGCCCTAAATTTCGTGCTAGCGCCTATGTCTGGGCTCCGCTTAGACACCACGGAAGGGAAAATCTATTCTATTAGCAACGCCACCCGCAATTATTTAAATCAGCTTCAAGAACCATTACTTATTCGCGGTTATTTTAGCGCCAAAACCCACCCCTTACTTGCCCCACTTGTGCCACAAGTACAAGATTTATTGAAAGAGTATGCGGCAGTAAACAAACATAACGTACGTGTTGAAATTGTCGACCCCGCGAGCAATCCAGAAGCCGAAGAAGAAGCCGGCAGCAAATATGGTATAAAGCCCGTCCCGTTTCGGATCGCAGATCGATATCAATCCTCCGTTGTAAATTCTTATTTTAACCTGCTCATACGATACGGAAATGAGTATAAAGTCATCGGCTTTGAAGATCTTATTGAAGTCAAAGCAGGTAATAATAACGACTTAGATGTACAACTGCGTAACCCAGAATATGACATTACCAACGCCATCAAGAAAATTCTCTACGCTTATCAATCGGGAGGAAATTTATTCAGCACCATACAAAAAAAGCTAAAGCTCACAGCTTACGTTTCAAGTGATGAGCGGCTACCTGCGTCACTCAAGGAATTAAATCGTAATTTACACGCTCTGCTCGAAAAAACTGCCCATGATTCAAACCATACATTCTCATACGATTTTATAGACCCCGAAGCAGGTGACGGCTCAATGGCAAAAGCTTTGGCCGATACCTATGGCTTTCAACCCATGGCATCAAGCCTGTTCGACACGAATACCTTCTACTACTATTTGGTACTCAGCAATGATGAACTAGCCGTTCAAATTACACTGCCAGAAGAAAGTGATGAAGCAGCCTTAAAACGTACACTTGATTCTGGGTTGAAACGCTTTGCACAAGGGTTCACCAAAACCATTGGCTTAGTAACGCCAGAAGCCAACCCTTATGCTGCTCAAATGGGGCAGCCAGCACCGCCAAGCTTTAACGCTTTACAACAAATCCTAAATGAAAACACCACCGCAAAACCAACCAATCTGAGCACAGGAAAAGTACCCGACGATATAGACCTGTTAGTGATCATGGCGCCCGACCAGCTAGATGAAAAATCGATATTTGCTATTGATCAATTCTTAATGCAAGGTGGAACAGTAATCTTAGCTACCTCTCCTTTTCTCTCTCGCATACAGCCCAGCGCCATTACCGCCAGTGAACAAGCCTCTAATGTAGAGGATTGGCTATTACATAACGGGCTAAGCCTAGAAAAAACATTTGTGCTCGACGCGCAAAACTCTGCCTTTCCCATTCCGGTTTCTCGTGAAGTAGGGTTGTTTTCAGTACAAGAGCTAAGCGTGCTCGACTACCCGTACTTTATTGAACTGCGTGAAAAAGAGCTCAACCAAGAAAATGCCATTACTAAAAACCTCCCTCAACTAAGTCTCCCATGGGCGTCTCCAATAATAATCGATAGTGGTAAAAACTCAGGGCGAACGATTATTGAGCTCGCCACAAGCTCGGTAGACAGTTGGCTAAGCAGCGATTTGGATATTCATCCCAAAGTGCGCGAAGATGGCAGTGCAGGTTTTGATGTTGGCGTTTTAAGCGGACAACAGCTATTAGCCACGAGTATTTCGGGACGATTCGAATCCTACTTTAAAAACAAAGAATCTCCGCTACTCCAGAAAGATACAACGCAGGAAACCAACCACAGCTCAGCGGTAATCAGTAGTATTGTCAGACACTCTCCCGAATCCGCGCGTATAATTTTAATTGGCTCCAATAGTTTTGCAGAAGACAATTTACTTCGCTTGCAAAGCTCCATGTCTGACCATAACTATATGAACCCTCTCCAATTTATAACTAATGCCGTTGAATGGAGCTTAGAGGACGAGGGTTTACTCAGCATCCGTTCTCGTAGTCATTTTAACCGTACGCTCCCACCACTAGAAGACAAACAACGACATTTTTGGGAAGCCTTAAATTACGCGCTCGGTTTTTTAGGTATAGCTCTGCTTTACCTGTTCGTATACTGGCAAAAACGACAACGCCACAATCGCTACCAACGGTTACTACTCACGCTAAACGACACTCAAGCACGCCCTAGCCCTCATACAGGAGCCGCCGAATGAAGTTCCCGATAAAAATACTTGCGGTAGTTCTTTGCGCTCAGATTATTGTGAGCATGATAATAAACGGCGCAACACCAACACACACCCGTGAGACCACTACTCTACTTAGCACCACGCTGGATGGCATAGATGAAATCCAGATTGCCACACAAGATCAAAACGTTCATTTACTGCAATCCGGCGATCAGTGGAAAATTTCTGAGTACGGCGATATGCCCGTTGAACTCACATTGATCAACCTTTTATTAGACAAACTAAACAAGGCCTCTGTCGACTGGCCAATCGCTCAGTCAAAAGACGCCGCAATCCGTTTAGAAGTCTCCGAAGAAAATGCCCAAAAAACAATTTCATTCTCTCGACAAGGCAAAAAACTCACATCACTTTACTTAGGCACCAGCCCTGGCTACCGAAAAATTTATATCAGAAAAGATGACGCCTCCGAGATCTACATCACTGAACTAGCACAACACGATGTGCCTGATGAACCCGAATACTGGATGAATAAATCCGTCTTAAGCGTAAAAGGCGAAATCACGGCAGTGACTACCCATGCCTTTGCACTGAAAAAAACAACGGTAGACGATAACGATCAGCCAAATTGGGCGCTCACATCAAGCCTTGACGGAGAGCCATACCGTCTTGATAGCAATAAGGTACAAGCGTGGGTCGAGCGTTTTAACGCATTACTCGTCAGCCAGCTGATTGTCAACGACAACCAGTATCAGCGCATTGTGATCCAAAACCCCATCAGCACTATCCATTTGACCACCACTTCTGGCACTACAATCCGTGAGTTAGCCTACGCGTTCTACACCATGGACGAGACGCTCTACGTAAAACAATTTGGCGATTCCCCTGTATTTGAAATCGCCTCCCAACTGGCCGACCCCATATTAAAAGCCACTATTACGCAATTCGCGCCCACAACCCAGAGCGAACCCGACCGCTCGGCCGCATTAACAAGCCCTGAGGTAACCCAGTAATACATCAATAAATTTCGCATTTTTCGCGGTAACACTCGCTTTTAGCAGTCTTGCCGCGTATGGTGCGCAAATTATTAGCTATTCGACTACAACATGGGCCGCAGTTTTGCTATTATCCGCGCCCCTTTTTTATGTCTATCGACCACAAGTGCGTTAAAGGTCGACTAAACTCCATGCAACACCCATCTACAAGGATCTCCATGTCCGAAGACTCTACCGGTTCTGTTAGCACATTTGCCGACCTAAATCTGCCCAAGCATATACTCAAAGCAATAACCCGTGTTGGTTACGAGAGCCCGTCTCCAATTCAGGCGGCCACAATACCGGCATTGCTAAAAGGTGGTGACGTGCTTGGAATGGCACAAACAGGTACCGGTAAAACCGCAGCCTTTGCTTTACCTATACTCGCAAATATCGACGTTAAGAAAAGTAAGCCTCAGGCGCTAGTACTGTGCCCAACTCGCGAACTCGCACTACAAGTTGCCGAAGCCTTCCAAGCCTACGCAGCAGATATCAAAGGTTTTCACGTGATGCCTATATACGGTGGCCACGATATGCGTGCGCAATTACGTGGTTTGCAGCGTGGCGTACACGTTATCGTAGGCACCCCAGGCCGTTTGCTCGACCACCTAGATCGCCGCAGCTTAGATTTAAGCGAACTTAAAACACTTGTACTCGACGAAGCCGACGAAATGCTTAGAATGGGCTTTAACGAAGACGTAGAGGCCATTCTAGAGAAAACTCCCAATACACGCCAAATAGCGCTGTTCTCGGCCACAATGCCGCCGCCCATCCGCCGCGTGGCTGATAAGTACCTGAAAAACCCTGAAGAAGTCCGTATTGAAACATCCGTTACCACTAACGAAAATATCGAACAGCATTACTGGCTGGTCTCTGGCACCAATAAGCTAGAAGCACTCACCCGAATTCTAGAAGTGGAAGAATTTGATGGCATGATCGTATTCGTGCGCACCAAGACATCCACTGTCGATTTAGCTGAAAAGCTCAATGCCCGAGGTTTTTCTGCCTCGCCTCTAAACGGCGACATGAACCAAACGTTACGCCAGCGCACAGTTGACCAGCTAAAGAAAGGTCAGCTAGACATGGTAATCGCCACGGACGTAGCCGCCCGAGGGCTCGATGTAGAACGTATTAGCCACGTTCTTAACTACGATATTCCCTACGATGACGAAGCCTACGTTCACCGCATTGGCCGAACCGGTCGAGCTGGACGAAAAGGTAAAGCAATTCTCTTCGTCGCTCCTCGTGAGCGCCGTATGTTGCGTTCAATCGAAAAAACTACTCGACAAAAAATCTCACAAATGCAATTGCCTTCACGAGATGAACTGATCGATCGACGCGCAACAGCATTCAAAACGTCCGTACTGGAAGGGTTAAATAACGAAGATAAAGGCTTTTTTCAAAAGATAGTTGCTGAGCTTTGCCACGAGCAAGAAGCCAGCCCAGAAGATATTGCAGCAGCACTCGCCTACTTACTGCAAAAAGACCGGCCTTTATTGCCACCAAAAGAAAAGCCAAAAGCGAAAAAACCCGAACAAACACATAAAGAACGCAGCAAAGACAGCAAAGACGGAAAATACATTCCAAACCTAGGTAACGCGCAGACCTTGCGTGAGTACCCAGAAATTGTAATGGAGCGTTTTCGGCTAGCGGTAGGCCATAAAGATCAAGTGACGCCGAGAGAAATTGTAGGCGCCATCGCTAACGAAGCCGATATTGATGGTTGCTACATTGGGCAAATAAAAATTTACGACAACTACAGCACGGTTGACCTGCCCGCTGGAATGCCTAACGAGCTACTCGAAACCCTAAAGAAAACTCGAGTAAAACAACGTCAATTGAACATCGAACGCGGTGCAGATTCATCCACCGACGGCAAAGAGAATGATTCAAATAATGGCAAACCGTCTAACCGGCCACCCCGCGCTAACAAAAGCGGCGAGAAAAGCCGTAAGCCAAAACGTACAGGGGAAGGGAAGAAAAAACGTAAACCGGATTAACACACCCGATCCATTACAGCCTTAAAGACACGCAGTGGCCGATTACAATCGCCCACTGCGTTTTAGTTTTAAATACTCGCTCACCAAATTTAAATGCAACGTCTCAGGCAATGAATCCGTTATGATTGTGCCTTTACTCTGCAACATACTAAGCACTCTCCGTCGACGCTGAATATGATCGCTTGTCCCACAATACGTCAGCGCATCACTAAAACTAGCAACAGCCTTTTCCATTTGACGATCTAAAAATACATCTCTCAAACTCGCAACCATCACAATGTGCTTCTTCGACAATAAGTCGATTGCTGCAGAGAGATCATCGACATCTTCGTCTCGAACATTGGTAATAAGAATAACTAAAGAGCGTTTACTTTTTCGTTGCAAAAACTGCTCTGCAGCCTGCAAATAATCACTTGTCTGCGTAGTACTATGCAAATCGTAAAGCTGATTAAGCATCGCGTTAATACGCGAGGGACCTTTACGAGGAGACAGCCATCGTTGCTCTCCGGCAAAACTCATCATACCCACCGCATCGCCTTGACGTAACGCTACATATCCCGTCAACAACAACGCATTCAACGCATGATCAAAATGGCTAATCTCATCGTCTTTATTACGTAAACGCCGCCCGCAATCCAACATAAATATAATATCTTGGTCGCGTTCATCTTGGTATTCACGGGATATGGGCTTACGCTGACGAGAAGTCGCCTTCCAATCAATTTGCCTCAGAGAATCTCCTTCTCTAAACTCGCGCAGCTGATGAAAATCGCTTCCTTCACCCCGCCGTTGTTGTAAATGAATGCCCATTTGTGCAATTTGATGCTCCAAGCCAACACTCGCAGAATTAGCAATAGGCGCAAAGTTAGGGTAAATTTTTACGGATTCTGTTTCACCAATACGCTCTACACGCTGCCACAGCCCCCAACGCGTAAAAATACGCAAGCACGTTTCGCCAAACAGCGCTTCGCCTCGCTTAACCGGCATTACCGGGTAGATAACCGACCGCTTACAATCAGCACCTATTGTCAATCGTAACGGCAGACTCTCCGCTACAATGCAATGGGGATACATATCAGTCAAATCCATCGTAAGCGTAAACGAATGGCTGTTATAGAGTTCCAACTTAACCGATGCGCTTACACCCAACGCCATGCTATGAGGCAAATCACGCACCACCGACACCTGCTTAAACGAACGGTGCCGAAATAAATCCATCACCGCGATAAGCAGTAAGGCTACCGTAACCGACCACCATACGCTTTCAAGACCGACAAATTGGTTACTTACCGCAATATTATCAGTGTCCACCGGGCTGTGAGCGGCCAAAACACGCACAGCAAAAAGCACCAAGCCAGAGCCAAACCAAAGCAATACACAATTTAAAAGTTTTTTGCTTGGTCTCATAAACGTGGAGCATCCACACCGTTTAAGATTTTCGTCAACACTTGATCAACACTAAAACCGTCAATCTCCATTTCAGCCGACAATGACACTCGATGCCGTAATACTGGCAATGCCATTTGCTTAATGTCGTCAGGTAATACGAAATCAGCGCCCCGCAATAGCGCGTATGCTCGAGCGCAACGAATTAACGCTATACAGGCCCGTGTTCCCGCCCCTCTTGTTAACGTTGTAGTACCACGCGTTGCTCGCACTAATCTCACAGCGTAATCCGTAACCTGTTCGTCAACAACAATATTCGCCACTATTTTCTGTAGCTCGAAGATTTGTTCTGGATTTAATATAGAAGTGTCATCGTTAAAAGCATCTTGATCATCCACGTAACCGGTTGTTACCAACGATGTCAGCCGTGCTTCATCTTCATGGGAAGGGTAATCAATAAGCACTTTAATTAAAAAGCGATCCAATTGTGCTTCGGGTAACGGATAGGTACCTTCTTGTTCAATTGGATTTTGAGTCGCCATAACCATAAACGGTGTCGGCACATCTTTAGCCGTACCTTCTAATGTAACCTGCCTCTCTTGCATCACCTCTAGCAATGCCGCCTGAGTTTTTGCGGGCGCACGATTAATTTCATCCGCCAACAATATATTGGTGAATACAGGCCCCTTACGTAATCGAAATTTACTTTCATTAATATCGAATAATACATGCCCAGTAATATCAGCGGGCATCAAATCCGGTGTAAACTGTATACGTTTAAATTCACCCTCAAAACAATTTGCAAGCAGACGAACCAACAATGTTTTCCCAAGCCCTGGCACGCCTTCAACCAGCACATGGCCGTTAGCTAAAAGCGCTATGATTACTTGATCGATCACGTCTTTTTGGCCGATAAGCTCAGTGTTTATCCGCTGCCGTAATTGTTCGATAACCGCCTGTGCTCTACCATGCTTACCCGTGCTGTTGTCTACTGCATGTTGCACCGCATCCGAAGCCACCTGTAGATTCTGTTCATTATTATCCGTCATAAGCACTCTCTAATTCGCTGTAATATTCGCACTATTTTATAGAAGCTATCTTCATTAAATTTATCGTCTAAGGTCATCGCATCTTGAACCAAACTCCGCTCCAACCCACTCTCATTAGCCAACATTTCTAAGCGCTGATTTTCGTCGGCAGATTCGTACCCTGCTAGGTTCTTATCCGCTTGCCTACGGATATCAACACGAATAGGGTTCAGTAAATCTGCCTGCCAATCCCCACGCCACAAAAAACCCGCACTCGCCGATATATGTTCCGAAGAGGATCGTCGCTCTCGAACATTATTGACGGTTACTGGCCCAAACCGCCGAACTTGATACCAAATCCAAAGCCCAACAAAAACCCCAAAAGCGATCAACATTTCAGGCATAAAAACCCAGAGCATAAAGCCTAGAGATGGCATATTAGAGCCATAAACTATGGCCGCTTTCTCCCCACCAGACAGCACCTGCCATAAATATGCATGATCAAATTTATCAATATTTTCTGACCTAAACTGAAGAGTATCCGACATCAATGTTACGAGACCGGCGCCTTTTTCGAGTTGCATGAAATGCACACCGTACTCACTGCCACCGGAATATATCGCATCGTATTGGCTTTTATCCCAATAATCATCCGTTAACGCGGGATGGGACAATGCCAGTGCCGGATCGAACTCAACACGCAACGCACCCTCTACCGAACCAAAGACCAATGACGATAACTGCTCTTTTGCAATACTCAGTTCATAGGCTAAAACCTGTTCACGATACGGCACTTCCTCTTCACTACTGGCAAGCAATCCTTCATCTTTTAACTTTTCGTTGTAATTTCTTAAACCGTCAATAAACCGCTTTTTTCTACGCGCTTTCTTTTCTTCCAAAGCTCGCGCTTCATCTATACCCTCGCCGGGTTCCCCTTCTGAGTTAGCGTCGCTTTCTAGATTCGAAAACTCATCAAAAAAATCATCTTCAAATACAGATGATTCATACTCAGTCTCTTCCGTTACAACGTCGAAGTAATCACATAAACGATCATTAGTGCCACACTCAGCCGCAACGATTAAATGACCACCAGAATCGATCCAGTTTAAAACTTCAGTAAGCCGCTTATCCGATACAATTTGACCGCTACTGGCTAAAAGTAACGTATCGTAGGCCTCTAGTGGCTCAAGTTTTAAATAGCTGTCAACCCCCAAAACCTCAGTACCTATCTCCTGACTAAAAATCTCTAAGGCTAAATAAGGATTTCTGAGCGCCTCTTTACGCCACCCTAAATCGTCGGACTCCTCGTAGTATTCAACAAAGAGATAACACACATAACTAAACGTTAGAAGCAGGAGTACAGAAAAAATAACACTCAATCTATTCGTCATCAGGGAACACCTCATTCCACTGAACGCACAGAGATTCGATAGCGCTGCTTTCGGGTACAATATGCCCATACGCTAACGCTTGCCAACACGCTGTCAAAGTCGCCACATAATCACTTAAAACAGAATTACCGCTAGCGGTAACTATTGCAACACACTCACCTTCGGTATTACTGTCTGCAAAAATAAACTCATACTCATGAATCAAGCCTGTCAGCAATGCTCTATACAACAAGCTCGTTGCAGCCCGATGATCTCCCAACGCCCACAAAGCTCTAACCGCGGCAGGAATATCTTCGGGTAAGCTCTCTCTCGTAACATCCAGCCCAAATAACACTTCGGGAGGCGCAACCAACTGGTTTCTTGGGTCAACAGACGAAACAAACCCCCGAATAGATTGCCGATAGCGATAAATAACGTACACCACTATCACAACAAAAATACTCCACAACACCACTTCGAGATAGGTCAATGGTGCTTTAAGTACATCGGCGATTCCTGCAAAAACATCTAAGTTTTCCAAAATAAATTCTATAAACGAAATCATCCACTCTGGAATCTCCTCGTTTTCTTGGTCGTCTATACTGATAATTCTCCAACCACTCACATCCTCAATACGATGAAACTCTTCACCCTCCAATACGGTCAGTATCGCATTTTTCGAAAACCGTGCTTCAGGCGAAACGACCGGCTCGAGATCCTGAATATTTTCATCAATAGAAAGAACGGCTTCATCAGCCCATTGCACGTTATTCGCAAACACCGGCGCACTCTGAACCCCCAAAGCACTTACAAACAATATTGACATGCATAAAACGAGTGGCGCCACTGCAGAGTGTTTAACCTGCGTTTTTTTTGCATACTGCGAAGCCAAATGCCTAAATCGGATTTCCACATCCCACGCTTCCAGATCAATACGCCGGCTAATATAAAGTGCAAATCCAGCCACAGAGAAAAACGGGCCGACAATACTCATGGCTAGGAACGTGAGGGCGTTATTCAACCAAAGAAACATTTCATCTTCATCAACCAGTAATCCCCAGTAATCAATATCAACCTGCTCGGGCACCATAACCGCTAAAAACGAAAACATTGCTAGCACAAAGAAAGCCTCTACAAAAAAACCGACGACCGTCAACCAGCTAGCCGCGCCGCTGTGGTACCGATGCAAAATTAATTGTCGGGCACTGCGTTTCTTTCCTTTCAACTGTTCAAGAACAGTGAGCGGCATATCAAAAGAACGAGTAAAACTTAAACGTCGCAGCGTAAGACAAAGAAAAAGATCCGTTTTGTACAAACGCCATAAATTTCGAAAAACTTCACGCGCACTAGTATTCTCACCAAATAGCCGCCGACTAGCGATAAACAGTGGCCCCCTATCCCATAACGGCTTTAACCACCACACCAGAAGATACGACAACCAATTAATTGACGGAAATGCCACGCTAACAACCACAAATACAATACAACTGGGTACAAACCAACTCAAATACAGCTGCCACCACCAAGCCCGCGCCATAACGAAGCCGAGATCAAGTGCTTCCCATGGGGATCGCTGACGCGCCGCCACACCAATCTTATCGAGATCCATAGCGCCGCCCCGAATAAATAAAGTAGGCGATAACGGCTATCCAAAATATAATGCCGACAGAATATTTTAATAAATGCGGTAACGTTGTTGTAGAAGACCAAAACGCTTCAATAAACGCTGCAATTAACAACATCACAATTGAACCGTATACTATCAACACAGAGTCACGACCAGCCGCGCGCACTGAATGCAGAAAAGAGAGCTGGCCAGGGTTGACCATCGCGTAACCAAGTTTTAGGCCAGCAGCGCCACTTAAGACAATGGCGGTAAGCTCAAAAGAACCATGCCCTGCAACAAAGGGGTAAAAAGTAGTGCTATATCCCACTTGAGTCAGATGCCCCGCAACACCGCCAATGGCAAGACCATTAAATACCATAAAGAAAATAGACCCTAAACCAAACAATATACCGCCCGCAAAAGATCGGAAACTAATACCAATATTGTTGTAGATATAATAGCCAAACATTGCCACGTCGGTATTCGTGTCGCGGTCACGGCCAATTTTATCATTGCTCGGGTCGTACATTGACTCCATCCCCCTAACCTCTTCGGCCGCCATAAAACTGTAAATAAATTCCTCATTGAAATAGCACGCCAGTGCCATGCCCAAAAGAGGAATGAGAAACAGCGCAGCGGCTACGCCTACGAAAGCTCGGTTACGGCGAACAGCATCAGGGAAGCCCCACACAAAAAAATCTAACCATTGAAAGTGAAAGCGCCGATTATGCTGATAGAAAATATGATGTGCTTTTATCACACGATCGTTAAGCTTATCGACCAACTGGGGGCTATAACGACGATGTTTAGCAACGGCCAATTGCTGACATAATGCACGAAATAATTGAGGGAACTGTTTGTCTGAGGAGGGGTTTTTACTGGACAATATAACATCCAATTGCTGCCACATTTCGCTGTTTTTCGATTCAAAACTTTGCTGTTTCATTTTCGACTTCCCAGCAGCCAATTGCCTATTCCCTGAATATAACGTACGCCTTCTGCACCTTCTTTCGGTGACAGCTCTTGTAATATATCCGCCAACTCTTGTTTTCGGCCTTCCGACAATTGGGCATGCCGCTGTACATAACCCGTCAACGCTACCTGGTCCTCAATAGACAATGATATTGGCGGTGATTGAGACGGTACATCGGGTAAATCTATGGCGATGTCGCTGTTGTCGCGACGGTGAATAACAATGGACCCAGCCGCTAAATCGCCTAATCGCTGGAAATGCTGGGAACTACACATACACGAAAGCCCAAGCACATAGCCAAACGGTAGAATATCGGCTGCACGTAACAAGTTACGTATAAGAGACGTACTCCAAGTAACGGGCGTTAGGTCGTCATTAACAACCGCAATCTTCATGGCTTTTTTTCCCGGTGTTTGACCTTGACGTAACACTTCAAACAGAACCGGATAAAACCATTCAAATATAAACGCTAATATTGCAAAAACGCCCCAGCCTGCCGCGCCCATAAACGCCAGCAACATAAGCATTAACAATAAAACAAATAACCGTATTAATAGGTCCAAGGCATACGCGAGAACTCGCGATACGGGCCCCACCACTTGAGCGGTAAGATCGATCGATTCAGGGGTTTCGACGTGGTAACTGGTATCTAACAACTTGTGCATATCCTTCGCTTACAGAGCCAGCTTTTTTTATTCTCATAAAAAACGACAACTCTTAAAAAGAATTGTCGTTGCATAGACTTACTCGTTATCAATAATTTTATTAATTTTGTACTGCAAGTATATAACGGTAAAAAAGAACGTTAGAATTGGACCAGCCCAAGCATGAGTACTAGGTTGCGAGCCTACATAGGTGTGTATACGGTTGCGAAGTTTATAGACAACTACGTACATCAAAACAATTGCAGGAAGCCCTGACAGCCCCAAAATCCCGCCAATCGTAGGGTCGGCAAGTGTTACAAAGTTCGACACAAAAGACAAAATGTAAAAAACAAGCATGGAATAAATTAAACCATTTCCAATAACTTGATCACTTCGGGCATTCATTTGCTTCGTTCGACTGACCAACCAGTAAACCGAATACAATCCAAAGGTAATAATACCAAGCCCAAATACCGCCCATGCAGTATACCGTTCAAATACCTCACTTAGTTTCCCTTGCGCCGCTGCCTCAACAGAGGCCTCAGGTGATTTATACGGATTTTCAGCTTCCATGATATTCCCCTTTTAATGTTAGTTTCTTATTTTCAAAGCCCACCTATCAACTCGGATATTAAGCGAATGGTTTAGAGCGTCGGCGAATATACCCCGATAGTCACGTTAGGTTCAAGGCATTGTCGTCAATGCGAAAGGTGGTTTAGCATACGATTAAACTTAAAATATAGTACCGTAAACTCATTAAGCATTAGCGTTGCATAGACACAAACCACATAAATCGCTCCAAAAAACGCCTTAACAACACACCAACAGGCTGCAATTCTATTACTCTTATTGGGCTTCCATTCGCTAAACACTCAAACGAACTACATCAATTTTGCCGCGATTAAAACCAACAATGCTATATTGGCAATAACACCAATTAAATAAAAATGGCTGCGTGGGCTGGGATTTTTCTCTGTCGAAAGCGCATAGAATAAACCCATATGAATAATCCGCGCGACAGCAAAAACCCACACCCAAATGGCAGTCCACTGTGGCCCCGTTTGCACTAACAACGCGAGCACTACCGTACCAACCATCATGGGTACGTTTTCAATCGAATTATGAAAGGTTCGATGGGCTCTAAAAACAAACGAGCCATGACTTAACGAAGGGTCGATCCTGCCCGGTATTGCGCCAGGTTGCCTTGCCTTAACAACTGCACCCACTAATGACTGCAATAGCATTGTCGCCACGATTAACCACAAGCCGCAATAAGTTACGGCATAGCTTTCAAATACTGGCATACTCAAACCCCTCCATAAAAGTGATGTACGGCAGGAGTTTAGAGCGTTAAAACCTGAAAATCTAGCGCAAGCCCTCAGAGTTCAGCAATGGTACCAGAGCCCAACACATGATTATCGAGCATTGGCTGGCCCTTATACCTAATAGTGCCACTTCCCGAAATTCGATTTTTAAGCGTGTCCTCTACCGTTAGACTAACGCTTCCTGACCCGCTTATATTCACGCTAGCGCGTTTAGAAATGAGTTCGTTAAATAGAACATTCCCCGCACCCGATATAAACACAGCGCTTTCCTTAGCGGTACCTTGCGCAGTAATAGCGCCCGAGCCAGAAATCCGTGCTTCAAAACTTTCTTCATTTAGCCCGTTAATTATAAAAGTACCGGCTCCCGAAATTGCCGCATACTTTAGGCTGGGAACGGTAATATCAATCACTATATCCGACGACAATATACCCCATTGCTGCCGTTTAATGACGAGCGTTTCGCGCTGAACCTTCAGTTTAATTTTGTCTAAAATGGCCGCATCCGCTTCTATAGACACGTGTTGAACGCTACCTATCCGCACATTCACGGTAGCTGGAGTTTCAAGCCGAATGCCGGTAAACGTAGCAAGATCAAATGTGGCGGCTCCACCTTTATCGCCGCCCCACGCCGTTGCATTTAACAACAACATCGAACCAACCATCACCCCAATATTCTTCAGCATCTTTCATCCCCTGTAATTTTATAGTTTTAAACATTAGCCCATCTGCAAGAGTACTCGCAGCCAGCCTACACCTCCATATCAGAATCCATGCCAAATCTAATAACTCCCTAACCGCCTGTTTTTAATAGCTTAATCACAGTGTCGCCTAATACCCATTTTACCCGGCGCAACGATATTGCTAACATTCGGCCAACAAAACTAATAAGTGGCCCAGATGACCAATCAAAATACGCCCCCAAAAGTCATTGGCGAATCAGACTGTTTCCTAGAAGTACTAGAACATGTCTCTCGCGTAACTCAGCTCAACCGTCCTGTACTCGTTGTCGGAGAGCGCGGCACTGGAAAAGAGCTCGTTGCCGAACGGCTTCATTACCTTTCCGAGCGCTGGAGTAAATCACTGATAAAAATGAACTGCGCTGCACTCAATCAAGAGCTTTTGGAGTCCGAACTGTTTGGTCACGAAGCAGGCGCATTTACAGGGGCCACAAAACGGCATCAAGGTAGGTTTGAGCGCGCAGACGGCGGCACCCTCTTTTTAGATGAGCTCGCGACCATGTCTATGCGCACACAAGAAAAGCTCTTACGCTTTATAGAGTATGGTGAATTCGAAAGAGTGGGCGGCAGCACCACCCTCAGCGCCGATGTACGGCTGGTAGCGGCTACCAACGTTGACCTCCCACAGCTCGCTGACCAAGGCAAGTTCAGGCACGACCTACTCGATAGGCTGGCGTTCGACGTTGTAACCCTTCCCCCCCTGCGCGCGCGTAAAGAGGATATTCTGTTACTTGCTGAACATTACGCCCTTAGCATGTGCAAAGAAATGGGCCTACCGTATTTTACGGGTTTTAGCGCCAACGCTGTTCAACAATTGCACAGTTACACTTGGCCAGGCAATGTCCGCGAGTTAAAAAATGTGATTGAGCGCTGCATTAGCCGATGGGGAGAGAACCCAGACGCTATTGACCACATTCAAATAGACCCTTTCGAATCACCTTTCCGGTTGGTCCAGCCCTCGTCGGACACAACAGCCATTCAACCAGAACGCTCATCGCTTAACACAATTGCGCCGCAACCTATCAAGACAAACCCCAACCCCGATTTTCCGCTAGACTTTAAAGAATCAGTCGAAGACTATGAACAAAGCCTAATAAAAGCAGCACTAGAAGAAACACGCTTTAATCAGCGTAGAGCAGCGGAGCTACTTGGGCTGAGTTACCACCAATTACGCGGCAGCCTAAAGAAATATTCTCTACTCAAAACAACGCCTGACAACATAGAAGAGCATGAACACTAAAGGCTTAAGCACGAGGCCATAGCCTATGCAAAATTACCAGCTCGTTCTTACAGAGCACCTTAATCATTATGGGTATTTATTTGGGGGAACCCTTTTAAAATGGGTAGATGAATGCGCCTACATCGCCGCGCGACTCGACCACCCTGGCGAAAGTTTCGTCACCGCTGGCATGGAGCGAGTCACCTATAAAAAACGTGTTGAGCTAGGCAGCATTTTAAGTTTTAACGTAAAAAAGAAAAAAACAGGCAATACATCGATTACCTACGAGGTCACCGTCAAAGTGGCGAGCGCTCCCGACAATGAAACATCCGATATATTTTCAACAGACGTCACGCTAGTCTGTATGGACACCCACGGCAATAAACGCAGCCTCACTTAGTAGACACCCCTACTATTACTAACGCACAGACAGGTATAACTGACCGCTTCTACACATTCACACAAGCCATTAACGGCAATTGAAAAAACCCATACAGAAAGAATCTTCTAACTATTTCCCTTCTCCATTTTCGCTTTTAGATCAGCAAATGGATTAAACGTAGCTGGCGGAATATCTTTAGCCGTTGTGCTGCCATACCGCACCATATTCTCGAATTTTGTGTGCTCCTCATCATGGCAATACACGCACAATAACTCCCAATTACTGCCATCAGATGGATTATTGTCATGGTTGTGGTCTCGATGATGAACCGTAAGCTCACGCAAGTTAGCGCGCGTAAATTCACGCGTACAGCGGCCACAAATCCACGGGTACATTTTCAACGACTTTTCCCGGTATCCACCCTCACGCTTTGCAATATACTCTCGCTGCTCGGCCAAAATTCTATCTACCTTCGCCGACTTATCATTTGAAACAGCCATACACACCCCACTACAGATTATTATTCATTACGGCTACAACGCCCACCTCATGCTAGTATACCCGCACTTTATCTCGCCAAGAGCGCATCAATGTCACTTTTATTTGAAGAAATCGACAGTCAGCCATCACCTTTGGGTGAAATATCCTTACGCAAACGCGTAATACCCGCACTGGGGCCAGACCCTATTTACGAAGTACGTCTTGGCGACGAGTTTTTGATGTCCAGCATGTTTGTAGACGCAGAAGTCGCCCTCTCCACTTTGGGCTTAGCCGCAACTAAAGGTGAAAAACTACACGTTGTAGTGGGTGGGCTTGGGCTTGGCTATACGGCAGAAGCCGCTCTTAAAGAAACTCGCGTAGAACACCTGCTGGTAGTCGACGCATTAGACACCGTTATTCACTGGCATCAGCAAGAAAAAGTACCCCTCGGCGCAGCGCTAAATGCCGACCCTCGGTGCCGCTACGTACTCGGTAGTTTTTTTGATCTGGCGGGCCAACCTGCGTCAACAGGAGGCTTTGACCCACAACAACCAGGCAAATTATTTGACGCAATACTACTGGATATAGACCACTCGCCCACAGCATTTCTAAACGCAAGTAATGCAGGCTTCTATACCACCGAAAACCTAACAACCATGGCAACCCAACTTAAAACCAACGGGATATTTGCCATGTGGTCGCAGGACCTACCCGACGACAATTTTAAAGCGCTATTACAAACCGTTTTCTGCGAGGTAGAGGCCCACATTATTTCTTTTTACAACCCATTTCAGAACAAAGATGCCACCAATAGCATCTATGTGTGTAGAAAATAGATCACCCCTCAACACACGTAAACAGGTGCAGGTGCGAACGTTAGGCGTCTTTTAAGTCTTGCCAATGCACCTCGCACTCGCCCTTGTCCGTGGCGATAAAAGCAGAGTCACCCGAAATCGTCATCGACAAATCCATTTTTCTCGACAGCATTCCCGCGAAGGTTTCCACCTCTGCCCAAACCAACCGCCGCACTTTCAAAGCCAAAGGGTTGATTTTTGCCTGCTCCTGCTGCCACCACACCTCTGACTTAGAGTTAAAGGTATAAACCCAAACCTCGTCAGCAATACGCGTAGCCTTTTTTAATTTATCAGCCGACGGCTCTCCAACCTCAACCCAAAGCGTCGTATTACCATCCAGCGATTTAGCCCATATATCCGGTGTTTCCGGTGTCGATAAGCCTTTTGTAAACTCAAGAAATTCTTGCGCGTGCAAACAAAATGCCAATACCCTCGCCATCATTCGCTCTGCATTTTCACTCGGGTGCTGAGCAACCGTTAACGCGACTGAATCATAATAATGCCGATTCAAATCCGATAACGCGATCGTAAACTTATAAATTGTTGCGCTTAGTGCCATTTATACATCACCTTATTACATCGCCTTATTGCATCACTTTATTAAACATCCCAACCATCACAACAATTTGCGATGTAAATCCATATTTGCTTGCCTTGCAGCTTTATCAACGAGGGAGAATAGTTGATCGATAGTATTTTTGGCACTATCCGGTAAATGGCCCGCAAGCTTTACCCATTCACATTGGCACCCGCTTTTTACAAAACCATCCCAATAAACATAAAACTGTTGGTAGAGTTCCGCATTCGCCAACCGCTTCCCTTTTTTCGAAAAAAAATTAAGCGCTTCTAAACGGGTTCGCCGCGAAAGAAGGCTTAAGATATTCTGTGAATCGGTATAAAAAACAATTTTTCTTATGCCGTAAGTTGAAATATTGCTCATTGCCGAAAGCTGGGCCTGAAGCTCCAGCCGAGTTGAGCTCGTACCTTTAAAAACATCAATTTTTATTTCTTGTCTATACCGTTTGAAATCCACCTCACATAACACACTAGCATCAACATCGCTTAAAACGAGTATGGCGCCTGCCCCAACACCCGTTTTAACGTTAACGCTACCGTCAGTAAAAATATGCAACGTGGAAATATCCTTAACGCCCTCCATAAGATTAATATCCGTGTAACGGTGGGCGGCTCTCAATCATTAAAATATCCAATTCTTTTTGCGCTTTATTTTTATTACGAAGATCCTTCACCTCAATCATTTCACATTCATCTCTTACCATCTCATCAATACTCGTTGGGTAATGACGGCAATCTTCGGGGCGATCATAATAAATTGCACACGAATATTTTTCGCTAGTAGAATCGTGTTCCAACCAAGGGCATTTATCCAACACTTTCCCGGAATTTGGATCAACCCACAAACGACCATTAGCCACATACTCGCTAATATTGGGTCGAAACGTTTCCCAAAATTCAACCTCTTCTGGCGTAGCCGCCAAATCACCACCGCCATAGTGAATGCAACATTTTCCGCATTGAGTACAATCTTTCATTAATGTGATGGCCACCCTAAAATTTAAACAATATCACTTAAGTAAAAAAATAATTGGCGCGCCTAATGCTTAAGTGACACGAACGAAAAATAAATACGATCTCAACATAAACACCTATAAAAACCGGTAAATATCATCGTTTAGCCCTACTATTAACTAACATTACACTAAACGTTTATCGTCGATTACTACGCTTGAATAATTTGAAAAAAATCAATATACAACGTGTAACCGCTTGAAAGCGTCAACCATACCGACACAGGTCAATAGTTTTCGACGCCATTACGCCAATCAAGAAATAAAGAGTACTCTTATCGATAGGAAACAATAAAATCCAATAGACTCTCAATGAAAGAATGGCTACCCTTTTAACCTCTTGGGAACCGTAAGGCAACGTTATTAAGGCTTCCTTCGAGCCAAAATTATCGAAGGATCTCGATAATTTACACGCATGGAACAGCGAGAACCCGTATGACAGAACCAGCATCATACAGCAGCGTGGCACACCATTCTACAAAGGTGTTCGTCTCCTCAACCTCGAAATATTTAACCGATCAACGTGCCGCCGCACGCAATGCTATTGTAGGAATGCAGTGGCATCCGGTCATAATGGAAGACATGGGTGCCTGTACAGATTCTACTGTAGCAGCCTGCCTTAATTTAGTTAAAAGTTGTCATCTCTTTATACTCATCATCACTTATCGGCAAGGGTGGGCACCCACCGCCCAAGAAGGCGGTAACGGCATAGATTCCATTACGGCGCTAGAACTTCAACATGCCCGAGACAACAATATTCCCGTACTTACCTTAATGGCCGATGAAGATTGGCTGGGAAACTATGGGAGAAAGCACAACAAACGCGAGAATAGGTAGACCACTTTCGCGACAACCTTAACCTCCCTGCTGCATTTTTCTGCAACGAACCCGACACCGCCCTCCCCCAATTCAAAACGCTACTAAACAATGAACTGCTTGCATATAAACAAAAAGTTGTAGAAAAATATTAGCCGAAGAAAAAAAACAACGCTCTAACCGTTCAAGCGAACCGGATCATTTTTCCGAGTTGCGCGACAGTATGATCAGCGGTGACAGCATCCCGTTTATCGACCCGTTTATTGACGGAGACGGCCCACTTAGCCCGCACGCACTCGCAAAAGGTCTCGCTCCAGAATCTGAAGAAAGCGAATTAATTCTCACTATGGCCGCAGAAAGAAACGAACAACGAATCGGTTCCAGAGCGATATCCCTCAAAAATTTAAGCCGCCTTATACACGAGCAAAGCACCAAAGCGCCAACCTGCCGCCTACACGAACTCATTACCTCTATTACAAAACCATGGTTTATTGTTTACACCGGTTTCGACCTAATGCTCGAGAACCGTCTCGACGAAGAGGGCCACGATTATATCATTGTCACTCATATTGGCCGCTCGTATGAATCCAGGCACAACGGCAAACTCTTAGTGTTACGAAAAGGGCAAACCCCAGAAATTTGTCCAGCAGATGAATTAATTACCGAGAAAGATAAAAATGTTATCTATCGACCACTCGGCTCACCGCTGTTACACGAAGCGCTAGATGAAGACCTAAAACTAGACACCGTTGCCATTACCGAATCGGACCACCTCGCCTTTCTTGGCAGAAGCTATCACGAGTCCACCCAAATACCCACACGGTTTGCACGCTGGCTAGACAGGCGTCCACTCTTATTTTTGGGGTACGCCATGGAACTATGGCATTTTCGATTGGTAATGAAAGTCTTCCAATCGGTTGGCGGGCATTACCGCCGTGCCTCCACCTTTGCCGTTCGAAAATCTACCTCACCGATGGAAGACATTGCATGGCGTCGCCTCAGAGCCAAAAGACTGCCCATAGAACGTGATGATTTTGTTAATCGTATACACGAACAAGAACACGCTCATATGTCACGAGCCTAAGAGGCAAAAACTGTGAACGAAAGGGTCAAAGAACTTGACGCAGGCACACCTGAACGCCCCTATATAGGGCTGCGGCCATACAGCAAAGACGATAGCAATATTTACTACGGCCGCGATAGAAACGCTCACTTCCTGACCAATAAAATATTTTCTTCTCGGCTAACCCTACTCTATGGAAAATCAGGGCTCGGAAAATCTTCATTGCTGCATGCAAAGGTAACTCCTGAGTTAGACGAAGATGCAACTCTCGTGCTGTATTTTGACCAGTGGGCGGCCGACTCACCCGCCCTCAAAACGGGATTCTAAGCCGTATAACCACCTACCACGCCCAACCCCCAGCAACACCGGCCAAAACCGCCCCGAATAACAAGGTTCGCACCCGAACACCTCCACCCCACACATTAAGTATTGACACCTCGCCAGCGGCTGTTAAAATGCGCCTCCCTTTGAAGGCAAGCCTTCTACGCTCTTTCTTCGGAAAGGCCAAAAAATTACGGGGCCTTAGCTCAGCTGGGAGAGCGCAACACTGGCAGTGTTGAGGTCAGCGGTTCGATCCCGCTAGGCT
>Ga0065722_100438_pt1 | contig 58097 bp, 50 predicted proteins | sample BansetMetagenome_FD_59109 | JGI IMG/M metagenome (GOLD analysis project Ga0065722, IMG submission 59109) | Bankia setacea gill microbial communities from Puget Sound, Washington, USA - Caecum Enriched | ecosystem: Host-associated > Mollusca > Digestive system > Ceca | place: United States... | reverse complement strand
TGGTCGTCCCAAAGCTTGTCGTATAGAGTCTTGCCTGACATAGAAAACCTCAAATTAAGAAGAGCTACTGTTGATTGCAGGCATTTTACGAAGCGCAAGCAAATAACTCAAATTCATTATTTTCATATTTTGCATTCCTCAAAGGAATAGAATATAAAGTAAGGATGGATACCGACTCACTTAAAGCTTTTCTCGCGGTTGCCGAATGCCAATCCTTTTCGATTGCCGCCGAGCGCCTTCATCTAACTCAGCCAGCCGTGAGTAAACGCATAGCCGCACTCGAAGAACGCCTGAATCACAGCCTGTTCGATCGCTTAGGGCGAAGCGTTCAGCTAACCGAAGCCGGCGAGCGCCTAAGACCGCAGGCAACGTTTATACTGCAAAATATTCGTGAAACCGAACGCAGCATTCGCGAACTATCCGGGGAAATGGTCGGCAGCTTAAAGGTCGCTACCAGCCACCACATCGGGCTCCATCATCTACCGCCGATTTTGCGTATCTTTGCCTCCAAATATCCCAAGGTGAACCTGCAATTCGAGTTTCTGGACTCAGAACAAGCTCACGAAAAGGTCATTAATGGTGATTGCGAGCTGGCGGTAGTAACCCTTGCCCCGGAACTAAAAGAACCTTTAGCCGCGGAGATAATCTGGCAAGACCCACTTGTTTTCGTTACCTCACCGAAACATGAACTTGCGCAACGAAGCCAGATCACGCTTAAAGACCTGAGTCAGGCTCGCGCCATCTTGCCGGACCTGAACACCTTTACTGGGCGCTTGGTAAAAAAATGTTTCGACGAAGCGAGCTTACCGCTGCGACTCAATATGGCCACCAACTATCTGGAAACCATAAAAGTAATGGTTTCCGTCGGGCTCGGCTGGAGCGTACTGCCAGCAACAATGCTAGACTCTCAATTGAAAGAAATTCCGATTGCAGGAACACAGCTTACCCGCAGCCTTGGCGTTGTAACCCATAAGCGGCGAACACTGGGAAATGCGGCACGCGCCTTTTATGATGTATTGCGCGCCAATTAACGTGTCTTTTCGGCAATATCACAAAAACACTCAAGTATTTTGCGATAAAACCCTGAAGATAAGCGCTGACATAGAATTATGTTTTCTGCGCCAAAGCATTTTCATCAGTACCACACCATTTTTTATTTTTAATTAGTTGATACAGGTCCCGACATGAAAAAACTTCATTCTTCGCTTTTCAAAACCACGGCGCTCGCCTGCTCACTGGCGAGTATTTCACCTGCTGCCATGTCTGACACCATTTTGGGTATTTACGCCGGTGCCGGTGTTTGGGACACATCCCTAGACGGCAGTGTTGGTGCCAGCAGTGACCCCATCACCAGTTCTGAGCTCGGCATCGACAGTTCCAAAAATACCTTCGCTTATTTGGCCTTTGAGCACCTGGTACCGGTTATACCTAACGCTCGTGTATCCCTAACAAACATCAGCCTAGACGGCGATTCGACGGTATCTCGTGAATTTACCTTCGACGACCAAACCTTTGACGCAAATGGTCGCGCAGTAACCAACATCGATCTCGATATGACCGACGTAACCCTGTACTACGAGATTCTTGACAACTGGGTGAGTATTGACGTGGGCGTAAACGTTCGAATGCTAGATGGCATGGCTGACGTTGAAGTGACCGACGACTCAGGTAACAGCCAAACCGATAGCATGGATTTTAGTGGCGCCCTACCGATGCTATACGGTAAAGCCCGCTTCGACCTTCCCTTCTCGGGCCTCTATGTTGATGCAATCATCGATTACCTATCACTCGACGGCAACACCGTCACCGACACCGATATCAAGCTCGGCTACATGTTTGAAGGCCCTCTCGATATCGGCTTTGAACTCGGCTACCGTCAATTTAAAATTGATCTCGACGACCTCGATGATGCAACCATCAATATGACCTTTGATGGTCCCTATGCAAACCTTGCACTGCACTTTTAGTTAGTTAGCGACCGCGGTCGTTAAAGTTAAGCAAGCATCCATAAAAAAGGCTGGTTCGAAAATTCGAATCAGCCTTTTTTATATCTAGTTATTTTTAACCGGTCACTGCTGGTAGGAAAGTAATACAGTGAAGCCGTAACTCTTAAACTAGGGAGCTAACAAACTAAGGAGCTAACAACGCATTTTCCGCCGATGACTCCTGCACTTCGAAAAGCTTACTTAGAGAATTCTCTTCTGGCACAAATTGCTGCGATTCAGTTAAGGACGATTTGGCTTTTTCTGGGTCGCTAGCCATCATCCAATGGTAGCTAGCACGATGCAGCCTAGATGCAGCCTGATGCTGGTAAAAATTAATGTGGGTAAGTTCAGCCCCCGAGTTGGTTTTAGCTAGCATAACGGCTCTAGATACTGTCGAACCTTTAACCCAAGCCTGAGCAGCTCCGCGGTGGTCGCCAGCACCAGCATAAGCGTAGCCTGCCACCTCGTATGCTTTCCCCGNTAGCCGGTATAGCCGCATAGCAATTACACGGTAGGCGCTACTGGCCGCTGGGTTTTGCATATTTGGCAACTGCTCCGAAATTTCCTGAGCATAGCTATAAAAATTCTCCGCCATCTTTAACGAGTCTTCAGCGTACATCGACCAAGATTCAACAGCCTCATCACTGTTTTCATAGACCCACCAACTCAAGGTCACCTGACGCTGCTGAGCGAACATTCCATCGAGGTTGTGATCCATAATTTTTAACAAGTTTAGCGCTTCGCGAACCTGTAAATTACCGACTTTAATTTTTAGTGTCTTCAGATCCGTATGTGCAGCCCAGTACATTGTCGCTGCCTTTTTGTGGGTAGCAGTGATCTCAGCCTCAGGTAAAATTTTAACTTCGTCCAGATGTACAGTTAAGGGTAAAGGCGTCGCGGCAGGGCCATGAATGGAACAAAAATCGGTTGGCGTATTGTTATTTATTGCACAGCGTTTTTTTATTAGCTGCTGGTGAGACTCGCAAGCGGAAACCCAACTGGCCTCAGGTAAGCTGGAACAATCGCAGTTTATTTGCGGGCAAAGTTCTTGGGTGTTTGACTCTTGCGCTACTACCTGAGAACCAAGTAGACCAATAAGCACTAGCGTTAATAAACACTTAAACTGGGTCAACCTAAACTCCTATTGTTATTAATATCAAAGTCTTTAGCGTGGCGTCAGAATAACCAGCCTCTGCTCTAAATACAATCTGGGGGGTAACCGAGAGTGCGGATAACTGTGACAGCACCCGCACAATACACGCCACAATTCTATTCGGTTACGCTGCTGGGGATGATTGGCGTATCCTGCTTGACGCTGCCGTTCTGCGCGCGATTGCGCATGGCATGGTCCAATAACACTAGAGCCATCATTGCTTCGGCAATCGGAGTTGCACGAATACCGACACAAGGGTCGTGTCTACCGGTAGTTACAACCTCAACCTCATTGCCAAAACGATCAACACTACGCCCAGGAATACGCAAACTGGAAGTTGGCTTTAGCGCAAGGTGCGCAACCAGATCTTGACCGGTGGAAATTCCGCCAAGCACTCCGCCGGCATGATTTGACAAGAATCCTTGCGGGGTAATTTCATCTCGGTGCTCAGTGCCCTTTTGAGCAACACTGTCAAAACCATCGCCAACTTCCACACCTTTGACGGCATTGATTCCCATTAACGCGTGGGCCAGATCGGCATCTAAACGATCGAAAATAGGTTCACCTAAGCCTGGCACCATATTCCGAGCCACCACGGTAATCTTCGCGCCTACCGAATTACCTTCTTTACTAAGGTCTTTCATGTAGGTTTCCATGGCCTCAACTTTTGATGCATCGGGGCAAAAGAATGGGTTGTTGTGAATTTCATTCCAATCGACAGTATCTATCGCAATTGGTCCCAGCTGAGACAGGTAGCCATGAACTTCGATGCCCCAGACTTTGCTTCAAAACTTTTTTCGCTAAAGCACCAGCGGCAACCCGTACAGCCGTTTCTCTCGCGGATGAACGACCACCACCACGGTAATCGCGCAGCCCGTATTTTTGCTGGTAGGTGTAGTCCGCATGAGCTGGGCGAAATACATCCATGATCTTGGAGTAGTCCTTGGAGCGCTGATCGGTGTTTTCGATCACCATTCCTATAGGCGTGCCGGTTGTTACACCTTCGAACACGCCGGACAAAATCTTGACTTCATCGTCCTCTTTCCGCTGAGTGGTAAAACGCGACTGACCAGGTTTGCGACGATCTAAGTCTCTCTGTAGATCCGCAGTATCAAGCGCAATCCCCGGAGGGCAGCCATCGACAATACAGCCCAGTGCGGGACCATGACTTTCGCCGAAGGTTGTAACAGTGAAGAGTTTTCCGAAGGTATTACCAGACATAGTTTTCTCGGGTTTTCATTATAAATTAAGTGTTCAGGCTAACGCCCTGTGGATTTCAACAAAGCTACTTTGAGCTAAGTAAACTAAACAAATAAATCACTACAAACACGCAACTGTTCGGCGGTGAGCACAAATACACCGTGACCACCATTTTCAAATTCGGGCCAGAAAAATGGCACCTCGGGGTAGAGCTCTGCAAGCGCCACCCAACTGTTGCCAACTTCCACAACGAGCATGCCATCGTCGGTTAAAAAATTCGCGGCTTGCTGCAATATTTTTCGCGTAATATCTAACCCATCGACGCCAGAGCCTAACCCTAACGCTGGCTCAGCCTGATATTCCGCGGGCATCGCTGACAAATCACAATTATCTACATAAGGAGGATTGGATACTATCAGGTTATAGCGCTTACCCTCGAATTCTGCGGCTTTAAATAAGTCTGACTCGATAATGGTCACGCGTTCAGACATCTCGTGCTCGCCGACGTTCGTGCGGGCTACTTCGAGCGCCTCTGTAGAAATATCGCTAATATCGACACTAGCATCCTCAAATACAGTAGCGCAAAGTATGCCAATACAACCACTACCCGTGCATAAATCGAGTATTTTCTCTGGGTATTCAGTTAACCAAGGTTCGAAACCCGCGGTAATCAGCTCCGCAACAGGAGAGCGTGGAACCAAGACGTTGTGATTAACGCGAAACTTCAAGCCGCCAAACCAGGCCTCTCCAGTGAGATAGGCAGCGGGAACCTTCTCGGCTATCCGGCGCTGAAACAACGAAAGAATCGTATCTCGTTCATCCAAGGTCAATCTGCAATCGTAAATAGTATCTAAACGTTGCCAAGGCTGGTTTATCGCCCACAGGGCCAATACTGCCGCCTCATCCCATGAATTGTCGGTACCGTGACCAAAATATAGTTTCTCTGCGCTGAACTTAGATGCGCCCCAACGAATCCAATCGCGTAGAGTTATAAGGTCCGAAGTAATGGAATCTGGCATGGTCTGATTCTTCCAAGAGCTGAATTTAGCGATATAACGCCAGATAGTTTTGGCAAACGGCAAAAAGGCCGGTATTCTAGCGCCTTTTTTCTTGCGCGCCCAATCCAATTGATAGCCGCTTGCCTATAGTAATTGCAAGTAGGGCGATGTTAGTGTCCGAAAACGCCTAAAAACCTCCGAGCCTAACCCGTTCGACGTTCAGGCAGGATTAAGTAAGTCGAGACGCTAGAGCACGTAGGAAGTATTTTATAGATAACAACGGGTGAACATCATGTCTGCAGAAAACACCAAAGTCCTGTTCGAGAAGATCATTGACTCAACTGGCGAAGATTTACAAAGACCGGGGCTTTTGGATACTCCAATGCGGGCTGCAAAAGCATTTGAGTTCCTCACCAGCGGCTATACGCAAACACTTGAAGAAGTTGTTAACGACGCCCTTTTCCCCTCAGATTCTAACGATATGATTATCGTCAAAGACATTGAATTGTTTTCAATGTGTGAACATCACATGCTACCGTTTATCGGTAAAGCCCACGTTGCTTACATTCCACAGGGTAAAGTATTAGGGTTATCGAAAGTTGCGCGAATTATTGATATGTTTGCGCGTCGCTTACAGATTCAGGAACAGCTGACGACGCAAATTGCGACCACTATTCAAGAGGTCACCAATGCCAGTGGTGTCGGTGTCATTATTGAAGCTAAACACCTGTGCATGATGATGCGCGGTGTAGAAAAACAGAATTCAACCATGAAGACGTCATCTATGCTTGGCAGCTTTAGAGCCAACCCAAGTACCCGCAGCGAATTTTTATCGCTGTTAAAATAATTTTTCTTACGCGAAAAATTAAATTTCCGAACGTTAATTCAGCGTACTAAAGAACGACAACCTCTAAACGCCAACTGCGCGTTTTTCCTTGTGGTGCCAAGGGGCCAAGCCCCTTGACGGTCAACCTATCAGCTTTTATTCCAAGACCAACCAACGCCTCTTTTAAAGCCTCCGCATAAGCCTGCGAACGGTCTAGGCGTTGCTGCAAAGACCCTAAGCCATAATCGTGTCCAACAAGAACAACAGACAAACTGGGCTTTCTTTTTAAAGTGTTTGCCAGCGCCTGGACATGGCGATCGAGCTTCATGTTCGGCCCATCAAAACGCGGGATTGTTAACACGTAGTATTTTTTGTCTTGCAACTGCATCAATATCGTTGACGGGTCGGCCTCTAAAGTATCCAATTGATCGCCNCGCAGCTTCACGAATTCCAACTGCAAATAGAGACGTTTATTACCTCGCTGAACTAAATAGGCAACAGCAATACCGTTAGCTTGAGGGTTTGCCAACTCCCACACCGCGTAATACTGATACTGGTCTAAACCATAGAGTTGTTTAACGTTAAAAATTTCGTTCGCCCAAGCGTTACTACTGCCGCAATCCAACCCTGTACAGCTATAGATTGCACGCCCAGAACTTCCGTAGGCTTCTAGCTGATCAACGACTTTTTGAAAATTGTCCTGGCCAACTAATTCAACCGTTGCTCGCCGCAAGTCGCCACGCAGAAGTTCCGCACGATCATTCACCCATTCGTTGTTGATTTTTTTAGGTGCGGACAACACCAGCCGATAAGTTGAATTGGTTTGTTCACTTTGAAAAATTGCACGATGCTCCGCAAACAAATCAAATAGGGGGTTGGCACCTGCGATAGCGCTTGAAACACTCGCAGTAGCGACAACAAGGGACAGTACTAGGCTAAAACGAAAACTGCGCGGCATTGTTTACAAACCTTTTTTAGAATTTTTCTCAAAATAATTATCGCAAATATAAAAAATATACGCCGTCGGAAAAGTACCGGATCAAGCTGCGCAAATTGCACGGCAAGAAATAAGCTACAGTTGACTTTGCTCGGCCGCAAAATACGACTGTAACGAGAGCGCGATCGCAGGAGCCTGCTCGCTCATATGCAAGTGATGTCCGCCGGGAAACGTTTCTATATCAATGTAATCAAAGTGTTCCAACCAACCTTTATTTGGCAAAAAATCCCAAATCATACTGTTTGAACGCCAAAATCAATTTCGCCTGCAACTTCAAGGCAGAAACAAATGCATGCAGCTGTTCGGTGGTAAATTTAACGGCAGACGGCGCGGCCAAAACAGGGTCATTGCCCCAATAAAAACCTTTTTCGGAATTATGAACGCCTCTTTGCGCCAAAACTTCGGCATCGGCATAAGCGAGCTCAAACAGACCTCGCGCTCGACTTTTGGTGGCCGCCGCAAGGCTTGTGTAGTATCGCGTTTTGCGATTCTTTGCAGCCATCACCGCCTTAATCGAAGCGCTGAGCTGGCCAACTGCATCACTCGCCGCAGCAGGTTGCGGCGTGAGCGCTTCTATCGCGGCAAGATGAGAAACCCGCTCGGGAAAGGTAGCGGCCGTTAAAGTTGCAATCATCGCTCCTCGCGAATGACCAAGCAGAGCAAAACGTTGCCAACCGAGCTGATTGGCCACCTCAAGTATTTCGCCAATATCCTGCCAAATACTATAGGCCTCGCAATGCTTACGTGCATCGCTTTGGCCGTGACCGGCCAAGTCTAACGCGACGATATCGAAAGACGCCGGAGTTAACTGCATAAGTTCGCGGGCTAGAAAATCAAATGAGCCACAATTATCCATCCAACCGTGCAAAGCCACTACCGGCAACAAATCAGTATCTTGCTGACTTCTCCAGCGTCGGCCACGTAATTTAAGTCCAGAAAGCGAAAATTCAACATCGCTATAAGGTAATGCGTTCAACTACCTCTCCTAAGCTCAACGGATGTTATTCTGACGGCTTAATCCAGACTAAATCGGCGCAACGAGCTGCAATCACATTGGTCTCAAGTAGCGCCAAAGACGCCGTACTCATGTGTACAGAACCACCATTTGCGCCAGACAGTATTTCTATCAAATTACTGACCAGAGGTTGATGACTTACCAGCAGCACCACATCACTCTTGACCCTATCACGCAACTTATCAACAGTTACAGAGAGCATTGCATCAGGCGCCAACCAATCGACCGTTTCCGCCTCCGGAAGAACTTCGCCACGCACGATGTCACAAGTTTGCTGCGCCCGAATGTAGGGGCTGACAAAAACTTGCTGAACCTGAGCGAGAGCTTCACGATTTGAATCTGCACAAGCTTGTACCTGTTTGCGACCTAATTCACTTAGCGCACGTGCTGAATCATTGGTCCACGAGGGAACTGCATCGCCATGTCGTAATACGTAAACCTTCACTCAGACTTCTCATTAGTTTTTTTTACAGGGGCTGAAGAGGAAGCGTCATCTCGCTCGTCGTCTACAGCGTATTCAACGGGTTGATCACTAGAATCGTCAGCAGATTCAGATCTTTCCGACTCCGCATAAACGTCCTCAGACTCTTCGCCTTCGCTCTCGACAGGATCTGGCCATTCGGCAAATGGAAACGCCTTAACCTCACTGTTGTAGGTTAAAAAGCGAATCGTTGCATTAATATATTGAGCTAGCGAATCGCCAAATTTTCTCAAATTGCCATTATCGCTACCGGTCACCAAGGCAAAAAGAAACTGCACAATCACTAACACCCACATAACCGCCAGTGCAACCTGTAGTAAAACTGCGAATAACAACATATAAACTAATCGCAACCAATGTGTGCTTGAGGTTAAATTCGATTTTAACTGTTGGTCCATCACATACCCCCTTGTAAGTCTACGTCACTACTCATTTCCCCTGTCATCAAACCTTGNACAACTTTTAATATATCGCGGTCTTCAAACAGAATTTGGTACAAACCTGCTACTAGCGGCATATACACGCCCAAATCTTCAGCTTTGCTTCGAACAATTCTCAAGGTGTTAACACCTTCGGCTACCTGACCTATTTCATCCAGTGTTTCGGCAAGTTTTTTACCCTTACCCAGTGCATAACCCACTCGATAATTACGGCTTTGATCAGAGGTACAGGTGAGAATTAAATCCCCTACACCGGCCAAGCCCTGAAATGTTTTAGGGTCTGCTCCCAGCTCAGATGCAAGCCGACTCATTTCGGCAAGACTGCGGGTTAGCAACATCGCCGTGGTATTGCTGCCACAGCCCAAAGCCGCGGCCATACCGGTAATAATGGCATAAATATTCTTAAGTGCTCCACCTAGTTCAACACCAAAGCGATCGTGATTACTATAGATGCGGAAGGTCTGAGAGGAACAAGCTTGGCGAATACACTGGATCACGGAGTCGTGCTCACTCGCAATCACGCTGCCGGTAAACTGATTCTGAATGATTTCTGACGCAAAATTGGGGCCGCTCAGCACGCCGATACGAACATTGGAGAGCTCCTGCTCAAGGATCTGACTCATCAACAAGAAGCTTTCACCCTCAATGCCTTTGGTCGTACTGATAACGATGGTATTAGGCTTTAGATGCGGGGCCACCCGCTTGGTGACCTCTCGAAATGACTTGCTAGGCACAGAAATGACCACGACATCACTGTTCGCAACGGCGAGAGCTAAGTCGTCGGTAACGGTTAGGTTATCGTGTAGCGCATAACCAGGGAGGTATTCGGGGTTTTCGCGCGCAGCCTGAGCTTTATTTGCTCGATCGGTATCTCGCATCCACAAAAAGGTGTTGTTGCCATTGGCCGCGATGATATTGGCAATAGCGGTTCCAAAACTGCCTCCACCCAAAACTGCTAGGGTTAATCTTTCGGTCATTGCTGCTCCCGTGCAGTCATGTGATCGCCGTAATCCAACATAAGTGCATTAGCGGTGTTAAGTTCAGTGGCTAGATTACCCACTAAACAGTATAGCTAACGAAATGCTTCTAGCCTGACGACCCTATCGCGTACCGGCAGGTAGGCGATAGGGTCATAGCGAGCAGCGTCAAGCATACCAGAGCTATACAGACTCGTGGCTATTGAATATCCATTAACAGCTTATTCAGACGCTGCACATAGGCCGCAGGATCTTTTAGCGCTCCACCTTCAGCAAGGTTAGCCTGATCGAACAACACGTGAGCAAGATCGGAAAAACGGTCTTCATCAGCTTCCTTATCCATTTTTTGGACTAGGGGATGATCGGGATTAATCTCGATACTCGGCTTGCTCTCTGGTACCGCTTGACCAGCAGACTCAAGCAGACGTCGCATTTGAGCACCCATATCGTCTTCGCCAACCACCAAACAGGCAGGAGAGTTGGTTAAACGATGGGTCACACGTACAGCTTCTACTTGATTGTCTAGAACAGCCTGTAGGCGCTCGGTAAAGCCCTTATACGCTTCTTCAACTTTTTCGTGCTGCTCCTTTTCTTCTTCGCTATCGAGCTTACCTAAATCAAGCTGACCCTTACCAACATCCTGGAACTGCTTGCCGTCGAATTCATTCAAATGTCCCATCAACCAATCATCAACGCGATCGGACAGTAGCAATACTTCAATACCCTTCTTGCGGAACACTTCTAGGTGAGGGCTGTTTTTCGCCGTATTAAAGTTGTCGGCAACAACGTAATAGATTTTATCTTGGCCATCTTTCATTCGAGAGACATAATCAGCCAAGGATTGATTTTGTTCACCGGTATCGTTCTCTGTGGTTGCAAACAAGAAAAGCCCAGCGATTTTTTCTTTGTTAGCAAAGTCTTCCGCCGGCCCCTCTTTTAGAACTTGGCCAAACTCTGCCCAGAACGTGGCGTAGGCTTCGGCAGAATTCTTTTTCAATTTCTCTAACATATCGAGCACCCGCTTGGTCAGCGCGGCACGCATGCTATCGATGCTTTGATCTTTCTGTAAAATCTCGCGGGAAACGTTCAATGACAGATCGTTAGAATCTACGACACCCTTAATAAAGCGCAGGTAGAGCGGCAAGAACTGCTCAGCGTCGTCCATAATAAACGTTCGCTGGACATAGAGTTTCAACCCTCGAGCCGCATCGCGATTATAAAGGTCGAACGGTGCTTTAGCCGGTAAGTACAATAAGCTGGTGTAATCGAGCTTACCTTCTACGCGGTTGTGGCTCCACTTTGCCGGTGCAACGAAGTCGTGAGAAACATGCTTATAGAATTCAGTATATTCTTCATCACTAATGTCGCTACGTGAGCGAGTCCAAATTGCAGTAGCCGTATTAACGACTTCATCTTCAGCTGCCGCTTCTGCGTCGTCAGTGGCTGCCGCAACCTTTTCCATTACGATTGGAAGTGAAATGTGATCCGAGTATTTTTTGATGATGGAGCGTAAACGCCAACCGTCAGCGAATTCGGCCTGATCCTTTTTGAGGTGTAAGACAATTGTTGTGCCACGCCCGGCCTTCTCTATAGTCTCGATACTGTAATCGGCTTCGCCGCTGCTTTCCCAATGAACACCCTCTTCGATTGGCGCACCGGCGCTACGGGTCATAACTTCTACTCGATCGGCAACGATAAAAGCAGAGTAGAAACCTACGCCAAACTGACCAATCAGATGAGAATCTTTCTTTTGATCGCCGGTCAACTGGGACATAAAACTAGCGGTACCGGACTTGGCAATAGTGCCGAGGTTCTCGATGACTTCATCTCGGTTCATACCGATGCCATTGTCCGCAATGGTGACAGTATTCAGCTCTTTGTCAAAACTTACACGAATTTTAAGCTCTGGATCATCTTCGTATAGAGCTCCGTCATGAAGAGCCTTAAAACGTAGCTTGTCGGCGGCATCAGATGCGTTGGAAACCAACTCACGCAAGAAAATTTCTTTGTTGGAATACAATGAATGAATCATTAGATGCAGAAGTTGTTTCGCTTCTGTTTCAAATCCTCGGGTTTCGTTTTACGGCCTCTACGGTCATTGGTCTGGCTCCTGAATAACAGTTGGGCAGGTCAACTTTTGACCTGCGCAGAAAGAATTTTGGCGCTCGTCTCAGGACAAGCAGCTGGTGAACTATATGGAGGTGGTAGCCAAAGATTTCAAGCACTAGAATTTAGGTGAAGAAGCCGGATTGTTTGAAAAGTAGTGATCGAGGATTTTACGGTATTGACGAATGCCGGTAACACGGCCATAAAAGGCTGCTTAGCACGATCGTTTTACAGAAATCGTCTAACACAGAGGAACACACAGAAACAGAAACCCCACACCGATTTCATACTGGCCTGCTGGCTAACGATGAAACGGGAGTGGGGAATTGTATCTCTATGACTTGCAGATCAATATAAACGCTTAGCGACAGCGATATAAACCATACTTTTGGCTTCCGTCGTCAGCGGCAGTTTCCGCGACAATAGTATCGGCGCCCGCCTGAACAGCTTGGTTACGCGCCATAGTGAGGAGCTCTTTCGACACCTTGGCGCCGCTTCGGTTAATAAAACCGACCTTGTCTTTTACCTGTAAGACTGCAGTCGAAAGCTTTTCACAATTTTGAACCACTTGCGGCTTCACCAGTGCAATAGCCTCAACACCATCCACAGGTGTCACCCAAGTGCAGCCTCCAGCTAAGATTACCGCGCCGATCAGTGCTGCTGTTTTTATCCTGCTCACATTTTTCATGGTGCCCCCAAACATTGACAAGGTAGTCAAATTTCAATTCTAGTTCTGCGATAAACACCTGTGTATCGCGCCTTTTCTTACCTGCTTTTCCTTACGAATATGTCTTCACGTACTTTTCCGTGTGCCCCATTAGGCAACACAGTAAATAAAAGTTCCGTTCAACTGAAATCAAATCAGCTTCTGATCACGCTAGTCAACTACGGAAGTAAAAGCTGTATGCTCAAGAAAACTAAAAAAGCCGACAAAACTGTCGGCCTTTAGTAAAACGATTAAGAACCAAGACTTACGACTTTACCAGCCAGTAATCGCTTTTAAGCCATCACCAATTTCAGCCAAACTGCGTACAGTCTTAACGCCTGCATCTTCTAGCGCCGCAAACTTTTCATCGGCTGTTCCCTTACCACCAGAAATAATTGCACCGGCGTGCCCCATACGCTTCCCAGCAGGAGCCGTAACACCAGCAATATAGGATACAACAGGCTTGGTGACATGTTCTTTAATGTAGGCTGCCGCTTCTTCTTCTGCAGTACCACCGATCTCACCAATCATCACAATCGCTTCAGTTTTAGGGTCTTCCTGGAACAACTTCAAGATATCAATAAAGTTCGAACCCGGAATTGGGTCGCCACCAATACCAACACAGGTAGACTGACCAAAACCATAATCGGTGGTTTGCTTAACCGCTTCGTAGGTCAAGGTTCCCGAACGGGACACAATGCCAACTTTTCCTGGCAAGTGAATATGGCCCGGCATAATACCGATTTTACATTCACCAGGAGTAATCACTCCAGGGCAGTTTGGTCCGATTAAAGTAACACCCAACTCGTCGCATTTAACTTTACAGTCAAGCATATCCAGCGTTGGGATACCTTCGGTAATACACACGACAAGTTTTACGCCGCTATGAGCAGCTTCAAGAATGGAGTCCTTACAAAACGGAGCTGGCACATAAATAACAGAGGCATCGGCACCCGTTTCGGCGACAGCTTCTTTCATGGTGTTAAATACTGGCAAGCCCAAGTGAACCTGCCCGCCCTTACCGGGAGTAACACCGCCTACCATTTTAGTGCCGTAGGCAATCGCTTGTTCAGAATGGAAGGTTCCCTGAGAACCGGTAAAACCCTGACAGAGGACTTTTGTATCTTTATTAATTAAAACACTCATTATTTGCCCTCCGCGGCTTTTACAACTTGTTGTGCAGCGTCAGTTAAGCTGTTTGCGGCAATAATATTCAAACCACTATCAGCGAGGACTTTTGCACCAAGTTCTGCGTTGTTACCTTCTAAGCGAACGACGACTGGAACCTTAACGCCAACCTCTTCTACCGCGCCAACCACGCCTTCGGCAATAAGATCGCAACGCACGATACCGCCAAAGATATTAATAAATACAGCCGATACATTGTCGTCGGAAAGAATAATCTTAAAAGCTTCAACTACACGCTCTTTAGTCGCACCGCCGCCAACGTCAAGGAAGTTCGCTGGCTGACCACCATGCAATTTGACGATATCCATAGTGCCCATTGCCAAACCGGCGCCGTTTACCATGCAGCCGATGTTTCCGTCTAACGCGACATAATTGAGTTCCCACTTTGCAGCATGAGCTTCGCGCTCATCTTCTTGCGAGGGGTCGTGCATTTCTTTAAGCGCTGGCTGACGGTACATAGCGTTGCCATCGATAGTGACCTTAGCATCCAAACAATGTAGGTCGCCGGCGGTAGTAATAACCAGTGGGTTAATTTCTAATAACGCCAAATCTTTTTCATGGAACATTTTCGCCAAACCTAAAAAGATTTGGGTAAACTGCTTAATTTGTTTGCCCTCTAAGCCCAGTTTAAAAGCAAGTTCGCGCGCCTGATAAGGCTGTGCGCCAGCGAGCGGATCTATAGTCGCTTTGAGAATTTTTTCTGGCGTTTCATGGGCGACTTTTTCAATTTCCACACCGCCTTCGGTCGAGGCCATAAACACCACACGACGCGAAGAACGGTCTACAACAGCACCTAAATAAAGCTCTTGATCAATATCGGTACACTCTTCTACCAATATACGGCTCACTGGCTGACCATTTTCATCTGTTTGGTAGGTTACCAAATTATTGCCCAACCACTTTTTGGCAAACTCTTCAATTTCAGCTTTTGAGCTAACCAGTTTTACACCGCCAGCTTTACCGCGGCCACCGGCATGAACCTGAGCTTTAACAACCCATTTATTACCACCAATAATGCTTGTCGCCGAAGCTGCTTCTGCTGGAGTTTCTGCAGCGACACCTTTTGATACGGGCAGACCATATTCAGCAAAAAGCTGTTTACCTTGGTATTCGTGTAAATTCATCTTTGTATCCCATATGTTTCTAAGCTGTAGTATGCGCACCCTACAAAATCTACAGCGAAGAAAATCAGTTTCCGATTGCCGAAATATTCCGGACCTTGGTTTGACATCACCTCAAAAAGTGAGCCAATGCGCTGATTATTATTTAGTAATAGCGAGTAAAATTTTCGAAAAAGAAAACTCCCGCTATTTGCGCCGTTTTTTATTGGGCATATGAATTGCGTGCCCATTGACTGCCAAAGCCGCTTCTTTTACTGCTTCGGAGTAAGTTGGATGGCCAAATACTGTCATACCAATATCTTCAGCACTTGATCCAAACTCCATCGCGATAGCGACTTGCTGTACCAAATCTGGAGCACTCGGACCGACAATATGGCAACCTAGAATGCGATCGGTTTCTGCGTGAGCGATCATTTTCACCATGCCGTCGCTCTCATCAGCCGCTACTGCGCGGCCAATCGCCAAAAATGGGAAGGTTCCTACATTGTAGGGCTCGCCATCCGCTTTAATTTGTTCTTCAGTACGCCCTACAGCCGCGATTTCTGGGTGGGTATAAATAACATTCGGGACGATGTCGTAGTTCATAACCGTCTTCTGACCAGCGATACGTTCAGCCACCATTACGCCTTCTTCTGAACCTTTGTGCGCAAGCATTGGGCCACGCACAACGTCACCAACCGCCCAAACACCCGGCGCGCTTGTAGAACACAAATCATTTACGTAAATAGATCCGCGCTCGTCGAGTTTAACGCCGCTGTCTTCAGCCAACAAACCATCGGTGAACGGACGACGGCCAACGCATACGATTAACTTATCAAACGTTTCGGTCGCTTCTTTGCCTTCTTTGTCGGTATAGGTAACAACAACTTCCTTACCCTTTTTCGTCACTTCAACTTTTGAACCGGTAACGCGACAACCGAGGCGAATATCCAAGCCTTGCTTCTTATAAATCTTGTTGGCTTCTTTGGCGATCTGCTGATCCATAATTGCCAGAAACGTTTCCATGGCTTCCAACAAAACCACTTTGGAACCGAGCCGAGTCCATACACTACCAAGCTCAAGACCAATTACACCTGCGCCAATAACACCTACACGATTTGGAACTTCTGTGAATTCTAAAGCGCCGGTGGAATCGACAATAACATCATTATCAATAGGGGCGACTGGAATGGCTATCGGAATAGAGCCGGAGGCAAGAATAACGTTATCCGCCTCTAACACTTCTTCCTTACCTTCAAGATTTACATACTGGACTTTACGGTTAGCCAATAATTTACCTGTGCCAAAAAGCGAGGTTACTTTATTCGCCTTAAACAAACCCGATACACCACCAGCCATTTGCTTAACAATTTTATCCTTACGAGCAATCATCGCAGGAACATCAATTTCAACTTTTCCGGTAGAAATACCGTGATTTTTAAAGTTGCTATGAGCCTCGTGATACTTGTAAGAGCTATCGAGTAAAGCTTTGGAAGGAATACAACCCACATTAAGGCAAGTACCACCGTTAACGCCTTTTCCTGCTTTGTCTTTCCACTTTTCTATACAGGCTACGTTCATACCCAGCTGTGCAGCACGAATAGCAGCCACATAGCCCGCCGGACCCGAACCGATAACGATAACGTCGTATTTGTTGGACATTGGTCTATCCCCAAAAAAATTAAAATTGTGCAAATATTTATGTGAAATTGAATAAGTACGCCGATAGAACTATCGACGTACGAATGGTCGAATTAAAGCTCGAGTAAAATACGCGCGGGATCTTCGATCATATTTTTGATCGCCACTAGGAATTGAACTGCTTCTTTTCCGTCAATCAAGCGGTGATCGTAGGACAGAGCCAAATACATCATTGGCAGAACTTTTACTTCACCATTTACAGCCATTGGCCGCTCTTGGATTTTGTGCATTCCCAAAATCGCTGCCTGTGGCGGATTCAAGATTGGAGTCGACATCAACGAACCAAAAACGCCACCGTTGGTAATGGTGAAGGTTCCACCCATCATCTCGTCTATGCTAATTTTTCCGTCACGAGCACGCATACCAAAATCACGGATGCCGCTTTCAACATCAGCGAGGCTCATGTTCTCCGCATTACGTAACACCGGAACAACCAAACCCTTCTCGGTAGATACTGCCACGCCAATATCTTGATAACCGTGATAAACAATATCGTTACCGTCAAGCGAGGTATTAACCGCAGGCAGCCGACGCAGGGCTTCTACTGCCGCTTTAACAAAAAAGCCCATAAACCCTAAGCGAGTACCATTATGAGATTTTTCAAACTGCTCTTTATATTTAGCCCGAAGCTCCATAATAGGAGCCATGTTAACCTCGTTAAACGTGGTTAACATGGCCGTTGATTGCGATGCTTCTAACAAGCGTTCTGCAATACGTGCGCGCAATCGCGTCATGGGTACGCGCTTTTCTATACGCTCGCCTCGCATCGGCGCTGCAGCCGGTGTTTGCGCAGGTGCTGCGGATGACTTAGTGCTGGGGGCAACCGGCGTTGCGGGTGCTGGAGCGGCTGGAGCGGCTCCATTTTTAATATAACTAGCAACATCTTCTTTGGTAATCAGACCGCCTTTTCCGGTACCGGAAACGGCGGCTAGATCGATACCTTTTTCACTCGCCATCTTTTTCGCAGCTGGCGCAGCCACGATTTCGGCGCTGGAACTTTTAGCTGCCGGTGTTGATGACTCACTAGATGCAGCCGCCGGAGCTTCGCCAGCAGAACCGGCAGAAAAAATTGCAATAACCTCGTTACTGACAACGGTTTCNCCTTCACCTTTTACAATTTCCTGTAAAACACCATCGGCTGGAGCTGGCACTTCTTGCACGACTTTGTCGGTTTCAATATCGACAATCACTTCATCGCGCGAAAACGCTTCACCAGGTTGTTTGTGCCAGGTGGCAATGGTGCCTTCCTGAACAGATTCGGGAAAAGTCGGGACTTTTATTTCGTTACTCATTCCAGATTTGTCCTTGTCGCTTTTTAGCAAAGTACGCGCTATTTAAATTTAGTTACTTACAATTTAACGTCTTACAATTTAGCTATTTTCATTTTTACCGGTGAACCTAGCTATCAATGTTCAACCCAAAACCCAATCTTCTGCCGCTGCGTTAATTTTGGGGGTAACGCGCGACTTAAAACGTCGAAGCCAGCAGTTTTGTGTTCCGCTGGCCACACTCCTTTTATCCTATTAAGCGCTAGTATCCAAAGCGCCCGATACAAATTTGTTCAGTTCATCAAGGTGAGTAGACATATACCCAGCAGCAGGAGCCGATGACGCGGCTCGCCCTACGTAGCGCAGATAGGCATCATCATTAACACGTTCGATTACTCGGCTAATACGATGCTGAGTTAAATACCAAGCGCCCTGATTATGCGGCTCTTCCTGACACCAAACATAATCGGTGACGTGAGGGAACGCTGAAAATGCTACTTTTAACGCCTCCTCTGGAAACGGGTAAAGCTGTTCGATTCGAATAAGCGCAATATCTTTTTGCTCATTTTCTTCACGAGCTTCCAGCAAATGGTAGTAGACCTTACCGCTACAGATAATCACTCGTTTAACGTCTTTCGGCTCCACGCTGGTGTCCGGAATGATATTCTGGAAAGTCCCGTCAGCAAGTTCTTCCAGCGTACTAGTCGCAAGCTTATGGCGTAAGATCCACTTCGGACTCATCACGACTAATGGACGGCGCATTAAGCGTATCGCCTGACGGCGCAGCATATGATACACCTGCGCTGGAGTCGTTGGGTTGCAAACTTGAATATTGTTTTCTGCACATAACTGCAAGAAACGCTCTAGACGAGCAGACGAGTGCTCAGGCCCCTGCCCTTCATAGCCGTGCGGCAACAACATAACCAAGCCACACAAACGCTGCCATTTATGCTCGCCACTGGTAATAAATTGATCGATCACAACTTGAGCGCCGTTGGCGAAATCACCGAACTGCGCCTCCCAGATAACGAGACCACCGGGAGATGTCGATGCATAGCCATACTCGAATGCCAGCACCGCCTCTTCCGACAGAAACGAATCAAAAATATCAAACTCAGGCTGATCCGCTGAAATGTTTTGCAACGGAATATAACGCTCGCCGTCTTTTTGATTATGGACAACCGCATGGCGATGNGAAAAGGTTCCTCGCCCGACATCTTGCCCAGTAAGACGTACTTTATAGCCCTGCTTCAACAAGGTCGCGTAGGCTAGCGTCTCTGCCATCCCCCAGTTAATAGGGACTGCACCGCCAGCCATTTTACGACGATCGTCATAAATTTTGGCGACTTGACGCTGTACGATTATGCCGTCGGGAACATGGCTAATGGCGTCGGCTAGCTGCTGCAAATCTTTTATTGGGTAGGTACTATCGTAAGGCGTGTGCCAATCATGGCCGATGTAGGGGCTCCAGTTTACAAAGAGGCTGGAATCGGGCTCACTCACCAAACCACGCGCAACATGCTCACCACGATCTAGTGCCGCACGGTATTTCGTCGCCATTTCTTCGGCTTCTTCCGCCGTAACAACTGTTTCATTTACAAGTTGTTCAGCATACAAGGTACGGGTGGTCTTTTGGGCTCGAATCGCCTTGTACATAACCGGCTGAGTAGAGGATGGTTCATCGGTTTCGTTGTGACCGCGACGGCGATAGCAAACTAAGTCGATAACCACATCTTTGTGAAATTCGTTGCGGTAATCTGCAACCAAATTAGTAACGTAAGCAACCGCTTCAGGGTCGTCGCCATTAACGTGAAAGATCGGAGTTTCAATCATCTTAGCAACATCGGTTGCGTAGATGGTGGAACGGGCATCTTCTGGCAAGCTAGTGGTAAACCCGACTTGGTTATTCACGACAATATGGACAGTCCCGCCAGTTTTATAGGCGCGGGTTTGTGACATCTGGAAGGTTTCCATTACCACGCCTTGACCGGCGAATGCCGCATCACCGTGGATCACAACCGGAACAACCATATTGCCTGTAGTGTCATCCCGTCGATCTTGACGCGCGCGTACAGACCCTTCAACTACTGGGGCAACAATCTCCAAGTGAGATGGGTTAAACGCCAAAGCCAGATGCATTTCGCCACCAGGGGTCATCACATTAGATGAGAAACCCTGATGGTATTTTACGTCGCCCGAGGTATCGACCAGCTTCTTCCCCTCAAACTCGCTAAAGAGCTGAGAAGGATTCTTACCAAGTACGTTAACCAAGGTATTTAAACGACCTCGGTGCGCCATACCGATAACCATCTCCTTGGCACCATAACCACCACAGCGGCGAATCAAGGTGTCGAGCAGTGGAATAAGGCTTTCACCGCCTTCTAAACCAAAGCGTTTGGTACCCGGATACTTACTATCAAGGTGGCGCTCTAAGCCTTCTGCCGCCGTTAATCTACGCAGAAGGTTACGCTTAGCTTGCTCACTAAAATTCGGTTGCGAGCGCGTGCTTTCGAGGCGTTTTAGCTAACCATCGACGCTCGTCGTAGTCGGTAATATGCATGATTTCTGCGCCGATAGATCCGCTAGTAAGTTTTTTCAAGATCGGAGATTAGATCGCGCAGCGCAGCTTCTTTATAGCCAAAACGCAAGGTCGCCAGTTTGGTAGAGCGTGTCTAGATCGGCACCATTTAAACCATGAAAACCAAGATCAAGATCTTGCGGCGTCTTGCGCTCGCGCAGGTTTAATGGGTCAATTTTGGCTTTCAGATGACCACTTAGACGGTAAGCATTAATCAGTTGTACAACTTCGACCTGCTTGCGCTCGTGATTGTTGGTGGCCGTGCCTGATGAGCCTGGAATAACCGCCGCACGGGTGCGATTACGACCAAGAATTTCAAAGTACTCAATCACCTCGGAATGACGAACATCCGATCCGCTCGCGCCATTCACTTTGGGAAGCTTTTCGAAATATTCGCGCCACTGCTCTGGTACTGCATTGGGGTCTTGCAGATAGGTTTCGTAAATCTCTTCTATATAAGCAGCGTTACCGCCAGAGATAAGAGATGTACTCCAAAGCGATTCCATTGAACTTTCTTGCATTGTATTTTTACCGTCCCGCAATCTTGTTGAGACAAAAATTCAAGCGGTCAAAAAGACCTCTAACAAACGATCATCCGTATCTATATTGTAAACCCGGAGCAACTACCACAAACGTGGACACACTAGGCGAAACAACAGTGACACGCACCTTTTAATATTTAAGTCTAGAAGCAAAGCAAAAACTAACCCAGTTTTTAACGGCGCTGAGTGAAGTTTGCAAAAACCTCTACGCCGATCAACGCTAAGATCGACGGGTTTGCGACGAGACTAAGCGCCGCGATGTAATAACATGTTGCGAATATGACCAATCGCACGTGTTGGGTTCAAGCCCTTTGGACAGACATCCACACAGTTCTGAATACCGTGACAGCGGAAAACACTGAACGGGTCATCCAACTTAGCTAAGCGCTCATCAGTCGCGGTATCTCGGCTATCGGCCAAAAAGCGATAGGCCTGAAGCAATCCCGCAGGACCGATAAACTTGTCTGGGTTCCACCAAAATGATGGGCAGCTGGTCGAACAACAGGCACACAAAATACATTCGTACAGACCGTCAAGCTTCTCACGTTCTTCCGGCGATTGCAGGCGTTCAATAGCCGGCGCTGGTGTGTCGTTTTGAAGGTAGGGGTCGATTTTATGGAATTGATCGTAAAACTGGGTCATATCAATTACTAAATCGCGCACAACAGGCAGGCCTGGCAAAGGTCGCAGCACCAACTTGTTGCCCTTAACGCTTTCAGACAAAGGCGTAACACAGGCCAAACCATTTCTGCCCGAAATGTTCATGCCATCTGACCCGCAAACACCCTCGCGACAAGAACGGCGGTAGGCAAGGCTAGCGTCTTCTTCTTTTAGAAGCTCGAGCACGTCCAACACCATTAAGTCTTTGCCTTTGGTGTCGATTTCGTAGGACTGCATATAAGGAGCTTGATCGGTCTCCGGATTGTAACGATAAACTTCAACTTTCAGCATGTCTTGGTCACCCAACATTACAAGATTTAATAGGTACGAATTTTAGGTTCAAATGCGTCCATCGTTTTTGGCGCAAAGTTTACGGCTCGCTTACCCACGCGCTTATCGACTGGGTAATACATGGAATGGCACAACCAGTTTTTATCGTCTCTATCTTGAAAATCATCACGAGCATGAGCACCGCGAGACTCTTTTCGCTCTTCTGCTGCAATCGCCGTCGCTTCAGCAACCTCAAACAGGTTTTGGATCTCTAAGGCTTCAATACGCGCTGTATTAAAAGCACCACTCTTATCGCTAAGCCCAACATTTTCAACGCGCTCACGCAGATCGGCCAATTTACGAATGCCCTCTTGCATAAACTCGCCTTTGCGGAAAACACCGAAGTGGTTCTGCATAATGCCCTGCAGCTCTGCACGTAATACTGGTGCAGACTCAGTGCTGTTTGATGCATTGACGCGATTCAAGCGTGACATACCCGCTTCAATATCAGTCTCTGAAGGCGCACGCATTTCGATACCTTCGCGTAACGACTTCTCGATAAACAAGCCCGAGGCACGACCAAACACCACCAAATCCAGTAGCGAGTTACCGCCAAGGCGGTTCGCCCCGTGAACAGATACGCAAGCAACTTCGCCACAAGCGTAGAGCCCGTCAATCACCTGATCGTTGCCGTCGGCATCTACCGTGAGCGCTTGTCCGTTAATATTGGTCGGAATTCCGCCCATCATGTAGTGGCACGTTGGCACTACCGGAATGGGTTCTTTAATTGGGTCGGCATGAGCAAAGGTTCGCGACAACTCAAGAATACCTGGCAAGCGCTGGTTTAAGGTGTCGGCACCCAAGTGATCAAGCTTCAAGAAGACATGGTCGCCATTTTCGCCGCAGCCACGCCCCTCTAAAATTTCTAATACCATCGAACGAGCAACAACATCGCGCCCCGCCAGATCTTTTGCGTTAGGAGCATAACGCTCCATAAAGCGCTCACCATCCTTATTTACAAGATAACCGCCTTCACCGCGGCAGCCTTCTGTAACCAAGACACCGGCACCGTATATACCGGTTGGGTGGAACTGCCACATTTCGATATCTTGTACGGGGAAGCCCGCGCGCAACGCCATCCCGATGCCATCACCGGTGTTGATATGGGCATTGGTAGTAGAAGCGTAAATTCGGCCTGCACCGCCAGTCGCCAAAACAGTAGCTTTCGACTTAACAAAGACCGTTTCGCCGTCTTCAATGTTAATTGCAATAACGCCACAAACAACGCCGTCTTGGTTTTTAACCAAATCAACCGCAAACCACTCGTTCAAGAATACCGTGTTACTTTTTACATTACCTTGATAAAGGGCATGAAGTAACGCATGACCCGTTCGGTCTGCTGCCGCACAGGTACGTGCCGCTTGACCGCCGCGCCCGAAATCCTTCGACTGCCCACCAAATGGACGCTGGTAAATACGGCCGTTTTCAGTTCTTGAAAAAGGGAGGCCCATGTGTTCGAGTTCAAAAACAGCCTCTGGACCAACCGAGCACATATACTCGATTGCATCTTGGTCGCCGATATAATCTGAGCCTTTAACGGTGTCGTACATATGCCACCGCCAGTCATCATTTTCATCAGAACTGCCAATAGCACAGGTAATACCGCCCTGAGCGGATACAGTGTGCGATCGTGTCGGGAAAACTTTCGTGATAACCGCCGTTTTAAAGCCTGACTGTGCCATTTGTAATGCGGCGCGCATACCCGCACCGCCACCGCCAATCACTATGCCATCGAATGATATAGTACGCATGTTACCCATTAACTTAACCCCCAAATAATTTCCACACCCCAAACTACGAAGGTTACGCAAATAAGGACATATATAAGCATAGCGGTCATACGTAAAAACAATGCTGAACCACCAACCATGCGCGTAGTAATGTAGTCTGTAAGCACACCCCACAGCCCTATCCAACCATGCGCGACAGTACTAACTAACGCTAGCAAGCTAAACACTCGCATCCAAAGCGTGCCAAACAGGCCAGACCACTCAGCGTAAGTTAAGTTTGGGTGACAAATAATAAAACCCACCAAAAACAAAGTGTAAGCCGCCAGAACAATCGCGGTAAAACGCTGTATTAGCCAATCGTGAAGGCCACTACGCCCCCAATTCGTTACTGCCGTTACCATAACCAAACCCCCAAACCCGCGATCATTAACAAAGCCACTGCGAACATTAGCTTGGCACCTAGTCGACCGCCTTCTAGCGATTCACCAAAGCCAAGGTCCATGATGAGGTGTCGAACACCTGCAGCTAAGTGATAAGCCAACGCCGAAAGCACCGCCCATACGATAAGCTTCGCCCAAACAGCCGACATTAGCTGCTGCAATTCAGCAAACGAGTCTTCCGAAGATAGGCTCATATCCAGCATCACCAACAACAGCAATACTCCAGCAAGTAATATCACACCGGACACCCTGTGTGTTATTGACGCTATCGCCGTTATGGGGAACTTGACTGTGGAGAGGTCTAGATTAACCGGTCTTTTATCTTTCACGATGTAGTTGCACCTTGCATTCAAGAGTTGAAAACATAGTATGAAAATTTGGATCTGAGGCGCACCAACCTAAAATAAGTCGGTACCGCCATATATCGCACGTGACTGTTTCACCGAACGACGTAATACATTGCTGAATCAGCGTTTGGATAACCAACTCAGCTATAAAACAAGGGCGCGACCGGCCTTGCAACTTTAAGCACCTGCGCGAAACCTAAAACAACAAAGCTATAACCGAACTAACTTATCCGTATAACTGGCAAAACACCAAGCGCTTAACAACGAAAAGTACTTTAGTTTAAAAGTACGCGCCATTGATAGAGTCGGTTTTCTCTAGNCGGGGCAAATCAAGAGCCTCACCCAAAATACAACTCAACAGGACTGAACTCTGCACCGAACAAGTGGCACTGATCGACGACCAACACAATTTCGAACATGAAAATTGCGCCAAAAAAACGTTCACATAGTCCGCCAAAACCGCGCGGAATTATAGTGATCGCACACCAAAATTACAATTATTTATAAGCACTTAGCACGCTTTTGGAACAGTGGCCCCAGCCTTCCCGCGCACCAATTTGGTTAACTTATCAAATTATTCACCACAATGGATCGTTATGCTCAAATTTCACTCACGCCCAGTTAAGTAAAGCAGGTTTTTTTGATTCTGCTTTGCATAAGGCTACACCTAAAACCTCAAAATTATCTATAATCCACGCGCCCGCAGCCGATCAACTTCAAGAAGCTCACCCATTTTGGTTCAGCTAGCACTAAAATTGATAGCCATCGACATATCGCTATCACGCGTGATAACAAGACGGCCTGCGGACAACGCCTTCATTAGACGACGTTTATTGATTTAAATAGAGCTTCTAGCGCGCACTAACCCTAAAGGGTTTCCATCTAAAGGCTTATTCAAATGTTAAAGTTAGCTTTAACGCGATGTAAGTGACGATTAACGCGTCAGCCACGCGAGGTTACTCTTTAGCATAGCTTTCCTCAACGACTCAAAAGAGAACCGAGGAAAGCTGATCGGGAACCTGACACATGTAAAAAACGATTCACGCTGTATCTGCACCTACAAAGGTTATAGATCAGCCAAATTGATCGCAACCTGCTCAGAGCCGTACTTTATATTCGCCACCCACTCGGCGATTGTTGAAATCTGGTTTATGATTGGGGAACGCTCATCTCGCGGCTTCTAGAATTACTGCAGCCGGCACACAGAAATACAGGAGTCCAAAATGACTGACAAGAAAGCCACGCTCTCGATTACAGGGCTAAACGACCCCATCGATTTGCCCGTTTTAAGTGGCACGGTTGGGCCCGACGTCTTAGATGTCCGCGCCCTTGCAGGTAATGGCTACTTCACCTACGACCCAGGCTTTGTATCAACAGCGTCCTGCGAGTCTAAGATTACCTATATTGACGGCGACGCAGGTGTGTTGTTACATCGCGGCTATCCAATCGATGTTTTGGCAAAAGAATCTGACTACCTCGAAACCTGTTACCTGCTGCTTCATGGCGAACTCCCCTCCAAAGCTGAATACACCGAATTTGTTGATATAATCACCAACCACACCATGGTGCACGAGTCGATCGCTCGATTTTTCCGCGGATTCCATTACGACTCTCACCCAATGGCAATGATGTGCGGAATAGTGGGCGCCCTTTCGGCCTTCTATCACGACTCTCTTGATATTAGCGACCCGCGCCACCGCATCATTTCCGCACACCGTTTAATAGCCAAAATGCCTACGCTTGCCGCAATGTGCTACAAACACTCTCAGGGCCAGCCTTTCATGTACCCAGATAATGATTTAGGGTACTCGGAGAATTTCCTCCACATGATGTTTGGCACGCCTTGCAACGACCCCTACGTTAACCCGGTTATCGCTCGCGCAATGGATCGCATATTCCTGCTTCACGCGGACCACGAGCAGAATGCCTCTACCTCTACTGTTCGTCTCGCAGGCTCATCTGGCGCCAATCCATTCGCGTGTATCGCTGCCGGTATAGCGACTCTTTGGGGCCCTGCCCATGGNGGCGCAAACGAAGCCGTGCTGGAGATGCTTGAAGAAATTGGCGACGAAAAAAATATCGACCAGTTTGTCGCTCGCGCTAAAGATAAATCCGACCCTTTCCGCTTGATGGGTTTCGGGCATCGCGTCTACAAGAACTTCGATCCTCGCTCTAAAGTTATGAAAGAAACCTGTGATGAAGTATTAGCCGAGCTGGGCTTAGAGAACGATCCTCTATTGCGTATCGCCAAGCGTCTTGAGCAAATAGCGCTCGAAGACGAGTACTTTATCGAGAAAAAACTCTACCCTAACGTCGACTTCTACTCCGGCATTATTATGAAAGCGATTGGTATTCCAACTGATATGTTTACAGTGATTTTTGCAACTGGACGCACCGTTGGCTGGATTGCACACTGGCACGAAATGATCACAGACGGATNNAAAATTGGTCGCCCGCGCCAGCTCTATAAAGGCTATGCAAAACGTGACTTTGTAACACGTGACGACCGCCCAGCAGTTAATCCAACCAACTTCTAAACGATTCTGCCAACTTCGCACACTTACCTCTGCAGATTAAAAAAGGCCGCTATAAAAGCGGCCTTTTTGTATAGCTGAGCGACCTAAACATTCACTCACTAGCGCTTGATCAACAACTTCATCCGCTCCTTCAACTGGTACCACTGCGGCAAACTCTGGTCTGGGCTGCGAGCCAACTTGCGATCCCGCTCATGCGCCAACCAAAGACTTTCGGCGTCAAAACTATAAATNGGGATCAAGTCTGGTCGCTGCGAAGCCGGTAGAATTTCGTGTTTAATATTATCTAAAATTAGCGGCTCTGAATCTGGCGTTGGATAAAACGCAAGTACCATATGCGCCTGATTGTAAGTGACCGATTTCACATAGGTAAGCCGCAACTTATCTGGGTCAATTGCGGTCGCTTTAAGTGTGAAGTATTTCCCAATTGAGTAATCTTCACAGTCGCCGCCATTTGACGCAAGCGTTTCTACTGGGGTAGCCCAATAGTCTTCAACCCCCCAATGTTGCAAGTCGGAAATCCATTCCACTTGATTAAAAAAATCATTGGCGTTGACCATCTTCTGCATATCGCTGAGTTCAGTATTATTGCGGTCTGCAAGCATCATCTGCTCCCAGCGCTGCACCCGAGTCCTAGCAAGACCACCCCACTTGCTCGCCACTTCACTCAAGCTCTCGTCAGACACAAATAAATAGCCGTAAGCGCCCGCAGGCAATATCAGCCCGAACAACAGCAACCCCATCAGCAGAAAGACAGCAAAGGCAGACGCCGAATAACGAGCAGGCGGAGGATGCAGGGCCAACACCCCGCGCCTCCGCTTTATGTAAGACTTAGAACTCATTACCCCAGTATAGTTAACGAATCACTCCACCGAGGCTACCGAATGCCAATACCACTAGAACTTTTATTCTGAATTTGCCCCTGAGTACAAACTCAATGACCTAAAGTTCACAGCAACGCCTCTAAAACTCGACCAAATGTTTTGTAAAACTATTGGTTGACCTGCCGCCGTAGGGTGTAGACCATCAGCTTGCATAAGTTCGCTATTGCCCGCGACACCGTCGAGAATAAATGGCACTAAGGCAACCCGGTTATACTCAGCCAAATGACTGTATTGATCAAAAAAAGGCCCAGTGTAGCGAGCCCCTAAATTTGGCGGCAAACGTGTACCAACCAGTAGGACTTTTGCTTTTGCAGCTAGGGCGATATCAATCATTTTTTGTAAGTTAGACGTAATATAAGGAACCGGCTTACCTTGCAAACCATCATTCGCACCCAACTCTAATATCATAAGGTAGGGGCGATATTGCTGAACTAAGCTGGGCAAACGTTGTAGACCGGCTGCAGTTGTAGCTCCTCCAGCAGATGCATTAAAAACCACGTAATCGCTATAGGCTGGCGTTGTCGCCAAGCGCTGCTCGAGCAACGTCACCCAACCCGATTCAACGGCAAGATTGTAAGCAGCGCTTAAACTATCACCGACAACGAGAATATTTCTTTTGCCCTCAACAACGTCGGGCTCAGCATTTAGCAACGGCGCGACAGTAAAAGCGCATGAAAAAAATACAAGCAAACGGCAGCGAACAAAAAACAACCAAACTGCTGTAAATGTCGTAATTAAAGACGAAATCATAAAATGGCTTCTTGGTAAATTTATTAGTGATGCCAAATAGCATCAGAATAGAGCAACACCATTGTATTAATATAGCTGCCCCCCGCTAATACTGAAAAGTCGATTAGTTGACACAATAGCAGCGACAAATAGCGCTGTGGTGTCTAAACAAATTTATACACATCTTAAAGGTTAACGAGTGATAACTATGATAAAAACGGAACAACTACAACATCAGGTACCCGTAACCGATGGCGTGTTGACTATCTTGAAAGGAATCAACCTTAGTATCAAGCGTGGTGAATCAATCGCGATTGTAGGAGCCTCAGGCTCCGGAAAATCGACTCTGCTAGGCATGCTGGCGGGGCTTGATACGCCCTCCTCCGGAAAAATCCTCCTCGATGGCACCGAGATCACACAGCTAGATGAAGAAAAACGATCGGCGGTTCGAAGCAAACTCGTATCCTTTGTTTTTCAAAACTTTCAATTACTTAGCAGTTTAAATGCGCTTGAAAACGTTATGTTGCCCTTAGAGGTCGCCAACCACCCGCAAGCAAAGCAACAAGCCATAGAGTTTCTCGGGCGTGTTGGCCTAGCTGAACGACACACTCACTTCCCACGACAACTGTCTGGCGGTGAGCAGCAGCGCGTGGCCCTCGCCCGCGCATTCGCGTCACAAGCGCCTATTTTATTCGCCGATGAACCGACGGGGAACTTAGACACCGTAACCGGTGGTAAGGTTGCGGACCTGCTCTTTGCGATGAATAAAGAGGCCGGCACAACACTTGTACTGGTGACCCATGACAGAGCGCTCGCGCAGCGTTGCACACGTCAATATTTAATGACGGCTGGTGAATTGGCGGAGCTGGATACGTGAAAAACCTCTTAACCTTTATTTGGCGCGACTGGCGCGGCGGCGAGCTGAGCATCTTAGTATTTTCCGTTATTCTCGCTACTGCAACGGTTACCAGTATCAGTCTATTCACCAATCGAATTCAAAACTCTATTCAACAGGAAGCCGCGGAATTTCTCGCCGCAGATGTTCAAGTTCGCAGCTCCATGAACATTCCAGATGAATGGTTTGAGGACGCCAACGAGCTAAACTTACAATCAGCACAGATTCAAAGTTTTCGAGCAATGGCGTTTGCTAAAGACGCAATGCAACTTGCCACCGTCAAAGCCGTATCTAATAGCTACCCGCTGAAAGGCACACTTACCATCGCAGAAAACCCCGCGGACGAAGGTCAAATCGTCTCGAACGGCCCTGCCGCTGGCGAGGCTTGGATTGTTGCACGTTTAATGGCAGCACTGGATATCAAAACCGGCGATACTGTTACGATTGGCGATGCTGACTTGACCGTAACATCAGTACTAATCAAAGAACCTGACAGTCCGCAAACATTTTTCGGCGTCGCGCCGCGCATTATGATTCATCAATCAGACGTTCCCAGAACCGGCGCGGTACAAGTCGGCAGCAGAGTGAATTACGCACTTTTACTTGCCGGTGAAAACAAACAACTGGACGCATTTAAAACGCTGCACCAAGATGATTTTGGCAATCATTTTCGCTGGACAACACCGCAACAAGGAAGCCAAAGCTTAGATCAAGCACTACAGCGCGCCGAGAAGTTTTTGCTGTTGGCTGGCAGTTTGAGCGTTATCCTCTGCGGCGTTGCAATTGCACTGGCTGCGCGCCGCTATGCCACCCGTCAAACAACTAACGTTGCGCTGCTAAAAACATTTGGGCAATCCCCCAATCAAATCGCAAAGCGATACCTCGCTGTGTTATTCGTGGTTGCATCTATAACACTTAGCTTAGGGTTTCTAAGTGGTTGGGGGCTGCACATTTTGCTGCTAACTTTACTAGCGGACTTATTGCCGGCTAATCTAGCNGCCGCAAATTATAGCGCCTACGGTGTTGGTGCTCTTGCAGGATCGGTCGCATTATTTTCTTTTGCTCTGCCACCATTGCTGGCATTGCGTAAAGTGCCTCCAGCTAAAGTTTTGCGCGAAGATTCGGAGGACGCGTTAATTTCTGCGCGACTTTCTGCGGTTATTGGCTTTTTCAGTATTCTACTGTTAGTCGCAATTTTCAGTCGTGACTTGGCAATCACAGCAATCGTTACTGTAGGCTGTTTGGTAACTATTTTCGGTGTTGGTTTCCTAGGCTGGCTTACGCTGCAGCTCGGCAACTTAGTGGCCTCTAGNCTAGGGCAAAGCTGGCGTCTTGGACTTGCAAACTTACAGCGTCACCAACAGGTGAATGCGCTCCAAATCATGATTTTTGCCAGCCTTTTTATGTTGCTCTTTGTGCTTATTGCGAGCCGTACATCGTTGATTGGCCAGTGGCAATCACAACTGCCAACACACAGCCCAAACGTGTTTGTGTTTAACATCTTTAATCATGAAAAAGCGCAGATAGAAGAACAGTTAGTCGCGAATAAAATCGACCATCAACCTTTCTACCCTATGATGCGTGGGCGGGTTATTGAGGTGAATGGCGAATCGATCACGCCACGAATTGAACAAACCGCATCGCATATGAATTACGAGCGAGAACTAAATCTCACATGGGCTAAAAACCTAGGTGACGACAACAAGGTGACCGATGGCCACTGGCACGATGCTGAATCTGAGAGCCTCGAAGTCTCCGCAGAGGCAGATTATGCTCAGGGGTTAGGACTAGTCGTTGGCGACAAACTTACCTTTAGTATTACCGCTCAAGAATTTACCGCCACCTTGACCAGTATTCGTTCGGTGCAATGGGACTCCATGAATCCGAACTTTTTTATGATATTTAATCAACCGGTATTAGATGATGCCGCGACTAACTGGCTGACAAGCTTTTACTTACCGCCAGATAAAAAAGCCGTATTAAACCAATTGACAGCCGCCTTTCCGACAATTTCGTTGATTGAACTCGATCAGATGATCGCGCAAATACAAGGTATTATTAGCCAGGTGTCGATGGCGATTGAGTTTATTTTGCTTTTAGTGCTGGCCGCAGGAACCCTAGTGCTAATTACCAGTATTCAGTCGACTTTGGATATTCGCATGCAAGAAAGCGCCATTCTGAGAGCATTAGGGGCGCCCAAGCGTTTAGTTATTCGAACACTCTTAGTGGAGTTTGGATGCCTAGGCGGGATGGCGGGCTTACTTGGCGCTATCGCGGCGGAAGCCGCCTTGTACGGTTTGCAAACGCGAGTGTTTTCTCTCGATTACGCGCCCAATTCTATGTTGATTCTGATTGGCCCCATAATGGGAGCGTTGCTGGTGGGAATGGTGGGATGGCTGTCGACCCGTTCGGTTGTGGCTACACCGCCGTTACAGGTCCTCAGGCAACTGTCTTAAAGTGTGGAATACGCTTAGATTGCAACTGTCAATACAGCTTATACAGTTGTTTTTATAACGCTCATGTGTAACGTTTTTTATAGCATTGCAAGCCAAACTATCCACATTGCCGTTTATTCAATACTCGATAAACGGCAATGTGTTTCTGTACTAGTAGTTAACCCATTCATTAAACAAAGAACAACTGAATGGTTAAATAAACCAAACTAATTATTGCGCTGCAGACGGCTGATGAAGGCGCTTCAAACAGGCAATTAATTGCTCTGAATGCTCGTTCCACTGCCAACCCCAACCCCCAGCATAGCCATGCTCATGTAGCACTTTACATAAATCAAACGCCGCGATTGGCTCATCAAGTACGTTTAAATCTTCAACATGAAATTCACCAACTACAATCGGCTTGTTCACCGCCCAATAGCTAGCCGGATGATGAAATGGCGACCAACGTCCTTGTTTACCTTCATTGTTATAGTAGTGTGGCTGATAAAAATCTAACGTCGCCAAAGGATCACCACCTGCCGCCGTTATCATGCGGTCATCTCGATACCAGTTAAAACCACCAGCAACATCAGAATTGTACTTACCCATAGATTTTGAACCAGTGGTGACCAGTGCCACCTCGCCCTGGTCAATCGCAGTGCGGTGAATGGCTGCCGCCATAGTCGCCTGAACCCGTTGTAACTGCTCTAGTGTTGGAACGGCCCCTCCATAGAAATCGCTCTGTTCTGGCAGCCAACTTTCCGTCATATTTTCCGGTTCATTAAACAGCTCCCAAGCCACCAATTGTGGGTGAGAATTCAGCGCCTTGACCATGGGGATAAGCGCATTATCGATATAAGATTGCAATACTTGGGGATCAGTCAGCAAACGAAAGTTATCGGCACTAGGCGGGTTGCGATAGTCGTTTTTCTTAAGCATATCGAAAGACCATAGCGACGGCACGATATAAACCTTGTATTCCGTGGCAATATCTAAGGCAAGCTTTAGATCTTCGAGAAAGGTCTTACCGGGGCCAACAACCATACGCTCGCCGTTAATATCACCCCATTCCGGCGTTAACGAACCATCAATATGCATCCACCAACGTAGCGTATTGCCACCCGCCGTAGCCACATCCTGCAAAGCAACTCGTAATGCTGGCTCGGATATACCTGCACCAACGTCGCGGGCGAAATCAAACCACGCGATATTGAACCCACTTAAATACACCGGTCTACCGTTATAGAGGATACGACTCTGCTCAGCATTAGAGCCTAAGCCTTCAATATGCTTCAAATGCTCTCTATTTAGAGCTTCAGCCTCAGCAGACTGCTGCACACTGGCGTCGTCATGGGTATCGGCACAGCCTCCTAACGCAGCAACCCCAAAAAGCAGCGCCAGACTCGCCGGCCTGAAGACACTAATAAAATTCATTATCTGTAATCTACTTATTTCAAACATCGAAACTCCAACCCAACAAAATAAATGCCGATGTTACCGGTTTAGCGGGGCTTGCCACAAACCTTTTAGAGGATGGAGAGCGAATACTCCACTTATTCCGTGCTAGTTTAAGCATCAACTCCATGATTTGCGCTGAAACAGCAAAAACGACAAGAGAAGCCCACACATATCGAGGCGCGCTTCATTCAAAAGCCTGACTTGGATCAAGCCCAACCACATTGGCACAATTAGCACTCTGAATTGCCATTACAATAAGGGCAACCAAATTTCCACTCATCCTATTTTTCCAATAGCCCCCACCGTTCAGGAGTTTATATGAGCAAGGCTGGATTTGGCAGTTGGGCAGCAACTGCGTTGTTAATCTTAGCTGTCGTGATCGTAGAATTTGTAACGATTCCATACATGTTCACTACCGCCTGCGCAGCAAATCACTGCGGCCATACTTCTCGTTGCCGCCGTCCTCTGGGTGACGGAATGGGTATCTCTATTTATCGTTAGCTTTTTAATCCTAGCGCTGGAAATCGTCTGGCTCATTCCTGTACTCGGCCTCAGCGGTCAAGTCGTATCCAGTTCTGTTTTCTTTGCACCGTTCTTTTCCAATATTATCTTGCTGTTTCTTGGTGGCTTCGTGCTATCTAGTCTGATGCAAAAGTACGGGCTGGATATTCGCTTTGCCCAAGCAATACTTAAACGCACTAAAGGCAAACCAAGCGCAACCCTACTCGGCATCATTTTGGCTTGTTCTTTTCTTTCTATGTGGATTAGTAATACAGCTACAACTGCCATGATGCTAACCATGGTGTTCCCATTAATTAAACGCATCCCAGAAGAGCATCAATTTCGTAAGGCGCTGGTGCTTTGCATACCCTTCGCCTGCAATCTGGGCGGCATCGGGACACCAATCGGTACGCCTCCGAATGCAATCGCATTAAGCTATCTAACCAAAGCGGGTTACACCATTAGTTTCGCAAAGTGGATGATGTTAACGCTGCCCTTCTTTAATTGTATTTTTGGTACTACTGTGGCAGTTACTGATACGACTCTACCCTGCCCGAGGCCTTACACTCGACATTCCCGAGCGTAATACCGGAGATTTCAGCCTACAACACTGGGCCGCATTGGGGGTCTTTGTGGTAACCGCTTGCGGCTGGTTTTTTGCCAGTCAACTTGGCCTAGCCACCGGAACTATCGGTCTATTTCCGCTAATTTTCTGTTTTTGGTTTGGTCTTCTCGACACCAAAGATTTCCGCGATCTACCTTGGGATGTACTCTATATGGTNGCTGGCGGCTTAGCACTCGGCGTTGCCTTGCAGGTGACAGGTTTGGGGGAATCCTTGATTAATGTTCTACCCTTATCCGGCTCCCCTTGGGCGCTACTCGCCATTACAGCCGCCGTTGCAGGCGTAATGTCTACCGTAATGAGCAACACAGCGACGGCAGGGTTGATCATTCCCCTCGTGATGAACCTGCCTTTTGGCAGCGACTACATCTTGTCGTTGGTAGTAGCGCTCGCATTAATGTGCTCTATGGCGATGGCTCTACCAGTTAGTACCCCGCCGAATGCGATCGCCTTTAGTTCACGCGCCATCAATAGCCGCGATATGATTATCACCGGCGGAATAATCACTATCTCAGGCTACATTTTGATCACCCTTTTTGGGCCTAGCTATTGGCGCTTCATACTGAGTTTTATCAACTAATTTCAATCACGCTGAGCGCTTAAGAGAACGAGAATATTATGGAAATTCACATCCAAAAATGTCAGAACTGTAGGTCCCGCAATCTACGTAATATTTTGGTTAGGGATCAGGTTCAAATGGTCTATATACAATGTCGCGACTGCGAGCAACTTGTTGCTCGTTACGTGCTAGCTAAAGGCGGTTACTTCCATGCAGGTAAAGGCTTTGAGAGTTTTCTGCGTTCGGTAGAGCGCGATGGCGACTTTGCTAGCGCTCGCGATATCAACTCGACCTATGACGAGATTGAAGCGCAGATACAAGCGGAGTTCGATACATTAACGGAAAAAGTCACTACGCTTTATAAGGGTAAGCTACCCTAGCCTGGCAGGCAGCCCGGTCGATAATTCACCTCCAACACACTTGTATTTGTCACGCCGACCCCAAACTTACTAGGAAGCAAGGTCGATTAAACTTTTCTCCTATCTTGCTGCCTAAGTTAACGCCTAGCCCCTTGCTTTTTAGAGGGGGCTTTGTATGATGAGGGCGAACTGACAATTACCGTTTTGGAGACACACAATGCAAGAGCTATACACTCAATCTGCGACATACAGCTCGTCGCTGGAAGTGAGCAAAGTATTACGTAATACCTATGCGTTATTAGCCATGACGATAGGCTTTAGTGCCATTACTGCCACTATCTCCATGGCGATCAACTTCCCACACTTGGGGCTTATCTCGCTACTGCCCTATATCGGTCTGCTGTTTGCCGTTGAAAAGACCAAAAACTCTGGCTGGGGAATAGTCTGGGTTTTCGCCTTGACAGGCTGGCTTGGTTTAACGCTTGGTCCAATCTTGAACTACTACGTTGGCGTTAGCGGAATAGAACCTATTTTAATGGCGCTTGGCGGCACTGCGCTTATATTCTTTGGCTTGTCTGGATACGTGCTAGTTACCCGCAAAGACCTTAGCTTTCTAACCGGCTTTATCATGACTGGCTTCATCGTAGCCTTCGTAGCCATGCTCGCCGCCTACTTCTTAAACATTAGCGGGCTAAGCTTGGCTGTAAGCTGTATGTTTTTGGTGCTATCGTCACTACTAATCATGTGGCAAACCAGTAATATTATTCACGGTGGCGAAACAAATTATATTTCGGCAACCGTAACTTTATACGTGTCGCTATATAACATCTTTACCATTCTACTTAGCTTTCTAGGCGGTAGCTCCGACGACTAAACGAAAGCCGAAGAGCTGAACCGATAAAACTGTAGTAGCAACCTTTGGTACACCAGCTCCATTAGTAGATTATGCTCGATCAAGCCCCGCCTAGCGCGGGGCTTTTGTTTATAAACCTAAAAGTCTACTAGAACTTTTTTTCCGAGCTATCGCAGGCCAAAAAGATTGTTTTAACCATCGCTTATGAACATTTTTGTCCTAATCAATGCCGCGCCAGGCAGCGCCACAGCAACTCAAGCGCTGCGGGTTAGTCACGCCTTGTTAGCCGCTGGGCATGATATCGGCCAGATATTTTTCTACGAGGATGGCGTTTTACATGCACAGCCGAATCTAAAAGAGGCACATCCATGGAGGAGTTTCTTCGAGCAGTATNCAACCGAGGCGATATGCTGCTCTAAAGCAGCAAACAAATACGAGCTTACAGAGCATTTTAGTGCAGGACCGTACCACTTAGGTGGCATGGCACAAATGATCGCGCAACAAGCACAAGCAGACAGAGTTTTAACCTTCGCCGTACGCAACACCAATCAGCAAGACGACGCCGTATGACAAAGCCAACATCTGATCTAAATTTGTTATTCGTTGTAAAACTCGTAGATGACTGCAGCCATCTCGATACCGTTTTAGATGCAATTACAACCGCATTAATATTTGATCAGTCAATCGCTGTACTTATGTTTCCCCCAGAAAATTCCGATGAGGACAAAGAAAAATGTTTTCATCTAGCATTACAGAACCTCTGTTCCCAGCTGCAACCCTTCGCCATTTATATGCTCAATAAAAATTCGCCTGACGATACGCCACTAACTGCCGAGAGTAACGATAGCTTGATCTTCCTCAGCCCAAAAAGCACTCGCTCGCTACTCACAGAATCTAAACAGTGCCTTTACTTTTAACCCCCTATGCTGCATATATTTAATCTCGATCAGATTTCTAACTGCCGCAGCCTGTATCAACAGGCCGCAGTGCTGATCGTCCCTACAGACACACTTGTGCTAATGAATATTTCCGACTCAAGCCAACTCGAGCAAGCGTATGACGCACTGTGTACTGAACACGATATACCCCATTTATTCCTATTCCCCGCCCCAGAACTAGATCATAAAATACAAACATTCGGCGATAAGATTCCCTGTTTAAATGCTGCCACATTTGCAGAGCTCTGCACGCGCCACACGGCAATCTCACATTGGTTTTAATATGACTATAGGCAGCGCTCAACCGCACAATTACGATTTACAACTTCAAGACAAGATAACGCAAAACAGAATCTGAGTTTGCACAGTTCGACCTACCCGGCCTCGATGTTTTTAGATCTCCTAAAGACTACTTTCGCATGCGCGCCGAGTTTAAAGTCTGGTATTCAAAAGAAACTGAGCAGGCGGATTTTGTTATGCACAATCCGAAAAATCCGCAAGAGTTAGTCGTAATCGAACATTACTCTATTGGATCAACGCGTATAAATGAATTAATGGCAGCTCTAAGGCAAGAGATTAATAACGACCCAGTACTACGCCACAAGCTATTCCAAGCTGAATTTCTAACCGCCACCACCGGCGAAGCAGTCATCACGCTGATATACCACAAGCCCGTTAGCGAACAGTGGAAAATTAAAGCGCAACAGCTTTCAAAAACACTTAATTGCAGCGTTATCGGTCGCAGCCGAAAACAAAAATTCGTAGTCGGTAAAGATTATATTTACGAAAATATGCGGGTCGGAGATAAGCTGTACCAATACCAGCAAGTTGAAACTGGCTTCACCCAACCCAATGCCAACGTCTGTGAAAAGATGCTGAACTGGGCTTGTGATTCGGTTGCGGGGGTTGGTGGCGATTTACTCGAACTCTATTGTGGTAACGGCAATTTCACTCTGCCGCTTGCAGCTCATTTCGATAAGGTTCTAGCGACAGAAATTTCCAAAACGTCAGTCAATTCTGCACTGCACAATATGGACATCAATGACGTCGATAATATCAAGATAGCAAGAATGTCGAGTGAAGAGTTTACCCAAGCGTTAAATGGCGCGCGGGAATTTCGCCGCCTTAAAGAGATCGATTTAACAAGCTATAACTTTACAACGATTTTTGTCGACCCACCAAGAGCAGGCTTGGATTCAGAAACAGAAGAACTCGCAAGTCGGTTTAATAATATTTTATATATATCATGCAACCCTGAGACTCTAAAAACTAACTTAACCTTCTTGAGTGACACGCATAAAATAGAAAGGTTTGCCCTATTCGATCAATTTCCCTACACCCATCATCGAGAGTGCGGCGTGTGGCTACGAAGGCGTTAACCAGACTTACAGAGAGGTCAAAGCGGCTAGCGCCCCCTAGGCACTGCTACCGAGCAACGCGCGATACCGCTCACTATTTGCTAATAGCTGGCGCGCAGCCGCTTCAATAAAGTCCTGATATTTTTGTTCGTGCTGAAGACGCTCTTGCTCAAACGCGCGCTTTTCGGTTTTGGGCAACGACGTCCAACGATCCAATATCGGAATATGGGCCGTCGCCTCCGCAAGCTTAGTAAACACCTGGAAATCACTGAGCTCATGCTCCGAAAACCCTAAACGCTCTGACAGAACTGTTATGCGTATGCTCGCCTCGGTTAAACTTACCTGCTTTTCAATTGCCGCCTGAGCCAATACTATGATGCTATTCAAGGCTTCTTTTTTTACTTCCTGTAACCTTACGTTCTGCTGCTGCAAGCGCTCTTGCTGCTGTTTCTTTAGGCGCCGCAACTTCACCTGATAGTAGAGCGCCAACCCCGAAAGCAAAATGACGATTACCACTGCAACTACAATTAAGTTCACTATTAAGACTCCATGTTTTCAGTTTTCTCAACCGCCAATGATTCCGGCTCGCTGTCACTGTCCAACGCCTCTGAACGCAACTTATCCGGCAAATTCTTACTCGTTTTAGCACCTAGGTCACGCAGGTTCTCGACACGGCGAATAAGGTTTCCACGGCCATCAGTTAAGCGTTTACGCGTCGTATCGTAAGCTCTAGTAGCCCGATCTAGATGGCTACCAATGTCTTCTATAGCCGCTACTACCATCACAAATTGATCGTACAGCTTCCCCGCACTAGCGGCTATTGTCTCGGCATTGGTATTCTGTTTTTCATATCGCCAAAGGGTTTCTACCGTACGCAAAGCCACCATTAAACTTGAAGGGCTCACCAACACAATATTTTTATCGTAAGCTTCTTTAAACAAGGCTGGAGCGGCTTGGATAGCCGTAATATAGGCCGCTTCGATTGGCACAAAGATAAAGACAAAGTCGAGGGTTCTAACGCCTTCAAGCTGCTCATACTGTTTTAAAGATAAACCCTTGATATGCGCCCGTAGGCTATCCACGTGTCGCTTTAAGAGTGTTTCGCGAGCGCTAGTATCCTGTTCAACACAAAAGCGTTCGTAGTCGACTAAAGAAACCTTAGAGTCGATGACAATATCCTTACCTTCAGGTAAATGCACAATCACGTCGGGCTTATACCGCTTGCCCTCAGCATCGGCGTGAGACTTCTGGGTAGTGTATTCTCGGCCCTTCTCTAACCCCGACTGCTCCAGTAATCGCTCGAGAATAATTTCACCCCAATTACCCTGCGCCTTATTATCACCTTTTAACGCCGCCGCTAGATTATTGGCATCCGCACTAATCTTAGTCGCCTGTTTCTGCAATTCAGAAATTTGACCGAGGAGCTGATTACGCTGATTATTCTCTTTGGAATAGACGTCATCAACTTTTTTGTGGAAGTCTTTCAACTGCTCCTTAAAGGGCGTGATAACCGCCTCTATAGTCGAACGACTACTACTGGTAAATTGCGCCTGCTTAGCATCAAATAACTTGTTTGCCGCCAACTCGAATTCTCTAAAGAGTTGCTGTTTTGTTTCATCGAGTAGACGCTTTTCCTGCTCTCGCTGTAGCTGCTGTTCACTTAAACGCGTTTCTGCCTGAACATATCGAGCTCTTAATGTGTGTAGCTCATTTAACTCCCCCCCTAGCGACTCCACCCGCGACTGTGCCGCCCGCAACTCCGCTTGTAATCGAGCTGTCTCTAACGCTTGCTGATGTACCTGTGGCTCCCACTCAGCACGACTAACCTGCACCTGTTGTGCAAGTTGATTTTTTAAATCTAAAGTCTCTAAGNCTAACGTTTTATNACGCATAGCATATTGATATCGAACAACAAGCCAGCCGCAAAACACGCCAAAAACAACACTACAAATNACTAAAATCATTTGCTCTTGTGTAATCGAAATGTTGACGAGTTCAACCAATGTATTGTCTGTCATGGAGTATTAAGCTTTGTTATCATGAGTTGAATTTATATTTTTTACTATTGAGACTTATGTCTACTAGAGCAAATATTCTCGTATTCGACTCCGGGGCTGGGGGCTTAACTGTTACCCGAGAAATCTTACTCTCGAACACTTATGCCGACATTACGTATGTGGCGGATAACGCGCTATTCCCCTACGGAATCTTAGAGGATGCACAACTGTCCACCCGTATTATTACGCTTATGGGGGTACTGCTGGCTCAACACCAACCAGATATTGTTGTAATCGCCTGCAACACTGCGAGTACTATCGTACTCGAAACACTTAGAAAATGCTTCGATACTATATTTGTTGGCGTTGTACCGGCGATAAAACCGGCAGCCGCTATTACTCAAACAGGCGTAATAGGCTTACTTGCGACACCCGCTACAATCGACCGCGCTTACACGGCAAATCTTATTAGGGAGTTTGCAAAAGAGCATACAATTCTACGCCATGGCAGTGGCCTGTTGGTGCGGTATGCTGAAGATTTACTCGCCAATAGTCCTATCGATGAAACACTGCTCACTAGAGAGTTACGCTACCTTACGGAGCAAAAAAATGGCAAGAATATTGATACCATCATCCTCGCTTGCACGCACTTCCCAATACTTCAAGATAGGCTTCATCTACTCCCAGAGTTTTCGCATATAAACTGGGTTGACTCAGGGAATGCGATAGCTCGACGGGTAAGCTTCCACCTCGCAAACCTCGGTAAAAGTTGCAGCCAACACGGGAATNTTGACGCGCCATTAAAGCTGGAATTTATCTATACTCTAGCGTCGACATCGCCAGCCACCCAGCACAATTATCAGCGTTACCTCTCTACATATCTTTTGCCGGGTAACCGAGGTTACCCACCAAACCGGTGACAGTATAATCTTCGCGCCATATAGTCTTGGCTTCACGCCCCAAACCTCAAGTCGCAAGCGAAAAAAAACCCCGAGCCATACGGTCGAGGTCTTCATAACATGAAACTAGAAAATCAGGTTGCCCGCAACAAATTATCGGGTAACGATTTTCGCACTAGAAACGATACCGGCTTCGAAAGAACTACCTTCATAACGGCTATTTTCACGCGCCAACTGACTTGAAAGCCCTTCCACCATATCATCACCAACTTCACTCGCTTTACCAGGCTCCCGAGAGGTAACACCAATAACACGAGTGACTCCCGTCGGCGTAATACTGACATGCAGGTCAACCGGCGAATCTGTTTTAGCTATCGCAAACGCTTGACTACGGGTCGCGGGATCAGACACCGGGTCTGATCTAGTAGCGCCTTCAAATGACGAGTAGGCATAACCAAGCGATTCGGCTAGTTTCTCAGCTGCTTCGCCAGACTTCACTGTCTCCACAAACACATCGGCCTTCGACTTCAGCATCTCATTCACTTGCTGTTGTGTGAGTTTGTCGACAATAGACGCCTTGACCACGTCAAAAGCTTGAATATGCTCAGGCTCATGCTGCTTAACGTGCAGAACGACGGCGCGGTTGTTAGCAAGCTCTACAATTCGGCTGTTATGGCCGTCTTGAAGCACCTCTGGCGCAAACGCCGCATTGCGAACGTCTGTATTGCCTGCGATGCCAGTACCGCTGGTACGGGAGAACAGGGTGGACTGAGCGACAGTCAAACCCAACGTAGCAGCTGCATCACTCAAGTCTGGAGCACTAAAGGTAAGCTTATCTAAGGACTCCAAATTAGCCGTATAGAGTTCTTCAGCTTGAATTCGCTGAAGGTTGGCCTTGATTTCGGCTTTCCGGTCCGCGAACGCTGGCGGCTTAGGTACATGCTTATCAAGTACTTTAATTAGGTGGGTACCAGCATCGCTTGTCACTGGAGCCGATATCTCGCCAGAGTCCAAACTGTATACCGCCATTTCGAAATCAACAGGGTAGATACCAGGCAATACAACACCAAGAGAACCACCCAAATCACGCGTACCAGCGTCATCAGAATACTGCTTTACCAATTCAGCAAAGTCTTCACCTTCGGCGAGCTTGGCTTGTACCTCAGCAAGTTTGGCTGCGCTACTATCACCATCTTCAATAAGTAAATGCGCAACTGTATATTCTGGCGCGGCATCAAACTTAGCGACATCAGCTTCATACTGAGATTTTACTTGCGCCTCGTCAACCTTCATCGTCTCAGCCAATTTCGCCAACGAAAGCTCAATATACTCGACGGCAACCTGTTCGGCTTTACGGTAAGACTCTTGATTCTCATCGTAATAGGATTGAGCATCCGCATCCGAGACAGTTACCTGCTCGCGCAAACCTTCGGAGGGGATATCGACAGTAAAGAATGTTCGCTTTTCATGCACTAAAGAAATTAAAGCTTCCTTTTCCGCTTGAGTTACAAACGAAGAGGCTTCCAATCCGTAGTTGATTTGGTTCAACATCAAATCTTCTGCGACCGACACTTTAAAATTCGCTGGAGTCAAACCGATTCGAGATAACACACTCCGGAATTTCTGCGAGTCAAACCTTTCATCGGTAAGGAAGTCAGGCTGTGTTGCAATAACGCGATTTACCGTTGCCGCATCCACCCCCATTCCCGCGTGATCAGCAGCAGCAAGCATTGCCGCTTTGCGAGTTAAGCGCTCGAGTACCGGGCCTCGTAGGTTCTCGTCTTTTAAATAGTCCGCCGACGGGTCTACACCTTGCTGAGAAAGCATGCGCTGCTTCTGCAAATACACTTCGCGATCAAGTTCCGCAAAACTCACGGATCGACCATCGACCTCTGCGGCATCAGTTCCAGCCACCGAACCAAGAAAAGAACTTCCAACGCCGGCAATAACCATTGGAACAATGAATAGTACAATGATAACAATAGACACTGTCGTGCCCTTTAAATTATCTCTTACACCCTGGAGCATAGTGAACCTCGAATTTCGAACCAAACTTTTATATAAAAGAATTGAGCTACACAAAAGATAAGAATATTTATACGAAAAAAGGCGCCGTTTAGATGCGCCTTTTTTGTATCAGCAACTTTTGTATGTCTTTTCCGATCAGTGCCTGGTTTATTATTTTTTTTAGTCAACGATCAACAAAATTAAATTCAAAAACGTTGGGCTGACGCGGAAAATATATTACCTATTACCAGTCTTTCTAAGCGCCGGACAAAAACCTATTACGGTCAGCGCCGAACTCGTGACAGAGCAAATTAGTTGACAGCATCTTTTAGCGCTTTACCCGCTTTAAAACTAGGGATCTTTGCAGCAGCGATTTCAATAGGAGCGCCGGTTTGCGGGTTGCGCCCTGTTCGAGCTGCACGCTCTTTCACGAGGAAAGTACCGAAACCAACCAAAGCTACTTGATCACCTTCTTTTAACGCCCCAGCGATTGAATCAGTTACGGCGTCAAGTGCACGGCCAGCAGCTGCTTTGGATATGTCGGCAGAAGCGGCAATCGCTTCGATCAGTTCAGATTTGTTCACTTTAATCCCCTCTTATTATTGGATTAGTCAATTAATTCTTTTTGCACCGCAATCGCTGTGTAACCACGCAAACCTAAGCCTGGGACAACTCAACTGCTCTAAAGGAATTGCGATTTATACCAACTGCCCGTATACCGGTCAAGAATGAAATCCATTATTTGCCCTGCAGGCAGGAAACTGGTTGGTTTTCAACCAGTTTTATGGTGCTATACGCTATTCCTAGTGTGTGCTTATACGATTTTCATCTTCCTTTTTTTCACCACTGGCTTTCGCCTCTAGTGCCCGATACTCCTCATCGCTGTAGGGTTTTGGCATATATTGCAACGCTACTTCCAATACTTCATCAATCCAACGGACCGGCTTAATCACCAAGTCTGCCTTAATGTTATCGGGAATCTCACGCAAGTCTGCCTCATTTCCATGTGGGATGATAACTGTTTTTATCCCCCCGCGGTGTGCTGCAAGCAGCTTTTCCTTCAAACCGCCTATTTTTAACACCTCGCCACGCAGGGTAATCTCCCCAGTCATGGCAACATCTGCGCGCACTGGAATCTCTGCAAAAACCGACACTAATGCAGTGACACATAGCAATACCTGCACTCGGACCATCCTTGGGGGTCGCCCCTTCTGGAACGTGAATATGCAGATCTTTTTTCTCGTGAAAATCTGGCGCAATACCAAGCCCCTGCGCACGTGAACGCACTACCGTCATCGCCGCTTGNATCGACTCTTGCATAACGTCACCAAGCGAACCGGTTTTCACAAGAAGACCTTTACCTTTTACGGCGGAAGATTCAATAGTTAACAGTTCACCACCCACTTGCGTCCACGCCAAACCGGTAACCTGACCGATTTGATTTTCGCTTTCGGCTTTGCCGTAATCAGCTTTGCGTACACCCAAATAATCTTCTAACTTTTCGGCGCTAACAATGATAGTTGTATTCGTTTTCGCTTTTGCATTTTGGGTAACAACCTTTCGGCATATTTTTGCAATCTCGCGGTCAAGGCCGCGGACACCAGCTTCGCGAGTGTAGTAACGAATTACATCAAGAATCGCTTCAGGCTCTATAATTAATTCGTCTTTATGCAGGCCATTATTTTTAGTCTGTTTGGGTATCAAATATCGCGTTGCGATATTGACCTTTTCGTCTTCGGTGTAACCGGGAATACGGATAACTTCCATACGATCGAGCAATGGACCAGGAATATTCATACTATTCGAAGTACAAACAAACATCACATCAGACAAATCGTAATCCACTTCCAGATAGTGATCATTAAAAGTAGAGTTTTGCTCTGGGTCCAACACCTCCAATAAAGCAGATGCAGGATCGCCGCGATGATCCATACCCATTTTATCGATTTCATCTAGCAGGAAGAGTGGATTCTTCACACCCACCTTTGACATTTTTTGCACGAGCTTGCCAGGCATAGAGCCAATATAAGTACGGCGATGACCGCGAATTTCGGCTTCATCACGCACACCACCCAGAGCCATACGAACAAACTTACGATTTGTAGCGCGCGCTACAGACTCACCCAAGGAGGTCTTACCGACCCCAGGAGGCCCCACCAAACACAAGATTGGACCTTTAACTTTTTTCACGCGTTTTTGAACGGCGAGGTATTCTAGAATCCGCTCCTTGACCTCAGCTAAACCATAGTGGTCCTGCTCAAGGATTTTCTCCGCCGCCTCTAGATCATGACGAACCTTACTGCGCTTCTTCCACGGTAGGTTAACCATCCAATCGATATAGGCACGCACAACCGATGCCTCTGCAGACATAGGCGACATCATTTTAAGCTTGTTTAGCTCAGCTCGCGTCTTAGTTTCAGCCTCTTTCGGCATACCAGCCTCGGCTACTTTTCGCTCCAGCTCCTCACCTTCACTCGGCTCCTCGCCCATTTCGCCAAGTTCTTTCTGGATGGCTTTCATTTGCTCGTTCAGATAGTACTCGCGCTGACTCTTCTCCATTTGTTTCTTTACCCGGCCGCGAATCCGTTTTTCGACTTGATACAGATCGGCTTCAGCAGCCATCAGGCCAATAAGATGCTCTAAGCGCTCTCCTACGTCCGCCACCTCGAGAATTTCCTGCTTTTGTGCAAGATCAAGACTCATGTGGGCAGCGACGGTATCGGCCAGCCGGCTTGGCTCATCGATACCGCTTAGGGAGGTCATAACTTCTGCGGGAACCTTTTTACTGAGATTCACATACTGCTCGAAGCGGCTAAGCAGGGTTCGCGTTAACGCCTCCATTTCACGGTCTTCTGGCTCGCTGTTAGCAACCACCTCGATCTCGGCAATAAAGTAGTCCTGCTCTTCGCTTACCGAGACGATTGAGGCACGCTGACGCCCCTCCACCAAAACTTTTACGGTTCCGTCGGGTAACTTCAATAGCTGAAGCACGGTAGCCACAGTCGCAAAACTGTAGAGGTCATCAACACCGGGCTCATCTACCGACGCGTGTTTTTGAGCAACTAGGAGTATCTGCTTATCATCTGCCATTGCCCGCTCAAGCGCAGCAATCGACTTTGCACGACCAACAAAAAGAGGAATAACCATGTGTGGGTAAACCACTACGTCACGCAATGGAAGTAATGGGAGTTTGTTATCGCTTAATACNTGCTCGGACTGATCCATTGACTGACCTCTTTATAGAAAGCTGGGGTCTTGGCAAACTAATATGCCAGACTTTAAGACCGCTTTAGGCTAGTTGGGGGCGGAAACAATGATTTACAAGTCAATCACCGCCCCATACGAATGATGACAGTTTTAGGTTGCTATTCCATCGCCCAAATAAGAATACAACCAGACCTCGAACAAATCACAAAGTAAGACGCAAAAAAAAGGGCCATAGGGCCCTTTTCACGTATCTTAACCAATCTTTGGCGCACAACTTAGCGATAAGCCGGATAAAAAACTAAGTAGTGTCGTCTAGTGTAATTCCGATATACGCTTACTCTTCGGGCAACGCCTTAGGTTGATCGGTGTGCTCATAAACTAACAATGGCGCCGACTCACCCTTTATCACAGACTCATCAACTACAACTTTCGACACATTCGTCTCGGAAGGAAGTCTGTACATGGTATCGAGCAGTACGTTCTCCATAATTGAGCGTAAACCACGTGCACCGGTTTTTCGCTCCATAGCCTTACGCGCTACGGCATCAAGCGCTTCGTCGCGAAAATCAACCTCAACGCCCTCCATTTCAAACAACTTACCATACTGCTTGACTAAAGAATTTTTTGGTTCGCGGAGAATCTGTACTAGCGCTGCAGCATCTAGCTCATCAAGTGTCGCTATGACGGGTAAGCGGCCGACAAACTCTGGGATTAGGCCGTAACGCACTAGATCTTCTGGCTCTAGATCTTTTAAAGTTTCGCCGACGTTCTTGCTGTGGTCTTTGCTCTTAACTTCCGCGCCGAAGCCGATCCCGCCTTTTTCTGAACGGTCTCGAATAACGCGATCTAACCCAGCAAATGCACCCCCACATATAAAGAGGATATTGGACGTATCGACTTGTAAAAACTCTTGCTGCGGATGCTTGCGGCCGCCTTGAGGGGGGACGGAAGCAACCGTACCCTCAATAAGCTTCAACAACGCCTGCTGCACACCCTCACCAGATACATCACGAGTAATCGATGGGTTATCAGACTTGCGAGAAATCTTGTCAATTTCATCGATATAAACAATACCCTGCTGAGCCTTATCTACATCGTAATCACATTTTTGTAACAATTTCTGAATAATATTTTCTACGTCTTCACCAACATAACCCGCTTCAGTTAGGGTCGTAGCGTCTGCGATGGTAAAAGGTACGTTCAATAAGCGCGCCAATGTTTCCGCTAGGAGCGTCTTACCACTACCGGTAGGGCCGACCAGCAATATGTTACTTTTACCCAGCTCGACATCATTTTTTACTTTCTTCGACTCACCTACACGAAGACGCTTATAGTGATTATAAACCGCCACCGCCAGCACCTTTTTAGCATCGCTCTGGCCGATAACGTATTCATCTAGAGTTTGTGAAATCTCTTTTGGTGTAGGTAGCTTATCGCCACTACCCTCGGTGACGCTCTCTTGTATTTCTTCGCGAATAATGTCGTTACAAAGATCAACACACTCATCACAGATAAAAACCGAGGGGCCTGCAATTAGCTTACGTACTTCATGCTGGCTCTTTCCACAGAACGAGCAATAGAGAAGCTTGCCGCTATCGTCGCTGTTGTTACTGTTGTCAGACATCAATGGTCTCCAATCTGGCTATATCTCTTAGCAAGCGGTTGTAGCCGCCTATACAGGTCATTCTGACCTTTCCCCAAGCTCTGTTCAAGCTGGGCTAACCGCTAGCGGCTAAAACTTAAAATTACGACTTAGCTGTATCGAATACGCGCTTATCAAGCACATCATCAATTAAACCGAACGCTTTTGACTCTTCTGCACTCATAAACTTATCGCGCTCTGTATTAAGCGCAATCTCTTCAACAGACTGACCGGTGTGATCGGCCATAATCTCATTTAAGCGCTGTCGGATTTTCAAAATTTCTTGAGCTTGAATGTGTATATCACTCGCCTGACCCTGTGCACCNCCGGAAGGCTGGTGGATCATGGTGCGGGCATTTGGCAAACAGAAACGCTTGCCCTTTGCACCGGCAGTCAGCAAGAAAGCACCCATACTACAAGCTTGACCAATACACATAGTGCTTACGTCTGGCTTAATAAACTGCATCGTATCGTAGATCGACATACCGGCGGTTACTGAACCACCGGGGGAGTTGATATAGAGGTGAATATCCTTATCCGGATTCTCCGCCTCTAAAAACAACATTTGCGCTACGATCAAATTTGCCATGTGATCTTCAACTTGCCCGACGAGAAAGATGACTCTCTCCTTCAGAAGGCGAGAATAGATATCATAAGAACGCTCACCTCTTGCTGTTTGCTCAACAACAATGGGCACGAGAGAGTTAGTTACGGTGGACGCGTCGCCGCCGAGAAGATCAATTTTTGACATAGGCAAATCCAGTTGGTTGTCTTATCCAGAAAGATGGTTATACGCACTGCGCAACACATCGGCTTTATATGGAGCTTCGTCTTAGACTGCTTTTATAAGAGTTTAGTCGCTCATTCCCAATATCACTAATCAATTGTGAACAGCGCGCCAGATTATTTACGCAGTTGCGGAATAAGTATTTCAGCAATTATATGCGCATCAGGCGGAACTACAATATTTGCTGTAGGTTAACAGCATATTCGCTGCAAAACTGGCCAGCATTCGACCAATTCGAACAACTAGCGGGCAAAAACTTTAACTCGCTATAAACGAAAACAGCCCCATAAAGGGGCTGTCATGATAAACAACTAACGCAGTTAAAGATTGGCGCTATTCCGCTTCCGCACCGTCCGCTTTAATTAGCTGCTCGTAACTTACTTTTTTGTCGCTTACTTTTGCTTTTGTCAAAAGTAATGCAACAGCCTGTTCTTCCAGAGCTGCAGCTTCCACACTCGCCAACAACTGTTCGTTGTTATAGTAGTAGTTAACCACTTCCTGCGGATCTTCGTAGGTTGCAGCTGCATCCTCAATCAAAGATCGTACAACGGCTGGATCAGCTTTTATCCCTTCTTTTGAAACTAGGGCCGAAATCAACAACGCCAAACTAGTGCGCTTTTCCGCTTGAGCTTTAAACATATCGTCCGGCAAAAGGGCTTTCAAATCGAGATTTTTAGCCATTTCACCATACTGCTGGACCATCTGCTGACGCATCGCATCAATTTCAGACGCAACCAAAGCGGCTGGCAACTCCACTGGATTAGCTGCCAACAAACCATCTAATAGCTGCTCACGTACTTTATTTTTACTGGCGCGCGACTTCTCACGGGCCATATTTTCACTTACGTCTTGACGGAATTTTTCTTCGCCGCCCTCGGTAATACCGAACTTAGCAAAAAATTCATCATTCAAAGCGGGCAACTTCTCACCATTTACTTCGGTAACTGACACTACAAACTCTGCATCAGCGCCGCGCAAGCTTTCAACTTGATAATCTTCAGGGAAGGTTACGGATATCGTTTGTGACTCACCAGTCTTCATACCGATGATGCCCTTTTCGAACCCAGGAATCATAGCCCCAGAACCCAACTCTAACTTGTGATCTTTAGCGCTACCACCCTCAAACGGTTCACCACCTACAGTGCCGTCGAAGTCGATCACAACCTGATCACCCTTTTTAGATTTGCGTTTAACCGGCACAAAAGAGGCCTGATTTTTCTGCAAAGTCTTAATCATATCGTCGATATCAGCATCGGTGATATCGGCATCTAAGCGAGCCACTTCTAGCTTCTCTAGATCCTTGAGCTCCACTTCGGGGTAAACTTCGAAGGTGGCAACGTATTCAAGATCTTTACCTTCTTCAAGTTGGCGCGCATCAATCTGCGGCTGACCGGCGGGACGCACAGCCTTCTGTTGAACAGCTTCGTAAAACGAACGCTGAATTGTATCTCCCACAACTTCCTGCCGTACGCCAGCGCCGTAGCGCTGTTTCACGACCTTCATAGGAACTTTACCCTTACGGAAACCATTGATACGCACGTTTTTTGCGGCATCTTTCAGGCGTTTTTCAACTTCCTGATCAACTAAATTTGCAGGGATACCGACGGTTAGACGACGTTCCAGACCGGATGTCGTTTCAATAGAAACTTGCATCTTGTTCCTCGTAAAGAATCATGGGAGTAATAAATACTGTTGGAGTTAAAAGGCTAATGGTACGGTCGGAGAGACTTGAACTCTCACGTCAAAGACACTGGAACCTAAATCCAGCGCGTCTACCAATTCCGCCACGACCGCACTACACATCCGCCTAGCAAACTGCATCAAAAAAGTTTCGCAAGCCATTGTTTTAATTAGATAAAACAATAAAACAAACTTTGCTCACCCATTTGAAGGGGGGCAATTGTGCCACAGTAAAGAGACTGGTTCAACAACTGCTTATAAGGGGACTCAACCCGAACAAGGCTCTGTTCGAATTGAGCGCGCATTCTAGAGGTAGTTGGCTAAGGATTCAAGCGTTCGATTACAGTTGTTATCCCCTGCCCTAAACCAATACACATCGTCGCCACCCCTAATGTTGCATCAGNATCCTGCATAACACTTAAAAGAGTGCCTGTTATACGGGTTCCAGAACAACCAAATGGGTGACCGAGGGCAATCGCNCCGCCATATAGATTCACTTTCGTATCCATATCGTCAAGCAACTCCAAATCTTTCAAGACAGGCAGAGCCTGTGCTGCAAACGCCTCATTTAACTCGACCTTGTCAATATCGCCCATGGTCAAGCCAAGCTTAGTCAGCGCTTTTTGGGTCGATGGGACGGGGCCGTACCCCATAACTAGATGGATCTACGCCCGCCAAGGCCATACCGCGGATTCTCGCGATGGGCTTTAAACCTAGGTCGGCAGCTCGCTGAGCCGACATAACGAGCATGGCCGATGCACCGTCAGTAATCTGCGACGAAGTACCGGCGGTTACACTTCCACCTTTAGGGTTAAACACCGGCTTTAATGCAGACAAAGCCTCAAGCGTCGTCTCCGGCCGAATCGTCTCGTCGTCTCGTATCAAGACTGGCGCACCAACTGCGTCGTGACCAACCATCGGCACAATCTCTCGATCAAACTTGCCAGCAGCGCGAGCCTGAGCGGCTAGCTGGTGAGATCGAACCCCGAACTCATCCATCTGCACCCGGCTAATTCCATGCAACAACGCCAAATATTCAGCGGTCAATCCCATCGAACCAGCCGCTTGCGCAACCGACAAACCCAAAGCGGGGTTTGGATTAACACTCTGGTTCATATCGACATGCCCCATGTGCTCAACGCCGCCNACCAGATACACATCACCCAAACCGGCCATTATATTGGCGGCTGCGGTATGAAGCGCCGACATAGANGAACCGCACAAGCGATTAACCGTTTGTGCGGGAATCTCATGCGGCAATCCAGTGCGCAACAAAATATTTCGCGCGACATTGAAGCCCTGCTCATCCCTTTGCATGACACAGCCCCAAATCAAATCGTCGATGGTTTTAGGGTCTAAGGCTTCGTTGCGCTTTAGTAACGCATTAATCAAAAGCGCGCTCATATCATCGGCGCGAAGGTTGCGGAAACAACCATTTTTGGAGCGGCCCATTGGGCTGCGAGCATAGTCAACAATAACGGCATCGCGTGGATTTATACTCATTGTTCGTCACCTCGAGGCGCTGTGTAATAGGACGAGCCATCTGCAGCTTTGGCCAGCATGTCGACTGTGGGTGTATATAGAGGCCCCAACTCAGCCAAGGGCTTGGCCATATCAACAAAGGCCTGAATTCCAACTTCGTCTAACCAGCGGAAGATACCGCCTCTAAAGGGCGGAAAGCCTAAACCGTAGACTAAGGCCATGTCCGCTTCGGCAGCAGTGGCGACAACGCCCTCCTCCAGACAACGCACCAGTTCGGTTGCCATAGGCACCATCATGCGCGCGATGATCTCTTCATCAGAAAAAGTTTTTAGCGAGCCGTATTCTGCGGCAAGTAACTCAACGCTAACCTGGGTTGCGTTTTTCTGCGGTTTGCCACGTTTATCCGGAGCGTAATCGTAAAAGCCATGACCATTCTTTTGACCTAAGCGCTTTGCGGCAAACAGCAGATCGGAAGGTGCAGTAAAATGCTTACCCATTCGCTCAGGGAAGCCTTGCGCCATGACCCCTTCAGCATGGACGCCGGTATCGATACCAACCACATCCATTAAATAGGCTGGCCCCATCGGCCACCCCCAACGCTCCATAACCTTATCGACTTGCTGAAAATCTGCACCGTCGCGCAGCAACATTGAAAACCCTGCGAAATAAGGGAAAAGTACTCGATTAACAAGAAATCCTGGGCAATCGTTCACGACTATCGCCTTTTTACCCAACTGATTGGCGTAGGCTACGGTAGCGGCAACTGCCGCGTCAGATGTTTGCTTACCACGAATCACNTCGACCAAAGGCATGGCGTGCACAGGGTTAAAGAAATGCATTGCCACAGAAATTTTCTGGCCGCTTCAGCGCCTCGGCCAACAGACTGATCGAGATAGTCGACGTGTTGGAACACAGAATCGCATCGTCGGACAAATGCCCTTCCACTTCGGCAAGAACAGCTTGCTTCACCTTTGGGTTTTCAACCACGGCCTCGACAACTAGATCGACGCGATCGAAACCTTCATAACTAAGCACAGGGTCGATGCGAGTGAGAACTTGAGCCATTTCCAGCGTGGTCATACGGCCACGCTCAACGCGTTTATTTAGCAGCTTTGTCGCCTCAGACACGCCGAGAGCTAAACCTTCGTCTGCAATATCTTTCATTTTTATTGCCGTGCCCTTGTAGGCGGACTGATAGGCGATACCACCACCCATAATCCCTGCCCCCAAAACGGCCGCCTGTTTAATAGGTTTTAAAGCCGCTTTTGCGAGAAGTTTAGATTTTTTGGTGATGTATTGATCGCTGAGGAACAGACCGACAAGCGATTTTGTTGTTGTCGTTTGCGCGACGGAGATAAACGCGTCGCCCTCGGCAACTAAGGCTTGGTCACGACCAAATTTGGCACCGTTTTGCATGGAGGTAATAGCCGCAACCGGCGCGGGATAATGATAACCAGCTTGCGCCTTAACAAAGGCTTTGGAGCTTTCAAATGCAAGCAGCGATTCAATGTCGTTGTGCGCAAGCGGACTGAGTTTTTGTTGTTTGCGCTGAGCGTAGTCCAGCTCTCCAGCCGCGGCACGGGTTAACACACCGAGCGCTGCTTCATATAACTGCGAGGCTTCGACCACGCCATCAACCACGCCCGCCTTTAGCGCCTTAGTGGCAGCCTGCTCCTTGCCCGACGCAATCCAATCAATCGCCACATCAAGGCCAGCCAAGCGCGACAGCCGCACCGTGCCACCCCAACCTGGAATAATACCCAGCTTGGTTTCCGGCAAACCGATCTTCGCGCTTTCACTTAAAAGACGGAAATCACACGCTAGACACAGCTCTAAACCGCCACCCAAGCAGTATCCATTAATAGCCGCCACGGTGGGCACAGCCAAATCCTCAAGACGATTAAAGGTCTGGTTTACACCGCCAATAAAATCGCGGACACCTTGGTCACCACTCGCAAAGACATTGCCGAACTCTGCAATGTCAGCGCCGACGATGAAAACCTCTTTGCCGCTGGTAATCAGCACGCCGCGAAGATCCGACTTGGCCTCCAACAACCCGACGACCTGATCCAGCTCCCGCAAAGCGACCCCGGTAAATTTATTTACCGACTCGCCCTTTAAATCAAATGTAACTTGCACCAAACCTGCGTCCAGCGCCTTAACTTGAAATGCCTGTCCTTCGAAAATCATCGCCGACCTCGGGCTAATTTTTAGCAGTTAAATATTGTATTTATCTTGGTTAACCTAGCGGGCCTATTTTGAAGAATCGAACCCATGCCCGCTAAGGAACCCAAAGACAGTAAACGGTTCTGGGAAATCACGTTACCCTATTCAGCAGCCATCATACATTGACCAAATCGACTGTTTCGAATGACGTAACCAGCCTCTCTGACCATAGAGTATGGATCAAGATCTAGGTTTTAGACAGGGGCAACTAACCGCGACGATCGCTAAATGACACGGAAATAATCTCGCACTCTTCATGCCCGAGATTTCGATAGCTATGGGAGCGATGCAGAGAAAAATGGAAGCCTTCACCGGCTTTAAGTTCATACTCCGCGCCATCCAGTTTTAAGACCAATGNCCCTCGAATAACGATGCCGCCAATAAAACCTTTATGAGTCATCCATTCCGCATTTATTTTGGCACCAGNTTTAAAAGTCTTACGCGCCAAAAAGACACCTTCCCGACCTGCCTGTGCCAACGACATAACCTCACTGTAGATACCTTCGTTGTCCGTGCAGACAAAATCATCGCGGGCGAGAATTGGTGAAGCCAACTCCAATGCGTCGGAAAAAAACTCCTGTAGACTCATGGGAATGACGGCAAGAATTTTTTCCAAAGAAGCGACCGACGGACTGACCTTGCCCTGCTCAATCATCGACAGAGAGCTATTAGTAATGTCGGCTCGGCGCGCAAGTTCACGTTGAGACAATCCCAGCTGTTTGCGCACCGCGTGTAAACGCTCGCCAATTTCACCGCTTAATTTAGGTGCCCCCAACTGCGCTTTTCCAAGGGTGCGCTTTTCTTTCATAGACTATTCCTTTCGGCAATACCTTAATAGGTAGTAACGGTGGCAAAACGAGTCGAGGTCGAAAAAATTGACATTTAAAAGTCGGAATAGCCCTCGTTATCCCCCAGCGCTATAGGTTTGCTATAGCCGGGAATTGTGATCGCATCTGCGGTTATTTTTATTTTGTCTTCGTCGATAAGCCCGGCGCCAAAATCGTAGATAGGGTTTAGATTGCCCGCATCGGCTTCAGCTAAATACGCCGCCGATTTTTCAGTGGTTTGACTCAGCTTGTTGCGATAGCTGGACATTGATGCCTTGCCGTGACGCTTTTCGAGATACCCGGCAATAACATTCGGCGACAGCACCGTTGCGGTCGCATTATTGCCGCCGAACCCCTTGGAGTTCAGAAATGCAACGGCAGCATTATCGACGCCCAACTCATTATCCTTATTGGATATATTTAAACGACTGGAAAAAATATCATCGGCAACAGCATCAATCGTTTTTATTCCGGGCAAAATGCCCTTGNCAAAAACACCTAAACTCGCCGCCATTTGATCGCCACTCGCAGGCCCGAGGGAATGCCCCAAATAAGCCTTAACCGCGGCTACCGGCCAATGCTGAATACCAAAACCCTTTGCCACCTCATCAAAAATACGTGACTCCGTCACGCGATTGTGCGGCGTACTTGAACCATGCGCCTGCACAAAACTACGATGTTTAATCGCATCTTCGCCAAGCAATGAGCGCCCCAGGGCAACCGCTTTCGCCATGGTGATGTAATTACCTGCCCCCGGTGCGGAGATCGATTTCTTATAGCCATCGGCGTTTACATACACACCCGGCACAGCGCCAAATACCTGCGCGCCCAGCTCCATGGCCAAATCATCGGCCATCAGCACCACATACTGGCTGGATTCAGCGAGCGTGAACCCGCAATTCGGGCCAAACGGACGGCTCGCACGACGATGGTCCGGCAACTACCCCAGAGGGTAAGCCTTCCAGCTTCAACAAGTCGGCATCGGTGGCCAGGGCGCTCATAGCCGAGTAGCCNTCCATAACTTCGGGTAAAATCGGAGCCTCACTCGCACCAACCACCGCAACTTTACGACGACCGCTGCGGATTTCATCAACCGCAAAACGAAGATTATAGAGGAACGTTGCACAGGCGCCGGTAACACCGGCTGTCGCCCCTACGCTGCCAAGCACATAGGCGTTTATAAAGTCCGCCGGCATTGTGTTCAAGCCCATAGCCAACTGCTTCGACGTTGCACGACAGGCTCGCATCCGCGCGCCCATCATGCCGCCAAAGCCGTTTTGATCAAGCTGGCTCATAACACTGCTGCTGTATACCGAAATAGCATCAGGTGACACAGAGTCGGCAATGGTCTGCCAATCGATTCCTACAGATTTAACGGCATCCGAAGCACCTAAAATGGACATTTGCAAACCGCGGGGATGATGCTGCGAACGGTAGTGGGCGCCTGGGTCGAATCCTTGCGGCAACTGACCAGCAGACTGCACAGGCATAGTGGTTTGCGCCGAAAGCAACAGTTTCTCTTCCTGACTGAAAGTCACGCGACTGTAACGACTCTCTGTGTGCACTGGCTCGATTTGCCAAGTATCTGGAATAAAATCGGGAAGGTCTTTGGTGGCGATGATGAAGCTATTTGGAGAATCTTTTGACGCCTTCAGCGTGACTTCTTTGCCGACCGGCGCTTTGTTTACATCGAAGAACTCGGAGCCAATCCGGCGTACCAATGTTCCCTTAATTACCGTATCTTCAGGCGCATCGGGGACACCCATTAGTTGCGCGAGTGAATTCAAGGTTTGCGCCCTATCCGCGTCACTCAAACTTTCGAGAATCATACGCTGGTAAGACTGATGACCAGAACTTCGGCCGGCCGCATTGTAGCCGCCAAAGCCAACAATAAGAGGCAAATAAGACATAAGGTAATTCCGCTAATACAGCACCCTGAACGGGCAACAAGGACTTTGAAAGGTATTTAAGAGAACCACAGTTTATTGTCTGTTACAGGAGTATTCTCTGGCATTTTAGCCACAAAACCATGCCAATTACGCCACGAAACCGCTAAACTTGGCAAAATACGGCTAGAACCTCGACATACCGCTCCACCGCGCTAATTTGGCGANGAAGAGGTTCGCCCGATCTGCGCCGAAAACCGCCTCTAGCGGCTCTGCAGGCAACCGGATAACAAGCTTTAAGAGACTACTAAGTGCTTAACATTCATTTTCTGCTCTGCCCTAATATGCTCGCCACAAGCGCAACTCTACCTATGGAATTGCTGCAGGCCGCATCAAGTTTGGCGCGCGTAGCCACAAAACGAACTAAAGGGGTAAGNCTAAGGCAACAGGGCGCTGTAATTCGGCTTGTATCTGTCGATGGTGCGCCGGTCAAGACCCACACGGGTATCGTACTTACTGCCGACTGCGCAATTGCCGATGCGCCCCTAGCCGACATCCTGTATC
>Ga0065722_101794_pt1 | contig 58993 bp, 46 predicted proteins | sample BansetMetagenome_FD_59109 | JGI IMG/M metagenome (GOLD analysis project Ga0065722, IMG submission 59109) | Bankia setacea gill microbial communities from Puget Sound, Washington, USA - Caecum Enriched | ecosystem: Host-associated > Mollusca > Digestive system > Ceca | place: United States... | reverse complement strand
TGTCACTCCGTCCGAAGACTTCGTGACTGACACATCACCAACCCACAAGCACCCACACGCATTGCTTGATCGAATTTTTAAAGAGCTTCGCGTTCGGCGTTTGCCGTACCGCGGGGTGCGCATTATACGCATTTGAAAGCTTGTTGCAACTACTATTTTTCAAATGCTGTCAAAGCGATAACTCAACTTCTCAAACCTTTAAAACACCAGCAACAACCGGCTTTCGTGACTCAGAGACTCTTACGCTTCTGGTCAGGAGGCGCGCATTATACGCATCTCAAACCGCCTTGCAACAACTAATTAAACTTAATTATTCGTTGCTTTTTAATCCCCGATTGCGCAACCACAAGGGCTTGCAAACAGCTTCAGCAATAAGCGAACTTACCACCAAAATCAAACGTTCAGCCAACGCTGTACGTTGAGATTTAAAGACGCTCAAGTGACAATCAATCTTCTCTGTCGTCTCGAGTGGCGCGCATTATGATGATAGCCAATGCTGCCGTCAATCGATTTATGACACTTATTTTACATCGGCTAAACAAGCGTCAACAATGTCGAAATATAGGCAAGAGCTGGTGCTTTTACCAACAAATTAGTCGTCAGGATTCGCCTCTGCGTCCGATCCTGTCGCCGAGGGAATCACTTTCTGTATTAGCCACGTTAAAGGCCCCGATAATGCGTAGGTGAATGCCATCGCAAATAACACCATTGGAGGGTTAATGGTGATTACAATGAAAACCATCAACGTGATAAACATTGCGACAAAAGGAACTCTACGGTTCGCATCCAGACCTTTAAAACTCTGGTACCGGAAGTTAGATACCATCATCACCCCTACAAAAGCGGTAATAACCGCGGCGATCACCGATACTTGGGTCGTTAGCTCATAGCTACTTCCCAGCCATACCCCAGATGCCAACAAGGTGGCTGCAGGGGGGCTAGCCAAACCCGTAAAGTAGCGTGAGTCTGAAACGCCCGCCTGCGTGTTAAAGCGCGCTAGCCGTAATGCTGCGCAGGTTACAAAGACAAACGCCGCCGCCCAACCATATTTACCTAGCGGCTCTAACGCCCAACTAAACATGACAATGGCAGGGGCCAATCCAAAAGACACCATATCAGACAGGCTATCGTACTCCGTTCCAAACGCGCTCTCAGTATTGGTCATCCTCGCTACCCTACCGTCAAAACCATCGAGTATTTGTGCTGCGAATATCGCCATCGCAGCATTTGCGAAGTTATCATTCATCGCTGAGACTATGGCAAAAAAACCACCGAATAGCGCTCCGGTGGTAAATAAATTGGGCAACAAATACACGCCACGACGCCGAACACGCTGGCCATTTTCTGACACTTCCTCCTCGTGCTCATCTACAGGTAAAACTTCCGTAACCTTGTTTGACAAGTCCTCCGCAGAAGACTGCTCATCTTTCTTATTGGGCATCGTACTACCTTCACTCTATAGTGGATCTACAATAATAAACCTGATTATAAGGCGCGCCAACGTGGCAATTAACTGTCGCCACATTCTACGTGCAATCAATACAAAAAAGCGCGGTAAAAACCGCGCCTTTCGAAACAACCAAAATAGCAATACTCTTAGTTCTTAGATTTATCAATAATCTTGTTCGACTCAATCCAAGGCATCATCGCGCGCAATTTACCGCCAACCTGCTCGATAGGATGTGCTGCGTTATTGCGACGGTAAGCCGTCATTGAAGGGTAATTAGTTGCACCTTCGCTGATGAACATCTTAGCGTATTCGCCATTCTGGATACGCTTAAGCGCATTGCGCATTGCTGCTCGGGACTCTTCATTGATCACTTCTGGTCCCGTTACATACTCACCATACTCTGCATTATTAGAGATGGAGTAGTTCATATTGGCAATACCGCCCTCGTACATCAAATCAACGATTAACTTAAGTTCGTGCAAACATTCAAAATAAGCCATTTCGGGCGCATAACCCGCTTCAGTCAAGGTTTCAAAGCCCATTTTAACCAATTCAACAGCACCACCGCATAATACAGCCTGCTCACCGAATAGATCCGTTTCCGTTTCATCTTTAAAGGTTGTCTCGATAATACCACTGCGACCACCGCCAACACCTGAAGCATATGACAAAGCCACGCCTTTAGCACTACCAGAAGCATCTTGGTGAATGGCTATCAAATCAGGGATGCCGCCGCCTTTAACGAATTCAGAGCGCACCGTGTGACCCGGTGCTTTAGGTGCGACCATGATTACATCCAAGTCTGCGCGTGGCACAACCTGATTGTAATGAATAGCAAAACCATGAGCGAAAGCTAAGGTAGCGCCCTGCTTCAAGTTAGGTTCGATTTCTTCTTTATATAGCTGAGACTGAAATTCATCAGGAGTCAAAATCATAATGATATCAGCAGCTGCAACGGCAGTCGGAACGTCCGTTACTTTGAGGCCGTGCGCCTCTGCCTTGGCAATTGAAGTTGAGCCAGGGCGCAAGCCGACTGTTACATCCACACCGGAATCATTCAAGTTACAGGCATGGGCATGCCCCTGTGAACCGTAACCGATAATGGCTACTTTTTTCCCTTGGATAATAGAAAGATCACAATCTTTATCGTAATAAACTTGCATGGTAAAACCTCGTAATACTGTGAATGGTGGAGAGAACAGACCTAAAGCCCATTAATAACGCGCAGTCTAAGGTATTGCCTACATTACGTAAAATGATATATTTGCAATACTTTATTGCAAATATTGAAACCACGGGTAATGTAATGGAAACTCAAAAACTGCAACAATTCGCTGCACTCGCGGAGCTAAAACACTTTAACCGTGCTGCTGAACGATGCCATATCAGCCCATCAACGCTCACTCGCACTATCCAGTCAATGGAGCAGGAGCTACAAGCAAAGCTATTTGAACGCAACAACCGATCAGTAGCCTTAACGCCTCAAGGTAAATTATTTTTACGTTACGCTAGAGAAATGCTTCAGCAGTGGGAAACACTACGCCACAGGATGTTAAGCGAAAACGATTCTCTAAGCGGAGCAATCAGTATTTACTGTTCGGTTACCGCCAGCTATAGCTTCCTATACGACATATTGACGGATTTCCGACAATTACACCCCAGAATAGAAATTCGCCTACACACCGGTGACCCCGCAGATGCGCTAGAACGAGTGCTCGCCGGCAGGGAAGATATTGCTATCGCCGCTAAACCCGAACGCTTACCGACTGACGTTAGCTTTAAAAGCTTTGCCCGCTCACCGTTAGTCTTTATTGCGCCTACAGACGATGCCCTTTTGACCGAGATAGTCTCCCAGAACCCTGCAGATTTTTGGCAACACTTACCCCTTATAATTTCAGAACGCGGCATTGCACGTGAACGATTAGATCATTGGTTTCGAGAACAGCAACTCAATGCCAGTATCTACGCGCAAGTATCAGGTAACGAAGCTCTCGTTAGCATGGTAAGCCTAGGATTTGGGGTGGGCTTAGTGCCCAAAATTGTTGTCGATAACAGCCCTCTCTCCGAAAAAGTAAAACTGTTTGAACAACAAATAGAAATAGAAGCTTATGAGGTGGGCGTCTGCGTGTTAGAGCGCCGGCTCAAGAGCCCATTAGTAAAAGCGTTTTGGGAGAAGATTTAAGCACTCAAACCAAGCTGAGCGCCAATTATGCGCTCCCCTTGGTTTGAGTAGGTTATGGCTATCAATGCAGATGCTTACCAACAAAATTAATAATAGCCTCTGCCGCGGCTACTCGCTCTTCACCCTCCATTAAGCTATGGTCACCTTTTTTAAACGTTATCATCTCTACGTCTTTACCTGCTTTTTTCAACCGAGAACGCATAACCTCAGATTGCTTGATAGGCACAACCTTATCTCGACCGCCGCCAATTAGTAATACCGGGGCCTGGAAGGCTTCTGCCGAAAACGCTGGGGAAACATTCTTTAACGTTTGTTTATCGGCTTTGCCATCCGCCATCGCACGTTCCCAATAATTGACGACCCAATGATCCCTACCATATTCACTTTTTTCATTTTTCAGCATTCGGGGCAAATCACTCACCCCATTAACCGAGACAACACATTGATACAGGTCCGGCGTATAAGCGCCTCCCGCTAGTGCCGCAAAACCGCCGTAACTCCAACCAACAATACAAACCCGGTTGGGGTCAACAATCCCTTTCTTGACTAAATTGGCCACACCATCGGTTATATCGCTTTGCATTTTCTTTCCCCACTCGCCATAACCCGCACGAAGGTGGTCACCACCAAAACCCTCCGATCCGCGGAATTGGGGTTGAACGACTAAGTAACCACGGCTTGCTAACAGTTGTGCGAGCCAATCAAAACTGATCCGATCATACGATGCCGGCCCCCCGTGAGGCATAATGACTGCAGGAAGATTTTTAAGGCCATCGACTTGCATTTTCGGTAGCGTTAACAATGTAGGAATCTTTAGACCGTCCTCTGCATAATAGGCATAGGACGCAATTGGATTGATGTCCTCCACCGTAATTTGGGGCCTAGACGACGCAATAAACTGCATACTCCCATCGGCCTGATAGGTATAATAATCGCCCGGTATTTGGGTACCCTCAACAAAAACCATTACGTTTTTCCAGTCAGCTGTCCAACTATTTATCCAGACAGAATGGTCTAAAAATTTATCCAACAAAGACTGTACGAGCTTATCAGTATCCTCATCAAACATTTTATAGCTAGGCGTAAAACCTGAATAACGAACACCATACACAACTCGGTTAACGTCGGTAATTAACCCTTCTATGTCCTTATCGGGCCGATTTAAATTCGTTGACTGAAAAGACCCGTCCGCCAAAGACATTAAATAGTAGCCCGTTCTGCCGCTTTCACTGCTTTCGTCCAACACCACTAGATGTTTACCGTCTGCGGTTATACCCAAAACGCTAAACGCCAACATTGATGATTCAATTTCATAGACCACGCGCCAACTACGTCCGTCTGGAACCAATATTTGATGCTTATTGTTACGATTATTGTAACGTTCCTGCGCAACGACCTCTCCCGCACTATTAACAAAATAATCCAAAGCGGACCGATTACCTGTTTCTACTACCTTTAATTTTCGCGGGTTATCCAACCGAACCTTTACCAACGCGTAATTTGGTGCTTGATCGTCTTTATCTTTACCAACATAAGCAGGCATAAACGCGAATTTTTTATCGGGCGACAAACCTACAATACTACCCAGACCCGTTTGGCCAAGATGGATTTTATGGCCTGGCGTAAGAAGCTGCTTGAACTTTCCCGTATGAATATCCAAAATAAAAGCCGAGCTCACATTATGAGTACCGCGATACCCGTCAATTTTACGGTAAGAAGACATGACCAAAATCAACTCATGATCGCTGATAAAGTAAATATACTTCGGCAAGATGTCACTAACATCCGCTGTGTGAATAAGCTTATTTTCAGCGATCGAATAGACCACCAAATAATCATTACCGCTACTAACTTTCCGGAAAGCTATCAGCTCTCCATCAGGTGACATTCGCATCATGCTAGCAACCGGCAATGCACCATAATCCGCAACGGTGGGCACTGCCAAACTAACGGGAGCCAAACACAGCCATGCGACCAAACAACCTATCATTGACACCCGCCCAAAGATCACACGAGCATTACGCCTAAGCTTCATTGCACCCTCCTTTTGTAAAAATTGACTTTCGGCCACTTGTATACAGCAAATGGCGCGATAAAAGCATTCCTAAATATCATATCAAATGTCATTATCTCCACTTCAAATTATAAGGGAGACAGAGATCATTGCCCACTCCTCCTTTACTAGCACGTACTGCCTAATTCTTATTCAGCGAGATGAACTACGCTAAAAGGTATGTGAGCACATGATTCGGAGCACCCTATGAATTCCTCCCAGAGCAGGTACGAGAATGGAATATGGCAACCACCGCTTGCACCGAACAAACACGCGCAACTCGTAACTGTTTTTGGCAGCCACTCTCGTTATAGCGAAGGTTTTCAGCACATTAAAACGGCCTTCCCCAATGCTGAGATTATTGGCTGTACAACATCGGGCGAAATTGTAGGCGCAGAAATTTATGACGATACCCTATGCCTTACCGCACTAGAATTTGTTCACGCCAAGATCTCGGTTGCAACCGTCTGTATTCACCAACGAACGCTCGAAGCCGCTATCAATACGCTGGCATCAAACACGACAGGTGAAGATTTGAAATATCTACTGGTTCTTTCCGACGGGCAACTCATTAATGGCTCCCAGCTAGTAGAGGGCCTTAAGGCCTATTTCCCTAACGATCTACTCATCACCGGAGGTCTGGCTGGCGACGGAACCCGATTTGAACACACAACCGTTTGGCATAATGACGATAGTGGTTCTGGTAAGATATTAACCTGCGCCTTTTATGGAAAAGAACTAATTGTGGGGCACGGCTCTATGGGTGGCTGGGATCCCTTCGGCCCCGAGCGTGAGATAACGCGATCACGGGATAATATCTTACTCGAACTCGACCACAAACCCGCTCTTCAGCTCTATAAAACATATTTAGGCGATCACGCAAAGAACCTTCCTTCCTCGGCTCTGCTATACCCGCTTCTCATAACTAAACACGGGGAAGACGAAGCCATTATTCGTACCATTTTAAATATCGACGAAAATAATAGCTCAATGATTTTCGCCGGCGACATGCCCAAAGGCGCGACCGCGCAATTAATGCGAGCCAATTTCGACCGGCTTATTGATGGCGCAGAAGCCGCAGCCGAAACGGCACTGAAAGCACTGTTGACACAAAAGGAGCACGGATTAGTGCTCATGATATCCTGTGTGGGACGAAGACTCGTACTTAATCAGCGGACCGAAGAAGAGCTAGAGGCCGTTGCCGAAATTTTTGGTGATAACTGGTCATACACTGGCTTTTATTCTTATGGCGAAATAGCACCGTTAATGGCTGGATCGCCATGTATGCTACACAATCAAACAATGACCATTACAACGATAACTGAGCGTAATGCATAAGCTCTTAAACCGATTAATTCGAAAGAATGTCGCACCCGATCTAAATTTGCAGCCCTTGCAACCGTTACTCGAAGCTATCTCTGCGGCTTTCGAACAATGTGACGACGATCGAGTAATGCTGGAGCAATCATTAACTCTCACCTCCGATGAACTCAACGAAATCAACCGTGCGCTTCGTGCAAAGCTTGGCGATGTCCAACACTATAGAGAAGAAATTGAAATTGCGTTAAGCAAGCAAAATGCACTTCTAGATGCAAGTCAAGAGGCCGTATTCGCCTTTAAACCAGGGGGGGCTCTAGACAGAATAAACCGAACGGCCACCGAATTTATGGGCCTTTCTCGCGAGGTTATGTTAAAAAACTCAGGTGAAGAAAATTTAAAACAGATGAAAAATCGACTGCTTCATCCTGAAAAGTTTGATCGTTACATTGAAAAACTAAAAGAAGACCCAAGACAAACCTTAAAAGGTGAATTCGAATCGAAAGAGCATCGTTTCTTTCAGTTTTACACCATTGCTGAAACACTAGAAGGAGAATATATTGGTCGCGTATGGTGCATTCGAGATATCACCGAGATGCAACAACACCAAGACCAACTCACTTACCACGCCAATCATGACTCCCTTACGGGGCTCCCCAATCGGTTATCCCTATCCGAATCGCTTAGTCACGCACTAGAATTAGCTAAACGCCACCACAGCAAAGTCGCTGTACTATTTATTGATCTCGATGACTTTAAAAAAATAAACGATACTGCAGGGCATGAAGAAGGTGACATTTTTCTCTACAACGTATCTAGAAAAATTAAACATGCGCTAAGAGACGCTGACATACTAGGGCGATTAGGCGGTGATGAATTCTTAATCATTCTTGAAGACTTCACCAATTTACATCAGTTATCAGCAATACATCGCCGAATTTTAGCCGCCTTTGAAGAGCTGTTTATTATTAAAGGGAGTAGCTATAGCATTACTTGCAGCATAGGGATGAGTACCTACCCCAATGATGGTGATGAACCAAAAGAACTCATACGAAAAGCCGATATGGCCATGTATCAAGCAAAACGTAACGGAAAAAATCAGATTTATTTTTATGATGAAAGTTTAGAGCGGAAAGCGATTGATAAAGTTTCCATCGAATACCGGCTTAAACAGGCCATAAGTCAACGTGAATTTATACTCCACTATCAACCCAAAATAAGTCTTTCTACAGGTTTTCTGGAGGGCGTTGAAGCGCTTGTTCGATGGCAACCAAAGGATGAAGCGCTAAAATACCCAGATGCTTTTATCCGTACTGCAGAAGATATGGGGTTAATCACACAAATAACGCAACAAGTTATAGAAATGGTATGTCAGCAAATAAATCTATGGCGAACTACAGCTCTCAACAATACGACGGTTAGCATTAACTTTTCGGCACTCGACTTTTCCAACGCTAAATTCATCGATCGCGCCTCCGCCCTAATCTCCGAGAAAAATATTCGGCATGGCGCCATCGAATTTGAACTTACAGAATCTGCACTTTTTGATGACATAGAGTACGTCAAACGCATTCTAGCTCGATTCAAAAAGCAAGGAATAAAAGTATCCATTGACGATTTCGGTACGGGTTACTCTTCGTTTGGCTATTTACAGGATTTGGATATCGATTTCTTAAAAATTGATAAGAGTTTTGTTAAAGACTTACAACACAATGAAAAATCTCGCGCAATTGTTAAAAGTATAGTGAATATCGGCAACAACTTGGGCTTTCAAGTTGTTGCCGAAGGTATAGAATCCGCCGTAGAATTTCGATTACTGAATGAAATGGGGTGTCATATAGGGCAAGGTTATTTTATGAGCAGGCCAGTCCCCGCCGATCTTTTACCCGAATTTATTAAGCAATTACCCATAAGAACAACCGACTGAATTCAACAACACCTGTGTCGGAGCGCACTCAATTATTTTCACCTAGTGGTGAAAATAAACCATCACCAAAACTAACGCTCGCCTGAACACACCACACACTAATACCGTCCATTCCATCAAGAAGACTAGAGGTAACCGGCACAACAACTGTAGCGTCGGTTTGAGGCTGTTCGTACATATTGTCTCCTAGCGCCGCACCATTGGTATAGTCACCGGCTTGTCCTGAGTAAAGGAAGACATCGGGTAAACCACCCCCGTCAAAATTAAAATGCGTCAATAACATCGTGCAATCATCAACAATTAAAGCCGTGCCACTAACCCCATGAGCAACATTATCCAGTACAGCAATCTCACCAACTCGCGCATGATTAGCCGTACAACCCGCTTCAGCTCCAAAATTAGTCGCTAAATGCTGCAATGCTACTACTCGACTCGGCAAGACACCCATTACGGCTCCACTATTGGCCACTAAATTCGCAACGCTATCATCAAAGGTCGACGCGCTAAAGTCCACGGACATTCCTGTCGCTTGAGTATGAGCTTGAGCGGAAATACTGATACCGTTTGTGGCATCACCATCCTCGTCTAACGCTTGTAGCAACCGCGCAATATTCGCCGCTACCGTACCATCAACATCGCTGGCCCCTGCTAACGTAAATGGTGTGATTTCTGCGGCTGCGGTTACCGTTGCCAACACCATATCACCAACCGAAAACGCAATACTTTCACCTTCCTGATAACTAAATGTTCCATTAGCGTCCGTTGTGCCGCTCACGCTCTCTGTTTCAAAGTTTAAGCCTTGTACGGCGCTGTCTTTAAACACGCCTTCCAGTAATTGCGCCGCGACGGAAGAAGAAGAAGAAGAAGAACTGGATGATGAGCTTAAGGAGGAGGAACTTGCATTATCCTCAGGCGTTGTGCTATTGCCGCCCCCTCCACATGCGACAACAAAAGGTAATACTACACAGGTAAACCATAATATTTTCATCTGATAACCAGCCTCTCTATCTATTAAATGGCAAGCGATATGCATTGGCATGTGCGTAATCACCCTTTGAATTAAAGGATTAAACCCTTAAAGCTAACCTATAACGACCGCCTAAACCTAGAATAAGTTCAATCAGTATCAATACCCATTCGCACGGCAGCGAACATATACAATTGTAACGTTACATGAATCCCCTCGTGCTAGAGATATAGAGTTTCCCCCAACGGAAGGACGAAATAATCACGATAATGCGCAAAACGCTCCGTCTGCACAGGCTTTACCATAATTTTACGCATTCATAAGATCCTCGTAGTCCATTGCCAACTCTTTTTTATAACAAGTTCGTTACGCTAGCACTGCCGTTGGCGCTATCGTCCACAAATCACACATCAACCTTGCAGCCCCTAGGCTATAGTTAACCAATTGAGCTAACGTAACGAGCGCCTATTATGCAATCAGCCCCTCTACACTCCACCGAACATCAGCGCTTAGCAACTCTGCTGAATTATGAGGTGCTCGATACCGAAGACGAACGAGCGTTTAATGAATTAACCGAGTTAGCGAGCACAATTTGTGGCACCCCTATTTCATTGATTAGTTTGGTGGACGATCACCGGCAATGGTTTAAATCAAAAGTAGGGCTTAAAGCAAATGAAACGCCCCGCAGTATCGCGTTTTGTACACATGCAATTTTACAGGATGAGGTGTTTGAGGTGAACAATGCTCTCGAAGATCCTCGCTTTTTCGACAACCCACTGGTAACCGGAGACCCTGATATTCGCTTTTATGCCGGCGCGCCTCTCGTCGCTCCCGACGGAAGCCCCATAGGCACTCTTTGTGTTATTGATAAAGAACCGCGTAAGCTCGACGCAAGCCAGTTAAGAGCACTGACTATTTTGTCTGCGCAGGTGATTGGTCAGATGGAACTACGATTACACAATAGGCGGCTCGACCGTATTCACCGCGAACAACAAACATTGTTCGCAACCTTAGCCCATGATTTACGCACGCCATTTAACGGTATTCTGGGGCTATCAAAACATCTTTCTAGAAAAGCCGAAACGCTCTCGCCCGCTCGTATCACACAATTGGCTCATGGCGTTCTATCGTCATCTTTACAGGTATACCAACTATTAGACGAACTTTTGCAATGGTCCGCTAGCCGCTATTCGTCAAAATCGTCTCATCTATCCATTCAACCTTTACTCCCGTTAATAGAACGCAGCACCGAACTCTACATTGACACGATGGCCCTTAAAAATATCACCTTTAACTGTAACGTAAAGAGTGACCTTTCTGTTTGTGCAGATGCAACATTAACGAAAACCATTATTCGCAATCTTTTAGCCAACGCCATTAAATTTACACCCGAAAATTTAAGTATTGATATCTCGGCAGAGCCAAACGATAGTTTTGTTGAAATACGTGTATCCAATAATGGAAGCTTAATACCGGAAGACACCCGAAAAAATTTATTCTCTCAAACCGTGGCTAGCGAAAAAGGCACGATGGGAGAGACGGGTAATGGTTTAGGCCTTAAGTTAATGCAAGAATTTGTCGAAACCCAAGGCGGAAAGATTTGGTTAGAACAGAATGAACCTGACACTAATACATTTTGCTTTACCCTACAGCACCCATCATCAACTACTGGAATCGTTTAACATCATTCGAAAAGGCGTAACCGCTCAATCAAACACGAGCTTTTCCTCTATAACTATGGGTAATCACTGTTCATAAAAATGAAGGGATAATGCAACGGAGAGGATTGAACTAAATTGGATAAGAAAGGAAGACGGTAGCTTAGTCCGTACGAGGATAACGTTAACGACAGAGAAGACGGGACGCCTCAGCACGAGCGCCCCACAACGTAATTATAAGCTTAGAACTTTTTCGCCACGACCAATTCCCGATACACCGGACCGTACCACTTCCAATATAGCGGCTTCGCCCACGGCTTGATAGAACGCATCGAGTTTATCACTCGCACCGGTCAATTGGATGGTGTAGACCGAAGCAGTAACATCAATAATTTGACCCCGAAAAATATCAACGCATCGCTTAACTTCTGCACGCTGAGCACCCGTAGCGCGAACTTTTATCATCATGAGTTCACGTTCAATATGCGCACCTTCGGTAAGGTCAACCAATTTTACAACATCAACCAAACGATTAAGGTGTTTGGTGATTTGCTCAATTTTATGATCGTTGCCAATTGTGGTTAGCGTTAGTCGAGATAAAGTTTCATCTTCTGTAGGTGCGACCGTTAATGTTTCGATGTTATACCCGCGTTGCGAAAATAAACCAACAACCCGAGAGAGTGCACCGGGCTCATTTTCCATTAACAGCGATATTATTCTTTTCATTACGTTCGCTCCGTTTTACTCAGCCACATATCACGCATTGAGCCATTTGGGGCCACCTGCATTGGGTAGACATGCTCTTTTGGATCAACATATATATCCATAAACACGCACTTATCTTTCATGGCAAAACATTCTTCCATTTTGGCTTTAAGCTCAGAACGCTTCGTCACTTTCATGCCTACATGGCCATAAGCTTCCATGAGTTTCACGAAATCGGGCAAGGAATCTTCATACAAGCTTTCGGAGTAACGGCTATCGTATTGCATATCTTGCCATTGCTTAACCATGCCTAACGCTTGGTTGTTCACGCAGATAATTTTAAGCGGCAAGCTATATTGCGTACAGGTTGAAAGTTCCTGAATACACATTTGAATACTGCCTTCACCCGTTACACAGGCAACAGTGGCATCGCGATGGGCCATTTGAACGCCCATGGCGGCGGGCAGCCCAAACCCCATGGTGCCCAAACCACCAGAGTTGATCCAACGACGAGGTTGATCAAACTGATAGTATTGCGCACTGAACATTTGGTGCTGGCCCACATCTGACGTTACGTAAGCATCACCTTTCGTCACTTCAAATAACGTCCGTATCACTTCCTGTGGCATTAGCATGTCACCGGTGGTGTCGTAGCGAGGCGTCTCTATAATGCTGTAACGGTTGCGCCACTCTTCAATTTCGCTCCACCATGTCTCAAGCGCTTTTGCATCGGGACGATCAGGCGTATCTTTGATGAGCTCAAGCATTTCATCTAAGACCGAATCAACAGGGCCCACAATAGGCACATCAGCCGTTACAGTTTTGGAAATTGACGCTGGATCAATATCGATATGAATGATTTTTGCTGAAGGGCAAAACTTATCCGGCGTATTGGTAACTCGATCGTCAAACCGAGCACCTACCGCTAAGATTACATCGGCGTGGTGCATAGCGGTATTCGCTTCTACCGTACCGTGCATACCCAACATACCGAGAAACTGACGATCAGTACCGGGATAGCCGCCCAGCCCCATAAGCGTATTCGTCACGGGCGTATTTAACATGCGCGCTATTTCTGTCAATTGAGGGGCAGCGTTGCCCTGTACCACGCCGCCACCGGCATAAATAATCGGACGGCGAGCTTGTAGCATTAATTGAACGGCTTTCTTAATTTGGCCGGTATGCCCTTTGCTCGCAGGCGTATAGGAGCGCAACTTAACTTTTTCTGGGTAATGATAATCAAATTTATCAACAGGGTTGGTCAAGTCTTTCGGCACATCAATCACCACTGGACCAGGGCGGCCCGTGGATGCGATATAAAACGCTTTTTTAACAGTTTCTGCGATTTCGCTTTGATGCTTAATAAGAAAGCTGTGCTTAACAATGGGGCGAGACACGCCAACCATATCCGTTTCCTGGAAGGCATCTTCACCAATCTTGTCCGACGCTACCTGACCGGAGATAACCACCATAGGAATAGAATCCATGTAGGCTGTCGCGATACCGGTGATGGCATTCGTGGCACCAGGGCCCGAGGTCACTAAAACGACACCCGTTCTCCCTGTAGATCGCGCGTAGCCATCAGCAGCATGTGTCGCTGATTGCTCGTGACGAACAAGAATATGTTTAACGTCTTTTTGGCGAAAAATTGCGTCATAGATGTGTAACGCGGCACCACCAGGGTAGCCAAATACACAATCAACGCCTTCATCTGCCAGAGATCTTAATAGGATGTCTCCACCGGAGAGCTTTTCCACTTGTTTATCCTCTCGATTAATTCAATCGTTCAAATGATGAAAGTGTTCAGCGTTACCATAGTAATGGCAGGCTGATCGTAAATTTATTAGTGCTGGGAATCACAAAAAAGTGCTTACTTCGCGAATGAAGTACAGCGGATCCCTGAAGCTGAACAGTAATCGGCGACCTCTATTATCTTCAGTCTGATAACGGACGTCTAAGGGGGAATGCTCCCTCTTTGATCGTATTCAAATTATGCGTTGTTATTCCGGTGTCGCTTCGATCTAATCGTTGCTCACTCGCCACATTTTACTGGCTAGTTTTACACTGGTAGGGAGTATCGATAGCACTCCCTCGCACTTCAGGATGGTCAGACATGCGGTTGGCATGCCTGTGGTAGGGAAGCATCGAGGTTTTCGATACTCTACGGGCCATCTGGCGAAGGGCTAATTGTGGCAAGATACCCTGTAAAGTCAAGGCTGCAAGCCGATTAACTCACTCTTTACGGTTGTTTGGCCATAATGCCCCCACAAAGACTAAGAGGTTAACACTGTGAAAGTATTATTTATTGGCGGTACGGGCAATATCAGCACACCTTCAAGTAAACTGGCGATTGAGCAAGGAATTGAGTTATGGCACATCAACCGAGGACTTTCGCCCGCAATAGCCGGTGTAAAGACACTGCAATGTGACATTAACGATACCGAAAAGTTACGCACCCTTCTGGCGTCACACCAATGGGATTGCGTCGTCAATTGGATTGCATTCACCCCCGTCGATGTCCTCCGCGATATTGAACTGTTCCTCGGTAAAACGGCACAATATATTTTTATTAGTTCCGCTTCGTGCTACGAGTCACCGCCCTCATCGCCTTTTATTACTGAGTCTACTCCATTGAACAATCCGTTCTGGCAATACTCTCGCGATAAAATTGCTTGCGAACACGCGCTTATGGAGGCCTATAGCACCCAAGGTTTTCCGGCGACCATCGTTCGACCATCGCATACCTATTCCACCGTTATCCCTATCGCTATTGGCGGCTGGACGGAGTACACCGCTATCGATCGAATCAAGCGAGGGCTGCCGGTGGTCGTGCATGGCGACGGCTCTTCTCTATGGGTGCTCACGCACGCAGATGATTTTGCACGCGGCTTCCTTGGTTTAATTGGCAACAAAGCCAGCCTCGGCGAGGCCTATCATTTAACCTCTGACGAAGTGCTAACATGGAATCAAATCTATCAACACATTGGTTTGGCCGTTGGGGTGGAACCTACGCTGGTGCACGTTACGTCTGACACTATTTGCCGCTTCGATAGCGAATATGTTGGAAGCCTATTAGGCGACAAAGCCGCCAGCGTTATTTTCGATAACCGTAAAATTAAGCAGCTATTACCACACTTTCAATGCACTATCCCCTTCGCCCAAGGCATAACGCAGACGCTTCAATGGTTTGAAGATGATTCCGCACGGCAGGTTATTAACACGCAAGATAACCATTTAATGGACACACTAATTGCTCGAGAATTGTCTCAACTCCCATAATCGAGACCGCTTGACGCCCAACGCTTGATGACGGAGCACGCAGTGTTCTAAACTTCAGGTAATCATGCATAAATCAGATGGGGGCCGTGTAAACGGCAAGACACAATGATTACAACGATTTTAAGCACGCTAACGCCCGCAACGCTAGGCGCAAGAACAATAGGTCGTGCCGTTAGTCTGGCTACGGCACTCGCTCTTTGCGGCCACATTAGCGGCAGTCACGCAGAAGACTATTACCGTTGGGTAAACGACGATGGCGTAACGCATTATGGTTCAACACCACCACAAGGCGTTGAGGCCGTAAAAGTGAAAACCTACGGCGGACAAAACACAGCAGCGCCTAGCGAATCTGACGAAGCCGCCTCCGAAACCGAAGACTTGTCGCTAGACGATGAAAACCTTCCTCCCGAAGAGCGAGAACGTCGACGTAAATTGGCCGATAAACAACGAAAGATTTGCGATGATGAAAAATCTCGCCTTAGCGTACTTGAAAAGAACGGCCGTATTCGAATGAAAGAACAAGATGGTTCATACCGCTATATGACTCAAACCGAGATTCAAGCCGAGATTGCCACCTCCAAAAACATCATGAAAGACGTTTGTACTCCTTAATTTTGCCCCTTAAAGAGCAAGCCCCTAATATTCTCGGTATAACACCGGTGATGTAGGGGCCAACATTCCTAGTCATTTCTCTTCATTACTCTACAGAAATCGCACAACGCCATCGGATAATTGCGCCGTTATGGTACTGCCAGGCTGAAATTTACCCGCCAATACATCTTGCGCCAAAGGGTTCTCTATCAATTGCTGAATAGCACGCTTTAACGGTCTCGCACCGTATACGGGGTCGAACCCAGCATTTGCGATATGCTCCATAACAACGTCATCAATGTTCAGCGTTAGCTCTCGATCTAAAAGGCGCTTACGTAAGATACTTAATTGGATATCGGCGATACCCCTAATTTGCGCCTTTGCTAGCGGGTGGAAAACAACCAACTCGTCAATACGGTTGATAAACTCAGGCCGAAAATGGCCCGCAACCACCTCCATAACCGCATCTTTCATTGCTTGGTATTTATGTTCGTTCTGGCCTTCGTCTTCTTGTCGGGACCCGTCGAAATTTAGGCTATCGAACGCCTTATTTTCTGCAATTTCTTGAATGGCGGCCGACCCCAAGTTAGAAGTCATTACGACGACAGTATTACGGAAATCTACGGTTCGCCCGTGCCCGTCGGTTAAACGGCCATCCTCGAGAACCTGTAATAATATATTGAAAACATCAGGGTGTGCTTTTTCCACCTCATCAAGCAACAGCAGCGCATAGGGCTTACGGCGTACCGCCTCTGTTAAATAGCCACCCTCTTCGTAACCCACATAACCAGGAGGAGCACCAATTAAACGAGCAACGGAATGTTTCTCCATAAACTCAGACATATCAATACGCACCATCGCATCCTGGCTATCAAACAAGAATTCTGAGAGTGCTTTACACAATTCTGTTTTACCGACCCCCGTGGGGCCCAAAAATAGAAAAGAACCATTTGGCCTATTCGGATCAGACAAGCCCGCCCGTGAACGCCGGACAGCATTCGCTACTGCGCTCACCGCCTCTTGCTGGCCAATAACACGCTCATGTAATTCGGCTTCCATGCGCAATAATTTATCCCGTTCACCTTCAAGCATTTTTGAAACAGGAATACCCGTCCACTTGGAGACTACTTCCGCAATTTCTTCATCCGTAACTTTATTGCGCAACAATTTCATTTCTTGCATTTCAGCTTGAGCGGCCATGTCGAGCTGTTTTTCCAGTTCAGGAATAATGCCATATTGCAATTCCGACATTCGCCCAAGATCACTGGCGCGCCTTGCGGCCTCCAAATCTAATCGCGCCTGCTCCAAATTACTTTTAATCTCTTGCGAACCTTGTAACGCGGCTTTTTCGGCACGCCAGATTTCGTCTAGATCGGAATAGGACCGTTCTACTTTTTCTATCTGTTCGTTGATAATAATTAATCGTTTTTTTGCTGCTTCATCGTCATCTTTCTTAACGGCCTCACCTTCTATTTTTAGCTGAATTAAACGTCGTTCTAACCGATCCATTTGTTCAGGTTTGGAATCTATCTCCATGCGAATACGGCTACCGGCTTCGTCAATCAAGTCAATGGCTTTATCGGGCAGCTGTCGATCAGTTATATACCGTTGCGATAATTTTGCTGCGGCAATAATGGCAGAATCTGAAATGTCGACAGCATGATGTAATTCGTACCGCTCTTTCAAGCCTCGCAATATGGCAATAGTATCTTCTTCACTCGGCTCCTCTACCAAAACCTTCTGAAAACGGCGCTCTAACGCCGCGTCTTTTTCTATGTATTGCCGGTATTCATCTAAGGTGGTTGCACCTACGCAATGTAATTCGCCACGCGCAAGTGCAGGTTTTAACATGTTGCCCGCATCAAGTGCGCCCTCGCCTTTGCCTGCGCCCACCATCGTATGCAGCTCGTCAATAAAAAGAATAATACGACCTTCTTGTTTGCCCAGCTCATTCAGCAAAGATTTTAACCGTTCTTCAAATTCCCCTCGAAATTTCGCACCGGCCAACAATGAACCTAAATCTAAGGATAATAACCGTTTATGTTTTAATCCTTCGGGCACTTCCCCGTTAATAATTCGCTGCGCGAGGCCTTCCACAATGGCCGTTTTACCAACGCCCGGTTCACCAATCAATACGGGGTTATTTTTAGTGCGACGCTGCAACACTTGAATCGTACGGCGGATTTCGTCATCGCGGCCAATAACGGGGTCTAACTTTCCCGCTTCTGCACGTGCGGTTAGATCGACAGTGTAGCGTTCAAGTGCTTGACGATTACCTTCAGCCTCTGGATTATCCACAGTCTCACCGCCCCGCACTTTTTTTACCGCGGCATTAAGCCGCTCAGTATCGCCAAATTGATTCAGCAGTTTTCCTAACGATGATGCGCTGTCATTCATAGAGGAAAGCAATAAGCTTTCGCTCGAAATAAATTTATCGCCTGCCTGCTGGGCATACTTATCAGCAAGATTTAGCAACCGCCCCAACTCTTGCGACATGGACACATCACCGGTTGGGCTTTGAATTTTCGGTAATTCTTCGAGTGCTTTCGTTAACGCATTTCGCAAGCCCGCAACATCAAACCCCGCTGCTGCCAATAAAGGACGAACAGCACCACCCTGTTGATCCAACATAGCCTGCAACAAATGGGCTGGATCAATCTGGTTATGATCTCGACCCACCGCAAGTGATTGCGCATCCGAAAGTGCAATTTGTAGCTGATTTGTTAAACGATCAATTCGCATGGTTCAATCCTCGCAACATCATTCAATAACGGTTGTTAGTATTATCAACCGAGTTAGGCACGAACATTAGATGGGGGTAATTGAAACAGAACTCAAGTACCACAAGACATTAGCCCAATACCCAACTAGAGAGAGTGACTGACGAGTATTATCGACGAATAAGAAGTATGAAGTGACGCCAAAACAATGGGATGGAAAAACGCTCGATTTATTTATCGCGCCAAATCATACTCGCCATGCGGCCAGTAGAGCCATCACGACGATAGGAAAAAAACTGGTCTTGATCGGTAAAGGTACACATCCCTCCCCCATAAATACGCTCCACACCAAGCATTTTGAGCTCTATTCGCGCTAATGCGTATAAATTAGCAGAATAGGTAACGACCCCCTCGGTGTTACCGCGAGACTGAAATGCGGCCTCCACGGCAGACAGCCCCTTTTTCTTTTGATGCGCCGTCATAAACACCTGCCTTACATCCTCACCCACTTCAAAGTGATCGTTTGAGATAGCAGGGCCAAGATAGACGAGCACATCCTTCGGGGCCGTCAAGAAAAGTTTAACGGCGTTACTGATAATACCGTTTGCCAACCCCCGCCAACCCGCGTGAACGGCCGCAATTTCCTTACCGTCAACGGAACAGAGCAATAAAGGCAAGCAATCTGCCGTCATCACCACGCAAACATTGCCCGAACGCCTCGAAAAAGTACCGTCGCAATCGTGAAGCAATGCGTGTTGTTGTGATAGACCGTCTACCGGTAAAACCGTCGTACTGTGCGTTTGGTTTAACCAGTAAGGTTCTGCGGGTAACTGCTGTCGTAAACGCGCTCTATTGTGTCGAACCGCTTCCTTGTCGTCCTCCACATGAAAGGCCATATTGTTGCTGGTATATTGTGCGCCGCTCACGCCCCCCTTTCGCGTCGTCACGAGGCTTTGAACGCCTTGTGGTAGCGGCCAATCCGGCACGATATACCGTTTAGGCATATTGCTCTTCCAACAACTCAACGAGCGCTTGCATATCCTCTGGCAATTCCACCTCCCACTCTTGCTGAATACCCGAAACAGGATGAACCAACCCTAAACGTGCGGCATGAAGCGCTTGACGAGGAAAATCGGCTAATGGCTGCAGCGCGGGGTTCAACCGTAATAATTTGACAGGGAACTTGCCGCCGTAGGTTTGATCTCCTACCAAAGGAAACCCCATATGGGCCATATGAACCCGAATTTGATGGGTACGCCCCGTCTGTAATTTCAACTCGACTAACGTAAAATCATCGAAGGTCGCCACGGGTTTATAGTGCGTCACAGCTTCTTTACCACCGCTCTTCACCACTGCCATTTTAATTCTATGAGTGGGATGGCGTCCCATTAACGTCTCTATCGTGCCCGTTCGACGAAGGTCGCCATGAACTAGCGCGTAATACTGACGCTTGACACTTCGCGACTGTAGTTGAGTAACGAGGTTCAGCTGCGAAATTTCGGTCTTGGCCACAACCATTAACCCCGTGGTATCTTTATCCAGGCGGTGCACAATTCCCGCTCGAGGCACCTGAGTAAGAGTGCCACAATGGTGTAGCAGCCCATTTAACAGGGTTCCGTTGTAGTTACCAACAGCAGGGTGTACCACAAGCCCAGCAGGCTTATTCACCACCAGCAAAGCGTCATCTTCATAGACAATGCCAAATTCAACAGGCTCAGCCTCCCACGTGCATCGGGCTTCAACAGCGGCCTCGAGCGTAATGGATTCCCCACCAGCCAATTTGGCTTTGGGTTTTACTTTTTGTCCGTTCAGCAGTAACGCTCCATCCTTAATCCATTGCTGCAAGCGAGAACGAGAATAGTCTGGGAACAATTCTGCGACATGCTGATCTAAGCGAACGCCTGCTTTTTCAAAAGCAACTGTCGCGTGGTGGGAAATAGGCCCGTTAATAGGGGTAGCAGGGTCTTCGTCGGTTAATATTGTATCGGCGGGCATTTGTATTTAAACCTTGTGCTGCATTACACTGTCGCACCGCATTGCGAGGCAACAGCTGGAACTGAAAATCCGGAAGAATACGATCTAAACTGGCAAGTACAGTCGTCAGGATAAGAAAAATGGGTCGCGATGGCCCCCATACCACTGAGTCAAGATTTTACTATGACCCAACATTTAAAAGCGCTTACTGTAGCAGCTGCGACACTTCTGATCACGCTCAGCGGTTGTTCCAGTAACGAAAACAAGACCGAACAAACCAGTGAACAGATGACTTACGAGGTTGCACAGAAGTTTTTACGCACCTCTAACTGGGCTTCTGCTGCTGAAACACTCGAATTATTGGAAGAAAGCTTCCCCTTTGGCGCCTATGCCGAGCAGGCGCAGCTCGAACTCATATACAGCTACTATCGCAGTACTGAGCACGATGCGGCTATTGCCTCTGCCGACCGTTTTATTCGTCTGCACCCCCAGCATCGTAATGTTGACTATGCCTATTATATGAGGGGCATATCAGCCTTCGAAAACAACTCGGCCTTTAATACAGTGCTATCCACCGACATCACTAAACGTGACGCCGGCAGCGCGCGTGAATCTTTCGATTACTTTACGCAACTGCTAGAACGGTACCCCGATAGCCAGTACGCACTGGACGCCCAAAAACGTATGATTTACTTGCGCAATATGCTCGGGCGATACGAAATCCACGTCGCTAACTACTATTTCAAACGAGGCGCGTACCTCGCTGCCGCGAATAGAGGCCGATATGTCGTCGAGAACCTCAAACAAACACCTGCCGTACCCGACGGTTTAGCGGTAATGGCGCAAGCCTACCATATGCTAGGAATGGACGATTTATCACAAAAGTCCGCACAGGTATTAATCGCGAACTACCCAAACCACCCTGCTCTTAAAAATGGTGAATTCAACTACCGGTTTGGCCGAGACAAGAACCTAACATGGGTCAACTATCTAACGCTTGGACTATTCAAAAAACAGCCCACTATTAACTTCGATACGCGCAATTTGTACAACAGCTTCTATCGAGATAGTGACGCTAACCCCGTGTCGTCACCTCCAGGCTAAGAATTCAAAACGTCAGCCGTTATTTCCAACGATTACTGAACCACATCATGGCTCAGTAATCGTTCACTATTTCTTTAATCTCCAATCACCCATCCATTCGTAATAGGATAGCGTCGATCACGGCCAAACGCTCTAGCACTAATACGAATACCTACAGGTGCTTGCCGCCGCTTATATTCATTGATGTCCACTAAACGCAATACGCGATTCACCTCTTGCGCATCAAAACCTTTTTCAATTATGGCCTGTGCGCTGAAGTCTTGCTCGATATAGAGCTCAAGAATCTGATCCAGAATATCGTACGGCGGAAGGGAGTCTTCATCCTTTTGGTCCGGCGCCAATTCAGCGGACGGTGGACGAGAGATCACATTCTCGGGAATGACCTCAGAAAGGGTATTACGGTATTTTGAGAGCGCAAATACCGTAGTTTTGGGCACGTCCTTTAATACATCGAGCCCTCCCGCCATATCCCCATAAAGCGTGGCATAACCAACGGCCATTTCACTCTTATTGCCTGTCGTTAGAACCAAGTAACCCAGCTTATTCGAGATGGCCATCAACAACACGCCTCGGCTACGCGCCTGAATATTTTGCTCAGTGGTATCAACAGAGGTATTGGCAAACGCCTCCGCTAACTGCTCGGAAAAAGCCTCATAAATGGGCTCAATACTAATACTCCGATAGGCAACGCCCAACCGAGCGGCTTCATCTTCTGCATCCGTTTTGCTCATGTCAGAGGTATAACGAAACGGCATCATCACCGCATGCACACGCTCAGGGCCGAGTGCGTCTGCGGCGATGGCTAAGGTAAGAGCAGAGTCAATACCACCTGACAACCCCAATACCACACCTTTAAAGCCGTTTTTGTTCACGTAATCACGCACGCCCAACACAAGCGCTTGATAAATAATAGCTAGCGCTTTCGTTTCTCGCTTCGCAGGCGGGGTAAGAGCGGCTAACACTTTACTAACATTATTAAACGCCACCACCGCGAGTTGCTGGCAGAAAAAATCGGCCATCGAAAGTATGTTGCCTTCGGTATCAGCGGCAAAAGAGCCTCCATCAAAAACCAACTCATCTTGCCCGCCCACCTGATTAACATACACAATAGGCGCGTTTATTTTTTTCGCTAAGGTGGCAACAATATTTTCGCGTTCACGCTGCTTATTTTGATGAAATGGAGAAGCATTTAAATTTAATAGAATATCGGCACCGCAGCTTTGGGCCTGAGCTACTGGCCCACCATCCCAAATATCCTCGCAGATAGACAATGCTACGCTCACGCCCTTACATTGAAAAACACCATTTTCTGTGCCTTCAGTAAAATAACGTTTCTCATCAAATACTTGGTAGTTTGGCAAACACTGCTTTGCATATTCGTAAATAATTTCACCGCCAGCAATAACCCCAGCCATATTGAATAGCTGCCCCTTCACCATACGAGGGTACCCAATGACAATATGGGTATTGCTGTGTATTTGACACAGGGCCTCCAAAGCTCGATTAACGCGCGTTTCGCAACTTGGTCTTAGGAGTAGGTCTTCCGGCGGATAGCCTGTTAGGGTAAGCTCTGGGAATACGATGATGTCAACGTCAAAACTCTCTTCAGCTTGACGAATAAACTGGCCAATTTTTTCTAGGTTGCCGTTGATATCGCCCACCAATAAATTGGTTTGCGCCATTGCAATTTTCAAGATTGACATATAATTCCAAAACTCCGAGTCGCCCACAAAAGGCGCCTATTGTCGATGAAAGCGCCGCAAAGCGCAAAAGGCAAAATCACTAAATTAAAATAGAGGGGTCTAACCGCAACCTTAATTGCATTGGGCCCAACCCAAAAGGACGCTCTCTTGACAATCATTATGGGTCAGCAAGGCCAAAATCGTTTACCGCCACATAACCCCCTCGTCTTGCGCGTTTACCTCTATTATCGGCTCATCCTTGGCAGCCTGCTATGGGTGACATATTCATTTAGCGCCTCGCACAAACTACTGGGCAATATTCAACCTGAGTTATTTGAGCTAACGGCCATTGCTTATACCGTCGTTAGCTTCCTTACTGTTCTTATTTTTAATGCTCGCTCGCTTTCACATTCGATACGCCGCATTGGTACCATGCTTATTGTAGACTTGGCCGCCTTACTGCTTATGATCCATGCGAGCAATGGGATTAATAGCAGCTTAAGCTATCTACTGCTGATTAATATTGCGATGGCGAGCATTTTCATCCGAGGCCAACTAGCCTTTGCTTTCGCGGCACTCACTAGCCTCGCTACAATTGCAGAAGCGCTCTACCAAGGCACCAGTAAAACAGGGGGGCTTTCAAGTGAGCTCTTTTCAGCCGGCACCTTAGGTATTCTCATATTTCTAACGGCCATTAGCTTTCACTACCTCACCGACAAAATTCGCCAAAGCGACATTGAGGCCGCGACACAAGCAACCTATGCCAAGCGATTACAACAATTGGCGCAACATATCGTCACTCGTATGCGTACCGGCATTATTGTGGTCGATGAACAGAATACTATCGAACTGATCAACCAATCCGCCTTACAACTATTAGACATGCCGGCAGCGGACTATTCTGGAGTACAACTCACCGATATGGCGAATTTTGGCCCGCTACTAAAGGAATGGCGCGCTTCTCCCGAAAAAACTGCACCGCAACTACACAGCCTTCGCGTAGGACAAGATGTGCGCATTAGCTTTGCCATGCTAGACACGGGCGAAGCAAAACGCACTATCATGTATATGGAGGATCATCGGTCACTCGCCCAACAGGCACAGCAATTAAAACTCGCCTCACTAGGACGACTAACCGCCAGTATTGCACACGAAGTAAGAAACCCTTTAGGCGCTATATCCCATGCGGCACAGTTGCTATCTGAGGCCGATTACCTCAACAATGCCGACAACCGGCTTATTGAAATTATGTTGCAACACTCTGAGCGTGTGAATCAGATTATCGAAAACACGCTAACCATTTCAAGGCGTAAAGAGCCGAAACCCAAGATCATTGAACTCGCCGAATGGCTACCTAAATTAATTAATGAGTATCAAACAGTCACTAAAATAACCGTAGGGCTATCGTTAACAAATGCAACCGTTAGCGCAAAATTTGACCCCGTGCACCTCAATCAAGTAATAACCAACTTATGCGACAACGGTGCTCGCTTTAGCGAACAAAGCACGGGCGAAGCGAGAATAGATATTAGAGCAGGGATCAGCGACAATGACGGCACAGCCTTTATTGAAATTGTTGACGAAGGGCCGGGTATAAAAGAAGACAGGCTCGAACAAATATTCGACCCGTTTTACACTACCGATGTAAAAGGTTCTGGCTTAGGTTTATACATATCTCGCGAACTATGTGAAATAAATCAAGCAAGCTTATACTTTAAACGTACTCCCGCAGGAAAAAGCTGTTTCCGTATCGACTGCACTCACCACCAGAGAATGATTTAATGACCTCGACAAAACGCGCCCTAATTATTGACGATGAGCCAGACATTCGCGAACTACTGGAAATTACCTTATCCCGTATGGCGTTAGACGTAGATTCTGCGGCAGATATATCAGAAGCAAAACAGCAACTCAATAACAATGAATATCAAATTTGTCTAACCGATATGAAATTACCGGATGGCAACGGTATAGACCTTGTTAGGCACGTACAAAAACATTTCGCAAACCTTCCAATTGCCGTCATTACTGCGCACGGCAATATGGATACAGCCATAGAAGCGATGAAGGCCGGTGCTTTCGACTTTGTCAATAAACCTATCGATTTGCCCTCGCTACGAAAACTTGTCAACGCAGCACTGACGTCCGACCGGTTGCCTGCTATCAGTGAAAGCAGCTCAAAAATTATTGGTAATTCCACACAAATAATTAAACTAAAAAAATCCATTCAAAAACTCGCCCGCTCTCAAGCGCCCATATATATTAGCGGTGAATCTGGAAGCGGAAAAGAACTCGTCGCTCGCTCGATACACGAATTAGGCCCACGTAATAGCGCCCCATTTATTGGCGTCAACTGCGGTGCTATCCCTAAAGAGCTGGTAGAAAGTGAATTCTTTGGCCACAAAAAAGGCTCTTTTACCGGTGCAGGACACGACAAGCAAGGTCTCTTTCAAGCCGCTGAAGGCGGCACACTATTCCTTGATGAGGTTGCCGATCTTCCGCTGGACATGCAAGTAAAGCTTTTACGGGCGATTCAGGAAAAAGCCGTTCGTTCTATCGGTGCATCGGAGGAAATCTCTACGAATGTTCGCATTCTTTGCGCAACACACAAAAATCTTGAATCACTCGTTAGCAGCGGTGATTTTAGACAAGATCTTTTCTACCGATTAAATGTCATTCAACTCGATGTGCCAAGCTTACGCGATAGAAAAGAAGATATTCCCGCACTCATTGATGCGTTACTCATCCGTATTGCAACCAATTGCCAACTAGACAAACCAACAATTGAACCCGCCGCTCAACAGAAGCTCTCTCAATACCGCTACCCTGGAAATATTCGAGAGCTGGAGAATATTCTTGAACGAGCATTTACGCTGTGTGACGACGATACGATTACAGAAATAGATTTACAGCTAGATCGCAATGCCGCTACACCAGCCCATAGAGACCCAACCAAACAAACCGGACATTTCCAGGCCTGCCAAAACCACGCTTCTATCGATGATTATTTGGCCGAAGTCGAGCGTGAAATACTGTGTGAAACACTGGAGCAAACTCGCTGGAATAAAACCATGGCGGCAAAAAAACTCGGTGTTAGCTTTCGATCACTGCGTTATCGCTTGGCAAAACTGGGGCTAGATTACAATGAAGACTAAGAGTACAGAAATACGCCAGCGCTATACCCGGATTCGACAATCAAATGTACCTGAGTATTCGTTTTAACCAATACCCCCCTATACCTAGGGCAACACAGGCTAAGATCCTAGATCACGCTTAGCTTTTGTCCTACAGCCAAAGCCCCTTCTTTCGATTACTCTAAACACCTTTGATTAATCACAAGGATGTGAATAATGCTTCGCCAACGCCTGCAACACTCAAACGGCTTTACATTACTAGACCTACTCTCTGCCATCAGTATTATGCTTATCATCACGTCAGTAGCAGTACCGTCTTTCTCTTACCTCTCTAAAAAAACAGCACAACAAACAACCGTAAACGACTTAATGCGCTTACTCAATTTCGCCAGACAAGCCGCTGTAAATGAACGAAGTAGCGTTGTTGTATGCCCAAGCGCAGACGAAAATTCGTGCGATGAAAATTGGTCTTTTCCCTTAATGGTGTTTGTAGATTCGGACGATAATAAATCCAGAGGTACACAAGAGCGCCTATTAATAACACGGCCATCACTGGCTTCACAGCAACAACTTAACTGGCGATCACTTCATCGTAACTTCATTAGCTTTAAAGAGGACGGTACAACAGGATACCAAAATGGGCGGCTCTATTATTGCGATCTTAGCGCAGACGATAAACATAGAGCTCAACTGGTAGTGTATAGGACAGGACGCACGCGCGTTGCGCAATCGCTGCTCAGTGGTTGTGGGGCATAAACAAAAACGCCCCGAACACAAAATGTGTTGGGGCGTATGGAAACTGAAGTAACTTTAATGAATTAAAGAATAAAAATTAACGCCAGCAATAATCAATGCTTGCTTGGTCTGATACTCCCGAAACACCTTTCTTACCAGTAGAGTCATAGGTCAAAGCGCCGCATTTACTGTCCGTTATCAGCGCGGTTGCAGAGAGCGTATAGCTTACACACAACGTTCCCGTTGGCGTACACCCGCTGGGCAGAACCGTTACAGCCCCGGAGAAATGATCATCTCCACTATAACCATCCTCCATTCCCAAACCACAAACGGAGCCAACGCAGCCACTTGTGGCCGCTACCGTACCGGTATAAGACGAGTATTGAGTATAAAACCGTTCCTGCCTCGACGCTAAATCCAATAGATAGGCTTTGCCTTCTGCTCTACGGCCTCTATCCGCCTGTTCTTTATAAGCCGGTACTGCAATAACCGAAATGACTGCAATGATGGTCACGGTTATCAATAGCTCTACTAACGTAAAACCTCTTTCAGAAGATTGTTTCAAGCGTATACCTCTCTATTTCCTAATGGACCATGCCGACCGACGCGAAGGACGTTTCGGCTCAAAGTAACCTTCATAACTATTAATATTCGCATCCGAGTCGGAAATAATAATACTGTCATCCAGAATAACCATACCACCGGGCAACGCAGTGATAGGTACGCTGCTCACATCACTTGCTTCGCCGGGAAACACATGAAAAGGCGGTTGGCCTCCACTAAAAAGATCGACGGCCATTAAACTTCCCGTTCCCGCTCTATTGCACACATCATTCAAAGGAGTTGTCGTTACAAATAGCACCAAGTTACCTGCAATGGCTGGGTCGATAACCACGCGCTCTTTGCTCATCGGCAAATTAAGGTACCAACCATAATTCGCCCCAACGCGAAACTCGTTACCCACCGTATAATCAACATCCGTTGTAGACGTTATCTTACGACGACCATCCCCTCCGGAGGCATCTCCAACCGTTTGCGGCACCAATTGTGTTTGTCGAACTTCACCTTGGGACTCACCTGCATCCCAAACACCATAGAACGATTGAACCGCTGTATCGGTAACATCCACCGATGCCAGATATCGCCCAGTACCAAACAAGACCAATAAATTAGGCTCTGTGGACTGACTGGTTTCACGTTCATGAGCCACAACAACAGGCTTGTGCGTAATGGACTGGCGATCACCATCGGCACAATACCCCGTAGTCGGCTTTGCTCCACGACAAGCTGAAAACAACGGTACGCCGTAATCGCTTACGTCGCGGTGAGCGACGACCGGTTCAATATAATTATTGCCGGTATCATACTGTGTAAAATCGAACGCCCACATATTCCCTTGTAAATCACCCGCAAAAACGCGATCGACTTTAGAGTCGCCGTTTAAATCTAATAGCGTCGGAGAAGAAAGCCCATTGCAATCGCTTCCGGCAATGCCGCAATCGCCATTCACAACAGCCCCCAAAGCACCACGCCCCAACGGGCCGATCTTTTGGTGAGTAACATTATTAGGACCAGAGCCGTCTAAATATAAAATATATAAATACGCTTCACCATCAGTGCTGTTGTTATACCCATTACCAAAAATCGCTACCCATTCACCATCATTCATTTTCGCTATACGTGGTCGGCTAAAAGTATAACCCAGCGTTGAGTCCGTAAACTCGGCCACAACTACATTGGACGCCATAGCTCCTTCCGTTGAAATACCAGCTGGGTTGGTAACATCAAGAACATAAACAGACTTTCCGCCCGCACCTAGCCCGCCCACCATATAAGTCTTCCAGCCACCGTTCACATAAACGTCGGCCGTGGTTGGCGTTGCATCAACATAGGGAAGGTGAGTGTAATTCGGGTTTGCTAACCTATGCAGGCCTTCGCTGGCGCTTGCAGAAAAGATATCTTGGGGTATATAACCAAAGACCTCCATACCAGTGTCAGCGCGAAAGCCATGTAGCATGCCGTCATTAGCGCCAACATAAATCATGGGCACTCGATTTTCTTTTGATGAGACAAAATCTGAATAGGGCGCACTACTGCTTTCAATGTAATTAGGGTATCCGGCAGAAGGTTTACCAACGTACTGTGGGCTAGAGTGTACGATATCCCCCAGCACACCTTCTTTCTCTCGAAACGACCGCGTTGCGTTATAGGTTCCGTCACCGTCTGCTCTCAAGTGCTCGATGATATCTTCTAAATAGGCTTGCTTCCCGCCGGCATTCGAAGGGCCGTCCACCAACAAATCGGCAACCTGAGCGGCCGAAAGGTCACCGTTCACGACATTAGGATTGGCATAATCTGAAGGTGCTACAAACGGTACACCGGCACTCCCATTAAAAGTTACAATTTTTCGGTCTCGCGTCTCCAAAAGTGTTTCTAAACGCTCATTCGCTTCCCAAGTAGCACGCCCTAACCGACCTGTTGAATAATCAAAGGCATGTAATTCTCCCGACCACTGGGAGGAATTAAACTTGCCCTGATAAAGCACAGCCCCTTCCGCAATACTCGTTGAGTTAAAACCCACTGCCGCACCCGTGCCCTCGACCGATTGCTTAATCGTGTCGATAACTGAACTTAACGAATCCTGTAAACTGGTAATATTTTGAGCACTTAAATATTCTCCTCGACCGTTAAACGCGGCGTGAATCAGATCATCAAGCGTCTCTGGCGATTCGTTAGTAATTACCGTCGGCCAGGCTTCACCGCCTTCCCAACCGCCAAGCGGTGGCGGCCCACCAATATTGCCGCTAATACCAAACGAAAGCGTATGGGTAACCATATGCTGTGCCGTATTTGTGTCTGGGTTAGTATCATCAGTTGGGTTGTTTGCATTCACACGATTAGGTAGCGTAGGCCGTAAATCATTTTTGTAAAAATGCATAGCAATATCGCCCAACGTATTACTGACAGTATCTCCGTAGAGGCCGCCATCGTAGGGGTTATCTGGATTTTCGGCGTCGGCATTTCCATACGTGCCGTCCATGTAATTAGTGCTGGTATACTCAGATCGGTATCCGTCCGTAGCCAGAATAGTATGATTCTGCTGGCAAGCGCCCCCCTCGGCCTCTGATAGCACTGGATCTTGCGGTTGCCCAGAAGCCGTTACGAATCCCGTTTGTACATCATAGTTATTGTAGTCACCAAGAAAATAACGCCCTGCATTTTCCAGCGCTCGTCTTAGTGGGGTATATCGAGCAAAATCTGAATCGCTAACGCTATAGAGGGTACTCAACAATGCCGCTTTATTTTGCGCCAAAGTCGTATCGGTTGGATCAGAAAGGTTGTCGACATTTTTCATCTCAACCCCCCAACCAAAGCCTGCGTTCGCATTAATCGTGGCTAATCCTGCACGGGTCTGAAGGTTTTCAAATACGGTCGAAAGTGCGGTTTTAAAAAGCAAATCGCGACTACGATGATAGGTATACCAATTAGCATAGTCTTGTTTTTTTTCAGCCGAAGGCAAATCGCTGGCCGCATGGATTCGCGCCACATCGTAGTTGTACCGAACAACCCCACCACCATTGACCGTACGACTAGCGCCACATTCTCCAAAGTCGTATACCCCAGGCGTTCCAACCCCCTCTACTTCAATCCAATCAACATAATGAGCTGTCGCGAATGGGGTGGTGCCCGCACTCGCGTTTCTAGGGTTTTTAAGCATGTTCACTACATTCGCATCACCATAACCAACCCAAGTCCCATAATCCACGGAGGGATCAAAGGCGAGAGCGTTGTAACCAACACACAATTCTAGATATTGTTCTAAGTCATTCGGCGTTAGATCGATTTCAAAATTACCAATACGGTCCCAAAATCCGGCCCCACCATATTCATTAAAAAACCCCCCAACCTCATTAATAATTGTCGCCGCTACCGCTTTTGCCTCTGGTGTCATAGACACCTGAAAGTACATACTGCGAGAATCATCAATAAGGAAAAGAACATTAGGCTTTACATCAACTCCCGTATAAAGCGGCTCTTTGCTCAAAACTAATGGGCCTGCAGAGGCTTCCATTACGATAGTTGCGATAAACATTAATCCACTCGCCACACCAATGTGAAGACTACGAGCGATTAAGTATTTAGAGAGCATACAAAAACGCGTTCCATTTTTTTTCATGTAAAGTCCCACCCACCTTGATCTGGTCTACCCACCCTTTCGATGGCTTTCGAATACGCCGCAAACAACCTCAGCTAATACGTAAAATAATGATTACTGCCTGTGCGCAGAGTCGCCTCTAACACAGTATAAATATTCTTATCTTTGCCCCACCCTATTGCCGTAACTCTAAACATGTAAGGGTGTAACTCGCCCTCGCCTTTCGAATCTGAATTGAGTTCTGACACAGTTTTATTCGATGTACCACGGGTTCTGCCCAAATACTCAATAACATATCGAGGCTGCTGACTGACTAATTTTTCATCGACTATATTGCCACCGTCATGCTGGACAATTCCCGTAGTTCCCCAATCGCTTGGCTTACCAACGTCAGTGATAACGCCACTTAGCGGTACCGCCACGCCGCCACCAGGGCGGACGATGGACGAATAAAGGCCGCTAGTACCATTGAAATCGGTAATATCCTCAGACTTAGTTACCGTAGAATAAAACCATGCTTCGGCAGCTTTAAGTGCGGATTCTGCAGAATAAAATGCAACTGTTTTTTGTCTAACGTTTGCCGCCATCCGTTCCTGCATAGTCGATGATTGCATATTGGAAATCCCAATCAGCGACATCACTAACAAAATAATAAGTGCAATAACTAATGTTGCGCCCGACTGACGCTGACAATATGGGCTAGTTCGCTTCATGCGGCCTCTCGCGTTACAAAAATAATTAAATAAATGGGGCTAAGGTTATCACGACGATTAACCGCCAATACCGCTAAGGCGAATTCCGCAAATCGGCATCGCCGGGGAACTGATTACGCAATGAAAATACGCGAGTGTACGTTCGATCGATAAAATCACTTCCCACATTGGTAGGCGCTCGATTAACAGAGTTAAATACCGCGGTTACTTTTATTCGATCGACCAAACTCCAGTTTGCACCTACACCGCTCGCATCGGCAAAAAATAACGTATCGTCATTTCCTGAATACGTTTGCCAGCCAAACTCAACATCAAACCGCTCGACACCTTCAACTAATTCGTCGCCTTTTCCGTTCGTTCCTGTCTGCCGAAATAAAGCGCAATATTGTGGTGCCGTGGAGCTACATTCCACGTTAGCAACGACACCCGCAGCACTTGTGTCTACATGATAAATTGCTGAGCCTGTTGTTCCCCCCAGAACAAACGACACAGGAATGCCTGGTGTAACCGTATTAATATCTTCAAAGCCCACCGGTTCAAAACCCAAATCAGTATCTGAATTATAGGTAACAGAATCCTGCTCTAGGGCAAAGTTAACATCTCCGGAACCACCAGGTGCATTAGAGACTTTAAACATGGCCGTGCGAGAACAATCGCTTACCAACGCTATTTGTCCTTGCTTAAAAGAACGACTATTGACAATTTTAATTGTGGTTCCCGCAAACGATTTTACGGGGTGCCGCTCGCGTGTGGAGGCATAACGTACCGTGACAGAATCGAACGTCAAATCATTTAACACTGTGTCGTTTGTACCTGAAATAAATTCGCTAAAGTCGTAAATATCGCCTGAGCCACTATTACCACTAACAACACTTTTAAATCGTGTTACGCCTAAAGCCGATCGGGCCGAAATACTAAAACACCCCCCGTAACCTGCTTGAGCTACATCACTAGCCAAACGAGAAAATACATAACGTGCATTTTCCTGAATGGTTGAAGAGCCACTTATGAGCACTGAGTTCTGGCTTGAAGTTGCATACAGCTGGATAACACCCGCCAGAATAAATAACCCGACCAAGATCGAGACCATGACCTCGACGATACTAACCCCGCGCTGCTCTTCAAGGCCCCGCTGCAATGTCGATAATGTTTTTGTTGTCAAATGCATTATTACAGTCTCAGTTGGTAAGCGAGGCATGCTTTAGTTGCATCGGTATCTTTTAAAGCGGACGCTTTAATATTGCTGCAAGTCGCATTAACAAACGCGTCACCTTGAGACCATTTCAATACAACCGTGTACACACCAGAAGCATGAATAACTTCGCCGGTTCCGCTCGGTAATCGCGCTTTTATCGCCTGGCTCCATTCCCACGCATCTAACGATTTCTGGGCCGCTGCATTACAGCCAGTCGCTATACAACCGCTCGCATCTGCAGTACCAATATCGGCTGAATAAATACCGTTATAATCATCGTTATCTTCCGTAATATCACCACTGTTGTAAGCCATAATACGGTCGACCATATCAGTGGCCAACACATTTGCGTCCGTCACAAAATGCGCACGCTGATTGCTGTTAACGCCATTAATTTGCATGGACAATGTCCCCATCAGGCCAATCGCGAGCACAAAGAGAGACACAACCATCTCCATCATTGCCGCACCGTTTTGCCTGCATCTCGATCGAGGAAAATTTAATAACGCTGTTTTATTGCTCATAACTCATATTCCATTACATTCGGAGTACATCAAGGGCACGTAGCCCCCATGGCGACTCGCACACTTCCAACATTCGATACGCTGAGTGTTCGTGACTTATCCGTATCAGCACCCGAAATCGCGCTACCCGAACAAAGATAAACCGTTGAAACACCAATACCTGCTTCACCGGACGAATTATATTTAATAACCTGTGGCGTAGCCGTGACCACATTAAGTGTTGACCGCCCGCCAGATTCGCCACCGCGTCTAAGCACTATTTCGCTGGGGTCGAGAATATTGTCATCGTCAGTATCTACATACACCAACCAACCGTCACTCCAATCGGTTCCAGATGTGCAACTAGAACCGTTGGGCGAGCCGCAAAATACAATATTTTCTTGGCGGGTGATGGCTTCGTTTCGAACAAAAGCAAGAGTAGAGGTTAGTAAACTCAACTGAGCATTGAGTTCTTGTCGGCGCATGAGGCCTGTAAAACTAGGGACCGCAAAACTGGTAAGAATAGCGAGCAGCGCGATCCCTATCATTAATTCAGGAATCGTAAGCCCTTTCTGGCGAGATACAACAAACATTTTCTTTTCCCATGATTCCTTATTCCAAGGAGGCATTTATATCAAAGTTAATTGACCCTCGAATAACGCATTGGATAACCGGTGTAACTGAGCGATAAATAGCGTTATTCACGCCAAAGAATACACGAAGCTAGCGCGATCACACACAAAATAATGAGAGGAAAAAAGGAAAAAACACATGCAACAATTCAAACACTAACAGGCAATAAACCGGACCCGTTAAAAATAAGTAACATGAGAAAAAAAGACCAAGAACAAAGTATTAATACGCCGCAATGCAAACCACCGTTAATTGCTTACGGTTTTATTAACCCTGTAATGGAGAGTAACTAACTGAGACACCAAGCCTGTACAGAAAACACACGATTAAACCCTTTGAATAAAGGGTTTAATCGTGTGTTAAGCAAAATAGACTCGACCGTATAGCACTGCTATTAACGTAATTCTCTAGGCAAGGAAAAGCTAATATTCTCTTCGCGCCCACTTAACTCTGTGGGAGCACTCGCCCCGAGCTTCTCTAGCCCACGAATAATTTCCTTAACGAGCACCTCGGGCGCCGATGCACCCGCCGTAATACCAACACTTTTTACGCCGTCAAACCAACGCTGCTCCAAATCTTCTGCACCATCCACTAAGTAAGCGGAGGATCCACAACGCTCAGCAAGCTCGCGTAAACGGTTCGAATTGGAGCTATTGGGTGAGCCCACGACCAAAACTAAATCGCATTCGAGCGCCAATTGCTTAACTGCGTCTTGACGATTTTGAGTTGCGTAGCAAATATCATCTTTACGCGGCCCTTCAATTAACGGGAACTTCACACGTAAACTATTGATAACTCTAGCGGTATCATCCATTGATAAGGTTGTTTGTGTTACATAACACAAACGAGACGGGTCTTTCACCTGTAGTTTTTGAACATCACACTCATCTTCCACAAGGTAAATGGCTCCTCCCGTAGAGGTATCGTACTGCCCCATGGTTCCTTCCACTTCGGGATGCCCCTCATGTCCAATCAAGACACATTCTCGGCCTTCACTGCTGTATTTCGCCACCTCAACATGAACCTTTGTCACCAACGGGCAAGTAGCATCAAATACACGCAAGCCTCTACTAGACGCTTCATTTTTAACCGCTTGTGAAACACCATGAGCACTAAAGATGACAATCACATCATCGGGCACATCGTGCAGTTCATCGACAAAGACGGCTCCACGCTGTTTCAAACTCTCAACCACAAATTTGTTATGTACAACTTCATGACGCACATAAATAGGCGCACCGAAAACATCAAGAGTACGATTTACGATATCTATAGCGCGGTCTACACCAGCACAAAAACCACGAGGATTTGCTAACTTTATTTCCATGGAACAGTCGCTCAATTATAAGTCGGCTTAGTGGGTAATCGCAGGTTCGACGTCAACAATCTCAACATCAAAGGTAATAGGCTTACCCGACAAAGGATGATTGAAATCGATTTTTACCTCTTGCTCACCGATCTCGGCAACAACACCCGGCATTTCGCCTCCTGCCGCATCGGCAAAAGACACAACCAAACCAACTGAAAGTTCGAATTCTTCGGTAAAACTATTACGCGGAACCGTTTGTATATTATTCGGGTTAGGCTGCCCAAACGCTTTTTCTGGCGGCAGCGTCAACGACGCTTTTGCACCAACAGACAAACCAAAAATAGAGGTTTCAAACCCTGGCATCAAGTTACCATCACCTACAACGAATGTAGCGGGTTTAGCGTCAAAATTAGAGTCAATTACATCGCCATTATCAAGCGTGAGAGAAAAAAAGAGCGTCACTTGCATCCCTTCACCTACGATTAAACTCGTCATTTTGATTTAACCTTTTCTGAACCGGATGACTCACCTTTTTTGGTAAATAATGTGTCCCATGCGTATAACACTGCGCCACAAAATATTGATGCGTCTGCAATATTAAACGCCGGCCACTCATATTCATGATAGTGCCATACGATAAAATCGACTACATAGCCCAGTAGCACGCGATCAACTAGATTACCGAGCGCGCCGCCTAACACTAACGCTAACGCGCACGTTTCGAGCCATTGGCTACTTTTAAGTTTTGCTATCCATACGAATAACACCCCACTTACACCCGCAGCTAATATAGAAAGAAACCAACGTTGCCAACCACCGCTGTCATGAAGAAAACTGAAGGCCGCACCATAATTGTGGCGTAACGTATAATAAAAGAAAGAGGTAACACGCTCCGATTGATAAAAATCCAGCGAAGCCGTTGCCCAAGCTTTTGTCAATTGGTCCAATATAAGCACAACAAAAACGAGCGCGTACCACTTCCAGGGTAAAGACGATACCTTAAGCAAAATCTCTCTCCTCCCCGTTGCCATCTACGTTACCAATACAACGGCCGCACAGCTCGGGATGGGCATCATGTGTACCTACATCGGGCAAATGATGCCAACAACGCGCACATTTTTCATGCTCCGACTTTGTAACCGCAACGGATAATCCCGCCACCTCTGTGGCAACACCTTGCCCGTCTAACGCTTTTTCTAACGTGACACTCGAACAAATAAGTACGAAGCGTAATTCATCGTCCAGTTGCGACAGTACGTCGAACACGTCATCACGACAGTAAAGCGTAACCTCGGCCGCCAATGAACCGCCAATAGCACCTTCGCTACGTTGGCTCTCAAGCACTTTGTTAACAGCCGTTTTCACTTTTGCCACCGTCTGCCAATAACTATTCGATAACGTTTCTGTATCACTCAGTTCTGGTAGCGCCCACCACTCAGCCGTAAAAACTGTATCCGTGCTATTTTTTCCTGGGAGCGCGGGCCAAACTTCGTCGGCCGTAAACGATAAAATGGGCGCTATCCAACGCACAAACGCTTGAACGATATGGTATTGAGCCGTTTGAGCGGAGCGTCGTGCAGCACTGTCCGCCTTCATGGTGTAAACACGATCTTTAATAATATCGAGGTAAAAACCACCCATATCGACCACACAAAAATTATGTAGCTTCTGGTAGATTAAATGGAATTGATACCGGTTGTAACAACCCAATATTTCCTGTTGTAATTTCGCTGCGCGATCAACGGCCCATTTGTCTAGCGCCACCATACTGTCGAATGGAACACTGTGCTGTTCGGGCTCAAAATCGTTTAAGTTGGAGAGGAAAAAGCGCACAGTATTGCGAATACGACGATACGAATCTGCCGTACGCTTTAAAATTTCATCCGACACGCTCATGTCGCCACTAAAGTCCGTAGCGGAGACCCACAAGCGCAATACGTCGCCGCCCAAGTCATTCATAACTTTTTGTGGGGATACAGTATTGCCAATGGACTTAGACATTTTCTTGCCTTGAGCATCCACCACAAAGCCGTGCGTTAAGACTTCTTTATAAGGGGCCGTATTGTTGATCGCAATAGCGGTTTTTAAGGATGACTGAAACCAGCCTCGATGCTGATCGGAGCCCTCTAGATAAAGGTCCGCGGGATACCCCAACTCATCACGCTGCTGCATTACCGAGTAATGTGTAACGCCAGAATCAAACCAAACATCTAAGGTGTCCGTCACTTTAGTATAGTGACCTGCCTCTTCTCCTAACAACTCGGTTGCATCCAACTCAAACCACGCATCCATGCCTTTTTCTTCGATGCGTTTCGCCACTACTTCAATTAAAGCTGACGTTTCAGGGTGCAGTTCTTGAGTATCGTTGTGCACGAATAACGTAATGGGAACACCCCACGTTCGCTGCCGGGAAATACACCAGTCTGGGCTCGAATCGAGCATGGAGCGAATACGGGCCTCACCCCACTCAGGAATCCACTGAACACCGTCTACCGCATTTTTAACGGTATCCAACAACCCATTTTGATTCATACTTAAAAACCACTGTGGAGTGGCTCGGAAAATTAAGGGCGTTTTGGTTCGCCAGCAATGAGGGAAGCTATGAACGAACGTTTCTTGATGCAATAACGCGCCCTTGTCATCCAGTAGCGCGATAACTTTTTCATCAACCTTATAAACATGTTCACCCGCAAAAACCTCAACAACATCACGATAAAGGCCGTTGCCATTCACATAGTTAAGCGTACCAATACCGTACTTGGCACCCACTACAAAATCGTCTGCGCCATGATCCGGTGCGGTATGTACGCAGCCCGTACCGGCATCAGTGGTAACGTGATCGCCAAGAATAATAGGAACTTCTCGTGCATAAAAAGGGTGCTGTAAATTCACATTTTCAAGCACGGCACCTTTCACATGCCCAAGCACCTCAAACGATTCTATACCCACACGCTTCGCAACAGATTCCACCAACGCTTCTGCAAGCAGTAAACGTTCATCACCCACTTGCAGTATTACGTAATCAAGGTCGGCATTTAGGCTTACCGCCTGGTTAGACGGCAACGTCCAAGGTGTTGTGGTCCAAATAACCACTGAAATTTTTCCGTTTCCCGCGACATTACCTACTCGCGCAATAAAATCGCTTTCGTTTACCACAGAAAATTTTACATCAATAGAAAAAGACGTTTTATCCTGATATTCCACTTCAGCTTCAGCCAAAGCAGACCCGCCTACTACGCTCCAGTAGACGGGTTTAAAACCTTTAAACAAATGACCATTTTCGACAATTTTACCCAGTGACCGAACAATATCGGCCTCGGTTTTAAAGTCCATGGTTAGATATGGATTGTCCCATTCGCCCAACACACCAAGGCGAACAAAATCTTTCTTCTGCCCTTCTACTTGGCGAGCCGCATATTCACGACATTTTTTGCGGAACGTTGCGTGGTCCACTTTCGCACCCGCTTTGCCTACTTTTTTCTCAACATTATGNTCAATAGGCAAACCGTGACAGTCCCAACCGGGAATGTACGGGGCGTCGAAACCACTAATGGTTTTTTCTTTGATAATGATATCTTTAAGAATTTTATTAACGGCGTGACCGATATGAATATCGCCGTTCGCGTAGGGAGGCCCATCATGTAAAATAAACTTTTCCCGGCCCGCCCTCGCATTGCGGATCTGTTGATACAGATCCTCTTTATGCCAACGTTTTAGCGTTTGAGGCTCTCGCTGAGCCAAGTTAGCTTTCATCGCAAAGCTGGTTTTGGGGAGGTTTAGCGTTGATTTGTAATCGGTCATAGTGTCTCGATATTCATCAAAATAAGCTCGTTATCACAAGCCAGTTAAAAATTAAGGGATATTACATCCAATGGTGGTTTACGCCATTATGGTTTCGCAAACCACTCTCGTGCCGTTATAACATCATGTTCAATTTGTGCTTGTAGTGCGGGAAGGCCGTCAAAACGTTTTTCGTTACGAATTTTATGTTTGAAGACTACTTTAATGCACTGACCATAGAGATCGTAGCTCTGGTTCAGTAAATGCACTTCTAGCAAGGGTTTTTTACCGCCTTCAACCGTTGGCCTCACGCCCACATTGGCGACCGCATCAGTGACACCCGAAAAAGCTCTCGACTGCACCGTAACGGCATATACGCCTTGTACCGCAGCGCGATACCGACCTAAACCAATATTAGCGGTAGGAAAACCCAGCGTTCGCCCTAATTGTTTGCCGTAAATCACACGGCCACTGACGCTGTAGTCTTGACCCAGTAATTCGCTCGCTAGCTGGAAATTATCAACACTCAACAAATCACGAATGCGTGTACTGCTAATTCTCTCTCCCGCCTCAAGCTGAGTGTGGGTATCACAAACAGCAAATCCCATTTGTCGACCACAACTTTGTAAGAAACGGTAGTCGCCTTTACGGTCGCATCCGAAACGAAAATCATCGCCCACAACCAAATGCTTAACCCCCAAACGCTCGACTAATATTTGGTCAACAAAAGCCTGTGCCGATAGTTTACGAAGTGCCGAATCAAACTTTAAACACAAGACTCGATCAACGCCTTGCTCAAATAACGCACTGACTTTTTCACGTAAACGCATCAATCGAGCTGGCGCCTGCTCACGGGAAAAATATTCAAACGGCTGCGGCTCAAATACCATGACCAATGAAGGTAACCCAAGTGAGGCAGCCTTTTGCTTTAACTGCTCAAGCAACACTTGATGACCACGGTGCACGCCATCAAATGACCCAATAGTCACAACACAGCCTCTATGAGAAGCCGAAAGGCGGCCTAAGCCGTTTATAAATTCCTGCTGAATCATGAGTACTAGTGTTTGCCTCAATACCGGACGTTCGTAAAGCCCGGCTAACCCGCGGCCGAAACAAATGTAAGTATACACTTACCATCAATAGGAACGGCCGAAAAGCGGCGATTATAGCGCAGCTTGAGTGTGCAAGCGATGCGCTACAAAAGAAGAATGACGCGAGAATGCGCTAACTTGCCACTCGCAGATGACGAGGACGAATGCCCATCACCCACAACGTGAACACGTAAATCCCAATACCAGCAACACATAGCGATAGTACACGCACGATACGGCCGTATGCTTCAAGCGAAGAGACATCGCCCATATAGCGCATCACAATCAGTAGAAAAGCCACCATGGCAATATTCGCAATGAGCATTTGTCCTCCAAAACGCAACCAAAGGTCGTCCGGCTGATACACTTTTTCGCGCCTCAGGCCTCGGTATAACAAGCCTGCATTTAAAAAAGCCGAACAGGAGGTCGCCAACGCTAAACCCGCATGCCCCATTTGCCAATAAAAATGGAACGGAAGAACGAAAAGCAGGTTCATCCCCATATTCACCACCATTGCGATAATACCAATACGCACGGGGGTACGCGTATCCTGACGTGAGAAGTAGCCGCTCGCAAGAACCTTAATCATCATAAAGGCTACCAAACCCAGCGCGTAGGCCCTCAAACTGTAGCTCGACATTTGAACGTCAACCGGTCGGTACTCTCCATATTGAAACAACGCAAATAAGATGGGTTCTGCCAAGACTACAAGCGCTAGGGCCGCAGGAAAACCGATCAACATTATCATACGTAAGGCCCAATCTAACGTTGCACTATAACGCTGCGCACCAGATATGAATTGCCGAGAAAGGTTAGGCAATACGACCGTTGCTATCCCAACGCCAAAAACTCCGAGCGGTAATTCGGTAAGACGATCTGAAAAATACAACCATGTGATACTACCGTCGGGTAGAAACGAGGCCAAAATAGTATCGAAAAGCAAGTTAATCTGGCCAACAGACACACCAAACATAGCAGGTGCCATCAACTTCAATACTTTCGTTACCGATTCATCCCCCCAATCTACCTTTGGATGCGGCAATAAACCTAAACGCAGTAAAAAAGGAACCTGAAACGCTAGCTGTAATATGCCTGCGACAATAACGCCCCATGCCAACGCATATACGGGTTCCTGCATCATCGGAGACACCACTGCCGCCGCCACGATTAACGAAATATTAAGTAACACAGGGGTAAATGCAGGCACCGCAAATTGGTCGTAACTATTAAGAATTGAGCCTGCAAACCCCGTCAACGATATAAGCAATAAATACGGAAACGTAATGCGCAGCAACTCTGTTGTTAACTGAAACTTTTCAGGGTTATTAAACATAAAACCCATGCCGAAAACCCCCGTAAATATTGGAGCGGCCACAACAACTAACACCGAGATCATAATTAACGCTGACCCCAAACACCCGGCTATTCGATCAATAAAATTGCGTACCGCTTCTTGGCTACCTTGCGCGCGATACTCCGACAATACAGGCACGAATGCTTGAGCAAATGCACCTTCAGCAAAGAGTCTGCGTAAAAAATTAGGAATTTTGAACGCAACGTAGAAAGCATCTGCCGATGCTTCCGCACCAAGAAAACGAGCGAATAGAACATCGCGCACTAGGCCAAGCACGCGAGAGATCATAGTCATTGCGCTGACTATAGCGCTAGAACGCAGCAAGCTGGGGGGCTTAGCCGGTTTATTCGAAGAAGAGGGGGAGTCTGACGAAGCCAAAATATCGATTATCTCGTTTGAATAAGGGAGGGCACACCTTTCTCGCCAACACACAACGCGAAGGTCTTTAAATATCGCGCAACTCTATAGCGAATTAATACTAAGCGCAATCAAGCGACTGATCATTATTTGCTCTGTTGAACGCTGCCATTTTTCATCTTTTTTGATCCTCGAATTGCCTTAACACTCCCACTTCATCGCCGCTATGTTTTTGTTTAATGAATCTGTACCCGGTAGCAACAACGCAAAAACACTCTACCTAGCCATGACACAACCCTTACAAACATCACTAAAGGATAGTTACGATGAACACATTCCCACACAACACTACAACCCTTACCTCAAATATCGCTTCGCCCACCACCAACGTGCGCTCAAATACACACCTTAAAAATCTGGTCGGCACACTTGGCCTAGTGGCCCTAGTGGCCTCCTCATCCGTCACAGCAAAAGACCTGCGTATGTCGGATGAAACAAAGGCTGGCTTATTCGGCACTCTATTCACTACAACCGCCGCTATCGCTGGTGCCATAGCCGGTGGCCCTGCGGGCTTTATGATTGGTGCGGCGTCGGGTGTCTACATAGGAGAGAAAGGCATGACCGCCGTTAAAGACAAAAACGACTTGGCAATCGCTGAAAAATCACTCTCGTCCATGCGTGCTGAAGCAATGGAACAGGAAAAGAAACTAAGCCGCTTGGAACAAAGCGCTGCTAATAAACTGGAATTTATGGTGCTTTTTCCAACAGGGATCGATGAACTCTCTCACTCAGACCTGCAGCGTATCCATTCATTGGCGAACTATATGCAAGACAACCCTCAATTAAGTGTACGCCTGGATGGCTACGCCGACCCGCGCGGCACCGATGAATACAACAATGTACTGTCTGCCGAGCGTGCACTCAATGTCGTCGAAGCCTTACATCAGCGGGGTATCGCTGACGAACGCATTGAATATTACGCGCATGGTTCAAGCTTGGCACAACAATACGATGGCAATTTAGAAGCCTACGCCTTAGAAAGAAAAGTTCACATTGAGGTGTATACCAATCCTACCCCCGCCACGGTAGCAGTAAGCCAGGCCTTCTAACCCGTACTTTTTCGCCTCCTGCGAGTCTTGCCCGGCCTAACGGCCGGGATTTTTTTATTTCCTCCAACCGCCCCCTAGAACTAATCTCCCCAATACAATAAACTCGGCGTTCGTTTAGGTTCTAATCCAACCAACCAGCCAATAATAATAAAATCATGCGAAATCTACTCAATAAACACTGTAAAACACTCTACCCTGCCCTCGTTCTTATTTTGTCGCTGTCGATATACCTTCCCTTTTATGGCCAACCTAATTCGCTATTTTGGGATGAAAATTATCATATCGCATCAGCCCAAAAATATATTGACGGCGTCATGTACATGGAGCCTCATCCGCCCCTTGGAAAGCTTTTAATGGCGGCCTCAGAAAAATTATTGGGGCTCAATGATTCGCTCGACAAATCAGCTTTTTCTAAAACAGATTACGTTAAAGGAGAAACGGTTCCCAATGGCATGAGCTATTACGGTTTTAGATTACCGTCGACACTACTCATGGCACTTTCGGCGCTCTTTTTCTATGGCACACTGAGGCACATTACGCGAAACTATCACCTCGCAGCCGCCTTTTCCGCCATTATGATTCTAGATAACGGCCTTGTAGTGCACTCCAGGGCAGCAATGCTGGAAGGTATTCAAATGTTCTTTATTCTCGGTGCTATCTACTGGCTAGCCCGAACAATAGAACAAGGAAAAACCAAATACTTAAAACATTACGCCATTATTGGCGTTTTTATTGGGCTAGCGTTTTCTGTAAAGGTCAACGCTGCCGTATTGTTACTGCTATTTGTCATGCTTTTTGGTGTCGACCAATGGGATAATATTAAATCGTGGAATTTTCTAGCACTCGTTAAGCGTCTCGCCGTTACGGTGCCCGCCGGAGTTCTACCATTAGTACTCGTTGTACTCTCTATTTTTTATATTCATATTGGGCTAGGCTCTAGCTTCGGCGTTAAAAACTACAGCGCCAGTAGCGAATATCGCCATCAAATCGAAACCGGCAACACCTACTCCATTAACACTTTTCTAGTTGGCTTACGTGATAATTACACGAACATGTCGAAATATGCTGACGGCGTTCCCCGCTTGGATGTATGCAAAGACGGTGAAAATGGTAGTTCACCTATAAGCTGGCCTATTGGCAATAAAACAATTAATTACCGTTGGAATAAAAATACCATCGACGGTGTTGTGCAAGTGCAATATCACAACATTGTACCCAACCCGGTTACGTGGTTTTCTGTGCTAGCGGGCCTATTGCTGTCGTTAGGCTTAATAATAGGGCATTTTGTTTACCGGAACCCTATCACTCAACCCAAGCTTTTTTACTGGATTTCGGGTTTTACCACGCTCTACATTAGCTACATGCTAGCAATACTCCAAATAGAGCGGGTCATGTACCTGTACCATTATTTAGTGCCGCTTATGTTCGGGCTAATTAACCTTTCTCTGGTTTATAACTACATTTTTTACAATTCACTCGCACAACGGAATCGTCACGCATTAGGCAATTTAGCTGCATTCGTTGCGCTCGTAGCGTTCGCCTTTTATATCTTTTCACCCTTCACCTACAGCCTACCAATCACAGAGGCAGAATTTAATGTCCGTAACTGGTTTAGCTTTTGGAAATTGGAGTTAGTGAAATGATTAAATTAAACAGCAACACCATATTTTCCGTAATACTCGCACTTTTTTTTGTAGTCATAATCAATCGTATTATTCCAATATCTGTCGATCCCGTCATGGAGTTAGTGCTATCAAAAAACCGCACGCATATTACCACCATCGATCAAACGCGTTCGATTAGTACCGTCAAGCGCATCATGATCGACGAAGTAAATCTATACGATAAAAATCGCTTTTTTCATCCCGCACTCGGAAAACTAGGGTGGGACAACGATTTTTGGGCCGACATAACCACTCCGTTCACGGTAAAACAAGACGGGCTTTACCTCTTTTTAGTCGGCAGTGATGATGGGTTTTCACTGACTATTAACGACAAACCATTGTGCTCATTCAAGGGCGACCGCGGCTACAGCAAGCAAACGTGTCGTGCGACGCTAGCAAAAGGTTCGCATCTTTTAAAACTTAGCTATTTCCAAGGCTATGGCAACGCAGGCCTCACATTGGAATTCCAAGGGCCAGACAAGAAGCGCCCTCGTTTTTGGGGCAACGACACGAAGCTTTTACAACTAAAACAATAATTGCTTCAGAAAAACCGCGTACTCATCTACTATTAAAGGGAATATTCCGGAGTGGCTCAGCATGTACACGTCAGTATTTCCCTTTAATTTCTTTTCTAATCCCTGTCGTAACAAAGGTCGCCATGTTTATTCGCGATTGATCTATTGCCTTTGCTTCGGCACTCTCGCCTTTAGCACTCTCGCCTTCAGCCCTCTCCTCTCCGCCGAGATGGTTAAATGGACGGATGAAAAAGGGCAAATACATTACGGTGATACAGTACCAAAAGAGTATCGTACCGAAGCCGAAACCGTTGAACTAAAAGAAGCTCCCACCCTAGGGATGAGTGACGAAGAAATTAAGGCGTTGGAAAACAAGACAAACGCGTATCAAATGAAAATTGAAAGAGAACGGCTCTTACAAGAGCGTCACGAGCAGTACGAAGCCTATAAAAACAGCCAAAAACCACGCACGGCAGCCTCTCCCCCACCCAGCAAAACGCCTCTTACCCGAGAACAATGTCGCGATACGCACCCCACAAAAACAATCGATCGCGTTCGCTGCTTCAATGAAGCCGCGAACGATTAGGCGGCTACCGAGCCTTCAGCCTCGTTACGCTATGCGTTTGCTTCACGCCTAAAATCCTCTCTTTTTACAGATCTAACGCCCATAAAAAAACCCGAGAGGTTACTCTCGGGTTTTTTTATGGGCGTTAGCGTTACGTAACCGGCCGTTAAAGTAGCAGCTTTCTAACATCTGCTAGTACTGCACCTAAATAGGTGAAGAATTTACCCGCATCTGCTCCGTTAATCGCACGATGATCGTAAGACAAAGAGAGTGGTAACATCTGACGAGGTACGAATTCAGAACCATTCCAAACCGGCTTAATAGCCGCCTTAGAAACACCCAAAATTGCAACTTCTGGAGCGTTTACGATTGGAGTAAAGCCAGTGCCTCCAATAGGACCAAGGCTCGAAATAGTAAAGCACCCGCCCTGCATATCACGCGGCATCAGTTTCCCTTCACGCGCCTTACCAGCAAGCGCTACAGACTCCGCCGCAAGCTCATACAAGCTTTTCTTATCGACATCTCGAATTACGGGTACCATCAGGCCATTAGGCGTATCAACCGCTACACCAATATTGACGTAACTCTTCTGCACAATATGCTCGCCATCAGCATGTAAGGATGCATTAAACTTTGGCTCTGCTCGCAATGCCGCAGCACACGCTTTTAGCAAGAAAGGCAATGGCGTAAGCTTGACGCCTTTCTTTTCAGCTTCGGCTTTCATGCCCTTACGGAAATCTTCTAAATCACTGATATCAGCATCATCAAACTGGGTAACGTGCGGTACGTTTAGCCAGTTTCGCGACATATTAAACGCAGTAAGCTTTTTGATTTTTGACATTTTCACGAGTTCGATTTCGCCAAACTGAGAGAAATCAACCTCAGGTATAGCCGGAATACCCGCGCCACCCGTTACTACTGCAGAAGAAGATTTTTGGGGCTGAGCTAAGATAGATTTTACAAAGCTACGCACATCATCTTTAACAATACGATTACGCGGTCCAGTTGGCTTGACCTTGCCAAGATCGACACCTAGCTGACGCGCCAATTGACGAACCGCTGGGCCAGCATAAAAATCACCGGAGCTAGGGGCTGCTTCTTGAGTCGCCGCCGGCTTTGCCGCTACCGGAGCCGGTGCACTTGGTGCAGAAGCAGATTTAGACGGCGCAGAAGGTGCGGCAACAACCGTTCCCTCCACTTCCATCGTTAAAATTGGTGTGCCCTCAGACGCTTTATCGCCTTCACTCATGAGCAAGCTGACAATCTTGCCACTTTGTGTTGCAGGTATTTCCATCGATGCCTTATCGCTTTCTAGCACGATAAGCGAATCGCCATCAGAAACTTCATCACCCACAGCAACACAAATTTCAATAACTTCAACGGATTCGGAACCCCCTATATCGGGTACGTTCACTTCCACCACTCCACCCGGCGTAACAACTGGAGAGGGTGCTACTGCTTGAGCCGTTGCTGGAGCGGTCGCTTCTACAGAAACGCTTTCAACCATAGCAGGCACAACCGTTCCAACAGTCGCCAACACTAAGATGGCATCGCCCATTGAAACCTTTCCGCCTTCGCTAATACTCAGGCTAACAACCGTTCCACTAGCAGGGGATGGCACTTCCATTGAGGCTTTATCACTTTCAAGCACGATCAACGAATCACCCTCGTTAACCTCATCGCCAACAGCGACGCAAACTTCAATAATATCAACGGCTTCCGAACCGCCTATATCAGGAACAGTAACAGTTTCTTCTGCACCTACAGCAGGGACTGGAGCAGGAGCAGGAGCAGGAGCAGCTTCCACTACCGCCGTGGCGGGCGCTGGCGTGCTCTCGGCTGCAGATGTCTCTTCGACTGCAGCAGCAGCCGTTTCTATTTCAATAAAATTTGCACCTTCCGATACACTGTCACCTTCAGTGATCAATATTTTAAGGATAGTTCCAGCCACAGGGCTTGGAATGTCCATTGACGCCTTGTCAGATTCCAACACAATTAAAGAATCTTCCGCTGCTACAACATCGCCGGGCGCAACGCAGATTTCAATCACATCCACGCTGTCGGCGCCACCAATATCAGGCACCTGGATAGTTTGCTTAGCCACTAATTCACTCTCCCTTAGCAAGTCGTTGGGTCTGTTTTTTCAGGGTCAATGCCGTACTTTTGCATAGCATCGGTGACAGTTTTTGCCGGTATCTTGCCTTCATCCGCCAACGCTTTCAGCGCGGCGCAGGTAACAAAGTAACGGTCCACTTCGAAAAAGTGGCGCAGTTTGCTACGTGTATCAGAACGGCCGAAACCATCTGTCCCCAAAACAGTATAAGAACCAGGAATATAAGCGCGCAACTGCTCAGAGTAGCTCTTCATGTAGTCTGTAGAGATAATAAACGGGCCGTCAGCAGACTCTAATGTCTGAGTGAGATAAGACTTGCGAGCCTCTTCTCCTGGATGCAGAAAGTTCCAGCGATCCGTACGTTGTCCGTCACGCGCCAGCTCATTCACACTAGTTACACTCCAGATATCCGACTCTACGCCCCAGTCTTCACGCAACAACTCAGCTGCAAACTCAACTTCGCGCAAGATAGAACCTGCGCCCATCAACTGAACACGTTTCTTCTTCGCCGCTTTTTTACCCGTTTTCAACGGGTAAATACCGCGCACGATACCGTCTTCTGCACCGAGAGGCATATCGGGGTGTTTATAATTTTCGTTCATCGTGGTGATATAGTAGAAGACATTTTCTTTGTCGACATACATACGTCTCAAACCATCCTGAATAATTACGGCAAGCTCGAAGCCATAGGTGGGGTCATAGCTGCGACAGTTTGGAATGGTATTCGCCATTAGATGGCTGTGGCCATCTTGGTGCTGTAAACCTTCGCCATTTAGCGTCGTCCGGCCAGAGGTTGCACCAATGAGGAAACCACGCGCTTGAATATCGCCAGCCAACCACGCTAGATCACCGATACGCTGAAAACCAAACATCGAGTAATACACATAGAAGGGCACCATCGGCACTTTATAAGTGCTATAGGCCGTTGCTGCCGTAATCCAAGCAGACATTGCACCGGCTTCATTAATGCCTTCTTCTAGAATCTGGCCTTTTTTGTCTTCTTTGTAATACATGATCTGATCGTGATCATGTGGCGTGTAGTGCTGTCCCTCTGACGAATAGATGCCAAGCTGACGGAACATGCCCTCCATACCAAAGGTTCTAGCTTCGTCGGGCACAATAGGCACGACCTGCTTACCCATATTTTTATCTTTGGCAAGCGTTGAGATATAACGCACAAATGCCATGGTAGTCGAGATTTCTCGCTCGCCAGTAGATTTCAATAAGCCTTTGAACTTATCCATCTCGGGCAACTGCAACGCGTCAAAATCAGACACTCGGGCGGGTAAATAACCGTTTAGCGCTTCACGACGCTTGCGCATATAGACCATTTCTGGAGCGTCTGGCGCAGGGCGATAATAGGGTACTGTTTTTAAATCATCATCAGAAATAGGAATACCAAAGCGATCCCGAAATTTCTTCAAGCTTTCGATATCAAGCTTTTTCACAGAGTGCGTGATATTGGCAGATTCACCCGCAGCACCAAGACCATAACCTTTGACGGTTTGCGCCAAGATAACGGTTGGATGACCTTTTTGCTCTGTGGCAGAAGCGTAAGCAGCGTACACTTTTTGCGGATCGTGACCACCACGGTTTAATTTGAATATTTCTTCGTCTGTCATGTCGGCAACTAACTCAAGCAATTCTGGGTATTTCCCAAAGAAATGCTCACGGGTGTAACCACCGCCATTCGCTTTATAGTTTTGTAGCTCGCCATCGACCACTTCGTTCATGCGCTTTTGCAGCAAGCCGGTGGTGTCTTTTTCTAATAGGCGATCCCAACCGTCACCCCAAATGAGCTTGATCACATTCCAACCAGCGCCACGGAAAACACCTTCCAGCTCTTGGATGATTTTACCATTACCGCGCACAGGGCCATCAAGTCGCTGTAAATTACAGTTGATCACAAAGATCAAATTTTCTAGCTGCTCGCGACCAGCTAAAGAAATAGCGCCTAACGTTTCTGGCTCATCACACTCGCCGTCGCCAAGGAATGCCCACACTTTACGATCGCCACGTGCCGACAATCCACGTGCCGACATATAGCGCATAACGTGTGCTTGATAAATAGCCTGAATGGGGCCTAAGCCCATCGATACAGTAGGGAACTGCCAGTAATCAGGCATCAGCCAAGGGTGGGGGTAAGAGGATAAACCATTGCCATCCACCTCTCGGCGGAAGTTATCCAACTGATCTTCACCTAAACGACCTTCTAAGTAGGAACGTGCATAGATGCCAGGGGAAATATGCCCCTGAAAATAAATAAGATCGCCACGCTGCTCGCCGTCATCACCACGAAAAAAGTGGTTAAAACCAACTTCATATAGAGTGGCCGAGGATGAGAAAGACGATATGTGACCGCCGAGACCTTCGTTATTATCGTTAGCACGCATGACCATTGCCATGGCGTTCCAGCGAACCAAAGAACGAATTTTACGCTCCATGTGGAAGTCGCCAGGAGAACGTTTTTCGTCCTTCACTGCAATACTGTTAACGTAAGGCGTTCGAATGGCTGAGGGCAGTTTAACGCCAGCCTGAGTCGCCGCATTGGCCAATTCAACTAAAAGGTAGCGAGCACGGTCCGCGCCATTGTGCCGAATTACCGATTCTAAAGCCTCCAACCATTCTCGGGTTTCGAGAGCATCAGTTTCTTCAAGCATTCAAGCCTCCTGTTATATCTGCGTAGGTTCTCGCAGTTTTTTAATAAATTGATTCCCACCAGTGTTGCTTACAGTGGTAACTATAAGCAACAACTGCTCATTTTTTTCATCGCTTAGATAAGATGGTTTAGATTGTTTCCGGTTCTAGCCTAAAGCAAAGTTGATCTATTCAGGATGTTGTCATGGTTGCGGTTTGTACGTAGAAACCACACTTTAATCCCCATAGAACGGCTAAACGTAACCAACATTCAGTCTGTATACGCCGCCGAGAAAGGCCGCTAATAGCACCTCTCTAGACCACATAGTCACGCTAATAAAGCGTTAAGATAGTGCAAAACCAAAAACAAAAAACCTGAGAAGTGCGAGTTTTTTGGTGTCACGATTCTACACACATCGTTTTCAATTAGCCAGCCTACTATTTAGCTGCACCGCAGCATTCATGGGCGCTAACACCCCATTTAACGTGCGTACTTTCGCCACAATTCAGTGCATGTAGCCCGCGCATACGTTATGCCGACTTGCAGCGATTATTTGTTTGAAGGTTCACGGCCAGATGGCCCCTCTTCTGCATCTAACCGACTGACAGTGGGCCACGCATTGATAACGGCTTTGCATAAGGTCGCCAAAGGAATGGCGAAAAACACCCCCCAAAAGCCCCACAACCCACCAAACACTAACACGGATAACACGATAACAACGGGGTGCATTTTAACGGCTTCAGAAAATAAGAGCGGAACAAGTACGTTACCATCAAGCATTTGAATGATGCCGTAAACAACCATCACATAGAAAAACTCATTCGCCCAGCCCCACTGAAAAAAGCCAATCAAAGCAACAGGCAATGTAACAACCGCCGCTCCAATATAGGGCACCAACACCGACAGCCCCACCGCTATACCTAACAACAACGCATACTGAAGCCCAAGAAAACTAAAGGCGATGCTACTAACCCCTGCCACAATCACAATTTCTACGGATTTACCCCGTACATAATTGGCGATTTGCAGGCTCATCTCTACCCATATTTGTCGCATTACAGGTCTTTTTCGAGGCAATACACTGCTAAACCATTGCAGCATTTGCTCACTATCCTTCAAGAAAAAGAATACTAAAATAGGCACCAATACCATATAAATGAGAATGCCCACCAACACCGGCAGCTGTGCCACCGAAAAGGACAAGATACTTTGACCCCACTGGGTCATTTCGATCCTTAACGCGCCGATTAACTCACGTACCTGCTCTTCCGTTACTAAGCCCGGATACTGCTGCGGCAACAAAAGCATCACTTGCTGCCCCTGAACCAACATTTTTGGCGTCTCATTCAATAAATTGATGAGCTGCCGCCAAAAGACAGGAACAAGAAATACCACACACACCAATAGCGTACCGGCCAATACCACAAATGTCAGGCTTACCGAGATAGTGTGCGAAGCGCCCCAACGCTTTAACTGCAGCACTATGCCCTGCATTAAAAATGCGATAATAATGGCGGCTATCATTGGCGCCAACACAACGCCCATACTAACTACCACAACTACGCTGACGATGAGTATGACCGCAACGAGCACAGCTTCTTCGTCCGCAAAATAGCGTTCTAACCAAGATTGAAAAATTTTAATCATAAAGCGTCGTTTCGACCTTTTTGTAAGAGGTATTGGTATACACCTTCAGACACCTCAAATTGAAGCAAACTATGTACTGAAAGCTTTACGAAAGCCTGTATATCTCTCTCGGAAGCAGGGTCTGTCGCCAAGAGCCACAGTGTTTCACCTGGTTGTAATTTGCTCAGCCCTTGCTTCGCCTTAAGCAAAGGCATTGGACAGGAAAGCCCGGAAGCATCTATAGTCAGGCTGGTATTAGCGTGGGTAATCAAATGATTTTGCCTCTTCTATGAAAGTCTTAGTAAACATTTGTTGTGCTCGCAGTAAAGAATCGCCAGTGAACTCCTATCGCTTATACACGTCTAACAAACCTGTAGCGTTGTTTCGCCGCGGCATTATAATTCATTGCTTAAGCTGATAGAAAAAAACAACACCACCGCTTAATGAGCCTTAGTCAAATCAGGCGATGAATAACAAGGTTTTACCGTTTTGATAAAAATTAGCGTGTTACAAATCCCTAGAGTACTCTTAGCGGCACTCATAGGCCTAAGCTTATCTGCCATGGTTCTGGCCGCCGACTTACAGATACCCGACCTAGGCGGCACCAGCGCAGGCCTAATTACACCCGCCCAAGAATACGAATTGGGGCAAAAATGGCTACAAGTATACCGCGCTCAAGTGCCGACCACCTCAGATCCCTTTATACAATCGTACGTCGAGCGCCTTATTCGACAACTCGCAACCTATAGCGAACTCGATGATCGGCGGCTTGAAATACTGGTTATCGAAAACCCATCTCTCAACGCATTCGCTGTTCCTGGCGGCATAATTGGTGTGCACACCGGCTTGTTTCGCTTTGCCAACACCGAAGAACAACTTTCGTCCGTATTGGCCCACGAGATTGCCCACCTTAGTCAACGACACTACGCGCGTAGGGTAGAAGCGCAGGCCAATGCAAGCACATCACTTGTAGCAGCTTTCGTTGCCAGCATAATTATAGGTATGACCGCCGGAAGTGATGCAGGTATAGCCGCAATGGCTGCGGTTAACGCCGGCTCATTAGAAGCCCAGCTTCGCTTTAGCCGACAAATGGAACAAGAAGCTGACCGCATCGGTATGGAAACCATTGTGCGTAGTGGAATGAATCCTTACGCCATGTCAGAGATGTTTGAAAACATGTTACGCGCTTCGCGTTTTACCCGACGCCCGCTCGACTTCCTCATGACACACCCGGTTACCGAGACGCGCGTCAGTGATTCTCGCTTGCGCGCGCAGCAATTTCAGCACCCCGCCCCTAACAGTAATATCACCTATGAACTCGTAAAAATACGCGCGCAAATTCTGCACGAAAAAAGCCGTAATGCCAGCGTTAGAATTTTTGAAGATGAGCTACGCGGAACCAATTACAGCACTTCAGCGGCCAAATACGGCCTCGCCGTAGCACTCACTCGTGACGGAAAAACCAGCGAAGCAGAAATATTGGTAGATGAACTACTAAAAGAAGCGCCACAAAATGCTTTCTATCGCGTAGCAAAAGCGGACATATATGCCAAAGATGAAAACTTCGATGCAGCTCTAGCCATACTCGAAGAGGAGCTGGCTAGCCAGCCTAACCACCATGCATACAATACTCGCTATGCCGAAGTTCTGATGGCCGCAGGACAATACAAAAAATGTAATCTAATTTTACGTGAACACGTCAAACGTCGCCCTAAGGACGATTACATTTGGTATTTATTGGCAGAAGTTGAGGGTTTAGCGGGCAACATTTTTGAAGTTCATATGGCTCGAACCCAATATTTCAAGCTAAACGGATTGTTCGACAAGGCCGAAATCCAATTAACCAACGCGCTTCGATTAACAACTACCACAGACGAACAGACTCGCGCTAAGATACAAGAGGAATTAAAAAGCATTAGAAAAATGAAACAAGATTTAGCCGAATTCTAAGCTAAGAGCTTTAAGGTAGTAGCTTCAATCCACGACCATTGGCTGAACACACGACCAGTGGCTATCTTGTAGCCACTGGGTAGTCACTTCGACACTCATCGGACGCGCGATAAAAAACCCTTGCACGCTATCACATTGATGCGACACTAATTGCTGATAGACATTATCCGTTTCTACGCCTTCAGCCACCACGTTTAAACCGAGATTGTGGGCTAAATTGATCGTCGAGTTCACAATAATTTCATCCTGCTCATCGTCACACATTCCATGCACGAAGGACCGATCAATTTTTAATGTTTTTACCGGTAAACGCTTTAAATACGCTAACGAAGAATAGCCTGTACCATAATCGTCAATCGCAAAACACACACCTAACAGAGCCATTTTATCCATGGCATCTTTCGCCCGATCAGGATCTTTCAATATAACCGACTCGGTAATTTCAAGTTCTATATGCTTACCGTCCAACTCATAGCGCTTAAGCATTCGTTTTAAAAACGGTAACAATCGGTCGTCAGTTACATTTCTGGGCGACAAATTTATCGCCATTGAAAGATCATACCCTTTAGATCGCCAAATAGCGCACTGCTTTATCGCGTGCTCCATTACCCAGCAAGTCATAGAAAAGATCATATTCGATTTTTCTGCGATAGGCACAAACTGTGCGGGAGGAACCATTCCAATGGTAGGATGATCCCAACGCACCAATGCTTCAAACCCGTGAACTTTATTTGTTTTCATATCGATTTTGGGCTGAAAATACAATAACAAATCGTCTTTACGGATAGCTCTACGCAATGCGCCAATAAGCTCTAGGCGGGTTGGCGAATGAGGGTCGTGATCCGCATCATAAACAGATACCCCCTTTAAGGTTTTCTTCGCATGGTACATTGCCACGTCGGCATAACGCATTAAGGTACTGAGATCTTTTGCTTGTTGCGGATAGAGAGAAACGCCAATGCTTGCACCGATTTCAGAATCTATCGTTTCAATTCTAAACGGCTCACATAAACAGTCTAAAAATCGATGCCCCATGACAACCGCTTGCTGCTCGTTTCGAATTCTAGGTAGAAATATCGCAAATTCATCACCACCGAGCCGCGCCACTATCCCATCGACTTCCGATAACTCGGCCTCTAAACGCGGCCCTAATTGTTGCAAAACTGTATCGCCAGCACGATGGCCTAAAGTATCGTTTATTTCCTTAAATCGATCGAGATCCACAAGTAACAAGGCCATCATTCGGTTGTGCCCATGCTCGGCCAAGGCTTTCTCTACGGTGGAGTACAGCAACGTTCTATTAGGAAGGCGTGTAAGGGAGTCGTGATTGGCGAGGTATTCCATATGATCTAAATACTGCTTATGAGCAGTAATATCTCGGGTAATACCCCACGCGCGGGTCAAATATCCATTCTCAACAATGCCGATCGCCGTCGTCTCCATGTAGCGAGGCGAATCCACTTTGCCGGCACGAGTAAATTCTTGATTAACCAACCGATAGCCAGAATCGATGAAAGCCTGAATATCGTGTTTACTCGACATTGACCCACTACGATGAAGCGGCATGCCAACGACATCGGCTTGGCTCTCGGCATTATAAAGTCTAGCTAACGTATCATTGCATTCGGCAAGCACTGCTCGCTTGAGTATTTGTTCTACTTGCGTGGTTACCGGTGAACAGGTATCAATTGGGGGGCAAATATCATAGCGCCATATCGCGTCAGCACTGTTTGCAATAAACGCCTTATACTTAGCTTCGCTGTCTTGAAGCGCATGCTCCTTTATGACATTTTCAGTAATATCTGTAACAACCAAGATAATACCGTTTACGCGTTGTTTTTCATTAATTGCCGGGATTTTATCGACGCTTAGCCAGAATTCACAACCCTCCTCTTCAGCCCGTTCTCGGGTTCCCCAAACGGGTACACCTGTCCTTCCTACCTGAAGGATCTCACGCTGAGTTTCAATTGCATTATCCCAATGCTGCGCCAATTCAACGAAACTCTTACCCTGAGTCTCTTCAATAGAGCGCCAACGTCTAGCCCGTCGGTTACCGTAAACAACCGTACCCCAACGATCTAGATAGAAAATAACCGCACGCATGGCATCAAGAACATGCAGTAACTCCCTATTATTGGTGAGAGTATACTGCCCTGCTTGAGCTATTCGAGCTATCTGGCTGATTGGCGGCTTTGTCAAATGGGCAAACCTTGGTAGGCGAAAGCGCGGGTAAATCGAAAGTATAGGCCAAGGAATTTAAGCTTTTCTGAATCGACAACATTTGGCACTAATTGCAACTTTATTTTTTAAGCGACTGCCCGCAAAGCCGGCAAAAATCAGCATCACTTTCATGCCCAACAGCCCGACACGAACGGCACGATACACCGTCTCTAACGCGCTGCATCTCCTGCGCAAGCTCGGCCGTAAAAATACCGGTAGGAACCGCTAGTATCGAATAGCCCGTTAACATCGCGGCGGAAGCAATCAGTTGGCCCAATATGGTTTGCGGCGTGATATCCCCGTAACCCACGGTTGTAATCGTCACGATTGTCCAATAAATACTTTTAGGAATGCTGCTAAAACCGTGCTCAGGGCCTTCAACAAGATACATAAGTGAACCGAAAATTGTCGACAAAACGAGTACAGAGACAAAGAAAATGAGTATTTTTCGGCGAGAAAGAAATACCGCGCGCGTTAGTATGTTCGCCTCAGACAAATAACGAACCAATTTCAGTATTCGGAAAATACGTAAAACTCGCAACAACCGAACAACCAACAAATAGTTGGCGCCAGGGAAAATAAGCCCGAGATAACTGGGTAATATAGAAAAGAAATCAACAACTCCGTAAAAACTAAAGGCATACTTTAGAGGTCTCGGCGAACAATAAAGCCTAACGATATACTCCAACGTAAAAATAACGGTAAATAGCCACTCTATTAGGCGAAGATAGCCACTCCACTGCCCCGACATCCAGCTGACAGAATCGATCATCAGTGCCGCCACGCTTGCGACAATAAGCCAAAGTAAAACCACATCAAAACGCCTGCCCGCAGGCGTTTCTGTTCCGAAAATCACATCGTAAAGTACGTGTTTCAGATTACGGCTTTCCATATGATTTTCAGTTTTTTTTGATTCGCCCATTCGTTCCACCTTTTTTTCACAGTATACCGCTTGCTCGCTCGCATCCGCTATTTAAGAACGTATAATATTCGCACATCACGATACGAGAATTTTACCCATGAAAAACAGTAAATTAGTCTATTCCACCGATACAGGAAGAGTCAAAGAAGAAACACCCGCGGCCACAATCTCGCCAACCGATGGCATTATACGTATTCGACGAGAAACAAAAGGGCGAAAAGGCAAGGGCGTAACAACTCTCGCGGGCTTTCCCCTCGATGACAAATCACTCAAGGTCTTGGCGAAAACGCTTAAACAACACTGCGGCACAGGTGGTACCGTAAAGGAAGGCGTTATTGAAATTCAAGGCGACTACCGAGAAAGACTTCAATCCTATTTGACGGATAAAGGCTATACCGTGAAGTTCGCTGGCGGCTAAGAAGGCTAGAAACCAACTCTCCGCCTTAGCCTTCAGAGCTGGATCCGACTACCGCTTTATACCTTGATATTTTTTTTGAACTCACGAGCTGACAGGAGAAAACGCCTTGATTGAAAATATGTAATATTCCTTTCAGGTAAAGTTTGAAATCCCGAACATGCTTTACAGAAGTGATATTTTCTAAAAACACACGATTACTTTTTACATTATTACGCCAATGTTCTTTGATTGTCTTGTAATAATCAATAATTGGGATTTGTACGACTTCATCCAGCTCGAAATTACAGGAATCTAGCATCATCAATTCATCATGTAATGTAATGTAATGTAATGTAATTACCACTATAGCCATAAACCTTATTGATATGCTGGCTTAATCTATCACCAGCATGCTTGTATTTTGAATGTGTAAAATGCAACCCCTTGTTAACCATATATCCATTTGGCTTTAAATATTTATACATTTTTTCGTAATAGGCAGATAAATCAGGGAAGTGAACAATGGCTTCGTCTGAATAAATAGCGTCATACGGTTTTCTTGGAGCGAGATTATTCCAATGTAATTTTTCAAAACCCGCATCTACACCATGCTCTTTTGCTTTTTTTTCTGCGACAGGGACAGCTAGCCCAGAAAGCGTGATTCCGTGACCTGTAACACCATATTTTTCACACAAATAAACCAGT